>Ga0209477_1000794_pt1 | contig 19725 bp, 17 predicted proteins | sample KloWWTupernatant_FD_187180 | JGI IMG/M metagenome (GOLD analysis project Ga0209477, IMG submission 187180) | Active sludge microbial communities from Klosterneuburg, Austria, studying microevolution and ecology of nitrifiers - Klosterneuburg... | ecosystem: Engineered > WWTP > Aerobic digester >... | reverse complement strand
TCGACCCCGCGTGACTCTGCGGGACACGCGCGCACAGGTTGGCGAATGGCGCAGGCATACCTGCGCCATCAGACAGGGTCTGCGCACGTGTTCGCAGAGATTGACGAATGGCGCACCCATACCTGCGCCATCAGACAGGGTCTGCGCAGAGCCGTCCTATAGGACGGGGTCGGGCTGAGCGCCTTGGTGACGGACGGCCGCGGCTCCCGCTGCCAGAGCGGCTTCCATGGCCTCGTCCTCCGACGCTCCCCCGGCCAAGGCGGCAGCCAGCGCTCCGCAGAACGCATCGCCGGCACCTGTGGTGTCGATGACCTGATGGCGCGGGACGACCTGAGCTGACCAGGTCCGACCGTTCCACGCCGTGCCATTGACGCCGTAGGTCACGAGGAGCGAGCCCGGCAGCAGTCCGGATTCGGCAAGGGCCGCGGCCTCGTGTTCGTTGGCGACCACCGGATCGGCGAGCGCGACGACATCAGCCGGCACCGCGGCATACGGAGCCATGTTGAGGACGACCCGGGCGCCCCTTCCCGCCGCACGCCGGGCAGCGGCACAGAGGACGCGCATCGGGACCTCGAGCTGGAGCAGGAGCACATCGCCGGGGCCCAGGGAATCGACCGCGTCGACCTCGCGCTCATCAAGGCCAGCGTTGGCTCCGGGCACGACGATGATCGTGTTCTCGCCGTCATCGCTCACGGCGATGAGGGCCGTCCCTGTGGGGCTGCCGCTCACCTCGCGCAGGCCGGTCACGTCGATCCCGTGGTCGGCCAGACGTCGCCGGTATGCCGTGCCGCCCTCATCGTCGCCGACGCACCCGACCATGGCGACCGCTGCTCCCGCCGCTGCTGCGGCGACCGCCTGGTTGGCGCCCTTGCCGCCAGCAAGCCTCGAAAGGCCTTCTCCGAGAAGGGTTTCCCCCGGTCTGGGATGACGCTCGACCGAGGTCACGAGATCGACGTTGAGGGAACCCAGCACCATGACTCGCCCCATCAGAGCTCCCCTCGCACGGTGCGCAACCAGAGGTCGGCGATCGCGGGACCGTCGAGTTCGAGGGCCACATCGATGACTGCCTCGGCCAATCCATGAGGGTCGTGGTCCATGTCTCCTGCCCAGTCACGCAGGTCGACGATGGTGCGACCACGGGTCCAGGTGCCACTCAACTCGACGCGGACCGGTAGTCGTTGGGTGCGGACCGCCTCGGGGAGGAGCAGGGTGGCGACGGCTCCGGCGTCTCCGATCGTCGCGGTGTCGCTCGCGAATCGTCGGCAGGCGTAGTCGATGAGGCCGCCCGCGAGCAAGGCCGGTGGGGTGCCGAGGTTGATGAGCGCACGACCCTGGTCCAGCGTGATCGTCGGGTCATAGAAGACGTCGAGGCCATACATGAGAGCCGGGACCTCGTGCTCGGCACAGGCCTCGAGGACGATCGCCGTCGCCTCCGGGTCGTGGAAGACGTTGAACTCGGCGGCAGCCGTCGCATTGCTCACCATCGCACCGCCGCCCATGAACACGATCCGCCCGAGTCGAGCGAAGGACTCGGGGTGGGTACGCGCGAAGAGCGCGATGTTCGTCATGGGGGCGAGCGGGACGAGCGTGAGAGGCCGACCCTCCTCTGAGCCTGCATCCACGAGATCACGAAGGAGGGTGACGGCATGGCGCGGGTCGAGCGGGAGGTGAGGAGCCGGCATACCGAGATCGCCCATCCCGTCCGAGCCGTGCACGTGACGCGCGTCGACGGGACGTTCGAGCAGCGGCCGGGCCGCGCCGGCGGCGACCGGTACGCCGATGTGGGCGCTCTGCCCTGCGCTCTCGAGCACGGTGAGGGTGTTGCGCACGACGTCCGGCAGCGGGGCGTTGCCGCCGACACAGGTCACCCCGCGCAGATCCAGACCGGGATGGAGGGCTGCGAGCAGGAGCGCACAGGCGTCATCGATGCCTGTGTCGACATCAAGGACGAGCGGGACGGGGCGGGCACCGCGAGAGGGAGCGTCGAGGGTCACCCGACCATTGTGCTTCCGACTTGGAGGCCGGCGCTGCGGCCACGTAGCGTCGGACGGGTGACCTCGATGTCTTCACGCGCAGGGCTGTTCCTCGCCTTGGCTGCAGCAGGCGCTCTGGCAGCCTGCACCAGCACCCCCGCGCCGGGCCCCTCCACGACCACTTCGGCCCCATCGTCGTCCGCTGTGAGCACCTCTGAATCTGCCGCACCCTCGGCCGAGACCAGCGCATCGCCGTCGGGTTCGTGTGTCGACACCACCTACGCGGCACTCACTCCCGAGCAGCGTCGCGGCCAGCTCGTCATGATCGCGCTCCAAGCCGGGGCTCCGTCGGCCTCCCTCAAACCCCTGACCAGTGGATCCCACATCGGCAACGTGATCTACCTCGGCGGCTGGCAGAGCGGCACTGCCGACATCTCGGCCACCTCAAAACTCCTCCAGGCGCAAGCCACCCAGGAGGCCACGGGTGGCGTCCAGATGCTCCTCGCCGCCGATCAGGAGGGGGGTCAGGTGCAGCAGTTCAAGAATGGCTTCACCCGCATCCCCTCAGCGCTGACCCAATCCGGCTGGGCACCCGAGGAGATCACTCGCCAGGCCACCGAGTGGGGCAAGGAGTTGAAGGCGGTCGGGGTCAACCTCGACCTCGCACCGGTCACCGACACGGTGCCCGCGGAACTCGGCAGGGGCAATGGGCCCATCGGGCAATGGGACCGTCAATACGGCTACGACCCCGCCACGGTGGCGCGCGGCGCCAACGCCTTCATCGCCGGGATGTCCGCCGCCGGGGTCCAGACATCGGTGAAACACTTCCCGGGCATCGGCCGGATCCAGGGCAACACCGACTATGTCGCCACGGGCCTTGACGACACGGTGATGACGGTCGATGACCCCTACCTCCAGCCCTTCGTCGACGGCTGGCAGGCCGGCGCAGGCCTGGTCATGATGAGCTCGGCAACCTATCCCAACGTCGACGCCGTGAACCCCGCGATGTTCTCGCCCGCAATCATGACCGACCTCCTGCGCGGCAGGCTCGGCTTCCAAGGAGTCGTGATCACCGACGACATCAACGCGGTCTCCGTGCGCAACCTCCCGGTCGCCGACCGTGCGACGCGCTTCATCGATGCCGGTGGTGACATCCTCCTCACGGGGGACACGCCGTCGGCTCCTGCTCTGGTAGCGGCCCTGCAGGCCAAGGCCGATGCCGACCCGGCCTTTGCGGCCAAGGTCGAGGCCTCCGTGAAGCGCGTCCTCACCCTCAAGGCATCGATGGGCCTGATCCCCGGCTGCTCGACGACCTGACCGATCCTCCTGCGACCTACCGTGCAGTAGGTGGGGTGACTACCCCACCTACTGCACGGTAGGTCGCAGGGTCAGGACTGGACGAGCGTGACCGGCATGGAGGAATCCGCCGGCAGGTCGAGTCGCGAGGCATCGCGACCCTTGAGCATCATCTGGGCTCCGAGGGCGGCGACCATCGCGCCGTTGTCGGTGCAGAGGCCCGGTCGAGGCACCCGCAACTCGATTCCCGCTGCGGCACAACGCTCCTGAGCCATGGCACGAAGTCGCGAGTTGGCCGCCACTCCCCCACCGATCTGGAGGTGGTCCGCTCCGTGCTCCCGGCAGGCGAGGACAGCCTTGCGGGTGAGGACGTCGACGACTGCCTCCTGGAAGCTCGCGGCGACGTCATTGATCGGGATCTCCACTCCAGCGGCCTGCTGGGCCTGAACCCACCTCGAGACGGCGGTCTTCAAGCCGGAGAAGGAGAAGTCGAACCGATGGCGCTCCATGTCGCGGCCCGTCGTCAGGCCCCGCGGGAAGTCGATGACCACCTGACCGTCACGCGCGGCACGGTCGATGTGGGGGCCACCGGGGAAGGGCAGCCCCAGCACTCGAGCGACCTTGTCGAAGGCCTCGCCCGCCGCATCGTCGATCGTGGCACCCAGTGAGCGCACGTCCGTCGTGACGTCGGGTACGAGGAGCAGGGATGAGTGTCCGCCGGACACAAGCAGGGCCAGAGTGGGCTCGGGCAAGGGGCCGTGCTCGACGATGTCGACGGCCACGTGTGACGCGAGGTGGTTGACGCCGTAGAGCGGCAGGCCGAGGGAGAGCGCGAGGGCCTTGGCAGACGCCACGCCGACCATGAGCGCTCCCGCCAGACCCGGGCCGGATGTCACCGCGATGCCGTCGAGGTCGGACAAGGCGACGCCCGCGTCCCGGCAGGCGCGCTCGATGGTCGGCACCATCGCCTCGAGATGCGCACGGCTGGCGACCTCGGGGACCACTCCTCCGAAGCGAGCCTGTTCGTCCACCGAACTCGCGATGGCGTCGACGAGCAGCGTGGTCCCACGCACGATGCCGACACCGGTCTCATCGCAGGAGGTCTCGATGCCGAGGACCAGGGGTTCGCTCATCCCCGGACTGTTCGCAGCGGCGGTCATGAGTCGATCGCCTCCTCGGTCACAGTGAAGGTCTTGCCGAGGATGAGGGCATCGACGTCTCCGGGTTGGTAGTAGCGCCGGCGCACGTGCAACTGGCGCCACCCGGCCCCTTCATAGAGCGCACGTGCCGCCAGATTGTCCGCGCGGACCTCCAGGAGCCCAGCGCCCATGCCACAAGCCACCGCCCGGGCCTCCAACTCCGCGAGCAGGACCCGTCCCAGGCCCTGTCCCTGGGCCTCGGGAGCAACCGCCAGCGTCATGACGTCAGCGCTGTCGGTGCCGATGTCCAGTCCGCCATAGGCGAGGATCGTCGCCTCGCGCACGATGACCACATAGTCCCGACGGGGTCGCTCGGCCAATTCGGCCCACCACGCGGTCTCGGACCACGCGTCCGCGCCGAACAGGAGGGCGTCGAGCTCAACGAGGCGTGCGATGTCGTTGGAGGCCATGTCCCGCACCCGGTGACCAACGGGCTGCCGAATCGCCTCGACCGTGATCGTCATCGGACACCTCGCTCGGCCAAGGTCAGGGCGTCGGGTCGGCGCAGGTAGAGCGGCTCCACGGGCAGATCGTCCCCCGCCGCGAGTCGCGACTCGACCACGGCGAGCAGGACCCCGGCGTCCACATCGAGGACCGGCCCATCCGCGCCCCCGCCCCGACGCGCGAGGTGCTCATGCGACAGCAGGTCCGGATAGAGGACCGCGCCACGTCCCACACTGGGCAGGGACCGAACGGACTCGGGCAGATCCGCGGGTCGGGACACCGCTGGATCGGTGAGCCGGACGGGGAAAGGCGAGCCCCCGGCATACACCGCCCAATAGACCTCCTTGCGCCGGGCGTCGCTCGCCACGAGGAACTCACTCCCGTCCGCAGCGTCGGCCTGTGCCGCCAGGACGTCAAGGGAGCAGACTCCCACGACGGGGATGCCGAGGGCATGTCCCATGGTCAGTCCGGTCACCATCCCGACGCGCAGCCCGGTGAAGGGGCCGGGTCCGTTGCCGACCGCGATCACCGTGAGGTCCGCAGGTTGGATTCCTTTGTCCTGCAGCGCTTCTGCGATCAGAGGCGCCAGGTGCTCGGAGTGACCCAACGGGTCGATGCGCTCACGGACCAAGGTCTCGTCACCATCAGACACCGCCACCGCGATGGCCGAGGTCGAGGTGTCGATGCCCAGCTTGACCGAGCGGTCGATGGTCATGCCCCGACCTCCCAGCGTGGACCGAACCCGCGCGCCCGTGCACGACGCACCTCGGTCTCCGGATCCGCCTCGAGCTCGACCTCCAGGAAACTCTCACTGAGGTCCTCGGCCACTCCATGACCCCACTCCACGACGGTGACGGCCGACTCCAACGAAGTGTCGAGGTCGAGCGCATCGAGTTCATCGAGCCCGCCGAGTCGATAGGCATCGACATGCACCAAGGCCGGGCCATCGCCCAGCGAAGGATGCACTCGGGCGATGACGAAGGTAGGTGACGTGATGGGTCCCCGAACCCCGACCCCCTCGGCGAGCCCCTGAGTCAAGGTGGTCTTCCCCGCCCCCAGGCCTCCGGTGAGGATCACGAGATCTCCGGCCCCCAGCCGCCGACCCAACTCGGCACCGAATGCGCGAGTGTCGTCCGGGGTCGTGAGCACCCGCTCGTCCCACCCCTGAGCCACCCGGGACAACGAGTCGCTCACGCGGCACCTCCGGCCGACACGCGCTTGGCACCATCGGCGCCTTTGGCGCCCTTGGCTCGCTTGGCTCGGGTCACCTGGCGGCGACGCTTGAGGTCGGTGATGGTGCGGCGCACACGCGGTTTGCGTTGCACGGCAACGTTTTCGACCTCAGCATTGATCCCCCGCTCGGCCACCATGAGCAGTTGCTGATTGACCAGATCCGGGTGCTCGAGCATGACGAGGTGACCGGCATCCTCGACGAGCACGTGCTCGCAACCGGGGATCCGCGCGACGATGTCCTCGCTGTGCTCCGGTGGGGTGAGCAGGTCGCCGCGTCCGTTGACGACGAGGCACTCGACTCCGGCGAAGGCGCCGAGGTGGTCGCGCTCGTCCAGTGCCTCGATGGCTCCGAGGAAGTCCGACATCACGTCGAAGGGGGTCGACATGATCATCTCGCCGGTGAACCGCACCAGCTCGTGCGAGACGGGCGAGTCGTAGGAGTACTTTTCGACCATCGCGTCTTCGACGCGTCGGCCGATCCGACGAGCCCGGCCGACGAGGCCGGTCAGGTCGGCAAGCCGGTCGAGGACCCGCGGGCCGAGGCGTCCGACGATGACCCCGACCCAGGGGCCGAGCCCGAGGTTGGTCAACCCTCCGCCGCCCGCGCTCGTGGCCAAGAGGGCGACCGCCCGGACGCGGGTCCGGATGAGCTCGGGGTGGTGATGGCCCAAGGACATCACCGACATGCCGCCCATCGAGTGTCCGACGAGGACCAGATCTCCTTCTGGCGCAACGGTTTCGATGACATCGTGCAGGTCGTGTCCGAGTTGCTCGATCGTCGTGTGCTCGGCGTCCGACCGAGACGACTGGCCATGACTGCGTTGGTCCCAGACCACGACGCGATGACCGGCCGCGACCAGGGCGCGCCGTTGGAACACCCAACACTTCGAGCTCAGGGTGAAGCCGTGACTCAGCACGAAGGTCAACCCCGAGGCAGGCGTATGCCGTCCGCTTCCCTTCGCAGTCCGAGTCGAGTCCGCGGGATGGTCGATCTCCACGTGCAGCCGCACGCCGTCACGCGCCACGACGGTGAGCACCTCGTCAGGGACGACGTCATAGCCCCCATCAGGATCCAGCCCTGGGAGAGCACGGCGGGCCCGATCGGCCCGCTCGACGGCGACAGCACCGGCGGCTGCACCCGCAGCGACAGCCCCCGCCGCGACTGCTCCCGCGACTCTGCCTGCCCGCGCCATCAGATGGTGCCCTTGATGACCCGAGGAAGCCTCGGGCCCATGCGCGTGACGATCTCGTAGTTGATCGTCCCGGTGGCCTCGGCCCAGTCCTGCGCCGTCGGCTCACCATCGACGCCACGCCCGATGATCACCACTTCGTCGCCTGCCTCCGCCTGACTGTCGGGACCCAGGTCAAGGGTGAACTGGTCCATGCAGACCCGGCCGGCCACGGCATACCGGCGACCATCCACCTGGACGGGGCCGACGCTGCTCGCATTGCGCGGGATGCCATCGGAATAGCCCAGCGGCACCAGACCGAGGCGAGTCGCCGTCGGCGTCGTGTAGTGGTGGGCATAGCTCACTCCCTGCCCTGCCAGGGAGTCCTTGACCAGAGTGAGGCGGCCGACCACCCGCATGGCTTCACGCAGCCCGAAGTCCGCAGGGCTGCCGATGTCAGGCACTGGCGAGAGACCGTAGATGGCCAGTCCGGGGCGGACGAGGTCGTAATGGGCGCTCGGGTTGGTGAGGGTCGCGGCCGAGTTGGCGAGGTGGCGATACTGCGGGCGTATGCCGTGTCGCCCGGCTTCGGCGACCGCCGCCAGGAAGACGTCCTGCTGGCCGCGCACGGTCGGATGGTCAGGTGCATCAGCGAAGACGAAGTGCGACCAGATGCCGACGATCTCGATGGCGCCCTCCGCCTGCGCCACCGCAGCGAGCGGGAGCAGGTCGGACCAGCCCTGACCCAGCGCACCCCCACGACCCAGACCGGTGTCGACCTTGAGGTGGATGCGAGCGGTGCGACCGGTCGCGCGAGCCGCACTGACGACCTCGGAGAGGGACCAGGGTGAGCCCACCGTGAGATCGACGTCGGCGGTCAGGGCTGCTGCGAGGTCGGCTCCCGGCGCGAACAGCCAAGTGAGCAGAGGCTCGGTGACACCCGCGGCACGGAGGCGCATCGCCTCGGCCAACTGCGCGACCCCCAGCCAGGTGGCACCGCCTGCGAGTGCTGCTCGCGCGCTGTGGACGAGGCCGTGTCCGTAGGCGTCAGCCTTGACGACGGCGAGGACCTCGGCCGAACCGGCACGGCGCCGCAACTCGGCGGTGTTGTCACGGATGGCGTCGAGATCCACCTCGACCCAGGCAGTGGCACCTGCAAGAGGCTCGGTGAGCACGGCAGCGGAGGGCAGCGAAGGAATGGCTGAGTCTGTCGTCATGGCCGAGCCAGTCTAGTTTCTCCCCACAGCCCCAGACATTCTGCGTCGCGAGTCAGAGGGTGAGGAGGTGGGCGATCGTGCCCGGCATTGCCTGAGCCACGGCCATCGCCCGGACCGGGCCGCCCGGGTTGGCACGATCTGCGGCAACGCCGTGGACCAGAGCGCCGAGGGCCCCGCTGTCCGCCGGGGTCAGCGAACTCGCCATGATCACGCCGAGGAGTCCCGCGAGCACATCCCCCGCGCCGGCCGTCGCCAGCCACGGCGGCGCATCACACTGCGAGAAGAGTCGGCCGTCGGGCGCGGCAATGACGGTCGTCGCGCCCTTGAGCAACACCGTGCACCCGGTCACATCTGCGAGCCGTTGGGCCGCGGTGACCGGTGCGGCCTCCACCTCGTCGCGTGCGACCTCCTGGTCGGTCAACCGGGTGAGCAACCGCGCGCACTCCCCTGCGTGCGGCGTCAGCAAGGTGGGCTGCGGCCGCCGCCAGCCCGGCTCGATGAGGTCGAGCCCGCCTGCATCGAGGAGCACGGGTTCCTCCGACGCCAGGGCATCGCGAGCAGCCCTCACCTGCTCTGCTGACCGCTCGTCTGCTACGTCGAGCCCCGGGCCGATCACCCAGGCCTGGACCTGCCCGACACCATGCACGGCCTCGGGCGCAGCCGACCGGACCAAGGCCTCCGCGGTGGGCGTTCCGACGAAGCGGGCCATCCCTGCACCAGCCTCGACGGCGGCGCTCACCGCGAGCACCGCTGCGCCCGTGTAGTTTTCGCTCCCGGCGATGATCCCAACGACGCCGCGCGAATACTTGTCGTCACCAGCCCTTGGGCAAGGCCACGCGCTCGCCACGTCGTCGCGGGTGAATCGCCGGACCGCGGCTGGCGTGGCGAGTTCCAGCCCGATGTCGACGACGGTGAGCTGCCCACAGGCCACTTCGGTGGGCGGCAGGAGGTGGGCCGGCTTGAGCACCGAGAAGGTCACCGTCTCGTCGGCAAAGACACCGTCCGGGTCGAGCGAACCGCCGTTGGGGTCCTGTCCCGAGGGGAGGTCCACCGCAATGACGTATGCCGTGTCCGGCACCGCCGCGACCAGCCTCGCCGCCCAGGGTGGGAGACCGCCATGTCCACCGATGCCGAGGATTCCGTCCAGGACGAGGTCGGCTTCCGCGATGACCTCCGCAACGGGTTCGGCAGAGTGCGTCCCAACTTCGTCGGCGGAGACGGCGACCAGGACCACGCCGGCTTCCTCGGCCGCCGCGAGGGCGCCCGGGTGCACGCGCCCGGCGAGATGGACGGCTGCGCAACTCAACCCAGCGGCGGCCAGCCCAGCCACGGCATACAAGGCATCTGCTCCGTTGTTGCCGGTGCCCACGAGGGCGACCACGCGACGGGCGCCCAGTTGTTCAACCCTCGTCAGGGTCACCTCGATGAGGCCTTCGACGGCGCGCGCCATGAGTTCACCGTCGCCCGCCCCCGACGACGCCAACTCCGCCATGAGAGCCGACTCCGCGGCATACACATCCGCGGTGGACCAGGCCTCGATCACGGGAGTCTCCCCTCGGCCACCACCATGGCCGATGCGATCCCGGCATCGTGCGACAGCGACAGATGGAGATGCTCGACACCCAGCCGAGCGGCGACCGCGGCCACCGTGCCGGTGATCACCATGACCGGGCGCTCGCCGTGCCGGCGGTCGACGGTGGCGTCCTGCCAGTCCATCCCGCCGGGCGCCCCGAGTGCCTTGGCCACTGCCTCCTTGGCCGCAAACCGAGCCGCCAGCGACTGCAACGGCAACTCGCGCTCAGCGGGCGTGAAGAGTCGCTCAAGCAACTTCGGCGTGCGCTCCAGCGTGGCACCGAAACGAGCGATGTCGACGACGTCGATGCCGACCCCGATGATCACGGGGCAGCCACCGGCGACGTCCTCACGCCGGACTCACTCAACCGTGACGGACTTGGCCAGGTTGCGCGGCTGGTCCGCGTCCAGACCCTTGGCCATGGCCAGATGCAGGGCGAAGACCTGCAGCGGCACGACCGTGAGAAGCGGCGCCAACAGCGGCGAGCACTCCGGCACTCGGATGATCTCGCTCGCGAACGGCACGACGTCCTCATCGCCATCGTGGGCGATGACCAAGGTGCGCGCGCCCCGGGCGCGGATCTCTTGGATGTTGGAGACGACCTTCTTGTGCAGCTCGTGAGGGGTGTCCGGCGAGGGCACGATGACGAAGACCGGCTGGCCCGGCTCGATGAGGGCGATCGGGCCATGCTTGAGTTCGCCCGCAGCGAAGCCCTCGGCGTGGATGTAGGCGATCTCCTTGAGCTTGAGCGCCCCTTCGAGGGCGATCGGGTAGCCCACGTGGCGACCGAGGAAGAGCACCGAGCGGGTGTCGGCCATGAAGTTGGCCATCTCCACGACGCGATCCATCCGGTCGAGGACCTCCTGGATCTTGCGCGGCATCTCGCGCAACTCGGTCATGACCGCCTTGGCGTCGTCGGCGTAGGTGCCGCCACGCAGTTGGGCGAGATAGAGACCCAACACATAGGCCGCCGTGATCTGGGCGAGGAAGGCCTTCGTCGACGCCACCGCGACCTCGGGACCGGCGTGCGTGTAGAGCACGGCGTCGGACTCACGCGGAATGGTCGCGCCCTGGGTGTTGCAGATCGAGAGCGTGAGGGCGCCGAGCTCGCTCGCGTGCTTGACCGCCATGAGGGTGTCCATGGTCTCGCCGGACTGGCTCACCGACACCACGAGCGTGCGCTCGTCGACGATCGGGTCGCTGTAACGGAATTCGTGCGCGAGGACTACGTCGACCGGGATCCGGGTCCAGTGCTCAATGGCGTACTTGGCCACGAGCGACGAATAGGCCGCCGTGCCACACGCGACGAAGGTGATCCGGTTGACCTCCTTGAGCTGCTCCTCGCTGATCCGCAGCTCGTCGAGGACGAGTTCGCCGTCCTCCTTGGTCCGACCGAGCAGCGTGTCGCCCACGGCGTGCGGCTGTTCGTCGATCTCCTTGGCCATGAAGGAGTCGTAGCCGCCCTTCTCAGCAGCGCTCGCGTCCCAGGTCACCTCGAAGTGCTTGCCCTCGGCCGGCGTGCCGTCGAAGTTGATGACCTCATGGCCGTCCGGGGTGATCGTGACGATCTGATCCTGCGCCAACTCGAGGGCCTGACGGGTGTAGCCGATGAAGGCCGCCACGTCGGAGCCCATGAAGTTCTCGCCCTCGCCCAGACCGACGACGAGCGGGCTGTTGCGGCGAGCACCGACGACGACACCGGGCACGTCCTGGTGGACGGCCAGAAGCGTGAAGGCGCCCTCGAGGTGGCTGACGACATTGCGCATCGCGGTGGTCAGGTCGCCGACCTTGTCGAACTCGGCGCCCACGAGCTTGGCCGCCACTTCGGTGTCAGTCTCAGAGAGGAAGGTCACTCCCTCATCGAGGAGACCCTTCTTGAGGGAGTGGAAGTTCTCGATGATGCCGTTGTGGATGAGGGCCAACTTGTCGCCCTCGCCCCCGCGGTGCGGGTGGGCGTTCCCGTCGGTGGGCCCACCGTGGGTGGCCCAGCGGGTGTGACCGATGCCGGTGCGTGAGGCGTCGAGCGGGTGGGCCTCCAGTGCGCTGCGGAGGTTCTCCAGCTTGCCGGCTCGCTTCTCGGTCTCGAGCCCCTGCTCGGTGACGAGGGCGATGCCGGCGCTGTCGTAGCCGCGGTATTCGAGGCGGGCCAAGCCCTCCATGACGACGTTCTGGGCCTTGCCGTCGAGGTTCTTCCCGACGTAGCCGACGATTCCACACATGGGCTGAATGGTAGTCGCGGTGAGGGTGAGCACCCATATCGCCGAGCCGAGCCACCAACCCGGCGATACGGCATACATCACGGTTTGCCGGGGTGAAGCCCGGCGATGGTGAACAATGGCGCGCGTGCCACTGACGTCGCAGGGTGAGGGCCTGCCGAGCCCGTATGCCGTGTTCGGCCGTCGCGAGTGGTCTCGCCTTCGCGAGAACCACCCGATGAATCTCACCCAGGACGACATCGCTCGCGTGCGTGGGCTGGGCGAGCCGGTCGACATGAACGAGGTCGAGACGGTCTATCTCCCCCTGTCGCGCCTGCTCAACTTCTATGTCGAGGCGATCCACGGCTTGCGGCTGGCGACGAGCGAGTTCCTCGGCGACCGGCCGACTCGGGTGCCTTTCGTGGTGGGCGTCGCCGGATCGGTGGCCGTGGGCAAGTCGACGACGGCCCGCATCCTGCGCGAGTTGATGAGCCGCTGGCCGCACACCCCCCGAGTGGCACTGGTGACGACGGACGGCTTCCTCTATCCCAACGCGGTGTTGGAGGAGCGAGGACTGTTGCTGCGCAAGGGTTTTCCGGAATCCTATGACCGGCGCGCGCTGCTGAAGTTCGTCGCCGACATCAAGTCTGGAGTCCCTCAGGCCGAAGCCCGGCAGTATTCGCACCTGACCTACGACGTCCTGCCCGAGACGGTGACGGTGCACAAGCCGGACGTGCTCATAGTCGAGGGGCTCAACGTCCTGCAGCCGCCCACGGTGCGCTCCGACGGGACGAACACCGGTGCGATCTCGGACTTCTTCGACTTCTCGGTCTATGTCGATGCCGACCTCGAGGACATCCGTCGTTGGTATGTCGAGCGCTTTCTCCGGCTGCGGGAAACCGCGTTCGCGGACCCCAAGTCCTATTTCCACCGCTATGCCGCCCTCACTGATGAGCAGGCACGGGCCACCGCGACGGAGATCTGGACGCGGATCAACGAGCCCAACCTCGTCGAGAACATCGAGCCGACCAAGGGGCGGGCCACCCTGGTGCTGGCCAAGGGCGCGGATCATTCCGTGGAGACCATCAAGTTGCGCAAACTCTGACAACGCGGGGCGCCATGGTCCGTTTGGGCCATCGCGCCGGGGCGGCGCCTGTGCTTGACTCCGCACTGTGGAGTTCCCCCTCCTCGCGTCCCTGCCACCCGAAGCCCGTCAATCCCTGTTGGCTCGGGCGCGCCGTCGCGCCTTCCGACGGCTCGAGGTCGTCGTCCACGAGGGCGACCTGTCGGACAGCCTCCACCTCGTGCAATCAGGGCGCCTGGGGGTGCAGGTGTCGACGCCGGACGGCCAGGTCGCGATGCTCTCCCTCCTCGTGCCCGGCGACTACTTCGGCGAGGTCTCGCTCTTGGAGCCGGACATGCCTCGGCGGAGCGCGACCGTCGTCGCCCTGGAGCCGGCCGAGACGCTGAGCATCTCGAGCGCCGACTTCCACGCCCTCTGCCGCCAGCACCCTGCCATCGAACAGGTCGTGCTCCGCGCCCTCGCCCACCGCGTCGACCACCTCACCCAGCGGCTCCTCGAGGCGATGTATGAGGGGCTCGATCGTCGGGTCTATCGCCAGTTGCTCCACTTGTGCGATGTGTATGCCGTGGGGCCGGGTGCGTCGTCGGTGTCCATCCCGTTGACCCAATCGACACTTGCGGAGTTCGTGGGTGGGACCCGGCCCACGGTGAACGCCATCCTCCAGCGCCTCCAGGACCGCGGCCTGGTCGAGCTCACGCGTGGTCGAGTCGTGGTGACCGATCGCGCAGCGCTGGCCAGCAAGCTCCGCTAGATCGCGAGGCGGCGGGTGGCGAGATCGCTGGCGAGCGCGCGCACGCGGTCCTCCCCGGACATCAGAGCGAGGAAGTCCTCCCGGGTGAGGGTGAGCAACTCGACGTCATCGAGCGCGGTGACCGTCGCGGTGCGCGGGACGTCGTGGAGCAGACCGATCTCCCCGAAGACGTCACCTCGGCCCTCCGTGCGCAGCACGCGACCGTCCTGGGTGACCTCGACGCTGCCGGATTCGATGACGTAGAACAGGTCGGAGACCCCACCCTCGGCGACGATGACCTCCCCAGCGGGCACCGACAAGGGCTCGAGCTTGTGCGCCAACTGCTCGAGCATGGTCGGCGACAACGGCGCGAAGAGCGGCACGGCGGACAGCAGTTGGAGGCCACGCGGCTCGGCGAGGCGGCCGTCGAGGTGCGGCATGCGCACGCTGCACAGGAGCGCGAGGACGATTCCGATGACCCCGAGGACGATGACTGCGGTGGACAAGCCGACCTTGGCGACGAGGAGGGGGGTGATGAAGGCGCCGAGCGCGGCGGATGCGACAAAGAGGGACTCGATCGAGGCGTAAACGCGGGAGAGCACTCGGTCCTCGACGAGGCGAGCCGGGATGACACCGAAGCCGACATTGATCATCGGATCGAGCAGCCCGATCACCGCGAACACGATGACGATGACCACGATGTGCGGCGCAATCCCCAGCACGATGAGGGGCAGGCACCAGCCGAGGACCCCCCACACGACGAGGCGGCCGAGCTTGACCCGACCGGCCAGCGACAGCATGACCAGGCCACCCAGCACGGTGGTCGCCCCGAGGACGGCGTTCAGCCAGCCCACGGCCGCAGGGTCGCCGAGCATCTGGGCGGCGACGAGGACGACGAGCACGCTGAGGACACCGGCGAGCACGCCATTGATGCCAAGGAGTCCGGTCAGGGCCAGGAGATCACGGTCGGTGCCGATGGCCTGGAACCCCCGGGTGGTCTGCTTCCAGAACGGTTCCTCGGCCGGTTCGTCGCCCCCGACCTCGTCGCCCTTCTCCGCGACGACCGTGTCGTCGGCAGTCTCGGAGCCGGGGTGTTCGACGGCAGATGCCGCACCGGCCGACGGGTCGGCCAAGGACTCAGTGGTGACCGCTCGCGTGCTGATACGCGACACCAGGTACAGCGACCAGATGAAGCTGAGGGCGTTGAACAGGACGACCGGCACCACGCCGAGGACGGTGAGCAGGAGTCCGGCCATTGCCGGCCCGACGAAGGTGGCGCCGCTGTTGACGATCTCCGAGGTGGCGTTCGCCGCGGTCAACTGCTTTGGGTTGTCGACCAGACTCGGCAGCAGCCCTGCTTGCGCGGATCGGAAGGCGGTCTGCACCACGGTCAGCACCGTGGCCGGGACGAGGACGAACCAGATGTTGCGGTCCCACCAGATCATGGTCGCGGTCACCAAGATGAGCGCCAGGCAGATCGCGTCGTTGGCGAGCATGAAGGTCCGGCGCGGCACCCGGTCGGCAACGGCCCCGCCGATCGGGGCGGAGAAGGCCGCGAGCAGCATCCTGATCCCGGCCCAGGTCCCGACGAGGACGGCACCGCCCTTCCCGTAAGCCCAGACCAAGATGGCCATCCCGTAGGCCCAGTTGCCGATCTCGGATCCCACGAAGGCCAACTGGAGCCGGCGCACGTTGCGGTTCTCCCAGATGAGCTTGAGGTTGGACGTCATGGCGGCCAGACCCTTCGGTTCGGCCACTCCCCCCGCCGGCACCTCGACCGGCACGGCCGGCACCTCGGCCGGTGCCACGGACACCGGTTCGGTCATGGACGGCTCGGGTGACTGATTGCTCATGGCCGAGAGCATCCTCCGACGGTGGCCCCTCCTCCGTTGGAATCGCGACATTCGCTCCGTCATCTCGCTGACAGTTGAGCCTCCCGTCCCGCGCCACCATGGACGGGCGCACTCATTCAGCCATCTCACATGGGCAGCACCTTGACCCAAAGGGCTGACTTCCAGATGCCGCAGGTGGATGATCGGAAGGCGTAGGGGTGCCCTGAGACGGAGGTGATAACTGGTGACCGGCCCCCTCTGCTGCGCCTTGTGCGGCGCCGACCTCCCCGCGGGAGCGAAGTTCTGTCCGGAATGCGCTGCCCCGCAGGCCCGTTCGTGCGCTGCCTGCTCCTCACCTCTTCCGGCAAACGCCAAGTTCTGCCCCGAGTGCGCAACGCCGGTCGGGGCCGGCGCGGCAGGTGAAGCCGCTCGGTCATCGCAGTCGGTCTCCGAACGGCGCGTCACCTCGGTCCTCTTCGGTGACCTCGTCGGGTTCACGACCCTCTCGGAGAGCCGCGACCAGGAGGACGTCCGCGAGCTCCTCTCCCGCTACTTCGACGCCTGCCGCACTGTCATGCAGCGCTACGGCGGCACGGTGGAGAAGTTCATCGGCGACGCCGTCATGGCCGTCTGGGGAGTCCCCGTCGCCCACGAGGACGACGCCGAGCGGGCCGTTCGGGCCGGGCTGGAGATCATCGACGCCGTCCACGCCCTGCGCGACGAAACCGGCGTCCCCGGGCTCGACATGCGGGTCGGCATCGTCACCGGCGAGGTCGCCGTCACCATCGGCGCTGTCGCCCAAGGCATGGTTGCCGGCGACCCGGTCAACACCGCCTCCCGCGTCCAATCCGTCGCCGCCCCCGGCCAAGTCTGGGTCGATGAAACCACCCGCCTCCTCACGCATGCCGCAATCACCTTCGAGGACGTCGGCTCGTATGTCCTCAAGGGCAAGGCCGACCCCGTGCCCCTGTGGGCGGCGAGGGCCGTGGTGGCCAACCGTGGCGGTGGCCAGCGTGCCGACGGACTGGAGGCACCCCACATCGGCCGCGCTGCGGAGTTGCGCCTGGTCAAGGAGGTCTTCCACCGGTCAACGGAGTCGCAGAGCCCCAACGTCCTCGTCGTCTCCGCGGACCCGGGCCTCGGCAAGTCCCGCCTCGGGTGGGAGTTCGAGAAATACATCGACGGCCTGACCGACTCCGTGCGGTGGCTCGAGGGGCGCTGCCCGGCCTACGGCGACGGACTCGCCTTCCACGCTCTGGCCGAGGCCTTCCGGGGCCGGTTGCAGTCGCGGGCCGAGGAGGACCGCGATCTGGGCCGACTTCTCGAGGAGCTGCTGGCCGAGATCGTGCCCGATCCGAGCCAGCGGTCATGGCTGCACGCCCGCACCGGGGTGCTGCTCGGGCTTCCCGGGGCCGGCACCTACCCACGCGAGGAACTGTTCGCGGCGTGGGTCACGGTGCTCGAGCACCTGGCGGCCGGTGCGAGCATGGTGCTGCTCATCGACGATGCCCAACATGCCGACGACGGACTGCTCGACTTCCTCGAATTTGCCCTCACCACACGGGGATTGCCCCTGTTTGTGCTGCTCCTGACACGTCCTGAGTTGCTGGCCCGCCGCCCCACGTTGGCCGCCAACCCGCGGGTGGTGACGGTCCACCTGCAGGAACTCTCCTCGGTCGAGACCCAGGACCTGTTGGACGCACTGGTGTCCGGGCTCCCGGGCCCGGTGCGTGACGAACTCGCCACCCGTTCCGAGGGCGTGCCTCTGTATGCCGTGGAGACCGTCCGGTCCCTCATCGACCGTGACGTCGTGGTCCCGCGCGCCGGCCGGTATGCCGTCGCCGGCGCCGACATCGACCTCACCGACCTAGCAGCGCCCGCGTCGCTCCAGGCCCTCGTCGCCTCCCGGCTCGATGCCCTGCCGGCGGAGCAACGGCGGGTCATCGATGTGGCGAGCATCCTGGGAGGCTCGTTCGCCCCCGACCTGCTCCGCGTCGTCCGGGACAGCCTCGGGGACGGCGACGGTGAGCAGCTCGACGTGATCCTCGCAGCGCTGGTGCGACGTCAACTGCTCTCGGTCGACACCAGTTCACTCTCCGGAGAGTTCGGGTGGTACTCCTTCACCCAGGACGTCGTGCGCCAGGTGGCCTACGGGATGCTCGCCCGCCGCGACCGGCGCGAGGCCCACCTGGCCGCAGTCGCGGCTCTGGGCGACCCGCCTCCAGCCGCCGCTCTCCCGGTCGTGGCCCACCACCTGCTCGCGGCGGCCGAGACGGTGCCCGGCACCGATGAGGCGGAGACCTTCAGGGAGAGGGCTCTGGTTGCCCTGACCGCTGCCGGAGACTGGGCCGATGAGCTCTCGGCTTTCGGAGATGCGGCGAACCACTTCCAGCGAGCGGCTGACCTGGCGAGGGCCGACCCTGCCCGACGGGCCGACCTGCTGTGCCGGCTCACCCGGTCCATCGGCAACACGGGAGACCCGGCTCAGGACGCGGCCGCCGAGGCCGTCGGCACCGAGGCGCAACGACTGTTCGCCGAGCTCGGCGACGACGACGGGCAGGCCCGAGCCGTCGGCCTCACTGCCAGTCTGCTCAGCGGGCACGGTCATGCCCGTAAGGCCGAGGAGCTCGTCCGCCCGTGGTGGGAGCGGTATCGACAGCGCACCGATGCCGACCAGGCCGTGCTGGCCCTGGCCTTGGCCAGGGTGGGGATACACGTGTCCGGTGGTGGCACGTCCGGCATCGACGAGGTGGCCCTGCTCGGGGCCAAGGCAGCAGAGCGACTGGGCGATCGACCTTCTCTTGTGAGATGCCTGCAGGGCTTTCACATGGGCCTCGACCTCGCGGGGTACCCCGAACTCGCGGGTGCCGTGCTGGCTGGCAACCTTGCCTATGCCCAACGTCACCAAATGGCGCGGCTCACCGCGAGCCTGTCCACCAGCCATGGGAGCACGCAGATGGTCACCGACTTGGCCATCGCTCGACAAGCCAATGTGTCGGCTCTACACGGTCACCGGGAAATCAAGAACCACAACGGAATCGTCGTCACGACCTACAACCTCGCGGTCATCGCCTTCCAGCGTGGCGCTTGGTCCGAACTCGACGACCTGACCGCTGACCCCGATCAGCTGGGGTTCCTCGCCGCCGTGGTCGACGGGTTCGCGACCCTGACCAGACTCGCGCGCGGACAGGCCACCGCTCCGGTCGACACCGACGCCGTCACCGACGACCCCACGTCGCACGCCACCCTTCGGGTCATCGAGGCGATCCGCACCGGTGTGGGGGGAGCGCAGGCGCGAGGCGCCGCACTCGACGCGGCGACCGAGCTCCACTCCTCGATGGGTATCGGTGAAGAGTTCTGCACCGCCTACGGCGTGTTGACCGACGCTCTCGCGTCTCTTCCCGGTCCCGACCACGAGGGATTCACTCGGTTGCTCGACATCGTGCCGGAGGACACTCGCGCCCGGCTCCCGCTTGCCTTGCGGGGTCACGCCCGGCGGGCCGCGGCGATCCGCGACCTCCACCGCGACGGGGCCACCGCGGAGGTGGCGGCCGGGCTGGAAGCCGCGGTCACGGCATACCGGGAATGGGGCGGCATCCTCTACGAACGCCGCACCCAGGCCGACCTCGTGGCCGTCCTGGACGGACTCGACCGCCACGACGAGGCGGCCGCCCTGCGCAGGCAGGTGCGCGAGTTCTACACCGAGATCGGCGCTCACGCCTGGCTCGCCGATCTCGATCGAGTGGAGGCCCCCTCACGATGACGACCTGCGACGAGTGC
>Ga0209477_1000793_pt1 | contig 19734 bp, 17 predicted proteins | sample KloWWTupernatant_FD_187180 | JGI IMG/M metagenome (GOLD analysis project Ga0209477, IMG submission 187180) | Active sludge microbial communities from Klosterneuburg, Austria, studying microevolution and ecology of nitrifiers - Klosterneuburg... | ecosystem: Engineered > WWTP > Aerobic digester >... | reverse complement strand
CTTACTTGCGATCGTTTCGGCCGTCGGCGACTTTTTCATGAAGTACTCAACAATCCGCGCAGGCGTCTATCTGCCCGTGTGGACGCCGCTGGCGCCGCGACGATAGTGTGATAGTGTGCAACCCCCAACTGGGAAGAGCAATTTCAAAAATTATGTGTAACTCAGTGAGGTAAGCCCCCGGCTTTGCCGGGGGTCATTTAACTATTCAGCTCAACAGTTACAATTATTTCAACTTATACTCCGGGGCTTGCCCCGGGCCAATTGTCGTTGAAGGCGCGGGGTCCACACCCCGCGCCGTCGGGGTGGTTTTGGTTGATTTGAAGACTAATAGGAGACTAATATGATGCATCGTTCATTCTTGTTCCGTCTGCTGGGTTTGCTGACGGTCGCCCTTTCATTCGCCTCGGCGCAGGCGCAGGACAATCCGGCAAAGGACTTTCCGGACAAGCCGATCCACCTGATCGTGTGCTATGCGGCCGGAGGCTCCAATGACCTGGTGGCGCGGGTGCTGGGTCAAAAACTCACTGAGTCACTGGGCCAGGCGGTGGTGGTGGAAAACAAGGCGGGGGCAGCGGGCGCGATTGGCGCGGCGTACGCGGCTCAGGCGAAGCCCGACGGCTACACGCTGCTCTTCGCGTCCAGTGCGATGTTCACCGCCAATTCGGTGTTCTTCAAGAAACTGCCGTACTCATCGAGCGATTTCGTTCCCATCTCGATGGTGGTAACCTTTCCGTATTTCATTGTGGTCGCTCCATCGCAGCCATTTCAGTCGGTCAAGGATCTGGCGGAGTACCTGAAGGCGAATCCGAAGAAGGCGAATTTTTCCGGCGCGGCCGGCCTTCACCAGATGGCTTTCGAACTGTTCAAGAGCCAAACCGGAACCACTGGCGAATACGTCCCCTACAAGGGAACCAATAGGTCGGTCGCCGCAGTCATGGCGGGCGATGTGCTGATGACCATTGCGGATGCGGGCGGAGTCGCGAGTCAGCTCAAAGGCGGCCAGGTACGCGGGCTCGCCGTGACGTCGCGCGAGCGGGCGGTGACCTTTCCCAGTATTCCGACAGTCGCCGAAGCAGGTTATCCAGGACTGCAAATGGGCAGCTGGATGGGATTGCTGGCGCCGGCCGGCACGCCGATGCCGATCGTGAGAAAGCTGCAGGCGGAAGTGAACCGGATCGTCAAGACCGCTGACTTCAAGCAGCGGATGAACGCGCTCGAAGTCACGCCCGAGGGAAGTACTTCCGAAGAGTTCGGCTCGTTCATGACCTCGGAACTCGCACGCTGGCTTGCCGTGGCCAAGGCTGCCAACATCCAGCCCACCGACTGAGGCTGGACCGGACGACGAGGAATTGCGGTCGGCGAAGCGGCTGGCTCAGACCGCGGCTTTCTGCGCGGTTAGGGCCGCGCCGAGCTGGACCGTTAGTTTTTTCAGGTCCGCGCCCACGATCTCCAGCTTTCTGGCAATAAAAGCATGGCTCAGATGTTCGATCAATACAGCGGAATTGACGCACACCTCAACGGCAATAAGAACCGGCGCGCGTCAAGATAGTTGTCGCCTCGTTCATGCAGCCAACGGTTGAATAGCGTTGCCAGTCCAATGCGTCTTTATGATGGAATCGCGTTCTGGGTTGAGCGTGACAGCCCCGATCGGCGCCCAGTTTCGAGTGCTGCCAGACCAACGCGTCGGGTTGAGTTCGCGAGCCCTGAGGTACAAGGCATGCCGGGCTGCCAGGATCGCATGATCCTCCCCGGCATGACGCTGAGCCGGACTGACATAACGAATGCCGCTGTGACGATGATCGAAGTTGTACCAACGTACGAAGCCGGCGGCCCACGTGCGGGCTTGGTCGAGATCGGCAAAGCCCTTCTTGGCGGGAAACTCGGGCCGGTACTTCGCCGTGCGAAACAGTGACTCAGGGGATACGATGGCCGTGGTTCAGCAATGCGGCCCGGCCGGAGTATCGCGGGCCACGGTCTATGCGCATCACAAGCCCAAACCGGTCGATGAAAGCGATCTGCTGCACAGTCGGCTGATCGACGAGGAATACACGCGACATCCGTTCTACGGCACCCGCAGAATGGTCGTCTATCTCCTCACCGTGGGTCACACCGTCAATCGCAAGCGGGTGCAACGGCTGATGCGGGAGATGGGGCTGGCGGGTATGGCGCCGGGGCCGAACACCAGCCGGTCGCACCCTGAGCACAAGATCTATCCCTACCTGCTGCGCGGCATTCCTGTGGTCAGGCCCAATCAAGTTTGGAGCACCGACATCACCTACATCCGCTTGGCACGAGGCTTCGTCTACCTGGTGGCGATCATCGACTGGTACTCACGGCGCGTGCTCAGCTGGCGGATCAGCAACAGCATGGAAGCGGTCTTCTGTGTCGATTGCCTGGAGGATGCCTTGCGCAGTCACGGCAAACCGGAAATCTTCAACAGCGATCAGGGCTCCCAGTTCACCAGTGTTGCCTTCACGGGGGTGCTGGAACGTGAAGGCATTGTGATCAGCATGGATGGGCGGGGGCGGGTGTTCGACAACATCTTTGTCGAGCGCCTCTGGCGCAACGTCAAGTATGAAGACGTGTATCTGAAAGGCTATGCCACGATGGGCGAATTGATGCTCGGCTTGGCCGAGTATTTCGCCTTCTACAACGGCGAGCGTCCGCATCAGTCGCTGGGCGACATGACGCCCGATGTCGTGTACCGGACCGCCATAGGTGGCAGGGCAATAATCGTGGATAAGTTTGGCGGCGCGGGGGAGAAACCCCCTGTTCCGCTGCGCTCCACAGGCGCTTCCTCCCCCGCAAAGGCAACGGCAACGACAACATCAAGAGCAACAGCAACAGCAAAACCGGGGCAGCGCCGTTCCGCTGCGAGTGAAGCAATGGCTACTGCTTAAACCCCCGTGAAATCTGTCTTGACTCAGGGATCGACTTCACTTCCAATCGTCTCATCGCGTTCCTCCTGCGGAACACTATGACGACCGGACAGATTGCGTGCTACAGAACCGGACAGATCATTAACTCGCAACACACGTACGTTGGACAAGGCTATTGGTTATGTTATGCTTACGCGAGAGCATGAGAACGATGGCATGTGAACGATAAGTTCAATGCAGTGCCAACTAGGGAGACTAACGTGAAATATTCAGCTTTATTGCGGATTGTGGGTATGGTGACTTCGGTCGTGGTATTCGGCTCGGCGCAGGCGCAGGAGAATCCGGCAAAGAACTATCCGGACAAACCGATCCACGTCATCCTAGGTTATGCCGCAGGAGGCGCAAACGACCTTGTTGCAAGGGTATTCGGGTCGAAACTCAACGAGGCACTTGGCCAGCCCGTCCTCGTGGAAAGCAAGACCGGAGCCGCCGGAATGATCGCCGTAAATTATGTCGCAAAGACAAAACCGGACGGCTATACGCTGCTCTTTGCCGCCAGCTCGATGTTCACGACCAATCCGGTCATGTTCAGGAACGTGGGCTATTCGCTAAGCGATTTCACGCCGATATCGACGGTCGTAACGTTTCCGTTTCTGCTGATCGTGAGTGCGTCGCAGCCGATTCAATCGCTCAAGGAATTGGTGGAGCGGCTCAAGGCCAAGCCCGAAGGCGCCAATGCCAGCGGCGCAGCGGGGGTCCACCAACTGGCATTCGAACTGTTCAAGAGCCAGACTGGAACCAGCGGGGAATACATTCCCTACAGGTCGACCACCGAGTCTCTTAACGCGGTGGCCTCCGGCGACGTGCTGATGACTATCGCGGATGCTGCAGCGGCTTCGGTTATGCTACGAAGCGGCAGAGTGCGGGCCCTGGCCGTGACCACCCCAAAGCGGCTGGCGTCCTACCCTGACGTTCCTACCGTGGCGGAACTGGGCTTTCCGGGATTGGAAATTGGCAGCTGGATGGGGCTCATCGCGCCGGCTGGAACGCCGATGTCGATAGTAAGAAAGTTGCAGGACGAAGTGAACCGCATCGTCGAATCGCCGGCGTTCAAAGAGAAGATGAGCGTGCTCCAGGTCGACCCAAAGGGAAGCACCTCCGAACAGTTTACGCTCAGGATTTCGTCGGAACTCGCCAACTGGCGTGCAGTCGCCAAGGCGCGCAACATCGAGCCTGCCAATTGATGTTGAGGAAGGCACGCTGCGCATACCTTCGCGCTTGCGGTTTCCGTCGGACGCGCGTATTGAATCACCGGCAGTTTAGCGTCGAAATCCGGCACGTCGTTCGATACTACGGCGTAGAGGCGCGCGCCACATTCTTCGCCGGGCCGGCCGCCGTCGTGCTTGTCGCACGCCGGCGACGGTCGCTTAAACCGCGTTTAGATGCATGCCGAAATCCAGCTCAACAATCGCCTCCGTCATCATCGACGCACTGGTAATCAGCCAGTGAATCGTCTCCGCCACCTCGTCAGGATGACCGCTGCGCCACAACGGGGAGACCCCTATCTGGCGGGCCTTGCGCTCGGCGAACGACTGCGGCGCAAGGCGTTCAACGAAACCTTGCTCGACCAGGACGGGGCATACAGCGTTCATCCGCACCGCCGCGGCGAGAACGTGCGCGAGCGCCAAGCTCAGGATGTTGAGTGCGTCTTTGGATGCGGCGTAGGTGATCGCGACCTGCCAACCTTCTTTGATAAATCTACACGCCGTCGCGGCACCTGTGCCCGAGGCAGCACCGGTGACGAGAATGGCACGGCGAGGCTTGTTGGACGCAGTGGTCATGGGGCAAGTTTCTGATTGTTGGCATAGCGGATTTCCACCATCTTTATTATGGCTTTTCAGGAAATCGAGTGGGTGAATTTGGTGCTTTTTGGAGCGCCTCGCTCATGTTGCCGGTGGCGATGCCCTTCAGGTACAACCATGGCAGCGCGGCCCCGCCTGTTGCTCCAGAAACGCTTCCAATTCCTCGTCGACCGCCCGACCAATCAATTGTTTTAGGAGACGCATACCATGGCACAGACCTTCTCGTCGGCAGAAGTTGTCGGATCCCACCTCAAGCGCTTTCCGGTCCGCCATCTCGTGGCCGGTGAACTGCAAGGCAGCGAACGCAGTTTTGGCGTTATTAATCCGGCCACCGGCGAAGTTGCGGCCCAGTGTCCGGAGGCTAGTCGTGAGCAACTCGACGAAGCAGTGCGCTTGGCGCGGCTTGCACAGCCTAGTTGGGCGGCGACGCCCATCGCGGTGCGCCGCGAGGCTTTGCTAGAATTCGCTCGTCGGATGGTCGAACACGAGGAAGAGCTCGCTGGCATCATAACGCTTGAGCAGGGCAAGCCTCTCGGAGCGGCTCTAGCCGAGGTGAGAAGGGCCGCTCAGGTGTTGGGGCAGGTGGTGTCGATTAGTTTGGATGATGAGGTCCTGCGCGACGACGCAAACGGGCGGGTTGAGTTACGCTATCGGCCCTTGGGCGTGGTTGGTGCAATTGCGCCGTGGAACATGCCGATCGTCTTGAGCGTACCCAAAATCACGCATGCTCTCTACACCGGCAATGCGCTTGTGCTAAAGCCTTCCCCCTATACGCCACTTGCCACGTTGCGCCTCGGCGAGATTGCCGCTGATCTCTTTCCAGCGGGGGTGCTAAGCATTCTCGCAGGCTTTGATAAATTGGGTCAGGGCATGTCCGAGCACGCCGGTATCGACAAGATCTCATTCACAGGCTCAATCGCCACGGGGAAAAAGGTAATGGCGTCTGCGGCGGTCAACCTCAAGCGACTGACTCTCGAGCTGGGAGGGAATGACGCAGCCATTGTTCTGGAGGATGCCGATGTTGCCGCCATTGCGCAGCGTCTGTTCGACGGCGCCTTTGTCAACTCGGGTCAAGTCTGCATGGCCATCAAACGCCTGTACGTGCATGAAAGCTTATATGACGCCGCCTGCGAGGCGCTGACCCGTATTGCGGCCGCAGTACGAGTTGGCGACGGGTTCAATCCCAAAACGCAACTCGGCCCCGTCCAAAACAAGGCTCAGTTCGAGATCGTCAAAGGCGTTTTGCAGGACACGCAGGCAACACCCGCCGTTCGCATTCTGACTGGAGGAAGGCCGATCGAAGGACCTGGCTATTTTGTCCCGCCCACACTCGTGGCAGATATCGCAGAGGGCACTCGCTTGGTTGACGAGGAGCCATTTGGGCCTGTGCTGCCCATCATTCGCTACAAGGAGGTGGCGGACGCGGTGCAAAGGGCTAACCGTACATCCTATGGACTCGGCGCATCGGTGTGGGGCCGCAACACCCGGAGGGCCACTGAGGTAGCTGGCCAACTCGAAGCGGGGATGGTATGGGTCAACCGCCACGTGGGCGCCGATCCAACCGTACCGTTTGGCGGCGCGAAACAGTCGGGGATCGGTCGCGAGTACGGAATTCATGGGCTGCGTGCGTACATGGAGGCGATGTCGCTGTTTATGCCGCCTTCAGTGCGCTGAGGCCTTCCATCAGTGGGAAGCCGCCGAGGCCGTCCACCCAATGACAGATCGCTGCGGACCGATTGGGACCGTGTCCTTGCGTGAGAATCGGCAGGTCAGCGAAATTCTATCGGTCGCGTACATCGCCCATAGATGCACCGGAACCCGTCGGACGAAGGATCGTTAGTGGCCGAGAAATGTTTGATCGACAAGTTCTGTTTTATACCTTTGACTCTTCAGGCAATCGAGTGGGTGATTTCGGGCATTTTTGATGATGCAATACTTAATGATTAAGCAACGGTTTGCTTCGATGCACAGCGCGGTGCAGGGTTATCCAACGGCGCTCGCGAGCGCGCCTCTAACGCAGGCGAGCGTAACCTATGTCTATTGCGCAAGGCGTTCACAGCGGCGCCAGCATGCACGTCAGAATCTTCAGCCGCAGGTATTCTTCGTCGTGCAGTCCGTATGCGCGCCGCTGGATGACGCGGATCTTGTTGTTCAAGCCTTCGACGAAGGCCAGCGATACCTTGTTCTCTGGCCGGCAGTAGGCGGCGATTCCGACCCAGTGTCGATCGATCATGCTGGCGAACTTCACGTACGGTTCGAGCCGCTGCCACTTCAGGCTCGAGCGCCAGTTCTCGAAGAACCGGCGCACCCAGCCCTCGCGCTCGTAGTCCCAGAGTTGGCCGAAGGGCTGGCTGGGCGATCTGTTCGTGAAGCTGAGCTCGGTCAAGGCCGGGATGCACGTTTCGGTCGGGATAGAGGGAGTCCAGCAGAGGCGATGAGCAAGGGTTCGCAGCCTCGCCGGGAGCCACCAACATGAACGGCGCGGAGAGCCTCGTCAAGACGCTGCTCGCCAACGGCGCCGACCTGTGCTTCGCCAACCCCGGCACATCGGAGATGCACTTCATCGCGGCGCTCGACAAGATCGCCGGGATGCGCTGCGTGCTGACACTGTTCGAGGGCGTGGCGACCGGCGCCGCAGACGGCTACTTCCGCGTCAGACAGACGCCGGCCACCACCCTGCTGCATCTGTCTCCCGGCCTGGCCAACGGGCTGTCCAACCTGCACAACGCCAAGAAGGCCGGATCGGGCATCGTCAACATCGTCGGCGAACACGCGAGCTTTCACCTTCAGCACGACGCACCGCTGACAGGCGACACCGAGGGCGTGGCGTGGCCCATGTCTCACTGGGTGCGCACCGCGCAGAGTTCGGCAGCGGTTGCACACGATGCTGCGGACGCGCTGGCGGTGGCGCGCGCCACGCCGCACGGGATCGCTACGCTGATCCTGCCGGCCGACGCTTCCTGGGGACCGGCGACCGAGGTGGCATGTGTCGCTGACGCTGCCGCGCCGCAGGCGGCTGATGCACAGGCACTGCAGGCAGCGACCGTAGCGCTGCTTAGCGGCGGCGATGCGGCCCTGCTCCTGGGCGGCCAAGCGTTGCGCAGCAAGGCGCTCGACTGGGCGGGCCGCATCGCCGCCCGGACCGGCTGCAAGCTACTGTGCGAGGGCCACAATGCGCTCCTCCAGCGCGGTGCCGGGCGGGTCAGGGTGGAGCGCCTGCCACACGACGTCGCGCGCGCCTACGAGACGATGCAGGGAATCACGCGTCTGGTCCTGGTCGGCGCCAAGATACCAGTTGCCTTCTTTGCCTATCCCAACCAACCCAGCCTGCTGGTCCCTACCGAGTGCGAAGTCATCGCACTGGCCAACGCCGGGCAGGATGTCGAGGGCGCGCTCGAGGCGCTAGCACGGGAACTCGACGCCCCGGCCGGTTGCACTCAGTTCGTTGCGCAACGCGAGCGGCCGGGCCTGCCCCACGGCAAGATCACGCCGCAAGGAATCGCCGCGACGCTGGTGGCCTTGATCCCGGAGCAGACGATCGTCGTCGACGAGTCCATCTCCGTGGGCCACAGATTCTTTCCTCTGACCGGCGGGGCCGCACCGCACGACTGGTTGAACAGCGTCGGTGCCTCGCTCGGCTACGCCCTGCCGGTGGCGATCGGCGCCGCCATCGCGGCACCCGACCGCCGGGTGCTAGCGCTGGTGGGAGACGGCAGCGCGATGTACACCCTACAGGCACTGTGGACCATGGCGCGCGAAGCGCTGAACATCACCGTGGTCATTCTGGCCAACCGTTCGTACAACGTGTTGCGCGGCGAACTGAACAAGATCGGCGTCAGCGATCCGGGCCCGACAGCCCTAGGCATGCTCTCCCTGTCCGGACCGGAACTGGACTGGGTGGCCCTTGCCAGGGGACATGGCGTGCCGGCGGGCCGCGCGCACGATCTCGGGGAACTGGCCCGCGAGATGCAGCGCGGATTGTCCGGTGAGGGACCCTACCTGATCGAACTGCTGATCTGAACCCAGCCGCAATACACGACCATCCATCAACAATTTTCCTTGGACAAGCAAACATGGTCGCAACCTTGGTTATCTGGCATCTGCTGCTTTCAGCCGGCAATTTTATGCAATATAGATAATCGCTTAATCCGTCAAGTTCCACGCTTGCCAGCCGACCTCACTATTACTGCACGCCAGATCCGCGACGATGAATGAATATTCACTCGCCTCGATGGACATGATGGCCCATGGTCAGGGCCACCCAGTCGAGATGGAGGTTCTCACGTTCAGCATGATCTGCCAGACCACCAGGGAGGACAGGACATCGCTGCAACTGCCGCGCAACGCGACAAAACGTGGTTCGCCATTTTTGATACAGTAAGATTGAACGGTCATTCACCAAAAAAGTCAAGCGCTGCTTTTCTGTCGTGACGCGGCGCTTAGGGGTTGACTTGTCGGACTGACTGATCAATCATTCAGCTAGTCGCGCAAGCAAGGCACCGGGCTCATCAACCGCGGACCGAACATTGCGCAATTTACCTGAGTGCCTGGAAAAGCGAGGTAATCATGTGACTGGATGGCAAAACGGCAGTGGTCACCGGCGGTGCGTCGGGCATCGGCAAAGCAACCGTGGAGATGCTGGCAGAAGCCGGTGCCCACGTTCTGATCGGCGATCTGGACGAGCAGAACGGTACGGCGGTCGTGGCCGCGATACGCGAGAATGGGCAGGGGGCGGATGTTAGATTGGTCGCTCATCACAACCGCCCTTAATGGACGCAGCTCTGGGTGGTAGATTTGTCAAGTTTTGCTGGAGGAGAGGATGAAAATCAGGAGCGGAAAGGATTTCTGGGCCGGGCTCATGTTTACCGGATTCGGAATATTCTTCATGCTGGTAGCGCTCAGCTACTCCATGGGCACGGCGAGCCGCATGGGTCCGGCGTATTTCCCTTTTGTGCTGGGTGGCATGCTCACGCTTCTCGGCGGCGCAATTGTCCTACGAGGATATGTCTCGACATTCGAATATCCGCTGAAGGTATTTCCGTTCCGGCTATCGATGCTGATCGCCGCGCTATTTGTCGGTGGCGCGGCCTATTTCGCTTCTGATTCGCTCCAAGGCACACCCGCGGCGGAGTTTGCCATTGTCGGTCTTGCGCTGGCGCTGTTCGTCGGAGCATTTGGGCCAAAGTCGATGTTTGTCGTCCTGATTGCGGTGATGATCTTCGGCTATGCGATCCAGCCACTGGGGCTTGTGCTTGCGATAGTATTGCTGATCGTAATCAGCGCGTTCGGAGGACACGATTTCCGCAAGAAGGAAGTCATCATTCTGACGATCGTGCTGATCCTGTTCGGCGTACTGGTGTTTGTCAAAGGGCTGGGATTGCCCTTCAACTTGTGGCCGGGAGCGTAACCATGGATTTCGCGATATTCCATAACTTAGCGCTGGGCTTCAGCGTTGCGCTGACCCTGCAGAATCTGATGTACTGCTTCTTTGGCGTGCTGCTGGGCACGCTCATCGGCGTGCTGCCAGGCATCGGGCCACTCGCCACCATCGCGATGCTGCTGCCGATTACGTTCACTTTGCCGCCGATCGCGGCGCTGATCATGCTCGCGGGCATCTATTACGGCGCCCAATACGGCGGCTCGACCACTGCCATCCTGGTCAATATACCGGGCGAATCATCCTCCGTAATCACCTGTCTCGACGGCTACCAGATGGCGCGCCAGGGCCGCGCCGGCCCGGCGCTGGCGATTGCCGCCATCGGCTCGTTTTTTGCCGGGTCCGTCGCGACCGTGGTCATCGCCTTGTTCGCGCCGCCGCTCGCCGAGGTCGCGTTGAAATTTGGACCGGCCGAGTATTTTTCGCTGATGGTGCTCGGATTGGTCGGGGCGACCGTGCTGGCGTCCGGTTCGCTCATCAAGGCGATAGCGATGACGATCCTGGGGCTGTTGTTGGGTGTGGTCGGCACGGATGTCAACTCGGGCGTGGCGCGATTCACTTTCGGCATTCCGGAGCTCTACGACGGCATAGGCTTTATCATCATAGCCATGGGCCTGTTCGGCTTCACCGAGATCGTGCTGAATCTGGAGCAGGGAGAAGCCCGCGAAGTGTTCGTCAAGAAAGTTACGAACATCATGCCGACCTGGAAGGATATCAAGGATAGTGCAGGCGCCATCATGCGCGGGACAGCCATCGGTTCGGTGCTCGGCATTTTGCCCGGTGGGGGCGCGTTGCTCTCCTCGTTTGCCGCCTATACGGTGGAAAAGAAGATCGGCGATCCGTCGAATTTCGGCAATTGCGAGATCCGCGGTGTCGCAGCGCCGGAATCGGCCAATAATGCGGGGGCGCAGACTTCCTTCATCCCCATGCTCACGCTGGGCATTCCGTCCAATGTGGTGATGGCGCTGATGATCGGCGCGATGATGATCCAGGGCATCGCACCGGGACCGCAGGTCATGACGGAGAAGCCGGAACTGTTCTGGGGGTTGATCGCCAGCATGTGGATCGGCAATCTGATGCTGGTAATTCTGAACCTGCCTCTGATTGGCATATGGGTGAAACTTCTGAGCATCCCCTATCGTCTGCTCTACCCGTCGATCCTGCTGTTTTGCGGCGTTGGAGTCTACAGTATCTCGAACCAGCCTTTCGATATGATGCTTGCCGCTTTGTTCGGCGTCCTGGGATATGTTTTCATCAAGCTGGAATGCGAGCCGGCGCCGCTGATTCTTGGCTTCATTCTCGGACCGATGATGGAGGAGAATCTACGTCGGGCGATGCTGCTGTCGCGCGGCGATGCGACCGTGTTTTTCACCAAACCGATCAGCGGCGCGTTGCTGGCGGTAGCAATCCTGTTGCTGCTTGTCACACTTGCGCCAGCAGTGCGTAAGACCCGGGATTCCGCGTTTCAGGAATAGTTGGTGGCCGCGCCAGGTGATACAGCACGTTTGGTCTACACTCAGAAGCGGCCAAGTAACCCAAAAACCGCGATTGAATTCAGGCCTGAAGTTTGACGGCGTGTTTGAGTGGGCATTTCTGGAACAAGAGGGTCCGCTGACCGTCGGGCAAGTTCGGGTAGGCTGGGAAATAGCAGGCGCAGCGAGCCGAGACGGATAGGACGGTGATTTTGCAGAAATCGTGACGAACGAACCCCGGCGGGTTCCACACGCCTACGGTCCTCGCACGACTGAAGCGGGGTGGGTTACGGCGCCAGCGCTTGCGCCAGGGTGAAGCTCTTGGCGCGAATGTCGCGGAACAACTCAACGACGTCTGTCGCCACCTTCAGCACCCACGCTCCGGCATGCCGCACCACCTTGCCCGGCAGATGCAGCAGACGCCAACGTACCGTGGTCACCTGGTGGCGCCGCCACTCGGTGCCCAGCGCCGAGTGCTTGAACAGCATGAACAGGTTATGGGCGATCACGCCAATACGGAAGAAGGCGGCATTGGCCTCGAACTGTCCGCAGGGCATGCGCTCCATGCCAAAGCCGATCTTCAGTTCCTTGATGCCGTTCTCGGAGACCTCGCCCCGTTGGCGGTACCAGACCAAGGTGGCCGCGGTCGATTCGACGCGATTGCTGGCGATGACGTGGACCCTGGGTTTGTCTTCGAACAGTTCGGCTTGGCGCGTGTGCTTGACCACGATCAGACGGAACGCCTTCTTCGTGTCGTTCATGCTGTGCAGAGTCTCGGCCACCGCGCAGTCGGCATACTGTTTCCAGGCGGAATCGGGAATGGCGTCGATGGCCTTGAAGGTCGGTGCATCGAGGCGCGCGCCGATGGCGAAGGTCTTGCCGCTGTCCTCGCAGTCGTTGAAGATGCCCGCCTGGTAGCCGGCCGAATCGAGGCGGACATGAGCGATGCGGTGTCCGCTGGGCATGCGGGCTTCGCAGGCCTTGATGAACTCGAGATTGGCGGTCGCGGGTGCCACGTTGCCTTCGCGAAACTCCTCATGGAGGATAATTCCCGCTTCCGCCAAGTGTCCGATCATCGGCATATAGCCTTGCTCACCTTTGTAGGTGAACTGCGCCGCGTCTTTCTCGGCGACGATCTGCGAGGCGTCGCCATCCAGAGTATGTGCCGTGATGCCGGTCTGCCGAATCCGCGTCGCACAAATCCGCTGGTTGAGGCGGGAAAGGCTCGCCATGCCCGTGCCAGAACCGGTACGGCGCAACCAGTCGCCCAGTGCGTCCGTGCTCGGCAACGGGTCGATACGCAGCAAACGGGTCAGCGCGGTGTCGTTCTTGAGGGTCCGCATGTCTTCCAGCGACCGCCCACCGCCATTGAGCATGAGCACCAGTGGCGTCACATAGGCCGTCGCCTGATAGCCGCGCCCACTCCCAGGTTTGGGCATCTCCTGACGCAGCCAGCGCTCCAGCCCCAGGCCACGGACGAATTCGCCGAACAAAGCCAGGCCGGCGTTCGCCGTCAGCAACTCGTCCGTCGCTTCCACTCTGAATGGAAGCACTGTTTGTGCCTGCTTTGCCATCTTCATCGCCTCAAATCTCACCCACGCGGTGAGAGAAAATGTGGCGACGACGCCGTGTAGATCAAGTGCTGGACCGGCTTCGCGAGAAACTATTTATTTGGAATCGCGGGACTTGGGAAGTAAGGTGACACAGAAGTGTCCGGTTAAATTGATACGTACCGACTGCAAAGCCAGTAACGACGGGTATCTTGAGCGATCAAGGGGTGTCCACGATTTGAATTTCTCTGAGCGTAATAATCCCGTGAAACATGGTTTTGACCTATTTCTTTAGCGATGACGCCTGCCACCGCGAGCGTTAGTCCGAACATTTGCGATCCTTCCGTGTTAATTGACGCGGGAGTGATTCATGAACATTGGCAAGACGCTGTTTGCGCAAGTCATGGAGTACGTTCCGTGGAAGACCTTTGGCCGGATCATCGATCGTCATGGTGGCGATGCCGGCGTGCGAACGCTGGACTGTGCCGATCTGTTTCGCGTAATGGCCTTCGCGCAACTGACATGGCGAGAATCGTTGCGCGACATCGAGGTATGTCTGCTGGCCAACCAAGCCAAGCTGTTTCACATGGGGCTGTCGGGTGCGCCGGCCCGATCCACGCTCTCGGATGCATTGAACCTGAGGGACTGGCGCATCTACCACGCGTTGGCGATGCGTTTGATCGCCAGAGCACGCGATCTTTACATCAAGGAACCGACCGGCCTGGATCTCGATGCGACGGTTTATGCGCTGGACTCCACCACCATCGACTTGTGCCTGAGTTTGTTCGACTGGGCGCCGTTTCGTTCGACCAAGGCGGCGGTGAAGATGCACACGCTGCTGGACTTGCGCGGCAACATCCCGACCTTCATCCACATCAGCGACGGCAAGATGGGCGATGTCAATGTGCTCGACATCTTGCCCGTCGAAGCGGGTGCCTTCTACGTAATGGATCGGGGCTATCTGGACTTCGAGAGACTCTTCACGATGCATCAGGCTGGCGCGTTCTTTGTGACCCGAGCCAAGCGTGGCATGAATGCCCGGCGCGTCTATTCGACGACGACCGATCGCACAACGGGGGTGGTTTGCGATCAGTCGATCCGCCTCAATGGGTATTACGTGTCCAAGGACTACCCGGAACATCTGCGGCGCATCCGATTCAAGGACGCGGAGTCTGGCAAGACACTGGTGTTTCTGACCAACAACACGGCACTGCCGCCCTTGACTATTGCCGCGCTGTACAAGAGTCGCTGGCAGGTCGAACTGTTCTTCAAATGGATCAAGCAGCATCTGCGCATCAAGCGCTTCTTGGGCACGAGCGAGAACGCGGTGAAGACGCAAATCTGGTGCGCCGTCGCCACCTATGTGCTGATCGCTATCGTCAAAAAGGAGCTTCACCTCGATGCCTCGCTCTACACTTTGCTACAGATCTTGTCGGTTTCGGTTTTCGAGAAAACCGAGATTTCATGCGCCTTGCAGCCCGATGCCAACAGAATGACTAGGCTCATGCAAGATAACCAATTGACTCTGTTCGGTATTTAACCGGACGCCACTGAAGGTGACAGGGTAATTTGGCCAGTCACAATATTCAACCGTTGGTTGCATGACCGAGGCGACAACTACCTTCTCGCGCGACTGCTGACCGCGTAATTGCTGGGTAAGCGGGTACTTCGTATCCATGTTAGGGTGGGAAGATGCCGCGATACGGGAATACAAGCGACGGCATGCGGACGAAGACTAGCGGCCGGGCCAAATGAACCTGTGGCGCCGAATGGCCACCGAGTGGGTATTCCAAGACTTCGGGACCGCGCCAGCGACGCCGTTCCGGCGGACTATTGCGCTGCGGCGCCTGGATCGCCGTGAAGGGCTACCGTGCGATCGCTCTGGTTACATCGATCGAGTCCAATCGCGAATCGCGCGCAGGTGGTCATGATGCCTTGCCCCAATCGCGTCCCCCTCCGTTCCTTCTATCATCCATTGCAACATTATCAAGATCTATTACTGACCGCGAATAGTACCTAAGGCCTGCTCGAAATCACTTATTAAATCGTCCACGTTTTCCAATCCGACCGAAATCCGTATCAATCCATCCGAAATACCCATTTCGGCACGAACCTTGGCGCCAACCTCCCAAAATATCGTATGCGCTACAGGTATAACCAGGGTGCGATTGTCGGCCAATCCAGTCGAGCGTATCGCAATCTTTAATCTGTTCAAGAACTCAAAACAGAAATTGGGGTCAGTTAGTTCAATCGACATTAGCCAGGAACCAGCCTTGAACCATTTTGCAGCTAGCCCATGCTGAGGGTGTGATGGCAAGAACGGGTAGTTAACCCGTTTCACTCGCGGATGAGCCTCAAAATAACCTGCCAACTTCAGCGCTTTCCCGGAAATATCGTCCAAGCGCAGTGCCAACGTTTCAGCGCCGGTGCTGATCAGGTGGGCGCTTTCCGAAGACAACGTTCCACCCATATCGCGCAATCCCTTTTTCCGAATTTGGGTCAATCCCCAGAGCCGTGTATCTCCTTTTCGATATCCATCAAAAATGTTGGGGAATTTCGACCAATTAAAGAGTCCGCAATCGATTACGGCACCCCCAAGGACATTGCCATGACCGCCGATGGTTTTTGTCAACGAGTGAACGACCAGATCAACCCCTACCTCCTTCGGTCGGAAAAGATACGGTGACAGAACTGTATTGTCCAAAACAAATAAGATGCCATGTATCTTGCAAAGTTTACCTATCTCGAAGAAATCGGTCACTTGTGTCCCAGGGTTAGCAACCGTTTCCGAAAACACCAAGCGCGTATTGGATCGAATCGACGACGCAACATTCGCAACCGAAGTCATATCAATCCGGGAGACCTTAACGCCGAAGTTGCCCAGCGTTTCGAATAGGCTGCTGGTATTGCCAAACAAGTGTTGACTGACTACAACATGGTCGCCGCACTTCAACAATGACATCAGAACGGCCGCAATCGCGGCCATGCCTGTTGAAAAGCATACTGCACCAATTCCGTCTTCCATATCCGCCAACTTGTGCTCCAAATAGGCGGTGGTCGGTGACCCTTGTCTAGCGTAAACGAAGCCCTTCTTGTTCTTGCCTTGGAAAACGTCCACAAGATCTTCGACTCGTTCAAAACCGTATTGTGCAGACGTAAAAATAGCTTGATGAACTCCTCCGTATTCGACACCCAATCGAGCGTCGGAATGGACAATCCGTGTTGAGAAGTCTTCGGTATTCTTGGGCAAATTCATCAGAGGCCTCGCCTTGCTAAACGCCCGATTGCCAGAATCAGGTAACGGTCGAAATTCTACGCCTGACAGGTTAGCGGAGGGAAACGTTCGCACACTTGCGAGAAATACGCCTTACTTCGCAGGTAGCGATTGTGACTGCTTTCAATGGTGTGTCCGAGCAGGGTCTTGCTGTCAAGGCCCTAGGCTTTCACATCGGTTGCCGAAGCCGCTGGAATATCGTGGAAGTGGGTGTCTTCGATCCCAGCTGCTTCGCAGCCTTTGAGCCGGCGTGCAGGGTGTCGCGGATTGTTCATAGGTGGCGACATACCAGAGCGTATGACCGATCTTTGCCAGGTCACCAAAATGGTGGTGGCGTCGCATGAGTTCCCGGTAGCGTGGCGCCTCGCCAGCACTCACCGAACGAACGCAAATCTCCTTACTCACTAGTCGCCAAATAAGACGACAAATATGGAACTTGCCTCAAGTATGTTGGTCTCATGTTGCATGAAACGAGACGGACGAACATTGGATCGCAAGACGCTGGAAGAAATTCGGCTGATGGCGGTCGAGCGTGTGCGTGAGGGAGAACCGGCGGCGAAGGTGATCGAAGCCTACGGGTTCAACCGCACGACAATCTACAAGTGGCTGAACGCGGCATTGCAGCCGGGCCTTGGTATTCGGGCCTTGCGCTCGACGAAGGCGCCGGGACGGCCGCGCACCTTGACGCCAAGACAGGAAAGCCAAGTATTCAGGTGGATCAATGGGCGAGATCCACGGCAGTACGGTCTGGACTTTGGCTTGTGGACGCGCGCCGTGGTGGTTGAACTGATCGAGAAGAAGTTCGGCGTGAAACTGGGGCTGACCGCAGTCGGCGAATTGCTGGCCCGATTGGGACTGACGCCGCAGAAACCGTTGCAGCGCGCCTATCAACGTGATCCGGACGCCATCGAGAAATGGCAGCATGAAACCTTCCCTGCCATTGCCAAGCAGGCCAAGACGGAAGACGCTGAAATCTTCTTCTGGGACGAGTCCGGATTCCGTGCCGACACAGTGCATGGCAAGACCTGGGGTGTTCGCGGGCAGACACCGGTGGTGCAGCGTCCCGGCCAGCGCCAGTCCATCAGCGCGGCTTCGGCGGTGAACGCCAACGGGGCATTCTGGTTCTGTACCTACGAGGGGGGCCTCAACGCGGAACTGTTCGTCGAGTTGCTCCAGCAAATGATGAAGTACCGCAGGAAGCCGATCCATCTTGTGCTCGATGGCCTGCCTGCGCATAAGACCGCACTCGTCAAGAAATACGTCGCTTCCACCGACGGTAGTCTGACTCTGCATTTTCTGCCCGGCTATGCGCCGGACTTGAATCCCGACGAATTGGTATGGAGTCATGTCAAGCGCACCGGCACGGCAAGACGTCCTTTGCAAAAGGGCGAAAAACTGCGCGACAAGATCGAGGAGCAACTTGCAGCACTCCAGAAATTGCCCCATCTTGTCCGCTCATTCTTCAATGCTCCCTCTGTCGCCTATATTGGCGACTGCTGAGTAATTTGGGGATGCAAAGAGCCAATATTGATGACGTATCCGGTTTGAGCGTAATTCGTCAAGGCGTGGGTAATCTTCGGGATGAATTCCTTGAACGATTTTGCGTCCGAGCGTCGCAGTTCGTTGAACAAGACTTTGCGTTCTGCTTGCTCAAGGCCTGCAATATAGGCCCAACCCGTGGCCGAACACAGGATGGGAACTTGCGACCCCACGATCATGTCCTTGAGAATGATTTGCGAGCCTTGGCAGCGCTGCAAATAGATCATGCCATCCCCACGACGCGCGCCAAGCGAGACTGCCCCTTGATGGCGCGTTGCGATATCCTGCATGCTCGGACGTGCCAATTCCGCGATCGGCGTAGCAGCAATGCTGGCGTGCCCCAGGTTCAGCACCGGGATACCGAGGCGAAGCTTGTCGTTTCGGTCAAACCGGACTAGATAGCCTTCCTCTATCAAAGTGTGACATAGCCGCCACACCGTCGGCTGGGGCAGTCCAGTCAGTTTCGCGATATCTGAAGTGCCCAAGCTGAGCCGACCGGCGCCGAAGCAACGCAGTACCTGCAAGCCGCGTGCAAGCGCTGTTACATGCTGGCGATCCTTCTGCCTTTCGCCCTTTTCCTGTGCTGAATTTGGCAATCGAAGTCCTTTTCCTGGGTTTGAGTTGGATCAAAGATATTCGCCGCGCGAATCCGGTGGGTGAACCGGCATTCAGGATGGTTGCAAATTCGTCCGGATTCCGACAAAATACTCGCATAGCAAATATATTATTCGCTATGCGAGTATTAGGTGCAAGAGGTTTTTGGTCCGATACAGCCGGCCGCCGGGACCGCGGAAGACAGGGTCGTTGCAATTCGCTACTTGTCTTACAGGCCATATTGGCGCGGTAATCGATATGGGGCAAGTCGGCGCATGGATCCTTAGCTGGAGGTGCGGAGAATGAATGTCAGGTGGGATCACGTTGTAAATACCAATACGTTCCGGGCTTCGCGGCGCGTTCTCGATGCGGCTGCCGCTGCACCCGAAGTGGCGCGGGCGGGCGCTTCGGTCGAGCTACAGGTGTGGCTGTTCGGAATGATTGCCGGCTCCAAAGTAGCGAATCCGCTGCTGCTGCAGTTTTCGGGGGCTTGCGCGCTGTGCGATGTTTTCGACGAGCTTGGACGCCGACTCGGCCCCGAGTTTCTGCGCACACTTGTCGGCGAAAGCGGAGAGCTACTGAATACGTGTCGCGTGTTCTTGAACGGGGAGCCTGCCAAGGACAAGGCGACACCGATTTCAGGGGGGGCGGCGGCAACCGTGGAAATTATCCTGTTCCGAGAGATCGAGGGTGGTTAGAAAACAAGGAGCCACAATATGAATACAAGTACTCCTGAGTTCATGACGCAGCACGACGACACGTGGATACCGTCTAGCTGCGCACTGTGTTACGGCACCTGTTCAATTCTTGTGCACCGCGTTGACGGTACGGCCATCAAGATCGAAGGCAACCCGGACAGCGCCGTCGGCAAAGGACGCTTGTGCGGCAAGGGCGTCAGCGGCCTGATGTCACACTACGATCCGAACCGGCTGACGGTGCCGCTGCGGCGCACCAATCCTAAAAAGGGCATCAACGAGGACCCGGGCTGGAAGGAAATAAGCTGGGACGAGGCGCTCGATGAAATCGCCACGGTATTGAAGCGCGTGCGTGCCGACGATCCACGCAAACTCCTCATTCAGCGCACGACGACCGTGCTTGCGGCGCGCACGCCGTTCCAAGCCTTCGGG
>Ga0209477_1000792_pt1 | contig 19756 bp, 9 predicted proteins | sample KloWWTupernatant_FD_187180 | JGI IMG/M metagenome (GOLD analysis project Ga0209477, IMG submission 187180) | Active sludge microbial communities from Klosterneuburg, Austria, studying microevolution and ecology of nitrifiers - Klosterneuburg... | ecosystem: Engineered > WWTP > Aerobic digester >... | reverse complement strand
GCAGGTCCTTCCGCTCCATGCCTGGGCCGCGCGGCCGCGCGCCGACCAGGAAGGCGACGTCGACGTCGCTGAAGCCTTCCTCGATGTCCGCCGTCGCGACGATGCCGTCGAGCAGCGGGAAGGCGCAGTCGCGGAGCTCCATCGCGACGCCCCCGAGCGCCGGCAACGCCGGCGGAATCTCGATGAGATGCAGGACGACCGGCTGGTCCGGTCCGAAGAGATCGCCGGCGGCGATGCGGAAGAGGATGGCGTAGCCGATATTTCCGGCCGCGCCGGTAACCGCGACATGTTGGGCTTTTTTCATGGCGTGAGGATTCTACGGGAAAGGATTTCCCGCGCACCCACTTCTTCGGGCAGGGTGCTGACGCGCTCGGCGAGGGCTCCGGAGGCCGCCGGACGAAACCGGCGGTACGCCAGTGCGTAGAGAGAACCGAGGTGAACGTCATGACCAGCGCGACCCGGCAGCTCTCCTGGACCGATTTCTTCACCGTCGCGGTGCGGCCGCGGACCTACGGCAACCTGCTCTACCTCTGGCTCGGCTTCCCGCTCGGGCTGGCCTATTTCATCGGTCTGACGGTCGGGATCTCGGCCGGCGTGCCGCTCACCATCGTCTGGATCGGCCTGGCGATCCTGCTCGCGACCTTCCTCGCCGCCTGGGGGGCCGCCGGATTCGAGCGCCAGTTGGCGATCCACCTGCTCGGCGCGCACGTGCCGGAACGGGTCACGAACCCGGTTTCCGATCGCCTGCTCTCCCGCCTCGCCGCCCTGCTGCGCTCACCGGCGCTGTGGAAGGGAATGGCCTTCCTGTTCTTCAAGTTCCCGGTGGCGCTCGCCACCTGGGTGATCTCGCTGGTCTCGCTCGTCGTGCCGCTCGCCTTCGCGCTGGTGCCGTTCGCCTGGCTCGTCGGCGCGGACGACTTCCATGTCGGCCTCGGGTACTGGACGCCGACCAGCTTCCTCGGCACGCTGCCGTTCGGCATCGCCGGCATCCTCGGCTTCCTGGTCGCGCTGCATCTGCAGAACGGCATGGGCTGGCTCTGGGCGCGAATCGCTGAATGGATGCTGGGATCGGAGGTCCCGGGCGCATCGGGCGGCTCCGTCGGATCGAATTCCAGCGAGCGCCCGGCCACAGCAGAGACCCTCACGGCCGTCTGAAATTCGCTGGCGCCCACCGCGGACAGGGGTCATAATCCCATTGTGGAGACCCCTGTCCGGAATTCCTCCGTCCGCGCCCTGCTGCTCACGATCCTTCTGCTGACCCCGGCCGCTCTCGTGGGCGGCCTGGAGCTGCCCGACGATCCGTTCGCCGGCTCCGGACCGTGGATGGTCCGCGCCTGGTTCGGCAGCGACGGCGCCGTCCGCGAGGTCGCCTCATGGGGCGATCACTTCCAGACCGACCGCAAGCTCGGATTCCTGCGCATCCTGGCCGATCCCGAGCGGCTCGAGCAGCTGCGCGCCTTGGACTTCTTTGTCGAAGTCGATGCCAGCTCGACCGCCCTGATCCGCCGCGCCGAGGAGGCCAACCGTCTCGCCGCAGAAGCGCTCGCCCGCGGCGAGACGCCAGAAGCGGGCATTCCCGGCTTCTCCTGCTATCGCACGGTCGAAGAGACGTACGCCACCGCTCAGGCGATCGTCGCCGCTCATCCGACGCTCGCCTCGTGGATCGATGTCGGCGACAGCTGGGAAAAGCTCACCGCCGGCGGCCCGGCGGGCTACGACATGATGGTGCTGAAGCTCACCAACTCGGCGGTCGCCGGGCCGAAGCCGATCCTCTTCGCCACCTCGGCGATCCACGCCCGCGAATACACCACAGCGGAGTTGATGACCCGCTTCGCCGAGCAACTGGTGAACGGCTACGGCAGCGACGCCGACGCCACCTGGCTGCTCGATTTCCACGAGATCCACCTGATGCTGCAGACCAACCCCGACGGCCGCAAGTACGCCGAAAGCGGAGATCTCTGGCGCAAGAACACCAACCAGAACTACTGCGGCGCGACCTCCAGCGACCGCGGCGCCGACCTGAACCGCAACTTCTCCTTTCAGTGGAACTGCTGCGGCGGCTCGAGCGGGAGCGCCTGTGACCCCACTTACCGCGGCCCCTCGGCGGGCTCGGAGCCCGAAGTCCAGGCGGTCCAAAACTACCTGCGAGCGGTCTTCCCCGACCAGCGCGGACCGAGCTACCCCGGCGGTGGCGCGCCTGCAGACGCCACCGGCATTTACCTCGACGTCCACAGCTTCAGCGACCTGGTGCTGTGGCCGTGGGGCGGAACGAACACGCCCACCGACAACGCTGCGGCGCTGACGACGCTCGGCCGGCGCTTCGCCTGGTTCACCGGCTACTACCCCGAACAGGCGATCGGGCTCTATCCGACCGACGGCACCACCGACGACTTCGCCTACGGCGATCTCGGCGTCGCCGCCTTCACCTTCGAGCTCGGCAACGATTTCTTCGAAGCCTGTTCGAGCTTCGAGAGCACCGTCCTGCCGGCGAACCTCGGCGCCCTGCGCTACGCGGCGAAGGTCGCGCGCACGCCCTACCTGACGCCCGGCGGACCCGACGCGCGGGCGCTCACGCTCGTTCCGACCCAGGTGGCTCCGGGCGATCCCGCCACGCTCCACGTGACACTCGATGACACGCGTTTCTCCAACGACAACGGCACCGAGCCGGTCCAGGCGATCACAGGCGGCGAGGTCTACGTCGACCTCGCACCCTGGCAGCCGGGGGCGCTGGCGATTCCGCTCTCCGCCGACGACGGCCTGTTCAACGCGACCGTCGAGTCCGCCAGCGCCACCCTCGCCACCGGCGCTCTCGCCTCCGGCCGTCACATTCTCTACGTGCGCGGCGAGGACGCCGGCGCCGACTGGGGACCGGTCTCGGCGCTCTTCCTCTATGTCGTCGATCCAGCGACCGCGCCGTTCGTCCAGGGTGTGGTGCGCGACGCGAACACCCTGGCGCCACTCGCTGCGACGGTTTCGGTGGGACCGTTCAGCATCACGACGAATCCCGGCACCGGCGCCTATTCAATTCAGGTTCCGCCCGGCACCTACACCATCGGCGCCACCTCGCCCGGACACGCTCCACGCAGCGTGGCGGGAGTCGTCGCGGCGGAGCTCGCCACCGTGACCGAAGACTTCGCCCTGCCACCTTTCACGCTGGTGCTGGCAGACGACGGCGAGGGCGCCAACCCGGGCTGGACCGCGCAGAGCCCCTGGGCGCTCACCACCGAGTCCGCCGCGAGTCCGACGCATGGGTGGAGCGACAGTCCGGGCGGCAACTACACCAACAACCGCGACACTTCGCTGACCTCTCCGGTGCTCGACCTGTCGGCGACGAGCGACATCGCGTTCGCCTGGAAACAGGTCTACGACCTCGAGAACGGCTACGACTTCGGCCACGTCGAGATCTCGACCAACGGCGGGGCGAGCTGGACCGAAGTCGCTTCGTACAACGGCCAGGGTCACACCGCGACGTGGGACGCCGTGACGCTCAACCTACCGGGCCTCGCCGGGAGCGCCCAGGCGCGCGTGAGGTTCCGCCTGACTACCGACATCTCGCAGACCTTCGACGGCTGGCACCTCGACGACATCGCTCTCACCGCGGTCTTCCCGCCGCCGACAGGTCTCTTCACGGACGGTTTCGAGAGCGGCGACCTCGCGCTCTGGTCGGCCTCCGTGCCCTAGCCTCGCAGGCCGACGCCTCAGGGCACCTGAATGAGGCAGGGATCGACCGCCGGCGACGACCAAGGGGCGGTGCCGCACTCGAAGCCGTTCTCGAACAGCGGCCAGCCCGTCGACCAGATGTCGGAGAACGGCGCGCTGTCACCTTCGTAGTCGGCGTTGTAGACCAGTGTCTTGCCGTCGGGCGTGAGCTTGAGCGAGCCCAGAGCGACTCCGGTGCCGCCGGAGAGGCTGACACGCCAGAAGTCCGTGCCGCCCCAGTCGTTGCGGAAGATCTTCGGCACGTCCGGCGCCGAGTCGCGGCGCGTGAAGAGCAGATCGTCGTAGCCCGACGCCATCACCGGCAGGTCGGCGAGAGTCGACTGCGGAATCGGCCCCGAGAGGTCGTACCAGACGGGGCGTGAGTCGTTCAGGCCGAAACCGCAGAGGTTGATGAGGTCGGGCCCGCCGCTCGAGGTGAAGAAGAGACCGCGTCCTCGCGATTGCTGCGTCAGGGTGTCCGTAACCAGAGCGGTGTAAGCCGTGCGCAGCGAGTCCGGATGGATGGCGAAGTCGAGCACCTCCACCGCATAGCCGAAACCCTGGTTGGGGCTCGCCAGCGACTGCGAGATCGCGCAGGGCCCGTCCTCGCCATCGGTCGACCGGGCGACGAGCTCGCTCCCGCCGCGATAGACGATCCAGGCCGAATCGGGGCTGAACTCGATCCTGCCGCCGGTCGGCCGGTCGTAGCCGATGAAATCGGGAGCGCCGCTGTTGGATGGCCAACCTCCGACCGGGGCGAGGTAGAGCTCGGTGAGATGAGTCGGCCAGGTGGTGCTGCGCATCGCGAAGAGAACGTACTGGCCGTTGGGCGAAACGGCGATCGGCATGTTCGGGCCGGTCTCCGCCAGCACGTTCTCGGCCTGCAGGGTGCCGTTGAGCATCTGCTTGCCGCCGCCGCCGAGCGGGCGGCTGAAGATGTCGATCGTGCCGCCGTCCTCGTTCGAGATCCAGACCACGTGCTCGCCTGTCGGCGAGAGCTGCCACGACCAGATCTTCTCGCTCGGCCCGTCGAGGCTGTCGTTGACCTTCTCCGGGAACGACGGCTGGTCGGTTTCCGCTCGGTAGAGATCGTAGTTGCCGGTCTGGACGGGATTGCGGAACTTGATGACCATCCACTCCGCAGACGGTGAAAGCCGATAGTCCTGGATCAGCTCGGGGAACGCGAGCAGCAGACGCGTCGGCGTGCCGCCCGTGAGCGTTACCGAGTAGAGCTCGAACTTCGCCACCTCGTCGAGATTGGCAAGGAAGATCGCACGCGTGCCGTCGGCCGTGAGTCGGAAGGACCTGACATCCGCGAGCACCGGATCGATCGGCGCGCCGTCGATCGGAATCGCCGCCGCGCTGCCGTCGGCGGGCGCCGAGAAGAGCCGGAAACGGCCGTCGGAGTCGGCATCGGAGCGGAACACGACGCGCGCGCCGTCAGCGGTGACGAGAAAGCCGCCGAGCTTCGCGAGCGGTACGTCGGGCGAGATCCGCGCGCGGCCGCTGCCGTCGAGCCGCACGCTCCAGATCGCGTCCTGCGCCAGCGCCGCGTCGCGCTCGATGAACACCGCGCGCTCGTTGCCGGCGAGAAGGGGCCCCGCGGCGGGGTTGAGACTGAGCCGCGTGCCCAGCGCCGCGGCGGCAGAGCGAACGCCGGCGAAGCCGACCGCGGCGGCGAGCAGGATACTGACAGCAACGAAGCGGGCCCACGGACGCATCTCCGGATTCCTCCCTGGTGGAGGGGCCAGAGAGGCCCCTCGCAAGGAAGCTCGTCAACTTCGTCCGGAAGGGGACAGGGTCAGCGCGGCGCGGCCTCGATACGGAGCCTCTCTCCCGCAGAGTAGGCGACGAACTCCGGGGCGTAGATCGATTGCACCTGGGCGGGGCCGCCGCGGAACTCGCCGGCGAGGTTGGCGCGCAGGCGGTATTTGAAGGTGTATTCGCCGGCCGGCAGCTGCTCGAAGAAGAAGTTCGCGCCGCTGTCGCGGGTCTCTTCGTAGCGCGCGATTCCCAGATCCCACTTCCAGCCGGACTCCGGCCGATCCGGCTCGAGCCCCGCCGGGCGCGGATCGCGCAGGTGGACGTACTCGGCGGCCGCCTTGGCGGTGAGCGAGAGCTGCACCTCGACCTCGTCGCCGACCGCGAGCGCGGCGCCCTGGCCACGGCCATCAAGTGCCTCGAGCGTCACTTCGCTCCCTACCTTCACTCGCTTGAAGTAGCGCCGCTCGACGCCGAAGAGGTCGCTGCGCGACGCCGCCGGCAGCTCCTCGGTCGAGAAGTGCCAGGTGGCCGAAGCGAACATGAGGCCTGGCGTCCGCTTCTCGACGGTGACCGAAGCGTCCTCCGGACGCCTCTGGGCGTCGAGTTTGTCGCCGGCGACGACGATCTGGTTCTTCTTGCCGGTGAACTTCTCCGGTTCGAAGGTGAAGGTCGTCGTCTGATTGCCGACCTTGACCGTGGCCTCCTCGCGCACCGCCAGCGTGTTCGTGGCCTTGAGATAGGCGGCGAGCGAGTAGAGCACCTCGGCGGTCGCCCGCGTCGACTTCCAGTGGTTGAGCTTCTTGTTGAGGAAGAGCCACTGCACCAGGCCGTCGCGACGCGCATCGTCGGGAGTCACTTCCATCAGCGTGCGCAGCGCCCAGGCGTGGGTCTCGATGCGGTCGTTGTACCAGAGCCACGAGCGGTCCTCGGGCTGCCAGAAAGTCCCCTCGTCGCGCGTCGTCTTCGCCGAGTCCATGACGCTCGCCAGCACCAGCACGGCGTCCTTGTGCCGGTCCATGCGTTCGAGCGTCGAGGCGAGCTGGAGCTTGAGCAGCGGCTGGTGGTCGCGCCAATGCTTGAAGGAGAAGTCGAGGATCCTCCGGCGATCGGCGGCGGAGAGGAAATCGCCGGTCCACGAGGCATCGGGATAGGACGCAGCGACGTAGTTGAGATAAGTGAGGAGCTCCCAACAACAATCGTCCTTGAGCGCGCGCGGCAACCAGTCTTCTTTGGCCTCGCGGGCGAGGTACTGCCAGCCACGCTGCACCATCTCGCGCGGCACGGGAACTTCGAACTCCGCGGCGCGCGCCAGGCCGCCCATCAGGTAGAGCGTGATGTAGGGCGACGCCGGCCCGCCGGCGAACCAGGGGAAGCCGCCGTTGGGAAGCTGCGCCTTCTCGAGTTTCGCCAGCGCGTCCTCGCGCTGGGCGAGAGCGACCGCGGGATCGAGCACGCGCAGAAAGTCGCGGCCCGCCTTGTCGCCGCCGCGCGACTCGCGCAGCCACGGCGTCTCCTCGAGCGCCATCTTCAGGTTGGGGTCCGCGGCGTCGAAACGCTCGAGTGGCGTCTCGCGCTTGGCCATCTCTTCCGCCGCCCGCGCCACCGCCGGGTACTGCACGAAGAGACTCGACAACATGCCGCTCGAGACGAAACGGTTGAGCGTCTGTTCGGTGCACTCGTAGGGATACTCGATGAGGTACGGCAGCGCATCGAGCATCGAGTAGAAGAGCTGACCGTCGACGGTGACGACCATTTGCTCGTCGATGCGCGTCGCATCGGGTCGCTTCATGTCGTCGAAGGTCATCTCGCGACGCTCGGCGCCCTTCAGAGTGACGAAGCGCGACTGCGCGAGGTGGATACGCGACGGCAGGAGCGGCAGCGGCCGGAGCTCGCCGTCGGACAGATTGCCCGAGCGCGCGACGACCTTGAATGCGGTCGGTCCGACCCGGCGCGGCGCAGTGAGCGGGAAGGTGAGATCGACGCCCTTCCCTGGTTCGACGCGGAACGCCTGCTTCGCGGTCACGGCGGTGAGGCCGAACTCGGCGAGCAGCGAGACGTTCGTCTCCGGATCGAAAATCTCGAGCGTCGCCTCGCCGGCGAGCGGCGTCTCGCCAGCGCTGTTGACGACCACCTTGAGCCGGGCGACGTCCCCTTCGCGCAGGAACCGCGGCAGATAGGGGCGCACCATCAGCTCTTTCACCGACTCGGCGTTCTTCTCGACGTAGCCCGAGGCGAGCGTCTGCGAGAGCGCCGCCACCCAGACCCGCCAGGAGGTGACCGAATCCGGGACAGTGAACTCGATCGTCGCCGAGCCGTCGGCGCCGGTGAGGAGCTGCGGCTTCCAGAACGCGGTCTCGGCGAAGTTCGAACGCAGGACGACCGGCGGCGCTTCCCCGCCGGCGACACCACCGGCAGCGCCGCCGAGGAACCCCGGGGACTCCCCCTGAACGGCAATCGTCTCGTCGAGCGACGCCTGTCGCTGCTCGGCATCTTTGGCCTGCGGCGCAGGAGCCGCCGCCGGCGCCGGCACCGCGCCTTCGGCCATCATCGCCATCGTGGCGACGCCGCCCTTCTGCATCCGCCGCATCGGCCCGCCGAAACCGGACCCCGGGCCGCCGATCCCCCACGGCGAGATCTCGACGAAAGCGTCACCGGTGAGCGCGTCGACCACGAACGGCTGGATCCACGATTCGTCGCGGTACCACAGCGGCCCCGTCGCGCCGAGATTGGTCGCCAGCGGCGGGAACCAGGCGCCGGTCGGGAAGAGGCCGAGCGGGCGCGGCGCCGAAAACGGCGCGAACAGGTCGAGGCTGCGATCGTGCATCGACGCCAGGATCTCGGCCGCGCCGGCCTCGACCGCACGGCCCCGTGCATCTTTGACGGTGACACGGAAGGTCTCGGCGCTTCCCGGAACCAGACGGTCGCGGAAGGTCGCGAACTCGACGGTGAGCTCCTTGTTGCTCCACGGCACGTCGAGCGTCGCGCCCTGCGTGACCAGCTGATGATCTGCGATCAGGGTGAGGCGCGCTGCGAGGCCACCGCGGTCCGCTTCGCCGATCGGAACGTCGACCCATTGCGACCCCGAGAGCACCAAAGTTCGCCGCCAGAGGCGCTCCTCGCCGCGCAGCAGCTCGAGCTCGACCGGTGCCTGGCGCAGGCCCGAGTGAACCCAGAGACGCACCGCAGCGCCCGGTTCGGCGCTCCCGCGGTCGAAAGCGATGTCGGCCGGCAGGGCGAGAGCCGTCTGGCTGCCGGCGACGACGAAGTCGAGCTGGGTGCGGCCGGTCTCGCCGAACGAGTCGCGTGTCTCGTAGCGCAGCCGGTAGGCACCGGCGTCGAGGCCGGCGAGCGCGATCGTGCCGCGCCCCGAGGCCTCGTGGCGCAGATCGCCGCTCGCGACCTCCGGGCCGTCGCCGAAGAAGGCGAGCGCCTGCTCGGCCGCCGAAGGACCGGTCCAGCGCGGGCGCAGGCGGTCGCCGGGGGTGGAGAAACGCTCGGCCGGATCCGCCGGGGCATCGGCCGGACGCAGCGGCAGATCGGCCGGGAGCGGCGCTTCCGCAGGCTGCGCGAGGCGCAGCAGCCGCCACTTGCCCTCGCCGGGGCGCGGGGCTCCGTTCAGATCCTGGCGCCGGACGGCGATCGCGAACGGCTTTCGAGCGACGACGAGGTCGGCCGGCTTCTCGGCCATGGCTTCGACTGCCGCCCAGCCGAGACGCACCGTACGCTCGCCGGTGCGAGTCTCACCGCCGTCGTCGGTGACATCGGCCTCGAGGCGGTAGAGGTAGGTAAGGCCCTTGGACTTGTCGCTCTCGTCGGCGGCCGGCGTGAACGCGACGTGGAACGTGCCGTCGGCCCCGAGGTTGGTCGTGCCGCTGGCGATCGGCTGCGCCTCGGTCGAACCGCCGGCGAACCCCCACCAGCGCCACCACCAGGGGAGCTCCGGCTGACGGGTCACGCGCCACGCGACGTTTCCGGACGCAACGGGCAGGCCGAAGTAGTAGCTCACCTCCCCGGTGAGCTCGGCCGGGCGGTTGAGGCGCAGCTCACTCGCGGGGGCGGCGATCTCGACCTCGAAAGTCGGCCGCTTGTACTCCTCGACGCGAACCGCTGCCGCGCCGCCGAGCGAGCTCTGCAGCGTCCACTGGCCGAGCAGCCGGCCGGCGGGAATGGAGAATTCACCGGCCGCCGTGCCGAAACGATTGGTCTTGACGGTGGCCTCCGCCACCTTCTCGCCGTTCGGATCGGTCAGCCAGACGGTGACCGGCGTCTCCGGCGACGGCGTGAGCGCACCGCGACCGCGGCCGCTCGCGTAGCCGAGGACCTTCCACAAGAGCTTCTGCTGCGGCCGGTAGATCGCCCGGTCGGTAAACAGCAGCGCGCCGGTGCGCGTCTCCGGCGAGGACTGAGCCGGCCCGTTGTAGCGCTGCGCGGCGGCGATATCGCCGCCGCGGCGCGCGAGCAGCAGGTAGTTCGTATAGCCGCTGTCGCCCGCAAGGGTGAAGGTCGCACGCCCCGAGGCGTCGGTGCGCGCGGTCTCGACCTTCGACGGCGCTTCGCGCCAGGTATTGCGATAGAGGGCGACCTCGACCCCGGCCGCGGCGCGACCGTCGCCGCCCTCGACCAGCCGCACCTCCCAGGGGAAGGTCTGGCTCTCCTGCAGCAGGACCAGGCGTGAAAGCGTGAACGGCAGCGCGATGCGGCGGTTGCCGGGCCGGGCGAACGAGCGCTCGGCGGAGGCGACGATCAGATAGAGCCCCGACTGCTCCAGCGGTGGAGCGGCAAAGGTGCGGTGGGAAAGAAAGTCGGCAGTCGGCGGCAGGGCGACACTCCACGCGGCTGCCGGTTTGCTGCTCGAGATCAGGCGCTCGATCTCGCGATCGTCGTTCGGAAAGAGACCGCGGAACTCCTTGCGCGCCAGCTGTTCCTCGGCGGCGACGGCGTAGGCGCGCAGGTGAATCTCCGCCAGGTTGCGATGCGAGATTTCGATCGAGCGCCGCCCGGCGCCGTCGACGGCCATCATCTGGAGCGCGAAGTCGGGCGCCTCGATCTGCGTCCGCAGCTCGCGGCAGAGTCGGGCGCCGTAGCTCCCGGGGTAGGCCTTCTCGCCGGCCATCGCGAGCTCGCGCGCCCGGATGCGGTGTTCGGGGTCGCCGCCGTCGAGGTCGACCTCGCCTGCGAGCTCCGCCATGCCGACCGCCCACCACGCATCGCCGCGGAAACGCGGCAAGCGCCGTTCGAGGTCGGCGCGAAGCGCCTCCTGGTCGTTCTTCGAAGTGCGGTGCAGGGCGAGCAGCCGCTGGCGCGCCAGGCGCGCCTCGAGCTCGGCCGCCGGCTCGGCGCGGCCGCCGTGCCAGCGTTCGAGATCGGCGAGCACGAAGGCGGCGCGCAGCAGCGGATGGGTCTCCGCCTGGGTACCGGCGCCCGACGGCACCGGCAGCCGGGGCGCGTCGGCAAGAAGATTGCCGAGATCGAGCTGCCAGGCGTCGTTGCTCTCGGAGGCCGACCAGAAGGACGAGTCGCCGAGCAGGCGGTCGACGAAGAGATAGCTCACGGCGTCGCGCAGCGTGCTGCGCACGCCCTTCGGATAGGCGTTGCCCTGGAGGTACGGAAAGTCGGCGACCGGCACAGCCGCGAGACTCTCGCGGCGCTCCCAGATGGCAAGGAAGCTCCGCTCGGCCTCGCTGGCGATCTGCTCGGCGGTCCACGCCTTGAGGTCCAGCTTGGTGTCCGGCGCCACCGAAACCACGCGCTCGCGCTGGCGGATCTCCCAGTCGTAGCCGGAGAGGTACTCGAGCAGGGCGTGGGCATAGTAGAGCTCGACCGCTGCGCGGGCGGTTCCGCCCTCGGGCCAGGCCTGGGCTTTCATCTGCTCGACGGCGGTCTCGAGACCGCCCAGGGCGGATGCGACCTGCGACTGGCGCACCAGGGCCTTGGCCCAGTTCGCCTCGTCGCCGGCGGCGCGGGCGCTCGCCACCAGCGGCCCGAGGAGGTCGGCGGCCTGCTGCAGTTTCTGTTCGTCGAGCAGCTGGTCGATCTCTTTCCAGGCGGCGGTCGGATTCATCTTCGCGGGCACCTTGGGTTTCGCGCCGTTGGCGGGCGCGGGAGAGTCCACTCCGCCCGGCCGCGAGTCGGCGGCGAGCTGCTGGCAAGCGGGAGCGGTGAGTGCGAGCGCACCGGCGAGAACGAGGGTCGAAGCGAGCAGGGAGCGCATATCGAACATCTTAGACCCCGCTGCCTGGGGCGAAGAAACCACGCCCTGTCTGCGCGTAGAATCTCCGGGCACGGCAACTTCGAGCCAAGGAGAGCTTTCCGCCATGTCCGATCGATCTCAGAACCGCCGCTGGTTGGCCCCGCTGGGGGGCCTCGCACTCGTCGCCTCCCTGTCGAGCCCGGCTTCCGCCGGGCTGGTGTTCACGCAGCAGATCCGCGGCGACGGCGATGCCGCCAAGTACCAGAGCATGACGATGCGCACCTCGATCGACACCGGCGGGGCGAAGATGGAGATCCTCTCCTCCGGCAATCCGATGATGGAAGAGGGCAACTACATCCTGATCCAGCCGGACGCGGACGCGATGCTGCTGGTGAACCCGGAGGAGAAGTCCTATGCCAGCCTCGATCTGGGCCAGTTGCTGGGAGCGGTGGGCCAGATGATGGGCGGCCAGGAATCGCAGGCGCCCGCCAAGAAGTACCCCGATCCGGTGGTCGAAAAGCTCCTCGAAGAGGACGGCGGCACGATGCTCGGCCGCCCGACGCGGCACTTCCGCTGGCGCACCCAGTACACGATGGGGATGAACCTGCCGATGGGCATGAGCATGGAGGTCGCCACCGACCAGACCGAGGATGTCTGGGTCGCCGACATCGCGATCGACCCGAAAATCCTGCGCTCGTTCGAAAAGATGGGCGCCGGGGCCGCGCTGCCCGAGAACTTCCAGAAGATCGTCGAAGCGGCGAAGAAGACGCAGACCGGCTTCCCGCTCAAGCGGATCCTGGTGTCGAAGACCAAGAGCACCAGCACGGGCACCGGCATGATGGCGCGGATGATGGCCAAGTCGGCGGCGAAGCAGGAGGCCGAAGGCCCGCAGACGACGACCTTCGAAGTCACCGAGCTCTCGGAGCAGACGGTCCCGGCCTCGGTCTTCGCCATTCCGCCCGGCTACACCGAGACCGAGCTCATGGCTCCCGGTATGCAGATGCCAAACATGAATCCGGAGAATTGAGGCCGTCCATCGCTTCGATTCTCCTCACGACTTTCGGTTCCCTCGGCGACCTCTACCCTTACCTCGCGCTCGGGCAGGAGCTCCGCCGGCGCGGGCACCGGGTGACGCTCGCCACCCTGCGCCACTACGAGCCCCGCGTCGCCGCGGCGGGGCTCGCTTTTCACCCCGTCGGCCCCGCCTTCGACCCGACCGATCCGGTCGAGCTGCGCCGGGCGATGCACAAGCGGCGCGGCCCCGAGTACGTGCTCCGCGACATGACCCTGGGCCACCTCCGCGTCGCCTTCGACGACCTGCGCCCCGCCGCAGCCGCAGCCAATCTCGTGGTGACGCATCCGCTCGCCCTGGGCGCCCAGCTCCTCGCCCGCGCCGCGGCGAGGCCCTGGGCCTCCACCGTGCTCTCGCCGCTCAGCCTGTTCTCGACCACCGATCCGCCGATCTTCTCCGGCGTCCCGTTCGAGCAGAGTCTCGCCCGGCTCGGGCCGCGCGGCCAGCGCGTTGTCATGCGCCTGGCCGACTTCGTGCTCAGCCGCTGGCTCGCCCCCTATCGCGCCATCGAGGCGGAGCTCGGCCTCGCTCCGGGGCCGAATCCGATTCTGCACGGCCAGCACTCGCCCCACCTGGTGCTGGCGCTCTTTTCGCCGCACTTGGGTCCGCGGCAGACAGACTGGCCGCCGAACACGGTGGCCGCCGGCTTCCCCTTCCTCGCCGATCCGCAGCCCCTCGCACCGGAGCTCGAGCGCTTCCTTGCGGCCGGGCCGCCGCCGGTGGTCTTCACTCTCGGCTCGGCGGCCGTCGGCGCGGCGGGCCCCTTCTACGAACGCAGCATCGCGGCGGTCGAGCGGCTCGGACTGCGCGCGGTACTGCTCATCGGCACGGATCCTGCCAACCTGCCGCGGAAGACGTTGTCGGCGAATCTGCTGGCAGTGCCCTATGCGCCGCATGCCGCGCTCTTTTCCCGCGCCGCCCTCGTTGTCCACCAGGGCGGCGTCGGAACGTCGGCGGAGGCGCTACGCTCGGGCCGGCCGATGCTGGTCGTTCCGCACTGCCACGACCAGCCCGACAACGCCCACCGCCTCGAGCGCCTGGGCGTCGCGCGAGCGATCCCGGCGGAGCGCTACACCGTGCGTCGCGCCACGCGGACGATCGCCGCCCTGCTCGCAGACAGCGCCGCCGCCGAGCGCGCCCGCATCCTCGGCGCCCAGATCGCCGCCGAGACCGGCGTCGCCACCGCCTGCGACGCGCTCGAAGGCCTGCTCGGCGACCGAGCCGGGCATTCCGGCGGCGAAATCGGACCGTCATAGAGTCTCGCGATGTCGCGCGTCCGTCGGAATCGAGTCCTCGAAGTTCTCGCAGTCGCGCTCTGCGGCGCGGTGGCGGTCGCGGCACAGGAGGTCTCGGCGCCGCCGGATGCGTCGCCGTCGGTCCATGCGCTGGAACGGACGATGACCGACCGGATCGAGGCCGACGGGACGGCGTCGCGGCGTGAGAGCTTCCGTGTCCGAATTCTCACCGCCGGCGGGCTGGCGCAGTACTCTCAGGTCGGCGTCGCGTTTCTCGAGGCGAACCAGGAGGCGAAGCTCGAGGTCCTCCGGGTGACGAAGCCGGACGGCGCCGTGCTCGATCTGCTGGCGACTGCGCCAACCGACATCGCACCGGTTCTTCCCACCGATCTGCCGATCCATTCGGATCTGCGCATGTTGCGCGCTGCCGTTCCCTCGCTCGCCATCGGCGACCTGCTCGAGTTCGAGAGCAGCGTGGTGTCTCGGCCGATCGCACCCGATCAGGTCTGGATCGAGACCGAGTTCGCCGAGCCGACCGAAGTCGACGAACAGACTTACGTTCTCGATGCGCCGGCGAACTCGCATCTGACCGTCAGCGTCCGCGAGGGTCTGGCCGCGAAGTTCGACGAGGAGCGCAAGGACGGACGGTGGATCCGCCGCTGGCGGATCGCCGCCGAGCCCGGCGCCACGACGACGCTCGCAACTGTCACGGCGACGACGCTGAAGCGCGACATCCAGATCACCTCCTTCAAGACCTGGGACGACTTCGGGCGCTGGTGGGCATCGCTTGCGCCACCGCGCGTCGACGATGAGGTGCGCGCCAAAGCTCTCGCGCTGACCGCCAGCGTTGCGGAGCCGGAGGCGCGGTTGCGGGCGCTGCATCACTTCGTCTCGCAGGAGATCCGCTACCTCGCCCTGCCGCTCGGAATCGGTCGCTACAGGGCTCGCGAGCCCGGCGAGATCCTGAGCACCGGGCTCGGCGACTGCAAGGACAAGTTCCGCCTCCTGGCCAGCCTCGCGGAAAGCGTCGGCATCGCCGTCGATCCGGTCCTCATCTACGCCGGCGCGAAACGCCCCCTCGTCGCAGAGGCTCCGAGCCCCCTGCAGTTCGACCATGTGATCGCCCGCGCGCGACTCGGTACGTCGGAGATCTGGATGGACCCGACGGCCGAGCTGACGCCAATGGGGAGCCTGCCGCGGAGCTCGCGCGAGCGGCCTGGCGTCGCGCTCGTGCGCACCGGCAAGAGCGGGGCGAAAGACGCCGGAGGCACGATCGCGACCGCCCTGCTGACGACTCCGGCTTCGCTACCCCAACCGTCTTCCATTTCGGCGGAGATCACCGGATCGATCGCCGCCTCGGGCCTCCTGAGTGCCAGAGTGCGCTGGACGTTCTCGGGAGACGAAGAGCTCTTCCGCGCGCTGTGGAAGTACGGCGACGAGAAGGTGCGGCGAGCCGCGCTCGACAGCATGCGCCGGGAATGGACGGCGGAGGCGAAGATCGGCAGCTCGTCGAACAGCGACCCGAACGACGTCGACCGGCCATTCTGGATCGAGTACGAAGTCGAGCTGCCGATGACGGCGTCGGTCTGGAGGAAGGCCTGGGAGTTCTGGGTGCCCGCCCCGTTCACCTCGTCTCCGGCGCCACCGGATGCCCCCGACGCCGCGGCGAAGAGCGAGCCTCCGCCACTGGAGCTGAAGGAGGTCTCGCGCCAGAAGATATCGGCCCGCATCGAACTGCCCGAGGGTGTTCACGCCTCGCCTCCCGTGCCGATGTCGAGTCGGCGCGAGTTCGCAGAGTTCCGTTCCGACTATCGCTTCGAAGGCCGCACGCTCGTTCTGGAGCGCGAGCTCAGCTTCAAGGTCGATTCGATCGCGTCGGCCGATTTCGCCGCGCTCCGCGACCTGAGGAAACTCGTCACGAGCGACTACAGGCAGGAGTTCTCCGTCGCTGCGGCCCCCGCGCTCGCGCCGCAGGAGCGCACCGCCGAAGAGCTCGCAGACGAATGCTGGGAAGCCGTCGAGGCCAAACGCGACGTGGAGGCGGAACGAATCTGTCGGCAGGCGATCGCCCTCGACCCGCGGCTGCCGATGGTCTGGAACAGTCTCGGCATTTCTCTCGAGCGGCAGAATCGGATCGACGAGGCCAAGGTGGCCTACCAGAAGCAGGTCGAGGTCGACCCCCTCCACAACTACGCCTACGCCAACCTCGGCCTGCTCGCCTGGACGGCGGGCGACATGCCGGGTGCGGAAGCGCTGTTCAGGAAGCAGGTGGAAGTCGCGCCCATGGAGAGCTGGGGCTACGCGCGGCTCGGGCGCTTCCTTTTCGAAAGCGGGCGCCTGGACGAGGCCGAGAGCCTGCTGCGGCGCGCCGCGAAGCTCGATCCGGAACAGCCTGGGGTCCTGGAGGATCTGCTCGAGCTCGAGGCGAGGCGAGGCCGCTTCGAAGCCTTCGCCGCCATGCTGCTCGAATACCCGAAGCTCGGCCGGGAGCTGGGGCGACTTGCGAACAACCTCGACCTTCTTTCCCGGCAGGAGGAGTCTCGCTGGGGTCTCCTTGCCAGCTGGCTGCAGGAGGTCGCCGCCGAAGCCGAACGACAGCTGGCTGGGCTCGATCGACCGCGTCCTTCGCGAGTCGAGGTCGGCGCCGTCGCCGTGCTCACTGCTGTCTGGGAAGCTCAGGCCCGAACGGCGATCGAGGAGGGACGAATGGACGACGCCCTTCCCTTGCTGAACGCCGCGATCGGGATCAGCCACTCGCCCTCCGCCGTCGCTGCGAAATCGGACGTCCTGCGAGCCCGCGGCGACTCGGTGGCGGCGGATTCTCTGCTCGCGATGGCGGCCGAGCTCGGCCGCCCTTGGGCCAAGGATCTGGAGAAGCGCCTGGCGGCAGCGGTTCCGGATTCCGCGGCGCGGCTACGACTCACGTCGAAGGCGCAGGAAGAGGCCTGGGACTTCCGCAGCCAGGCCCGCCGATTCCCTCGCGCGGCGAGCGAGCAGGGAGAGGTCTGGATGCTGTTCGACGCTGGCGGAAAACTGATCGACGCCAGCCCCGTGTCCGGCTCTCCGACGAAGATCATCGTCGAGGGGCTGCTGGCCGATCCGCTCCGGTTGGAGTTTCCTTCGGCGAATCGGTCCCAGCTGGCGATCAAGGCGCTCGCCTACTGCACACCGAGCGGCGACTGCACTCTGACGTTGGAACCCCCAACTCAGTCCTGGAGTTCGATGAAGAACGAGCGCTGACCCCCTCGGACTCTTGCGCCTGCGGGTAGGATCGCCGCATGCGCCGATTTCCGTTTCTCGCCGTCCTCGCTTTCTCAGCTGCGATCCTTCCGGCCCAGACTCCGGGCGCCACGTCCGCGCCGACGGTGACCGCCGAAGATCCTTCGAAGCTCTCGTTCATGCAGTACGACCCGCCTTCGACGCTAAGGGTCTCGGAGCATCCGGTGCCGCGGGCGAAGTTTCCGTTCGTCGACGTGCACTCGCATCAGTTCGATCTCGACGAGGCCCAGGTCAGGGAGATCGTCGCCGAGATGGACAGGCTCAACATGGGAGTCATGGTCAACCTCTCGGGGCGCGGCTTCGTGCGCACGATCGGCCCCGACGGCACGGAGCGCTATGGCCCGAAGAGCCCGCAATACCTGCGTGACCTGATAGCCCTGACCGAGCGCGTCGCCCCGGGGCGGATCGTGCATTTCACCAACGTCGACTTCTCGCGCGTCGGCGCCGCCGACTGGCCGGCGGCGGCGGTGGCCGAGCTCGAGGCCGACGTCGCGGCCGGCGCGCGCGGCCTGAAGATCTACAAGGGTCTGGGGATGGACACCGTGGACGTCGCCGGCCAACGCATCGCTGTCGACGATGCGCGGCTGGCGCCGATCTGGGCGGCCTGCGCGCGTCTCGGCGTGCCGGTGCTCATCCACACCGCCGACCCGGCGCCCTTCTGGCAACCGAAGGACAAGAACAACGAGCGCCTCTACGAGATGATCGAGATCCCCGGCCGCTGGCGCGATCCGGCGGAGAACACGCCGTGGGAGCAGCTCATCGCCGAGCAGCATCACCTCTTCCGCGCCAACCCGAAGACCACCTTCATCAATGCTCACCTGGGTTGGCTGGGCAACGACCTCAACCGGCTCGGGAAGCTCCTGGACGAAGCCCCGAACGTCATGACCGAGATCGGCGCCGTGCTCGCCGAGCTCGGGCGCCAGCCGCGCTTCGCGCACGACTGGCTGGTGAAGTACCAGGACCGCGTGATGTTCGGCAAAGACTCGTGGGAACCCTCCGAGTATCCGCCCTACTTCCGCGTCCTCGAGACCGCGGACGACTACTTCCCCTACTACCGGCGACGCCACGCCTTCTGGAAGCTCTACGGCCTCGACCTGCCGGACGAGGTGCTGCGCAAGCTGTACTACCAGAATGCCCTGCGCGTCGTCCCCCGCCTCGACCGTTCGCGATTTCCGAGCTGAGGCGCCGAAGGCGGCGGATCGCGTCAGTTTCCCAGTCGCCAGGCCTGGTTCTCGCCACCCTGGCAGTGGTACAGGATGATCCGCGCGTTGTCCTGGCGGCCGCCGCCTTCGACGTCGAGGCACTTGCCGCTGGCGACGTTGACGATCTGGTAGGCGCCGCCGCCCAGGCGCTCGATGCGCCAGAGCTGGTCCTCGTTGCCGTTGTAGCGGAACTGCTGCACCGGGTCGCCGTCGCGCTCGCCGGCGCCGCGAACGTCGAGCACCTTGTTGCTGTCCTGGCTGACGAAGACCACCCGGCCCCGGCCGGCATCGATCACGTCCCAGAGCTGATTGGGTGTGCCCTTGAAGGTGTACTGGATGACCGCCGCGCCGTCGTAGTTGCTGCCAGCGGCGACATCGAGTGCCTTGCCGCTGTGGAAGCTGAGGACCGCGCCGCTCCACACCGTGCGACCCTGCGGCTTGTAGCCCGGTCCGCCCGGCCAGCCTTCCTCGTTCCCGCCGAGCGCCGGCCCCGTCCAGCGGTAGCTCACCTTCGCCACCCCGCTGCGCGAGTTGAAGGTGCACTTGTAGTCGTACGGCCGGCCGCGGTCGTAGCGATCGCGCCGGTAGAGGCCCTGACCCTCGACGAGGGTGCGGGTGGAAGACTGCATCGCCACGCGCGCGCGGCGGTAGTCGAGACCCGAATCCGGGACGCTCCCTCCGACCTTGCGGGAGATCTCATAGGTCAGCTGGATGTCGCAGCGATCCTTGGCGATTTCGTCGGTTTCGTGAGTCGCCCGGGCGGGGGCGGCAGGGGCGAAGGCGAAGACGGCAAGGGCGCATCCGATGCGAAGTGCGGGAAAAATCTTCATTGCTCTCTCCTCGTTGGGCAAAGCGCTGGCCGGGGGCCAGGCAGACGATGCGGCCGGAGGCGCGAAAGCCCGCGTGCACCGGCCTCGCGGGAGACCAGGTGCACGACCTTTGCCAGCTGGAGAGGGGGCGGCTAGCGCGGGGCGCCGAGTCGACGGGAGAGGTGGTACTGCGCCTGGCGCTTCCACCAGGCCCAGTTGTGGGCGACGTCGTAGCCCCAGATGTCGCGGTCGTGCGGAATCCCCTTCGCGTCGAAGAGGTCCCCCAGGGCCTGGGTCTCTTCGATACACCCCTCCTCGAAGGCACCCTGGCCGCAGACCAGGGTGAGGTGGGTGTTGCGGCGCACGCGCTCCAGGGGCTCGCCCGCGAGCCCCTGGACGTAGGCCAGCGGATTGTTGAGATAGACGTCGAGGTTCGAGAAGCCGTCGGTGAAGTGGGTCATCAGGTAACGGCCGCTCATGCACAGGGCCCAGCGGAAGATCTCCGG
>Ga0209477_1000790_pt1 | contig 19776 bp, 10 predicted proteins | sample KloWWTupernatant_FD_187180 | JGI IMG/M metagenome (GOLD analysis project Ga0209477, IMG submission 187180) | Active sludge microbial communities from Klosterneuburg, Austria, studying microevolution and ecology of nitrifiers - Klosterneuburg... | ecosystem: Engineered > WWTP > Aerobic digester >... | reverse complement strand
CGAAAGAAAGGATAGTGCCTTTTGGAAGGGAAGCAGATATATCAATAAAAAATTATCTGAAGATCAGGGATATATGTAATGTTAACAGTATTGATAATCTGTTTATGGATAATGCAGGTAAGATACTTTATCCTATGAAAATTAACAGAATGATCAAAAAGAATTTGTCTCTTGTCACACAAAGCAGTAAGAAATCTCCCCATGTTTTAAGACATTCATTTGCTACACATCTTCTTGATAACGGAGCGGATATCCGCGCTGTCAAAGATCTTCTCGGACATGAAAGTCTTTCCACTACGCAGGTTTATACACACATCACTCCCGAACGTTTGAAAAAAGTTTACAGACAAGCTCATCCAAGGTCAAAAGAACTTTAATATAAACCTACATTTATTCTTCTCCAAATTATCTAAACCGAATCCGTCCAATACGTTTTAATACAATATACAGGATCCATTTTTTCTACTTACTTTTTTTTAACGGCAAAAAAAGTAACAAAAAAAGTCGCCCGCTGGTGATAACTTGCCGGAAATTCTTTCGCATGGCTACAAAAATATAAACTTCTCAACCGTTAGAAAAGCACTAACGGTTTCGTCAAACAATATATTTTTGCTTTACGCCACTGCTCAGAATTTCTTATCGGCAGTTTATCACAGGCGGGTAATTCTAACAAAATTTGAAACAAAATTAAAATGTTAGATCAGTTTTTTAAAAATAACAAATTTAATATTTAATGAATATAAAAACTAACTTATTAATAATTCAAAATATTTAGATGCTTCTTTTTTAGATCACTTTGAAACAAACTTTAAGCAGGTAGTAAATAATTATTATAGCGGAAGTAATTAAGAATGCCTGAAGAGAACGTCTTTCAGATTTGAATCCGCTTTTGACATTCAGTTCAAGATCAGAAATTATGTGTGAAGGCAGTTTCTTAAATTTTGGAAAAAACCTGCCTACATATTTTACATAGTCGGAATAAACATTCGTGAATTTTGACTGTAGGAATTCTTCTTCGGCAAGTACTATACAGTGATACTGAAAAGCAAAAAAGAATAAGGCAAATATCTGCAGATATGGAAATAAAGCATTGCTCATTATTCCAATACCTATGTAGATCATTATGTTTCCAAGGTATAATGGATTTCGTATGACAGAATAAGGACCCTGCGTTACAAGATAAGTCCCGCCGACTCCTGAAGTAGTACGAGTTTCACTGCCTGCAAAGCTGACTGACCAAATTCGTATAATCTCTCCTGTTAAAGCAATAATAAATCCAATGATGATAGTGTAAAGTGTCGGCTCCATAAATAATATCATAGTGAAAACAAATGGTAACGGAATGTAACTTCTGTATTTAAAAAATATGCTGCCTAAATTTTTCATGATAAATATATTTTTATAAATTATTTATTTGTACAGTTCTTAAGAAAATTTTTTAACCGCCCATCAGAACATCCCTGCGTCTGACTATTGCTTCATTTCTTTGTTTGATAAATTTTTTATTCTCCGGCTTACTGAGCTTATTAATAATATCACTGAAATCATCAAATTCAAAATAAGTAATATTATTTTTCCAGCAATATGAAGCAAGTTTACCTTTTGCAAATACAATATCTGCAAAGCTGCTTACACACTGGTCAGAAATACCGTCACCGATATAAACTGATACTTCATTTTCAAGATCATTTGTATTGCTGATCAGAATATTTCTCTTGCATGTATTGCAAAGCTTACAATAATCATCTGTATAGGGATAAAAAATTTCTAATTTTCCAGGGTCAGGATTATTAATTATTTCCCCTGAAAAATATTTTAAACTAATATTTCCCTGTGTTAAAACTTTGTTAATGTATAGATCAAAAATATCACTAACTATAAAAAGCTCATGGTCACTTTCCTTACAGTATGAAATGAAGTCATTAAATGAGTTTTTTGTATTTATCCGATCAAAATAAGAGTCAGAAAAATCTAAAGGAAAATTACTAACAAGATCAAAAAAATCAGATAAGTATTCACGTGTACTTAAGTTTCCAGAGTTATAACTTTCTTCTATCTCAGCGAGTCTTTTGAGTTTATTTTCAGGGATGAAATTTTTTAAAGAATTTATAACCGAATCACTGTCTGATAATATTATTCTGAATTCGCAAAATATCTTAAGCCTGTAACTTTTCATCAGTCTTAAATTTTGTCTCGACTATAGTTGTAATACCGGCTTCCTGCATAGTCACCCCATAAAGTCTGTCAACAGATTCCATAGTTCTTTCGTTATGAGTGATCAAAATGAACTGAGTATTATCTGCGAATTTTCTGATCATATTATTAAATCTTCCCAGATTAGCAACGTCAAGCGGAGCATCTACTTCATCTAAAACACAAAATGGTGAAGGCTTTACAAGATAAATAGCAAACAGAAGAGCGATCGCAGTAAGTGTTTTTTCCCCTCCCGACAATAACTCAATTGACGTAGGTCGTTTTCCTCTGGGTTTAGCAATTATCTCAATCTTTGCTTCAAGAGGATCTTCTTCTTTTTTACCTTCTTCAGTTTCTTCATGCACGATCCTGAGATTTGCTTCATCTCCTTCTGAAAAAAGCTCTTTAAAAATTCGGATAAAATTTTCCCTGATGAGTTCAAATGTAGTTAGAAATCTTTCTCGGGCTTCTTTATTAATTCGGTCAATAGTTTTTCTGATATCTTTCTCTGATTCAAGAAGATCATCTCTTTGCTCGATCAGTTTTTCAAGATCTGCTTTTTCATTTTCAAAATCTTCAAAAAGCATTTGCTGATATCCGCCTCCAAGCTTTTTCAGTCTTTCGCTCAGAGTATCAATCTCTTTTTTTGAAATTAAAAGATCAAAGTCTTCATAATTAAAAGATTCAATTTGAACACTTTCATTAATAGAAATATCCTTTTCATATTTTCTGAAAATATAATCTTTTACCTGTTCAGATTTAATTTCATTCTCTTTTATCTTTACCTGTGCATTTATAAGCTTTTGTGAAACAGCATCAAAGTCAAGCCTGTTCTGTCTTTGAAGTAAGTCGATCTTATGCTGTTCAGTTTTTTTATCCTCATATAACATTTTCACATCTTCAAGACGTCTGTTAATGACAGATAATTCCTCAGTTAATATTTTAAGTCTGCTCCTGTTGCTCTCTAATGTTTCACTCAGAATCTTAAGCTTTTCATTATTCTCAACAATATTATCAGTATTTATTTTTATCTGCTTTTCATTAAATGAAATAGTGTTGATAATACGAATTTTATTTTGCTCTTCATTTTTATATTCATTTTTCAGTTTTGTAAATTCAAGATTGAAATTATTATAATCTGAAGATTCCTGTGAAAAGTTCTTTTCAATTTCATTGAATTCTTCAGTAAGAAAGAGAAGTTCTTTATCTATATTAAATTGTTCATTCTCAACTTTATTAAGTTCAGCGATCTGCAGATCTATATTTTTACTGAGTTCTTTATTAGATTCGGAAATAGATTGATAAGAAGATTCATTTGCTGTTTCAGACTTATTAATTTGTTCATTCTTAAATTCAAGCTTTGAGATCTCATTCTGAAGCCGGGTAATTTCATTTCTTAGATCTGTGCTAATCTTACTTTGTACTTCAACAGGTACAGATTCAAATTCAATATTGAGGGAAGACATCTCTTCTTTTACAACACTGACATTATCTTTGATCGATTCTAATGAAATTTCAATAGCGTCTATAACTTTTTGTCTGCCAAGTCTTACAGATTCTTCATTCACTTTACCACCCGACCTGATGAAACCTTTTGTAACAATGTCACCTTCGAGAGTAATGAATTTATAATAATTATCATCAGAAAGTAATTCAGCAGTTTTGAAATTATCTACAATAATATATTCATCAAGAATATATCTCATAAGTCTGAGATGTTTGTCATCATTGCATTTTACAAATTCATCAGCAAATCCAAACACACCTTTATCTTTTATAAAATCAGGTTTTTCCTCTATAAAGTTAAAATATTCAAAGGTCTTAAAATTCAGCAGATCATTTAAGATGAACGTAACTTTACCTTTTTGATTTTCATCAAGTTTATCAATTAATATATTCAGATCTTTTGAATCATCTACGATCATGTAATTAGAAATCTCACCAAGTGCGGTCTCGATTGCAATTTTAAATTTATCTTCCACTTCGATAGCATCAAGAATTGTAGAAATATTTTTTTCCTTCTCTTCCTGTAATAGAAATTTTATTCCTTCGGCATAATCATCAATATTTTCAGAAAGCTCCCTGAGATGGTCAGCTTTATTCTGAAGTTTGTGAAATTCAATATCAAGCTCCTGCAGCTCTTTATCCTTTGCGACCAAAATCTTTCCTAATGCAGCTTTTTGATTTTCCTTATCCTTTAAGATTTTATCTGAAGCTTTGAGTTCGTCATTTAATCTGTTTATATCTGATTCAAGTTTATTAATTGATTTACCTATATCTTCAGACTGAATTAGTAATTCAGAGTTTAAAGAAGAAAGTTTTTCCAGCTGTATCAGGTTATTTTCAAATGTAATTTTATTTTTCTGATAAAGTTCTTTTTTATCATTTACTATTTTTACAGATCCTTTTGCATTTTTTGCAAGTTCAAGCATTTCATTTTTCTTTTCATTAATTACTTTAATGCTTGTTTCAACTTTTGATTTTTTATCAGCAAGAGAGCCTTCAGAAATATCAATAGTATTTGCAAGGACTTTTACATTTTGAGTTAACTCCTCTTCCTTTTCTTTATTCCTTAAAATATTTGTCTGAAGATTTTCATTATCTTTTTTCAGTCGGTCGTTATTAACAGTAAAATTGCTGATCTTTTCTTCAGTAACCAGATTTTCTCTTTCAATAATGTTTGCTGATTCGCGGATAGAGTCGTGTTCCTCAGTTAATTTTATAATTGTCTCATCGAGAGCTGAGAGTTCTGCTCTGAATACATCAAGATTTTCATCATTTGATCTCACTTCAATTGCAAGTGATTCTTTGAGCTTTATATTATCATCTTCCTTTTCATGAATTTCTGTTATCTCTCTGACCAGTGATTCATATTCAAACTTACCTGTTTTAAGTTCCAGAGATTTCAATTCTTCGGATACGATCTTAGCTTCTTCATTTCGTTTTGCCTGACGTTCGAGCGCATTTACATTACGTTGTTTTTCCCGGATAATGTCGTTCACTCTGTGAAGTGACTCATGAACTGCATCGAGTCTGTTGAATGTGAGATCTCTGTTATGTTTGTAGGAAACGACGCCGGCGGCTTCTTCGAAGAGTTTTCTTCTTTCGTGTTTTACGTCTGATAAAATGGTTTCAACCATTTTTAGCTCGATGACGGAGTAAGCGTCGGGACCGATTCCTGTGTCAATGAATAATTCCTTTATGTCCTTAAGACGGACTTTGGTGCCGTTGAGGAAGTATTCGGTTTCACCGCTTCTGTAAAATCTTCTTGCTATCTGAACTTCAGAATATTCTGTCGGTAGGATGTTTTTATTATTTTGAATTGTAACTGCAACTTCTGCTACACTCAATGGCTTTCTGAATTTTGTACCATTAAATACAACGTCTTCTCGTTTACCGCTTCGAAGTACTTTATCTCCCTGCTCGCCCAGAACCCATCTTAATGCATCTACAATATTTGATTTACCTGAACCGTTTGGACCGACTATAGCAGATACACCACTGTCAAACTCTATCGTAGTTTTGTCTGCAAACGATTTAAAACCAAATATTTCTATCTTGGATAAATACAATAATTTTAAATAATTATTATTAAGATGTTAAGTTTGTAATCAGATCATAAGTCTCTACAGCACCTGTAAAGAAATAAAAGTAACTGTAAATAAGTGTAAAGAATATTATAATAATTGCAATTCCATATAGGTAAACTCTTCCGGTCCGGATGTCAAAAAGGGTTTTAGCTCCAATTATGATTCTGTTCAGACTGAAGATCATTAATATTCCAAAAAGCCATAATGACAGTTTAATGTATACAGGGTTAGATTCAGCCAGCTTATATAGTACTGTGCCGATTATTAAAAATATCAACATTGGCAATGTGGACCAGATACAAACAGTATAAATGATCTTAAAATAAGATTTTCCTTTTGTATAAAATGAAATAAAATATAAAAAAAATGATATTAAGAAAGTTAATAATATATTTAGAAATGACAGTGCTGAGATTAAATAAAATTTATTATTTACGATTTCGCTGAAATATATTTTAGATTCATTATTTGTGAAAATTTTTGACAGAAGCATATCAAAGGAATTGTTATCATTGAAAAAGTAAAGAACTGAAGAGAGAAAAATTCCGATACCAATTGAAATACTCAGTGCCAGTAATAAGTTGTAACCTCTTGAAATAATCATCTGATCTTTTACTAAAGTAAAAAAGTAAGTAGGCTTATAAAGACATCTGACTAGACCGGATCTGAATTTTCTGTCTTTATTTATAAAAAAGGCAAACGTCATCATTAACATAATACCAATTATCGTAAATACATAAGGAAATTCTGTTACAAAATTCCCTTCCTGAATTCTCGACAGATCTTCATTATTTAAAAGTCTTTTAATAAAATTGGTCGAAAGTTTTTGCTCTCTGTTAAAAGTAACAATACCATTTGTCTTTAAATGAGGATTAATATCCAAGGGATAATTCAAAGGATTTTCTGCATTCCAGTCAGCATAGGATGACATAAAATTTCCAAAAAATGACTTTGATACGGAAGGATATAATTCTTTAAAATACTTTACCTGCGACTCCTGAGATCTGATATCACTAAAGCCGTTACTGTTGCCATTCTGAATATTGATGCCATAGTATGAAAGAAAATACGCTCTGTTTTTTCTGTTGGAAACCGGGCTGGAATTATTTGTTAATTCAGCAATATCTTTTTTTATAGAGTTATAATCACTTTCATAAAAATTTATGCCAACAAAATCTACAAGCTCGGAACAAATATCAGAATTAAAAGGTCTGGAGGTGTAATATTTAAATCTGCTGTTCAAAGAGTCAATTATAGTAACTGCTGATTTTACATATTCTAAAGAAGTACTTGAAGAAACATCAAAGTCATTGCCAAGTCCCCAGGCAAAAATGCTCGGTTCATTTCTGTCCCTTTTAATTATCTCAGTAAGATAATCCAAAACTGAATTTACAAATCTTTCTTCATTAAAATAATGTGTCGAAATTTCATTTAGCGGAATCTCCTGCAGCAGAAATAACCCAATTCGGTTGCATACATTTACTATATAAGGATGTGAAGTCCTGCCAGGTACTCTGACAGCATTAAATCCAAGTGATTTTATATTTTGCAGATCCTTTTCAACTTCTCTATAAGACAGAGCAGATGCAATCCCCGGCATGTCTTCGTAATAATTTATACCTTTAAGACTGATCTGTTTCCCGCTTTGAAATATCTGGTCATTACTTTTTGTAAGGTCATTAAAGCCGGTCTCTGAGATACTTTCGTCTATAATGTTACCTGTCTTATCTGTTATCTGAATATTTAGGGAATAAAGTTCAGGAGTTTCAGGCGACCATAATACCGGGTTGCTGATTGAAATAAAATTCTCAATTTTAATTGTATTGTTGTCCACCATTTCAAACTGGACCGGCTCAGACGTAAATATTTCTTCCTGATTAGATTTTCTGGTCAGCTTTGATTTTATAAAAAATTCATTTGCAGAAACTGAGTCATCAAAGTCCTTTAATAAAGTGGACTTTATCTCTATATAATTTGTGAATTTTACAGATAAGAGATTATCTATATTATATTTAATGAAATTATTAAATACAAAAACTTTTGGAACAGTAATTAAATATATATCCTTATTGATTCCGCCAAAAACTCTTGAATAATTAATCTGGTCTGAAAGAGGAGTTGTATTTTTGAAATTCAGGATGCTGTTAATACTTACTGTGATCTCAGTCTGAGCTGTGACTACACCATCCGAAAGTGGTACTATTATTGGAGAATAACCCCCTGTATGACTGGAAACGAAATTATTATTAATTTTGATCTCAGTTTCATAATTGATCCCTTCAGCAACAAAAATAAAACTTTTTGTTTTCAGGATCTCCGGATCGATTGTGATCTTTTTTTTGAAAAAAGCTTTGCCTGAAAAATCATATGCAAGAGGGACATTGAAAGTTGAATAAGATTTGCCTTCATTAAATGATGCTTCCCACGGACCATTGAGACTTATTTTCTCACGGGTTTCACTGTTAAAAAATAATCCGACATCAGAAATATCTGTCTCAACCGGTCTTTCAAAAACTTTTATCTGTGCAGAAATAGAAACTGAATTCAGAAAGATCAAAAGTGAAAAAATAATCTTACTGGTTTTTTGTGCTAAAATAATAGAAATATTCATCAATGATTTAAAAGATATGCAAATATAACAAATAGCATAAGGAATTTAAAGTATTGAATTATAAAGTATCTTTTTAATATGAAACATTATTAACTCATTTTTTTTAATATTGCTGGTCTTAAAACTTTGGATTTACCTCTAAGACTCCAAGACTCCAAGACTCCAAGACTCAAAGTTTAAAAACATAAAAGTTAAATTCTTTGAGCCTTTGAATCTTAGAGGTAAAATTTGTAATTGTAATTTTGGAAAATCTAAAGAAAATGAATACAATTGGATCTTAAAAAAGAATCGAATTTATGTATGTAAGATGGAATATAAAAAAAAACCCGGAGCTCCTGTTAAGGAGCATCCGGATTTAGCGGAAAGCAAGCAAGCAAATTTACTTTAGTATAGTCATCCTTCTTGTTAATATAATTCCATTTGCATCGAGTCTGTAAAAATATGCACCTGAAGATAGTTCATTCGCAGTGAACGTAACTTTATGTTCACCGCTTGGTTTGAAACCGTTTAATATGGTCCTCACTTCCTTTCCTGTAATATCATATACTTTTAAACTGACGAATCCATCTTTGGGAATAAAGAAGTTAATGCTCGTAGTTGGATTGAAGGGATTAGGGAAATTACCCAATCGGTAGCCGATTGTTCTTTCATATTTTGTTGCTTCGTTTAATTCCCTAATTTCTGCGAAAATGTTGTTGAAGTATTTGTATACAATCACAAGTTTATCCGACTGTGATGTAAATGAAGTATATTCTCCGTCATCTATGCTGTTTTGAATTTCAGTAGTGTTGATACATAGATAGGATTCGTCAGTTAAATTCATATTGGAAATAAATAATCTGTTAGCATCTGTATTTGTCCAGTTTATAAAGAAATTATTATTATAAACTGTCATTGAATTTTTAATTCTAATATCCGGCAGTATTCTTTCTTCGGTTCCTTTAGATTGTTCACAGGAAAGTATATCTCCATTTTCAGGATATGAAGTATTTAAATTCTTATCAAATTCACCACCCATTATCAGGTTTGAATTAAAAGACTTATCCTTCCATACTAAAAATGCCCCATAATTCCCATTCGAATAAATTCTTACATCACCGGTTCTTTCTTTTCCTAAAATTTCTTTATCATCAGTTACCTGAAGATTTGTATTAATCTTTAATAGTTTTATAAATTCCCGTCCTTCTTTGAACATATCAGAAGCCAAAAGAATAGTACCATTGTCAGAAGAAATGACATTATGATTATAAAAAACTTCTTTTCTCGGGGAATTGAAACCTGTATTATCTGATATACTATTAAATGAATTACTTAGTATCAGATTTCCTTTATGCCCGTTCAAATAGGGAGTACCGTCATGATCGAGTCTTGAAGCATAGAGATCCTGTCGATAAGGTAAGTTACTTTCAAATGCATTTCTGTTATCAAGCCATATTACAAAAACTCCGCCCATTCCGTCAGTCGCCAAAGTTGGTTTTCTCTGATCATTTTCATAGTCACATACTTTTGCAGGCTGTTCATCATTCCATATCTTATTCACGTTGTAATCAATTGCCTGTGCATAGATGTCGTATTGTCCGTCATAATAGTTCTCCCAAGTAATGACAATTAAATCATGTTCGGTGACAACTGACGAGGGGCTGGAGTTATTTCCGGGCAAGATACCGGAAATTGAAACTGGACTTTCTATACTTCCATCAAAATTAATTTTCAGAGCAACTATTTCTTCTTTATTAGCTGAAATAAGATTAAAAATTATAACAGCTCCTCCTGTCTGATCCGGATGTATAATTGGGAAATCATTAGAAAAACCAATATTACTTATTAGTATTTTTCCAAAATCTCCCCAGGCAATACTTCCGTCGGGATTGAGTTTTTGTGCATATAAAGTACCGTTGTCGGATTCCTCTGTCCAGATTATTAAAATCTCCGCTCCGAATCTGTCAGAGATCAGCTCTGAAGTAACTGGGTATAGTTTGTTTCCTTTGCTGTTTGTAAGTGAAACTGTCTTTGAAAATATTTCACTTGTTAAAAGGGAAGTTAAAAGTACTGTTAAGATAACTAAACTTAAAAATGCTCGCTTTTTCATTTTTGTCCTTTTTAATTATTTAAAAAATAAATCTTGTTAAAAATTGTTTCTAAATTTTTCATTTTGTTTCTTCCTCAGGATTTTTAAATTAACTCTGTTGCTTTTAGTAGTTCATTAAATGTTCTTTTTTTGATTTTAAAATTTTACCGGTAAATTTAAAATCTTTTAATTTCTTAGAACTTTTTTTAAACTACATCTTCAATTAAGAAGCTTGACAAAATTATAAAAAAAACAGACACGAGTCAAATGGTAAAAAAGACCATTTGTGAAAAAACGGTTTTTGACCCCTTCCAAAGTACTGTTAATAAAGGGTTTGTGAGAATTGACTAAAAATTTTTTTCTGAAAAAAAAGTTGTTTTTTAAAAAAAATTAAAAAAATATGATCGAATATTTAAACAAGTTCTCTTCCGAAGAAGTCTTGCGATTTGAAAAATTCGTGAAATCACCGTTCTATAATTCAAATAAAAATCTGTTAAAATTAACTGACTTTCTGATTGCACTTTATCCGGATATTAATAAAAAAAACTCTTCAAAATCTGTGATCTCATCCAAGGTTTTTAATGAAAAAAAAATAAATGATGTAAAGATCAGAAAATTAATGTCAGATTTTAATAAGGTGATAGATAGATTTATAATGCAGATCGAATTTGAATCTGATAATGTGAGGAATAGAATTCTACTGTTAAACTCATTGAGAAAAAGGGGAATGGACAAGAGGTTTGAATATGATTTTAATGAGTTTAGTAAAAGTCAGAAAAATTTATTTTCAAAAGATGAAGATTATTATAACAATGAAGTAAATTTATTGAGTGAGTATTATAGTCATAATCAAAGTAAATATAAAAATATAAAGGCTGAGATTCTTCAGGAGAAATCGGATAACATTGACATGCGATTTATCTTTGAAAAGCTTCATACATTTCATGAGATGTTTGACAATGAAGGTTCCCGTAACAGGGATAAGTTTTTCAACAGAACATTCTACGAAGAAATAAAGAGTTACATTGAAAATAATCTTATGAATGTCAGAGATGAGCATCCCAATATTTATATTATTTATTTAGTACTCAAGATGAATGAAACTTTTAATGACGACTATCTTGATTCATTATTGAAATTTCTTAAAGCAAATCAAAAGAAATTTACAAATTATAATTTAGTCTATTATTACAATTACATTACTGCATATTATAACAAGAAAATAAATGTCGGGCATATCAAATACAGAAAGGATCTGATAAAACTATATATGAGGATGATGAAAAATGATCTGTTTCTGATAGACAATATTATAACGGATTTTGAATATAATAACGTAGTGAATATTGCTCTGGCAGAAGGAAAATATGACTGGATAGATGATTTTATTGAAACTTACAAAATATATTTGGAAAAGACTTTTGCTGAGGATATTTATAATCTTGCAAAGGCAAAACTACTTTTCCATTTGGAAAAGTATGATAATATTTTTGAATATCTGAATAAAGTAGATATAAAGGATCCAACTTATTATATAAATTCAAAGTTTTTACTGGGAAGGGTTTATTTTGAAAAGGATGAAGATGAAAGTATACAGTATATACTTGATAATCTTCTACAGTATAAACGAAACAAGAAAATTCTTTCGGAAGAACAGCAAAAAAGCATCCAGCTTTATCTTGGATTTATGAATGATCTTATGAAAATATCAAATTGTCCGGAACTCGAAAAGGATAGAAAAAAAAGTCTGAAAGCAATTATGAGAAAAGAGTTGTCAAATCCGGACGGGTTTATTCCGGCCAGGAGCTGGTTTTATGAAAAGCTTGAGAAGGTATAATACATAATTAAATGAAGTAAATTATGTATATAGTGTTAAGTCATTCACTTGCATAGTCAGAACCTAAAAGAATTATTAAACATTTATTGCTCCTGGGCTTAGGATGGGTTTGTAAAATTGAGTAAAAAATTACTTAGTATATTGTGATTAGGTTAGGATGTAACAGAATACTAAACGGATTATCAAAAAACTGTAACCATAGAAAAGATAATATCGCAGGCATTTCAACAAAATAAATAATGAAAAGATAAATCTGATATCACCTGTTCTTCTGACTTTAATATTATCCTACCATCTTCACATCAAGTTCCCGTCTCAAAACAAAGAAAGCGGTTAAAACCGCTTTCTTAAAATCCCGCATCCAAAGTACGCCCGACTGGAATCGAACCAGTAACCTACAGCTTAGAAGGCTGTTGCTCTATCCGATTGAGCTACGGGCGCATTAGTTTCCTTTAAGAAACGTGTAAGATAACTAATTTAACAAATGCATTCAAATTAAATATACAGCTATTTTACAGACTCATTGATCTTTAATTCATCCGCCAGTCTCTCACATTCACTAAAGATCTTTTCAGGGGTCAGATGATCCATACATTGATATTCCTTGTTTGTACATTCAGGCTGAAAGTAACATTTGCATTCTTTATCGGGACTTGCTATTATTCCATTGCCATATAATTCAAATTCATTGGGATTGAAAATATTGTTCATCAGTACAAGTTTTTTATTTAGTGCAATGGCTATATGCATTCCCATAGTTACCTGCGTAACAATGATGTCGCATTTATCCATCAGGGTTATAAAACTTTCCAGTTCGAAATAACCAAAATAATCTGCACCGGTTATCTTACTCAGATGTTTATTGTTCTCATCTTCCTGACTACCGCCGAGAAGAATTACCCTGTATCCCTTATTCATCAAAAGATTGATCAGCTTTTCCCAGTATTCATTTTTCCATAATCGGGAAATCCATCGTGCACCGCAGCCTGTATTTAATCCAATATTTAATTTATCTTTATCTTTACTGATATTATATTTTCCATTTGTAAAAAGATCGGCATCTTTGTTTAGATCAAGTATGTATCGTTCTCCTTTGAATTTGTATCCGCAAATTTCAAATATTTCCTCCATATAACTTTTCTTATTACTTATCGAAACAGAATCAAATAATCCTGTAATGAATTTCCCAACTGCATTTTCATTAACAGGATAACAATGCCCGTCCTTCATAGTAAAACCTTCTTTCCTTTTGGAATTAATTTTACTCATAATGCTGATCGCTTCATGATCTTTGTCAAGATTTATAACAAGTTCATAATCCAATTCAGAAAGATAGTTTACGTTCTGAAGGTTGTAGATAAAGACTCTGTCGGCACAGGGCCTATTTTTTTTAGGGACAAGATCGGGAAAATAAGTAAGCCAGTAAATTTTTGCATTTGGATATTGCTGACTTATGGGAAATAGCAGAGGAGTGGTTCTGATGACATCGCCTGCGGCACCCAGTTTTATAATCAAAATTCTACCATCTGTCTTATCATAATAATCACAGCTATTACAAACGACACCATATTTTTTATTTGGAGAGCATGGTATATGACCTTTGAAATATCTGCAGTCGGTTTTTATTTCGGAAAGTTTTATCATTTTGTAAAATTTAAATAAACATTCTCAGATCTATTGAATTATTTTATTGATTAAAATAGTAAAATAAATCTGTAAAAAAAATTACCGGTCAATAAGAATTAATTTATCAATGGCTTGGAATTTAATCATGCCTCTAAGACTCTAAGACTCTAAGACTCTAAGACTCAAAGTAATTTATTATTATTGTTTTTAATTTAATGTCTTTGTGCATTAGTGGAAAAATCAGTGTATTCGAACAGGCTGGGATTTTGGGATCGAGCGGAACTTTCCCCTCATGTCATTCCTGCGTGCTCGTAGCGGGAATCCAATCTGAAAGTTCAGATAGAATGGTATGAATACATATTGTGTTTACATAATGGCGGGAGGTAATACAGGCACAAAATATATTAGAGTAGCAAATAATTTATTGAGAAGTTTATCGAAGAAAAAAAATAATTAACAGATAGTTTTTCGAAAAAGGAATGACAAAATGTGGAATACGCGGGAATAACAAAATGAGTGAAAAAATAAAATCCTTTGATTCTTTGAGACTTTGAGGCAAACGAAATAATTTGATTTCGGACAGTCTGTGGAGTATTGGTACGAAAGAGAAAAATACTCGTTTGAGACTTCGAGACCTGGAGGCTATCAACAGGTGCATTTTATTAATGTTCTTGATACAAATAATCATTATCATTAATTTGAAACTTATAATTATGAAAATCATATTCATTTCTTTATTTATCGCTTACAAATTTATCTCATCAAAAATTTTATCTAATGTCAGATAACACTGAAGAAGTAGTCCGGGCTCCGAAGATGGAATTTACTTTAAAAGACTTTATCGGCATATACAAAGAAAAGAAAAAAAGAATTTTTGCAAATTGTCTGATACTCGGAATACTGACTGCAGTACTTGTTTATTTTATTATAGATCCGATATTTCTTTCATACGGCACTGTTAAGACAACCGGTAAAGTTTTAGGATTGGGTATGGGAATTTCAGTACCGGAGATCAGTGAGTTCGGTGAAGTGCTGTCCGGTTCTTCTTCCTCCAAAGAGCTGGCTTTATATGAAGATATACTCCTCAGCAGAAGATGTCTGGAAGAGTACATTGTCAGATTTGGATTGATGGAAGAAAATGATTACAAGAATATGCAGAAGGCAATTAAAGATGTAAGAGAAAATATTCTGTATATTTTGAAAGATAAAGTCTCAGGTACAATGGATATAGGAGTCTATGACAAGGATCCTGTAAAGTCTAAGGAGATGTCCGAATTTCTGATCGCTCAGCTTGATAAAATTAATATTGCAATGAATCGTCAGAATGCAAAAAATCAGCGTGACTTTATTCAGGAAAGATATGAAGCATCCTCTGCAGAACTGATCATTGTGGAAGACAGTCTAAAACAGTTTCAGGATATTTATGGGTTGTCTCCTGAGATTCAGGTAAAGGAAATTTCTGAACTGGAAATAAAACTCGAAGCTGAAATTGAATCTGAAAAAATTAAATTAGAACTACTTCAGAAGATCATAAGTCCTGGTGAGGATGAAGTTCAGTATCAGCGTGATAAAATTAATGTATTAGAAAGAAGATTGTTTGACCTGCAGAATTCGACCGACGGAAGTTCAAAACTGCAGTTAAAAGGAACACCTGATATAGTACTGAATTTTATCAGACTAAAAAGAAATGTTGAGATTCAAAATAAAATACTTTCGGTATTACTTCCTCTTTATGAGCAGGCGAAGATTGAAGAAAAAAAAGAGATACCTACTATAATAGTACTTGACCAGCCATTTGTACCTGATGAAAAATCCAAACCAAAAAGACTTACTTCGATATTTGTAGTGATGGTGCTCGGATTTATTTTTTCATACGGATTCTTTTTTATAAAAAAACAGCTAAAGAGAATTGAAGGCACACTCACTTGAAATTATTCGTCAGGAAGATATTAAGCTCACTCCTGAGCTGATACTTATTCTCACACCGATCACTTTTATTGTTGGCAATTGGTACTTGTCAGCATTATTTATACTTTCCGCTTTTGCATTTATGATGCTGCGCTATTTTACATTTAAAGATCATGAAATAAAATTCTCCAATATGATCCCATGGTCTCTGATGCTGCTGTGGGGAATATATGTATGTTACATTACTCCAGATCCGGTAAAAGCTGTGAAATATTATACCGGTACAATGCTGCTGCCATTTTTTATTTACATCCTTTTTAATAATCTGAGGTTAAATGAAAAAGTACTGACAAAATTTTTTGATGCAATGCTGATCTCTGGTACAGTTATCGGAATGTATTCTGTTTATACTTATATTATTTTTAATATGCGGAGTGACATGCGTGTACCGTCTTTCTGGAATGACTTTAATATTGTATCTGCATATATGATGATACTATTTATGTTCAACCTTTCTTTCTTATTAAAGAATGACAACAGAAAGAAAAAAGTATTCTACCTTTTTACTATTACATTTATTTTACTTGGAATTTATCTGACTAAGACAAGAGGTGTATGGCTTGCCATTATTTTTTCCATTGCAGTTTTTTTTATTAGAAAGCCAAAGATCATTGTCCCTTCTCTGTTACTTATCGGGATCATTATTCTTTTATTTTACAATATTGTAGAAGAAAGAGTTTTATCTGTCATCAATTTTGAACAGGACAATTCTTCACTCGGCAGGCTGCAGGCATGGTATTCTACGATCCTTATGATAATCGAAAAGCCCCTGTTAGGTTACGGGTTTGATACTTATTATCTGCATAAATACGATGTGATGGCATATTATATAGTGGAAGTGCCCCATCCTCATAATACTTATCTTCGCGCTATTCAGGAAATGGGTCTCATCGGTGCTGTAATTTATTTATATCTCTTTTTTAAAGCTGCTGTTTATTCTTTCAAATTTGGTGGAAAAAAAAGTGATCCTGTATATTCAAAATATTTTGACGGTCTGCAGCTCTCTTTTGTAGGGCTTATAGTTGCATTTAATTTCGAACCGTATATGAGTTTATTCGGTGTGATCACTATTGTAATCTGGATCCTGATTTCCCTTACATTCAGACTGTCTCAAAGTTCACAGTCCGCAATTATCAGTTCCAATTAATCACAAAAATTATGAACAGTACTTCACGTGTATTTTCCAGGCTGTTTATTATTGTAATTCTGATAAAGATATTTGACGTATTTAAAAATCTTGTGATAGCTGCGGTGCTTGGAGTTTCTTCATCTGCAGATATTTATACTGCTTTGATAATGATACCTGACAGTCTTATTGTGCTGATCGGGCTTGATACAATTAAAGGTGTCGTAAACAGTGAATACGCTTCGCTTCAGAAAGACCAGGAAAAAAACCTGATATGGAAATCATTTAATAATTTATTCAACGTACTTTTTCTGATCGGTATAGTTGTAGTTTCTATTATAATTATTTTCAACAGTACAGTGATCAAAATCCTTCTGCCTGGTTTTGAAGGAGAAAAATTATTGAGATCGATAGAAATATCATATATAATATTCCCCATACTTTTCCTGAAAATATTTACCGGTTACTTCCATTCTGTATATAATGCTCTTAAGAAATTTTTTCTGCCTGTGATCGTACCGGTGCTGACAGGCATAGCTTTATTAGTATCAATAGTAATGCCTTTTTATAAAGATGATGTTGTGTATAATTTGTCTTTCGCAAATCTGGCCGGAAATTTTTTAATGGCAGGAGTTATGACTTACGGACTGGTGAAACTTGGTGCAGAGTTCAGATTACGCAAATTTGATTTTTTAAAATTAGATGAAGTAACAAAAAAAGTACTAAAGGGATCAGCTTCAATTTTATTACTTGTAATCTGCAATCAGATATATATTCTTTCGCGAAATTACTTTGCTTCTTTTTTTGGGGAAGGGGCAGTTTCATCGCTGCACTATTCAGGTACGCTTACGAGTGTAATATTCTCATTGATATTCTCAGTATTTTTTACAGTCTTGATCTCGGACCTTTCAACTTTATTTGCATTTGAAAAAAAGATCAAAGCAAAAAATTTATTTCTGAATACCTTTTCCGTTTTGCTGTTTATGTTGATCCCTGTTACAGTTGTATTCCTGACATTTGGAAAGGATATATTGTCAATGGTTTATCTGCGTGGAAATTTTGATCAAAGCGGAATTGACATGACACTGAAACCATTTTTCTGGGATGCACTTTCGCTGCTGACATTTGTAATGTACATTGTCCCGACAGCACTTTTTCTGGCAAAAAAGGAATACAGGCTCATGACAAAGATCGGTAGTATTACATATCTCTCAGGAATTTTGCTGAATTATTTACTCAGCGGTTATTTTGGATTCTATGCGATCTCGATGGCTACTTTTTTTACCACAGGAATTTATGGATTAATGCTTTTGTATTTTTCAAGAAAGATCATTGGCAGATTTACGGAACATCTAAAAAAAATATTACTAATGTTTCTTAGCGGAGGTCTGACTTTTTTAATAGTTAATATTCTGAAAGATTATTTTTTAAATGATACTCTGGACAATGAAATTCCGGCACTTCTTATGAGAGTAGTAATATGTTCATCTTTAACTCTCCTCATCTATCTGACTATTTCTTCCGTATTAAAAGTGAATTTCACCCGACAGATTTTGAAGTCTTTCAAAAAAAGTAGTTAATCAATGCAACTTTATTTAACCGCAGAATTGAATATAAATTTTATATCAATTTTTTAGAAATGAAATCTAAAAGTTCAATAGCACGATCCAGAATAATTTATAATTAATTCCCCTTAAAAAAGTGGGTGCGAAGGAGGTTGTCGCCCGTTTACAACGAGGTTAAAATTAATTTTACAAACCCCTCCAAGCCTCCCCTTTGATAAAAGGGAGGAGCAATTTTAATTTATTTGTGACTCATGTTTTTGGGTAAATCAGGATGAGAACATTAAATTGAATTTGCCTTAAAACCTCAAAGTCTCGAAGGCTCAAAGTTATTTATTAAAAAAGTTATTACATTTTTTGTTTTATGATTTCAGATTTTATAGTTTTATGATTTAAAAGTTTTAAGTGTTTAAGGTTTTAAGATCTTAGAATTTTAGAGCCTTTGAGGCAATACCATCGTGTCAGGCTGAATAAAAAGTTCATTTTTGAATTTGATTCCTACGTTTGACAGGTATTTAAATTTTTTATAAAGATATAAAATTCTTATCTTTGCTTAAGAGAAATTATTATAATGACAATCAATTTTATTTTACCGTTCGCAGGGAATAAGCCAATAGGTGGTTTCAAGATCGTATATGAATATGCAAACCGTCTTTCCGAAAAAGGTCATTGTATAAATGTCATTCATCCTTCATATACATTCAAAGAATCAGCATTAAAAAATCTGAAATATCAGATGAGATATCATCAGAGAAAAATTGACAACAGCTTTCAGCCGGATAACTGGTTCAAATTAAATGAAAATGTAAATTCGATATGGGTGAGAAATATCAGTGATGAAACAATTCCTGATGCCGATGTATCAATCGCAACTGCATGGAGGACAGCACATTGCGCAAATGGTCTGAATAAAAGTAAGGGAGAAAAATTTTATTTTATCCAGCATTATGAAATATGGAACGGAAGTGAAGAGGAAGTAAATGAAACATGGAAAATGCCATTTAAAAAAATAGTGATCGCAAAATGGCTGGAAGACATTGCTGCATCTATGAATGAGGAATCATATTATGTGCCGAATGCATTTGACTTCTCGGAATTTGGAATGGATATTTTGCCTGAGAAAAGATCAGCAAAAAAAATTATGATGCTCTATAATGAACTTGAATTTAAAGGCAGTAAATACGGACTGGAAGCT
>Ga0209477_1000788_pt1 | contig 19829 bp, 18 predicted proteins | sample KloWWTupernatant_FD_187180 | JGI IMG/M metagenome (GOLD analysis project Ga0209477, IMG submission 187180) | Active sludge microbial communities from Klosterneuburg, Austria, studying microevolution and ecology of nitrifiers - Klosterneuburg... | ecosystem: Engineered > WWTP > Aerobic digester >... | reverse complement strand
CTCGCGCACGTCGTGAACCTCGTCGACCCGGACGTGATCGTGCTGGGCGGGGGGGTGTCGCAGCTCGCGCACCTCTACCGGGCGGTGCCGCCGGTCATCGCGACGCACGCGTACGCGGGCGGCTCGCCGCCCGTGGTGCAGGCCGTGCACGGCGATTCGAGCGGCGTTCGCGGCGCCGCGATGCTCTGGCCCGCGTGAGGCGCGGTCAGGCCTTGCGCTTCGGCGGCTTGTAGCGCTTCGCGCCCTTCACGATCTCCGCCTTCGCCTCCTCGGGCCCCACCCAGCCCTCGATCTTCACCCACTTGCCCGCCTCCAGGTCCTTGTAGTGGGCGAAGAAGTGGGTGATCTGCTGCAGCAGCATCTCCGGCAGGTCGCGCGGCGTCTCGATGTCGCGATAGAGGGGCGTGAGCTTGTCGATGGGCACCGCCAGCAGCTTCATGTCGCCGCCGGCCTCGTCGGTCATCTTGAGCATGCCGATGGGGCGGCAGCGCACCACCACCCCGGGGATGAGGGCGAAGGGCGTGATGACGAGGACGTCCACCGGGTCGCCGTCGTCGGAGAGCGTGTGCGGGATGTAGCCGTAGTTGCACGGGTAGTGCATGGCCGTCTGCACGAAGCGGTCGACGAAGAGCGCGCCGGTGGCCTTGTCCACCTCGAACTTGATGGGGTCGGCGTGGGCCGGGATCTCGATGATGACGTTGAAGTCGTTGGGGATGTCGTTGCCGGCGTTGACGCGGTCGAGATACATGGCGGAGCTTTCGGTGGGGGCGCGGGAGAGGGGGGCGACCGGATGTGGTAAATTGCGGAGGCCTCTGCGCGGCATTATCGCAAGTTCCCGATTTGACTGGCAAAACAGCCGTTTCAAAACGATGAACCGAGCGCTTCCCCTCATCCTCACGCTGGACCAGCACGGCGTCCCGCACCGCTGGGTCACCTGGCAGCAGGCGGTGTGGTACTACGCCAAGGAGCGCGTGGCCTGGGAGACGGGCCGCGAGGCCTTCACGATCTGGGGCGGGCGCTCGCACCTCACCGGCGAGCGCTCCTTCATCACGGCCAACTCGATCATCGCCATCCGCGGCAAGGCGCTCGCGATCAAGGGCTTCCACGCCACGCCGCCGCTCAACAACCGCGAGCTCTTCCACCGCGACCGCGCCGTGTGCGCCTTCTGCGGCGGCCTCTTCCCGCCGCAGAAGCTCACCTGCGACCACATCCTGCCGCTGTCGCGCGGCGGCCGCGACACCTGGATGAACGTGGTGACCGCCTGCCGCACCTGCAACCAGCGCAAGGGCAACCGCACGCCGGAGGAGGCGCGCATGCACCTGCTCTACGCGCCCTACGTGCCCAACCGCGCCGAATTCCTCATCCTCGCCAACCGCCGCATCCTCGCCGACCAGATGGAGTTCCTGAAGCAGCACGTGTCGGCCAACTCGAGGCTGCACGCGGCGTGAGGGAAGGGGGCGAGCCGGTTGCTCTTTCGACTCCGCGAAAGAGCAACCGGCCCCCCGGATCAGCGCCGTGCCGACTTGAGGGCCGCCCGATCCGGCTTGCCGTTGGCGAGGCGCGGGATGGCGTCGATGAAGGCGATGCGCGGGATCTTGTAGCGCGCGAGGCGCGGGGCGAGGTAGGCGCGCAGGTCGGGCTCTCCGGGCGCGCGCAGCTCCACGAAGGCGAGCGCCGCCTCGCCCCACTGCTCGTCCGGAACGCCGACCACCACCGCGTCGGCGACGGCGGGGTGCTCGCGCAGCGCGTGCTCGATCTCGGCCGGGTAGACGTTCTCGCCGCCGGAGATGATGAGGTCGTCGCGACGCGAGAGCACGCGCAGGCAGCCGTCGTCGTCGAGCTCGCCCAGGTCTCCCGTGCGCAGCCATCCGTCGCGAAGGCTCGCGGCCGTGGCCTCCGGGTCGTCGAGGTAGCCGCGCATGACCATGGGCCCGCGCAGCTCGATCACGCCGTCGGAGCCGATGCGCAGGTCGACGCCCGGGAGCGCCTGCCCCGCCGTGCGCCGCTGCGCTTCGCCCGCGCCCGGCCGCACGAGCGTCGCCATCGCGCAGGATTCGGTCAGCCCGTAGCTCGCCATCGCCTGCGGGCACGCCGCCAGCAGGGCCGGGCTCACCGGCCCGCCGCCCACGACCACGGCGCGCACACTGGGCGGTAGCGGCCGGCCGCCTTGCGCCTCGAGGATGCGCCGCAGCGTCGCGTCGACCACGGAGACGTGCGTCACCGCGTGGCCCTCGATGGCACGCGCCAGCGCCTCGGCGCCGAACGCGGACGGCAGCACCACCGTCGCGCCGGCAAGCAGGCAGCGGTGCACGATGCCCAGCCCGCCCACGTGGAAGAACGGCAGCGACGCGAGCCACCGGTCGCCCGGCGCGAGCGGCAGCACGGCGCCCGAGGCGCGCGCCGAGGCGAGCTGGTTGCCGCGCGTGAGCACCGCGCCCTTCGGCCGCCCGGTCGTGCCGGAGGTGAAGAGGATGGCGGCATCTCGAGAGGGATCGTCGTGGCCAGGCGCCGGGTCGCCGTTTCCAGGCGCGAGAGATCGCCACTCGGCGAAGCAGACTTGCCTTTCCGCCCCGGTCGCGCGGGCCGCGAGCGCGTCCTCCGCGATCACGAGGCGCAGCCCCGCGCGCGCCGCCTGCCACCGGACTTCGGCGTCCGCGAGCCGCGCGTTCAGGGGCACGAGCACCGCGCCCGCCCGCGGCACGGCGAGCGCGATCACGATCCACTCGATGGCATTGCCGGCCCACAGGCCCACGCGCGCGCCCTCGGCCACGCCGAGCGCGCGAAGCTTCCCGGTGGCTTCGCGAACGCGCGCCTCCAGCGCCGCGTACGAGACGCTCTCGTCCCCCGCGAGGACGGCGGGCACCTCGCCGTTCACGGCTCGCGCTCCCGCAATCTCACGCCGAGGCCGGGCGAATCCGGCAATCGCATCTCGCCGCCCGCGGGCGGATCCAGCCCCTCGACGGGCGCCTCCTCGAGGAGCCCCGCCGTCGCGAGCCCGTGCGCGCGCCCGGGCCCGGGCAGGCTCGCGGCGAGGTGGAGCGCGCCCGCGACCCCCACGGGCGACTCCAGTATCGAGGTCACCACCACGCCCAGCCCCGCGCCGATCGCCTCGACCGCGAGCTCGCGCGAGGGGCGGATGCCGCCCAGCGCCATGGGCTTCAACACGAGGAAATCGGCGCTGCGCGATCGCACCACCGCGCGGCCCTCGGCGAGCGTGCGCACGTCCGCCGCCACCGGCACGTTGGCGTGCCGGCCCACGGCGCGCAGGTCGCCCGCCACCGGGTCCTCGACGTACTCGATGTCGCAGCTTTCCACCGCGGCGAGCACGCGCAGCGCCGTGGCCTCGTCCCACGCGCCGTTGGCGTCCAGCCGGAGGGCGACGCCGTCGCCGACGCGGGCGCGCACCGCGAGCACGCGCGCGATGTCCTCGTCCGGGGGCGCCGCGCCGACCTTCATCTTGAGCGTGCGGAAGCCCGCCGCCACCGCCCGTGCCGCCTCCCCGGCGCAGGCCTCGACGCCGGCGGCGAAGAGGAGCGCGTTCACGGCCACGCTCGGGCTCGGGCTGTCGCAGAGCACCCAGGCGAGCGGCCGCCCGAAGCGCTGCGCCTCGAGGTCGAGCGCGGCGAGGTCGAAGGCGGCGTCGCGGTACGGGCCCGCCTCGAGCGCCGCCGCGAGCGACTCCGCAGTCACCTCCCCGAGGGGCGCGGCCTCGCCGAAGCCCACGCGGCCGTCGTCGCCCTCCGCGCGCAGCCACGCGCCGCGCCGCACCGTCCACGCCCCCGCGCCGGTGGCGACCGGCTCGCGGAAGGCGAGCGCGTAGGGGATGAAGGCGTGGCGGCGCACGGCGGGCGCGTCAGGGCACGCGCTTGAACTTCCCGAAGTCGGGGCGGCGCTTCTCGACGTAGGCGTTGCGGCCCTCCTGCGCCTCCTCGCTCATGTAGTAGAGAAGCGTCGCGTTGCCCGCGAGCTCCTGCACGCCGGACTCGCCGTCGTACACCGCGTTGAAGGCGCTCTTGAGGAGCCGCAGCGCGAGCGGGCTGTGCTGCAGGATCTCGCGGCACATGGCCACGGTCGCGCGCTCGAGGTCCGCCAGCGGCACGACCTCGTTCACGAGGCCCATCGCGAGCGCCTGCCGCGCGTCGTACTGGCGGCAGGTGAACCAGATCTCCTTCGCCTTCTTGGGGCCCACGAGGTCGGCGAGGATGCTGGAGCCGAAGCCGCCGTCGAAGCTGCCCACGCGCGGGCCCGTCTGGCCGAAGCGCGCGTTGTCGGCCGCGATCGTGATGTCGCACACCACGTGCAGCACGTGGCCGCCGCCGATGGCGTAGCCCGCCACCATCGCGATCACGGGCTTGGGGCAGGAGCGGATCATCTTCTGCAGGTCCAGCACGTTGAGGCGCGGCACGCCGTCCAGCCCCACGTAGCCCTTGTCGCCGCGGATGCGCTGGTCGCCGCCGGAGCAGAAGGCGAGGTCGCCCGCGCCGGTGAGGAGGATCACCCCGATCTCCGGGTCCTCGTGCGCGTCCTTGAACGCGCGCACCAGCTCGTGGAGCGTCGTCGGCCTGAAGGCGTTGCGCACCTCGGGCCGGTTGATCGTGAGCTTCGCGATGCCCTCGGCCTTGTGGTACAGGATGTCCTCGAACTCGCCCACGGCCTTCCACTTCGCCGCCGGCTTCACCGTCGAGCGGGCCGGGTCGGGCTTCACCTTCTTCGTGCTCTTCTTCGTCATGCGTCGATGCTCCTCTCCAGGAATTCGTCCAGCGCCGCGGCGCAATCGCCCGCGCGCTCCAGGGGAACCGCGTGCCCGGCTCCGGGCACGATCGCGAGCGCGGCGCCCGGGATCGCCGCCGCCATCTCCTGCGCGATCGCGCGGAATTTCGCGTCGTGCCCGCCCGCCATCACGAGCACCGGCATCGCGAGTCCGGCAAGTGCTGCGTGCGCCGGCGGCTGGAAGCCCGTGCCGAAGGCGCGCAGCGCGGCCGCGAGCCGCGTGGCCTCCTGCGCGAGCCGCTGGCGGCGCATGAGGTCGCGCAGGTCCTGCACAAGCGCTGCCTGCGTGGCGAAGAGCGGATTCGCCTCCCAGCGCTCGATGAAGGCTTCCACGCCCTCCCGCTCGATGGCATCCGCGAGTTCGAGGTCGGCCTTCGCCCGCGCCTCGCGCTCGGCGTCGCCCGCGATGCCCGGCGAGGCGCCGACGAGAGCCAGCGCCGCCACGCGCCCCGGGTGCCGCAGGGCGAAGGCCAGCGCCAGCCGCCCGCCCAGCGAATAGCCGGCCACCGCGCACCGCCCGATCCCCTGCGCGACGAGGAGCGCGGCCAGCGCATCGGCGGCGCGGTCGAGCCGCCAGCCCTCCGGCGGCAAGGGTGCATCCGTGCCGCCGTGGCCCGGCAGGTCCGGCATCACGCAGCGGCGAGCGGGCAGCAGGCTCGCCACGGGCTCCCAGAATTCGCCCGTGCCGGTGAAGCCGTGCAGCAGCACGAGCGGCGCGCCCGCGCGCGGCCCGCGGCTTCGCACCGTCCATGCGAGCCCGCCCGCCTCCACGCGGTCGGCGTGAAGGCCCGGCAGGCGCGTCACCGCCGCCTGCTCGCCGGCCGCCTGCGCGCGGTCCGTGCGCCACTCGATCACGCGCACGCCGCCGCCGGCAAGCGTGGCGCCCACGAGCGAGTGGACCTCCTCGACGGTGGTGGCGACGACGTGCGCCACGCCCGAGGCGCGCGAGGCCGCGGCGAGGTCGCAGCCGTGCGGCGTGCCGAAGAGCGGCTCGAAGAGATCCTCGTGCCTTGCCACGGGCAGGTGCGAGAAGATGCCGCCGCCGCCGTTTTCGAGCAGCAGGATCGCGAGCGGCGCCGGCAGGTCGCGCGCCGCGCGCAGGCCGCCCGCGTCGTGCAGGAAGGCGAGGTCTCCGGTCACGAGGAGCGTCGGCTTGCGGCCGCCGATCGCCACACCCGCTGCGGTGGAGACGATGCCGTCGATGCCGTTGGCGCCGCGGTTGGCCAGCACCTCGACGCCGTTGGCGAGCGAGCCCGCGTAGAACTCCGCCCAGCGGATGGGCATGCTGCTCGACAGGAAGATCGCCGAGCCGGGAGGGACGGCTTCGCACGCCGCGACGACGGCGGCGGCTTCGCGCGGGGCCTGCGGCACGAGCGCTTCGGCTCCCGCTTCGCCCGCCGCGAGCGCGGCGATCCAGGCGCGGTCGCGTGTGCCGCGTTGCACCCGCGCGGCCAGCGCCTCGCAGAGCGCCGCGGCCGGCGCCACCACGACCTCGCCCACGACGCCGTCCGGGTCCCGCCGGCGCTCGTCCGGCTGCACGCCGACCATCGGCGCGCGGTGCCGCGCGAGCCAGGTCGCGAGCGTCTTCGAGGTGGGGACGCCCCCCAGCCGCAGGATGAAGTCCGGCGCGAGGGCGGCCACGGCCTCGTCGCGCAGGAAGAGATCGGCGTAGGCGCAGGCGAGCGCGCCCTCGGGGACGGGCTCGCCGCGGGCGCCCGAGGCGATGTCGGCGAACACCGGCGCGCCCGCCGCCGCGGCGAGCGCGAGCACCGCCCACGCCTCGCTCGCGTGCACCGCGCCCGGCCCGGCGAGGATCAGGGGGCGCGTCGCGGCCTCGAGGCGCGCCGCGAGCGGCGCGAGATCGGGAAGCGCCGGAGGCGCCTGCGCCGCCCCGCCGGCGAGCGTTGCCGCGAGCGCGCCCGCAGTCTCGATCCACTGCGCCTCGCACGCGGCCATTTCCTCCGGCGGCGGCACCAGTGGCTCGCGGAACGGCACGTTCAGGTGCACCGGCCCCGTGGCACCGGCCATCGCGATGCGGCACGCCTCGAGCGCGGCGAGCGCGGCAATCGCCGGCGTGGCGCCCGGCTCGTCCGCGCACGGCAGGTCGGCGAAGTGGCGCGCGTGGCTGCCGAAGAGTCGGATCTGGTCGATCGTCTGGGCAGCGCCGGTGCCGCGCAGCTCGGGCGGGCGGTCGGCCGTGAGCGCGACCAGCGGCACGCCGGCGAGGTTCGCCTCGGCGATGGCGGGAAGGTAATTGGCGGCCGCGGTGCCGGAAGTGCAGGCGAGCGCCACGGGCGCGCGCGAGGCCTTGGCGATGCCGAGCGCGAGGAAGGCGGCGCTGCGCTCGTCGACCTGCACCGTGATCGCGAGCCGCGCGTCGAGGCGCGCGGCGATGGCGAGCGGCGAGGAGCGCGAGCCGGGGCTCAGTACGAGGTGCCGCACGCCGCCGGCGACGAGCCCCGCGACGAGCGCGCGCGCCCAGAGGAGGTTGGCGCGCGCGGTCGCCGCGCCGCCGACCCCGGCAGGGGTCACGCGCGCTCCGCGAACAGGTGGATGAAGGAGGCGGCCTTGCGCGCGGTCTCGTCCCACTCGGCGTGCGGGTCGCTGCCGCGCACGATGCCGGCGCCGCCGAAGGCGGTCATGCGGCTGCCGCGGACGATCCCGGAGCGGATGGCCACCGCGAAATCCGCGGCGTCCTGCCCGATCCAGCCGACGAGGCCCGCGTACCAGCCGCGCGAGCGGCCCTCGAGCTCGGCGATGAGGTCCATGGCGCGAAGCCGCGGCGAGCCGCCCACGGCCGGCGTCGGGTGCAGGCCGGCGACGAGTTCGCTCAGGCCCACGCCGGCGCGAAGCCGGGCCCGGATCGGGCTCCAGAGGTGCAGCACCTCGGCGAGCGCGAGGATGCGCGGCGCGGCGGGCGACTCCACCGCGCCCACGTGCGGGGCGATGGCGGCGAGGATCTCCTCCAGCACGATGCGGTGCTCGCGGCCGTCCTTCTCGCTCGCGAGCAGCGCGGCGGCGTTGCGGCTGCGCGCCGCGTCGTCGGCGCCGCGCGCGATCGTGCCGGCGAGGCAGTCGCAGGCGATCTCGGCGCCCGATTGCGACACGAGCCGCTCCGGGCTCGCGCCCATGAAGGCGGCGTCGCCGTCGAAGCGCAGGCAGAAGCGCAGCCCGTGCGGGTCGCGGCCGTGCACGAGGCGGTGCAGCTCCCAGCAGTCGATGGCGCGCTCGGCGTCGAGGAGGATGTCGCGCGAAAGCACGACCTTGCGCACGCGGCCCGAGTCGATCTCGCGCAGCACGGCGCGCACGGCGTCGGTCCAGCGCTCGCGGCTCTCTGCCGGCACCGTCTCCCGCACGCGGATGGGGGCGGCGGCCGGCGCGGGCATGCGCGCGGCCTCGCGCAGCCGCTCGACGATCCGGCGCGCCTGCGGCTCCGGCGTGCCGAGCACCGTCACCTCCGTGCGGCCCTGCGCCTGCCGCAGGAAGACGCGCGGCAGGACGAAGCGCGCGGCGATGCCGGCGGGCCAGTCGGGATGCGCTCCCTGGCGCGGGTCGAAGGCGATGCCGCCGAAGTAGCGGACGGTGGCGGCCTCCGGCGCCAGGCCGGTGAAGAGCCTCACCCGCTCGCGCGCCCGTGCGAGCACCTCGTAGGCGGCGGCGAAGCCCGCGCCCGCGGGCGCCGTTATGGCATCGAGCTCGCCCAGGGCGAGCCAGCGCTCGCCGCCGGCGGACGAATCCGACCACGCCACCTGCGGCAGCGTGTCGGCGTGCTCGCCCAGCCGCGCAGGCAGCGCGTAGAGGTCGTCGCAGTCGAGGCTCGCGCGGACGCCCGCGACGGCGATGCCCGGCGCGATCGCCGACTTCGTCACCACGTCATCCACGGGGGCCTCCGGCCGCTGTGTCCGGGTCTTCTCGCAAGGGACCGGTCGCGTGCGTTCAAGGAACCCGGATTATACAAACGGCGCCCGGGCGGCACCTGCGAACGATCAAGGGGGCCCGACCGCGAGCCGGATTAGAAAAGCTATCCCGTCGGTTTCGGAAATCTCGGTTGTCGGCGGTTTCGCTGCAGCGCAGCATCCTCCCATCGAAGCGCGGCCTCGGCCGTCGGGGCTTGCGCGCCAGCCAGAGAGAAAAGAGCCATGCGCCTGAAAGTCACCTCCTCCAAGGTCGTCCTCGAACCCGGCCAGGTCCTCACCATCGACGACGCCAAGGGCGTGCACATCCGTCCCGTCGGCGCCAAGGTGTGGGTCACCGAGGAGGGCGATTGCAGCGACTTCGTCGTCAACCCCGGCGAGGAATTCGTCGTCTCCCGGAAGGGCCGGACGGTGGTGCAGGCCATCGACACCACATGGGTCGATCTGCAGGAAGCGGCCTGACGCGAGGTCCGGATCGGCGGGCGCCGGAAAGGGTGCCTGGAAGTCCGGGGTAGGCGGCTCCGAGAACGACGTCGCCGGTGAAAAGGGGCCGGAGAATTTTTTTCGCATCGCGAAAAAAATTCTCCGGCCCCTTTTCCACTCACGCCGTGCAGAGAATGGCCGTCTGCGCCCGGCTTCACTAGGCACCTTTCCGCGCTTCGCCGATCTCGGCCTTGAGCCAGGCCACGAAGGCCTGGGCTTCGGGGCGGGTGGACGAGCGGGGGGCGTAGAGGGCGTGGAGGGCGCGCGGCAGCTGCAGGCGCTTGCCGAAGAGCGCGACGAGGCGGCCCTCGCGGATGAGGGATTCCACGAGCGACAGGCGGCCGAGGGCCACGCCCTGGCCGTGGAGGGCGGCGTTGAGGACCTGGTCGTACTGGCCGTAGGTGAGCGTGCTGGCGGGGACGAGGTCGGCGACGCCGTTGGCCTCGAGCCAGGCGGCCCAGGTGAGCCACGGCCAGCGCCCCTGCGGGTCGTGGAAGACGAGCATCGCGTGCCGGCGCAGGTCGGCGGGCTTCGCGAGCGGCGCCTTCGCCTCGGCGAGGTAGGCGGGGCTCGCCACCGGGCACATGCGCTCGCCGACGAGGCGGATCGCCCCGGGAGGCTCCTTGCCCGAGGGGATGTCGCGGATCGCCAGGTCCACGCCCTCGCGTTCCATGTCGACCACCTCGTGCGTGGCGGCGATGCGCACGTCGATGCCGGGGTGCGCCTGGCGGAAGCGCCCCAGCCGCGGCACCAGCCAGATCGAGGCGAATGACACCGTGCAGGTGACGGTGAGCACGTGCGCGCGGGAAGCCTCGCGCACGCGCTGCGTGGCCGCGCGCAGCTCCGCCAGCGCCGCCGACGCCGCGCGGAAGTACGCCTGCCCGGCCTCGGTGAGCGCGAGCGCCCGGTGGCGGCGCTCGAAGAGCTTCACGCCGAGGAAATCCTCCAGCGCCTGCACCTGCCGGCTCACGGCCGATTGCGTGACGAAAAGCTCCTCGGCGGCGAGCGTGAAGGAAAGGCGCCGCGCGGCGGCCTCGAAGCCCCGGACGAGGTCCAGCGGCGGCAGGGGGCGGTTGGGGTTTTGCATGCGTTCAGCTCATGCGAAACATGCGCACTTGTCGTTTGCGGGTGACCGGGAGTGTAACGATACTGGGCGCACCTCGGGGACATTCTGCATTCCCCGGAGGAATCCGCAAAGGAGCCCGCCATGCATCTCAGACTCGACGCCCCCGTCCTCGCCCTCGAGGCCGGCCAACTCTTCGCCCTAGACGACGCCCGCGGCACGCGCATCCAGCCTCGCGAGGGCACCCTGTGGATCACCGAGGAGGGCGAGCCCAAGGACTTCGTGATCGGCCCCGGCGAGGCCTTCGTCGTCGCCCGCGCCGGCCGCACGCTGGTGCAAGCCGTGGCGCCCGCGCGCGTGGCGCTCACCAGCGCCAACGAGCCCATCGCCGCCAACGACGCCAGGCCGGGGTGAGCGCCATGTACGCGCACCCCTCCCCCGCCTGGTACGCCTCCGGCCTGCGCTGGATCGCCGCCGGCCTCGCCACCCTCGCCGACACGCTCGACCCGCGCACGCCCGCCAGCGCCCCCCTCGAGCCGCAGCCCTCGCCCCACGCGGCCGACGAGCTGCTCCTCGAAGCGCGGCACCGCGCCCACCGCGGACTATGACGGTACGCCCGCATTCCGGGAGTCTCGACATGGGGAAGAGCGGTCGGGCGAATCCACAGGCACGGCGTGCCGGGAAATGGCGCTCGAAACTTTTCTTTCGCATCGCGAAAAAAAGTTTCGAGCGCCATTTCGGCGGTGTCGCGTATGGCGGGCACCGGACCCCACCTCCACCATCCGGGACGTTCCGTGAACCGACGGGCGTTACTCGACTCGGTCGAGGAGCATGGCGTCGCCGTACGAGAAGAACCGGTACTTGCGCGCCACGGCGTGGGCATAGGCCCGGCGGATGGATTCCGTCCCGGAGAACGCGGAGACCAGCATGAGCAGCGTCGATCTCGGCAGGTGGAAGTTGGTGACGAGCCGGTCGACCACCCGGAACGCGTACCCGGGGACGATGAAGAGGCGCGTCTCGGCCTCGTGCGCGCGCAGGGGCCCGGCGGCGGCGGCCGATTCCAGCGCGCGCAGCGTGGTCGTGCCCACGGCGACGACGCGCCCGCCCCTCGCCCTCGCGGCGGCGATGGCGCTCACCGTCGCCTCGGGGATGCTGTACCACTCCTCGTGCATCACGTGCGCCGAGATGTCGTCGCCGCGCACCGGCTGGAACGTGCCCGCGCCCACGTGCAGCGTGACGCGCGCCGAGGCGATGCCGCGCGCGGCGAGCGCTTCCAGCATCGCGGCGTCGAAGTGCAGCCCCGCCGTGGGCGCGGCGACCGCCCCCGGCACCGCCGCGTACACCGTCTGGTAGCGCGATTCGTCGTCGCCCGCCGGCGCGTGCGTGATGTAGGGCGGCAGCGGCACCTCGCCGTGCGCGGCGAGGATCTCCAGCACGGTCCTCTCCCCCTCGAAGCGCAGCGCGAAAAGGTCGCCCTGGCGCCCCGTCACCTCGGCCACGGCCCCTGGCGCGAAGAGGAGCCGGCGGCCCGGCTTGGGCGTCTTGCTCGCGCGGACGTGCGCAAGCGCGGTGTTCTCGCCCGTCACGCGCTCCACGAGCGCCTCGACCTCGCCGCCCGTCTCCTTGCGGCCGCGCAGCCGCGCCTTGATCACGCGCGTGTCGTTGAAGACGAGGAGGTCGCGCGGATCGAGCAGCGCGGGCAGGGCGCGGAAGGCGAGGTCGCGCAGTTCCCCCGAGGGCTCGACGCGCAGCAGCCGGCTCGCGGCGCGCTCCGGCGCGGGGTGCTGGGCGATGAGTTCCGGCGGCAGGTCGTAATCGAAGTCGGCGAGCTTCACCCGTCGATTATAATTCTGCCCTCACCCCCGACCCCTCTCCCCGAGGGAGAGGGGAGAGGTGTTCTCCCTCTCCCTTGGGAGAGGGACGGGGTGAGGGTAAGGGCCGGGATGGCGGAATCGGTAGACGCAGCGGACTCAAAATCCGCCGGCCGCAAGGCTGTGAGGGTTCGAGTCCCTCTCCCGGCACCAGTGCTCCCGTTCAGGCAAAGTACACGGAAGCCGCTTGCAGTTCATCCACGCCAAACGAAGCGGGCAGCATGTGGCGATGCGAACTGATGGCAAGACGGCCTCGCGTGACAACTCCCATCGCGCGCACGGCTCGCCATCTCTGATTGCCTATTGCGCCACGATATCAAGCGCACGCACTTCGCTATAGGCCGACGAGCCCCCCCGGGCATGGCGATGTCCGGGATGGGCTGCTGTTTTTTTGCATCACAATCCCTGTATTGACTTAACAGGCGCATTGCTCGAAGATGCCCGCCAGGCACCGGCGAATTGCATCGAGGGCTCGCTATGGACTGGGTCACGGATTCCAGAGAGAGCGCGCGCTCCGGTCGTTCAGCTCCGCGCGCGAGGCAATATGTGCGGATGCAGAATTCTGGAGCGTTCATGAACACGAGATTGAAACGCCTGGCCATCGCGTCCGCCCTTATCGTCCTGATCGCGGCCGTAGCATTCCTTCTGGAGTCGGGCCCAGGGAAAGGGGGCGGATCGACCCTCGACGACAATGGGAGGGCAGCGCCCCGCTCGATTTCGGAGCATTCGGCGACTCACGGCAATGGGGATCCCGGGTCAGGATCCCAAGGCGCCCGCACCACTTCTCCTCCAGTAGTGCGGGTCTCGCTGGCAGAGGAATTCCGGATGGCGCCGAATCTGCGTGCGTTCTACGACAAGCATCTTCATGACGACCGCCCCGAGGCCGTGTATTTCAGAGGGCGCGCACTGGCGCTTTGCATCGACTACGTAACTTCGCCAGCGCACGAAGTCGAGCGCCGGTTTTCCGCACTGGGGTCTGCGGATCATCCGAAGTTCCGTGAACGCCTCCAGTCACTCAAGGCAATTTCAAGAAAGTGCGGGGATTTTTTCCAGGTGGAAATGCCGGACCTCGCGCGAATGTTCGCAGATGCCGCGGCGAGGGGCTTTCCGCCTGCGATTGCTATGACCTTGCTAGACATGATGCGCAACGGCAAGGACTCGGACTCGAAGGCGGCCGAATTGCTCCAGCTTGATGATCCGGAGGTCGTGGAGCGGGTGATGCCGTATCTCGCCCTGCGCACGAGATTCGCGCTCGGCGATCCGAACCTGACACCCCGACCCGCCATAGTGCAAGACGCGTGGCAATTGTACATGTGCACCATCGGAGCCGATTGTTCGGCAACGAGCAGATACCTCCTGGATCAGTGTCGCTCGGAGGGCCTTTGCGGAGCCGCAAGCGTCGAGCAGTTCTTCCAGGCCATCAAGTACTCCCCCTCCGATTTCCAGGATCTCGTGCGAGCGCAAGTGATAATCCAGGAATCCATTCAACGACGAGACTGGCGAGCCATCGGCCTTTCCCCCAGGTAGATGTCTTTCGCCCGTCCTTGCTTCGGAGAACATCACATGATCACGACGATGGCTCGTGCAATTCAAGTTCTCGTCGTCGCGCTCGGAACCATGGCCTCGAGCACCGGGATGGCGCAGATGACGATCACCCTCAACATTCCTGCGCAAGCCAACCCCAACGTGTACAACGACACGCAACGTTCGACGTTCGTGGCTTCCTACATTTTCGAGAACGGCGGTTTCGCGACGTTGAACCTCGGAGACGTGATCATTGCCAGATTTTCAGACGGCTACTCGCAGCGTTTTCAGGTCACTGGCACGGAGAACAACAAGGTGATTTCAGTAGTTCCAAACACCCTGGTATTGATGACGACTGCGGAGGTGCCGTCGTGCGCGGGTGGCGCAGCGCAAGCGGCCTTCGGATACGGCGGAAGCGGGACCCCGCTTTACAGGGCGACATACGAGTGCGAGGGCGACATCTGCAGACTCCAGAGCGCCGTCCTGATCGGCGTGATCAATGCCACTCCCGTCAGTCAGGAAGCGGTCGTCGACGCGGGAGGGTGGTGCCAGGCAATTATCTAGAGCCTGCGAAGTTGAACTCCTGGCAATTGGGATCGGCAATGCGTTGACATTGCGAGCCACGCCCGCGAGTTGCGGTGCGCCTCACCACCCTTCAGAAGCGGTGCCGCACCAGGTTCGTCGTTCGCCCGTTGGGCAGCGTCATCGTCGCGCGGTCGACCCCGTTGAACTGGATCGTCACCGGCGCCACGTTGGACGAGAGCCGCGTGTTGGGCTTCCACGGCCCCGTGAGCGTCTGCCCGTTGCCGAAGCTCCACCAGCTCCCCGAGAAGGAGCGCGCGCTCTCCGTGCCGGCGAGCGGCCCGGTGGTGAGGTACCAGACGGAATTGCCCGCGTCGTCGTACATGTAGCCGGCGATGTCGAGGTTGCCGCCCTGCCATTCGAGGAAGAAGCCGCGGCCAGCCTCCTGCTCGTTCCACCACCAGCCGTTCTCGGGCTGCCCCGCCACGGGCGCGAGGTTCAGCCCGTTCGGGACGATGTTGAAGCGCTGGATGGGAACGGTGCCGCCGGGCCACACGATCGTCCCCGTCGCCGGGTTGTTGAACGCGATCGTGATGGGCCCCACGCTCGAGAGCGCCGGGAAGCCGGGGTAGGCGCCGCCCAGCGTCTGGCCGTTCCTCGCGCTGAGGAGGTCGCCGGTGTAGTACGTGCCGTTGAGGGAGATCGGCCCCGTGGAGACGTACCACGTCGAGCGGCCGGAGACGTCGTAGAGGAAGGCCGCGAAGAAGAGGTTGTTGCCGCGCACCTCCAGCGAGAAGCCGCGCCCGTCCTCGAGCGGGTTCCACCACCAGCCGGTCTGCGGCGGCTGCGGGTCGCAGACGAGGCTTCCGGGCACCGTCACCGCGCTGCGGTTGATGCCCGTGTTGATCATCGAGGAGCCGCTCGAGCCGTAGCCCACGAAGAACGTGGCCCCGGCCACCGAGACGGTGGGCACGCCATTGAGGATCGCGACCGACGCGCCCTGCGCAGAGAGCACGCCGGTGAGGTAGGCGTTCAGCTGGTCGGCGGTCACCGCCACCATCTGCCCGGCCTGCGAGAGCTGTGCCAGCACGCACGACACCGGCACCTCGGCCTTGCCGGGAGCCGATCCCTTCGCGAGGCCCAGGCGCATCGCCTTGGGATCGTCGCCGCCCTTGACCAGCGTGGAAGGCGCCACGGCGAACACGTACACGCTGCCGCTCGAGCCCACGTCCTGCGGACGGTAGCGGATGTCGGCCGAGACGCTGGCGGTGTTCTGGTTGATGACCGACTGGACCGTCATCGGGAACACCGGCGGCGGCTGGTCCTTGGCGGCCGAGAACGACCCCGTGACGCGGATGGGGTTGCCATTGGAATCGTAGTCGGGACGGAACTCGAAGGTGCCCCCGGTGCCGTACCACGTGACCGACACGATCTCCTCGAACTGCTGCGGCGCGGTGAGCCGATAGTCGCACGAGCCGTCGGCGCGCCGCACGGCGTCGTAGTCCGTCATGCGCACCATCATGTACGCCTGGAACGAGCCCGGCTGCGAGAGCTCGAGATTCTCGAAGACGAGGCTGCCGTTGCTGCTGAAGGCGTTGGTGCAGTTCTCGTCCCTCTCGGTGATCTCGATGGTGCCGTTGCACCAGTGCGAGGACGCGGGGTCGAACTCGCAGGCGAAGCTCCCGGAGGCCTCGTAGCGCCCGACGGGCATCGTCCCGGTGCCGAAGGTGCCGGAGACGCGGGTGAAGGTGGCTTGCTGGGCGAGCGCGGGCGCGGGCAGGATCGCCGCGACTGCGAGGGCGGCGACGGCGACGAGGGTCGCGAGGAGCGACACCCGCGGTGCGCGCCGGTCATGCGTTGTGGGTCTCATGGTGGCAGGCCTTTCCAGGGTTGCGGGAAACGGCGCCGATGCCGGCCATTCCAGTCTCGGACGATGCCTGCGCGCCCGGCTGATCCAGATCAACGGGGTGCCTCGCGCGAGGCCGCGCGAGGCGGGCACGATCGTTGCATGGAGAGCGCGCCCGCCGTGACAGCCGCGTGGATTGCCCCTATAGTCGACGCCTGCCTGCAACGCCCCCGACCCTTCCACCACACAGGAGTTGATCGTGCCGCGCGTCCGCCTCGCCGTTCCCGCCCTCCTCGCCTCCGCCCTCCTCCTCGCCGCGCCGCTCGCGGCCCACGCGCAGGGCTATCCCACGAAGCAGGTGCGCCTCATCGTGCCGCTGGCCGCCGGCAGCACCGCGGACATCGTCTCGCGCGTGGTGGGTGCGGAGCTCTCGAAGTCCCTGGGGCAGGCGGTGGTGATCGAGAACAAGACGGGCGCCGGCGGCACCATCGCCATGGCGGAGGTGGCGCGGTCCGAGCCGGACGGCTACACGATCAGCTTCGCTTCCCAGGGCACGCTCGTCTTCAACCAGGCGCTCTACGCCAAGCCCGGCTACGACTCGCTCAAGGACTTCCAGCCGCTCGCCTTCGTGGGCGGCGTCTCCAACGTGATGATCGTCCCGGCGGCCAGCACCGCGAAGGGCCCCGCCGACGTGATCGCCGCGGCCAAGGCCAAACCGGGCGAGCTCACCTTCTCCTCCGGCGGCAGCGGCACGAGCCACCACCTCTCGGGCGTGCTCTTCGGGAACCTCACGGGCACGAAATTGCTGCACGTGCCCTACAAGGGGGCGCCGCAGGGCGTCACCGCCGTGCTGGCGGGCGAGGTCTCCATGGGCTTCTTCAACACGCCGACGGTCATCGCGCAGATCAAGGACGGCCGCGTGAAGGCCCTCGGCGTCACCAGCCTCGCGCGCTCGCCGCTGCTGCCGGACGTCCCCACGCTGGACGAGCAGGGCGTGAAGGGCTACGAGGTGAACACCTGGTTCGGCTTCATCGCGCGCGCGGGCACCCCGCCGGAGGTCGTGAAGCGCCTCAACGCCGAGATCAACAAGGCGCTCGCCGACCCGGCGGTCAAGACGAAGCTCGCGCAGCAGGGCTTCGACCTCGCCCCGCCCATGACCCCGGATCAGTTCGCGAAGCTCATCGCCGAGGACATGGTGAAGTGGACGCCCGTGGTGAAGTCCTCGGGCGCTCGCGTCGACTGAGAGCCGCCCCGCGCGGGGCGCCCGCCGCGGCTACAGGCCGAGCGCCTCGCGCACCAGCACGCCCAGCTCGCGGCGCAGCTTCGCCTTCACGGCCGCGTGCTTCGCCGAGCCGTTGAGGTTCTTCAGCTCCCACGGGTCCGCGTCGAGGTCGTAGAGCTCGTCCAGCTCGCCCGCGATGCCGCGGTTCACCCAGTGGATGTACTTGTACCGGTCGGTGCGGATGGCCTTGTAGGTCATGCCCACGAGCCACGGCATGGCCTGCTCGGCCCAGTACTCGACCAGCACCGAGCTGCGCAGCTTCGCGCGCGCCGAGCGGAACAGCGGGATCATCGACCGGCCCTGCACCTGCGGGCCGGGCTTGCCGCCGGCCAGCTCGATGAAGGTGGGCGCGATGTCCTGGCAGATCACCAGCTGGTCGCGCACGGCTCCCGCCTTCACCAGCGGCGGGAAGCGCACGGCGAAGGGCGAGCGGATGCCGTCCTCGTAGGCGAAGCGGCGCTCGGGTCCGAGGGCGTGCTCGCCGAAGAAGTAGCCGTTGTCGCCGAGGAACACGATGCAGGTGTTGTCGAGCTGGCCCGTCGCCTCGAGCGTGGCGAGGATGCGGCCCACGCCTTCGTCGACGGCGGCCATCATGCGCGCACGCAGGCGGATCTCCTCCTGCGTGCCGGCCATGAGCGCCTTGAGCACCTTCCTCGCGGGCTTGCCTTCCTTGAGGTCGAAGCACTCCTTCCACGCCGGCTTGTTGGCGACCACCTCCGCCGGCGAGAGCATGTTGGGCGTCTTCGGGAAGACGGCCCTGCGGTAGAGGTTGCGGTGGCGCGGGGCCACCACGTAGCCGCCCTGCGCCGAGATCGTGAGCGAGCCGTCGGCGGCCTGCTCGGCGTCCGGGTGCACGGCCTTGTGCGCGAAGAAGAGCGAGAAGGGCTTCGCGCGCTTCTTCTCGAGGAACGCCACCGCGAGGTCGTTCATGATGTCGGTGATGTAGCCCTCGTGGCGGCGGTAGCGCCCGTCGTGGTTGAGCACCGGGTCCATGAGCTTGCCGTGCCCGTCGTAGCTCACCCAGTGGTCGTAGCCGGGCCGCGGCATCCCGTCGTTGCCCATGTGCCACTTGCCGACGTGCGCCGTCTCGTAGCCGAGGCGCTGCAGCTCGAGGTGGTAGTTGGGCAGGCGGTGGCTCATCGCCTGGCGCGCCACGTTGTCGATGATCCCGTGCCGGCTCGCGTACTGCCCGGTCACGATCGAGGCGCGGTTGGGCGAGCAGATGGGCGTGGTGTGGAACGCCCGCGTGAAGCGCGCGCCCTCGTGGGCGATGCGGTCGATGTGCGGCGTCTTCATGTACGGGTGCCCGCCGGCGCCGTACTCGTCGTGGCGCAGGTCGTCGATGAGGATCACCAGCAGGTTGGGCTTGCGCATCAGGGGCCTTTCGTCGTCCGTTGGAGGGTCCTCAACCCCGCTTCCGTCACCACGAAATCCGCGGGGATGTCCCAGGCCTGCGGGTGGATCGTGTCCATGCGCGCGAGCTCGTAGGTCACGCCGATGACCCGCGGGCGACGCGCGAGGCTCGCGAGGGTGCGATCGAAATACCCCGCGCCATAGCCCAGGCGGTAGCCCTGCGCGTCCCAGCCGTTCATCGGCAGGAGCACGGTGTCGGGGATCACCTCGCGCGAGTCGGCGGGGTACGGGATCTTCATCGCGCCCTCGGCGAGCTTCACGCCGGGGTGCCATTCGCGGAAGGCGAGCGGCGTGCGCGGCGCCACCACCACCGGGAGCGCCGTCGTGGCGCCCCGCTCGCGCAGCCGGCGCCCGAGGTAGCGCGGGTCGTACTCGGCGAGCACCGGCCAGCAGAACGCCACCACGCCGCGCGCGAGGTCGGGAAATGCCGCCTCGAGGTGCGCATCGATGGCCTCGCGCCAGCGCGCGAGCGTGGCGGGGTCCACGGCCGTGCGCGCGGCGATGAGCCGCTGGCGCTCGGCCTTGCGCCAATTCCGCAATTCTTCCGGGGTCATTTCGGTCCGTGTCGCGAGCCGCCAGTGTAGCAGCGTCCGCGCGACCCTTTCCGTTACACTCGGCGCCGTCGGCGGCTCCGTGGCCGCGCCCGCCCGGGAGGGATGCCATGCGCAAGGTCCTGCTCATCTTCAGCGAACTCACCGACGGCGACGTCGAATGGCTCTCGCGGGCCGGCGAGCGGGTGCACCTCGACGCGGGCGCGACCCTCGTGCCGCTGGGCGCGCGCATCGAGACGATCTGGTTCGTGCTGGACGGCGCGCTCTCGGTGCACACGGCCGCCGGCCGCAGCCTGGCCATCATGGGCTCCGGCGAGATCGTGGGCGAGATGTCGCTCGTCGATCCCGCCCCCACGGCGGTGTCGGTGAAGGTGGCGAGCGACTGCACGCTGCTCAGGATCTCGCACGAGACGGTGCGCGCGAAGCTCGCGGAGGACCCGGCGTTCGCCGGGCGCTTCTACCGCGCCCTGTGCGTCTTCCTCGCGAGCCGGCTGCGCAGCACCACGCGCCGCATGGGCTACGGCGACGAGGCCGAGGACGCGCAGGACAAGGACGAGCTCACCGACGACCTGCTGGACAACGTCCACCTC
>Ga0209477_1000785_pt1 | contig 19848 bp, 16 predicted proteins | sample KloWWTupernatant_FD_187180 | JGI IMG/M metagenome (GOLD analysis project Ga0209477, IMG submission 187180) | Active sludge microbial communities from Klosterneuburg, Austria, studying microevolution and ecology of nitrifiers - Klosterneuburg... | ecosystem: Engineered > WWTP > Aerobic digester >... | reverse complement strand
GAACACGGTCATGCCGATCGAGCCGAAGGGCACCAGCCCGATCTCGACCTTGTGGCCGGACAGGCGCTCGCACAGCAGCGAGCCCACCGCCACGCCGATCGAGAACACGGCCAGCAGCAGGGTGAACACGCCGGCATCGCCGCCCAGCACCTGGCGCGCGTAGTTCGGCAGCTGGATGAAATAGATCGAGCCGTAGAACCAGAACCAGGAGATGCCCAGGCACGACAGGAACACGGTGCGGTTGGCGCGCACCCGGCGCAGGTTGTCCCAGGTTTCCGCGAACAGGTTCCAGCGGATCGGCAGCTCCGGCGCGGCCGGCGCCACGCGCGGCATCGCCAGCGCGGTGCCGAGCCCGGCCACCGCGAGGCCGATGCAGGCCAGCGAGACCCACAGCGCGCCGTGGCCCTCGATGCGGATCAGCGAGGCGCCCAGGATGGTCCCGGCGAGGATCGCGACGAAGGTCGCCATCTCGATCAGGCCGTTGCCGCCGACCAGCTCGTCGGGTCGCAGCACCTGCGGCAGGATCGAGTACTTGAGCGGCCCGAACAGGGTCGAGTGCAGGCCCATCATGAACACCATCGCCAGCAGCAGCGTGACGTTGTGGGTCAGGAACCCCGCGGCGGCGACCGCCATGATGGCGACCTCCATCAACTTGACCGCCTGCGCCACGCGCGACTTGTCGTACTTCTCCGCCAGTTGCCCGGCGGTGGCCGAGAACAGGAAGAACGGCAGGATGAACAGCCCCGCGGCGAGGTTGGTGAAGGCGTTGCGGTCGCGGTCGCTGAGTTCGACGCTGAGGTAGGCGATCAGCACCACCAGCGCGTTCTTGAACACGTTGTCGTTGAAGGCACCCAGTCCCTGGGTGAGGAAGAAGGGCAGGAAGCGCCGCTCGCGCAGCAAGGCGAACTGGTTGGGCACGCCCATGCCGATCTCCCCATGAGGCCGTCGCGAGCTTAACAGAGGCCATCCGGGCGCCTGGCGGGGCATCCGGCGCACCACTGGCCCCTGCTACCCTTTGCGCCCTCGCGCGGCGCGCGGCCCCGCGGCCGCCGTCCACGCCACCCCGTGCATTCCGGAATCCGACCCATGACGTCCGCCCCCCGAACCCTCGCGCGCGCGGCTGCGCTGTGCCTGTTGCTGCTTGCCCACGCCGTGTCGGCGGAGGCCGTGCTCAAGCCCCTGCCCCCGGGCGACCTCTCGAAGCTACCGGAACCGGTGCGGCTGGAACTGCAGCAGAAGCGTGCGGGATTCGACCAGATCCGCGTCGGCCTGGTCGGCGAACAGCTCGCCAATGGGTACGGATTGCTGGGCGCGCTGTATGCACGCGCGGGCGTGCTCGACGTGGCGCGCGTGGCGCTGGCCAACGCCACCGAACTCTCGCCGTACGACGGCCGCTGGTTCTACCTGCTGGGCGTGTTCCACGGGCAGGCCGGCGACAACGTCGCCGCGCGCACGGCCCTGGCGCGCGCGCTCGAGCTCGACCAGGTCTACCTGCCGATCCGCTACCGCCTGGCCCAGGTCCAGGTCGCGCTCAACGACCCAGCGGGCGCCCGCCGCACGCTCGCCGACACGCTGAGCAAGCGGCCTGAACTCGCGCCCGCCCATGCGATCGTCGGCGAAGCCGCGCTCAAGGAACGCAAGTACCCCGAGGCCATCGCCGAGTTCGAGCGCGCGCTCAAGATCGACCCCAATGCCAACGTGCTCTATGCCCTGCTCGCGCAGGCCAGGCAGGGCCAGGGCGACGCGGCCGGCGCGGCTGCCGCGAAGGCCAAGGCCGGCTCCGTGACCGTGGCCTTCGCCGATCCCCTGCTTTACAACATCTACGCGGAAGGCACCCAGGATCCGGCGCGCGCCGCGCTCGAGCTCGCGGCGCAGGGTCGCACGCCCGCCGCGCGCGTAGCGCTCGATGGTGCGCTCGCCGCCAGGCCCAACGACGCCAGCCTGCTGGCCGCCTATGCGCGGATCGAGGCCAACGCCGGCAACGCCGGCGCAGCGCGGGCGCGCGCCGATGCGGCGGTCAAGGCGTCGCCGAACGACGCCAACGCCAATCTCGCCATGGCGATCGTGCTCGAAACCAGCGGCCAGGACGCGCAGGCGCTGCCGTACTACGAGAAGGCCGTGCGCGGGGACCTCAAGATGGGCGAGGCGCGGCTCCTGCTCGGCAATGCCTACCTGCGCCGCCAGCAGTACGCGGCGGCGGCTGAACAGTATCGCCAGCTCACCGTCATCGCGCCGGACGACGGCGGCGCGTGGGCGCGCCTGGCGGTGAGCCAGGCGCTCGCCGGCCGCTGCGCCGATGCGCTGCGCGAGGTCAACACCGCGCTGCGCACGCGGCCCAAGGACGGCGGCCTGCTGCAGACCTTCGTGCGCCTCGCCGCCAGTTGCCCCGCGGCATCGCAGGAGGAAAGGCGCATGGCGGTCGACTACGGCAAGGCCCTGTATGGCCAGCGGCCCGACATCGCGCATTCCGAGGCGCTGGCCATGGCAATGGCGGCCACCGGCCAGGCCCAGGATGCGGTCGACTTCGAGGCGCAGGCGATCTTCGAAGCGGTGCGCGCCAAGGACGATGCCGCGGTCGCGCGCATGCAGCCCATGCTGCAGCGCTTCAAGGCCGGCCAGCCCGCGACCCAGCCGTGGCCCGCCGGCCATCCCTTCGTCGCGCCGCCGAAGCTTGCGCCCAGCGCCGCGCCCGTGGCGCCGAACTAGGCAAGACACCGCGCATTCCTGTGGGACCGGCTTCAGTCGCGGCCAGGCCTATCGCGCGCAGAGCGCGCTCCTACGGAGCTGGGGTTGTAGGAGCGCGCTCTGCGCGCGATAGGCCTGGCCGCGGCTGAAGCGGCTCCTGCACAGGCATAGCGACGCCTGCCGGCACGACCGCTAGGTCTGCAGACGGAGACCTCGCCAATCCCGCGGCCGATGACGGGCGGGCGCGGGCCGGGCCCAATCAGCAGTTGTCGTCCATCCGCCGCGACGGTTCCCGGGAAACGAGTCGAATGAATCGCTGCATCGCCACGGCGCTGCTCGCGCTGGCGCCATCGACGGTTGGCGCCGCTGCGGATCCGGAGTCGCAGCGCAAGGAACGGGAGCTCGGCGCCATCCAGGTCACCGCGACGCGGCGGCCCGAATCCACGCTCGACGTGCCGATCGCCACCACCGTGGTGACCCAGGACGAGATCCGTGCGCGCGGCGGCCAGACCGTGATGGACGCCCTGCACGGCGAAACCGGGACCTTCGTGCAGCAGACCACGCCCGGCCAGGGTGTCGTGATCGTGCGCGGCCTCAAGGGCTCGGAGGTGCTGCAACTGGTCGACGGCTTCCGGCTCAACAACGCGATCTTCCGCAACGCGCCGAACCAGTACGTGGCGCTGGTCGACGCGCAGATGCTCGGCCGCATCGAGGTGGTGCGCGGGCCGATGTCCACGCTCTACGGCAGCGATGCCATGGGCGGCGTGGTGCACCTGATCTCCGAGGAGCCGTCGGTGGAGGACGCCGACTGGAGCGGCGGCGGCAGCGTGCGCTTCCAGTACGGCAGCGCCGATCGCTCGACCCTGACGCGCGCGGAGGGCAAAGCCGGGCGCGAGCAGCTGGTCTTCAGCGGCGGCGTTACCTACCAGGACGTCAACGACCTGCGCGTGGGCGGCGGCGACGAGCTGCCCTACACGAGCTACAGCGCCCGCGGCGGCAACGCGCGGGTGCGCGCGCAGCTCGGCGACGGCCACGAACTGTCGTTCCAGCTGCAGTCGATGGAGCAGCCGCGCACGCCGCGCTTCGACGAGCTGGTGCCGGGCTTCGGCCAGGCCACGCCGACCTCGTCCACGTTCTACTTCGAGCCGCAGGTCCGCGACTTCGCCCAGCTGCGCTGGCGCGGCAGCAATCCCAATGCGCTGTGGGACAGCGCCGAAGCCCAGTTCGGCCGCCAGGAGATCCGCGACGACCGCCGCAGCCGCGACTTCGGCAGCGTCAACGAGGACCGCGAGCGCAACACCGATACCACCGACGGTTTCGTGTTCCAGGCCGGCAAGGCGATCGGCGATGCGCACTACCTGGGCTGGGGCGGCGAGTACTACGAGGACGAAGTCGAGTCCTCGCGCATCCGCCGCAACATCGATACCGGCGCCACCAGCGTGCGCGCGCCGCGCTTTCCCGATGGCTCGACCCAGAGCCAGTGGGGCCTGTTCCTGACCGACGACTGGCGCTTCGGCGGCCGCCACGACCTCAATTTCGGCGTGCGCTACAGCCACTTCGAGGCCTCGCTGCCGGCCAGCGGCGGCATCGCAGGGGTGGACACCGATGCCGACGATGTCACCGGCAACCTCAGCTACGCCTTCGCGCTCACCGACACGGTCCGGTTGGTGACCAACCTGGGCCGCGGCTTCCGCGCGCCCAATGTCTTCGACCTCGGCACCTTCGGCAGCCGGCCGGGCAACCGCTTCAACATCCCCAACCCGGAACTGGAGCCGGAGACGGTCAACAGCATCGACCTCGGGCTCAAGGTCGGCGGCGAACGACTGGCCGGCGAGTTGTTCGTGTTCGACGCGCGCTACCAGGACAAGATCACCAGCGTGCTGACCGGCGATGTCACCGAGGCGGGCCAGCTCGTGGTGCAGAGCCGGAACGCCACCGAACTGGACCTGTGGGGCGTGGAGGCCGGCGCGCGCGGCCACTGGCGCGACGACGTGTCCTGGTATGCCACCGCGACCTGGACGCGCGGCGACGAATCCTTCGACGGCATGGAGGACCCGGCCGACCGCGTGCCGCCACTGTTCGGCAAGATCGGCGCGCTGTGGGACTGGCGCGACGACTGGGCCTTCGAAGGCTACGTGCTTTACGCCGCGCGCCAGGACCGGCTCTCGCCGCGCGACCTGGTCGATCCGCGCATCAACCCCGACGGCACCGCCGGCTGGGTCACCTGGAACGCGCGCGCCGCGTGGCAGGCAACCGCGGACCTGGAACTCGCCCTGCGGATCGAGAACATCGGCGACAAGCGCTATCGCGAGCATGGCACCGGGCTCGACGAGCCGGGCTTCAATGCGATCGTGACGGCGGAGCTGCGCTTCTAGCCGACCGCGGCCCGGCTGGATCGCGGGGCATTGCCCGTGCCGGAGCGGCTTCAGGCGCGACCAGGCCTATCGCGCGCAGAGCGCGCTCCTACAGAGCCGGCTTCGTAGGAGCGCGCTCTGCGCGCGATAGGCCTGGTCGCGCCTGAAGCCGCTCCTGCCAGACGGTCAACTCGACTCGCGCCCGATCGCGCGCCAGCCGATGTCGCGGCGGCAAAAGGCGCCGGTCCAGCGGATGGCGTCGACGCCGCGATAGGCCGCTGCCTGCGCGGCGGCCACCGTATCGCCCAGCGCGCAGACCGTCAGCACGCGCCCGCCGTTGGTGAGCACGCGTCCGCCTTCGTCGCGCGTGGCGGCGTGGAAGACCTTGATGTCGCCGGCAGGGACCGCATCGAGCCCGCCGATCGGGTCGCCCTTGCGCACCTCGCCAGGATAGCCGCCAGCGGCCATCACCACGCCGATCGCCGGGCGCGGATCCCATTCGGCGATGGTGCGGTCCAGCCGGCCGGCCAGCGCCGCCTCGACCAACGCGACCAGGTCCGAGCGCAGGCGCATCATGATCGGCTGCGTCTCCGGGTCGCCGAAGCGCACGTTGAACTCCAGCACCTTGGGCGTGCCATCCGCCGCGACCATCACGCCGGCGTAGAGGAACCCGCTGAAGCGGCAGCCGTCCGCCGCCATGCCGGCGAGCGTCGGCTCGATGATCTCGCGCAGGATGCGCTGCTCGACCGCGGGCGTGACCACCGGTGCGGGCGAATACGCGCCCATGCCCCCGGTGTTGGGCCCGAGGTCGCCGTCGTCGCGGCGCTTGTGGTCCTGGCTGGTGGCGAGCGGCAGCGCGTGCTCGCCATCGCACATCACGATATAGCTGGCCTCCTCGCCGACCAGGAACTCCTCGATCACGACCCGCGCGCCGGCGCGGCCCAGGCGCGCATCGCCCAGCATGTCGCGCAGGGCCTGCTCGGCCTCGGCCAGTTCCATCGCCACCACCACGCCCTTGCCGGCGGCCAGCCCATCGGCCTTGACCACGATCGGCGCGCCCTGCGCGCGCGCATAGGCCAGTGCCGGCTCGAGCTCGGTGTGGACCTCGTAGTTCGCGGTGGGGATGCGATGGCGGGCGAGGAAGTCCTTGGCGTAGGCCTTGGATCCCTCGAGCCGCGCCGCCGCGCGATCGGGGCCGTAGACCGCGAAGCCGGCATCCTCGTAGGCGTCGACGATGCCGGCAACCAGCGGCACCTCGGGGCCGACCACGGTCAGGTCGGGCTGCTCGGCGCGCGCGAGGTCGAGCAGTGCCGGGACATCGGCCACGTCTACCGGCACGTTGCGCAGCTTCGGCTCGCGCGCGGTGCCGGCGTTGCCCGGCGCCACCACCACTTCGTGCACGCGCGGCGACTGCGCCAGTTTCCACGCCAGCGCATGCTCGCGGCCGCCACCTCCGATCACCAGGACCTTCATCGCCGTGCCTCGATGCGTGGCCGGTGGGGAGTCACGCCCAGCGCCGGTGCGTTCAATGGCGGAAGTGCCGGATGCCGGTGAACAGCATCGCCATGTCGTGCTCGTCGGCGGCCGCGATCACCTCGGCATCGCGCATCGATCCGCCGGGCTGGATCACCGCGCGGATGCCGGCGGCGGCGGCGGCATCGATGCCGTCGCGGAACGGGAAGAAGGCGTCGGAGGCCATCACGCAGCCCGCCACCGCGAGTCCCGCCTCCGCGGCCTTCAGCGCGGCGATCCGCGCCGACACCACGCGGCTCATCTGGCCCGCGCCGATGCCGACCGTGGCCAGCCCGCGCGCGTAGACGATCGCGTTGGACTTGACGAACTTGGCCACGCGCCACGCGAACAGCAGGTCCTCGATCTCGGCGGCCGTGGCCGCGCGCCGGCTCACGCCGCGCAGGTCCGCCGGCCCCACGTCGCGCAGGTCGGCGGTCTGCATCAGCAGGCCCGAGCCCACGCGCTTGACGTCGATCGCATTGCGCCCGCTGCCCGGCGCGATGCGCAGCACGCGCACGTTGGGCTTGCGCGCGCAGGCGGCCAGTGCGGCCGCGTCGTAGCCCGGCGCGACCAGCACCTCGACGAACTGGCGCTCGAGGATCGCGGCGATCGTCGCCGCGTCGGGCGCGACGTTGAAGGCGATGATGCCGCCGAAGGCCGAACTCGGGTCGGTGGCGTAGGCAGAGGCGTAGGCCATGCCCGGATCCACGGCCTCGGCCACGCCGCAGGGATTGGCGTGCTTGACGATCACGCAGGCCGGGCGCTGGAACTGGCGCACGCACTCCCACGCGGTGTCGGCGTCGTTGAGGTTGTTGAAACTCAGTTCCTTGCCCTGCAGGGCGCTGAAGGTCGCCAGGGTGCCCGCCACCGGGTACAAGTCGCGGTAGAACGCGGCCTGCTGGTGCGGATTCTCCCCGTAGCGCAGGTCCATCAGCTTGACGAAGTTGCCGTTCTGCTGCGCCGGGAACAGCATGCGGCGGCCGTCGGCATCGAGTCCGGACAGCGTGTCGCTGATGCGGGCGTCGTACTGCGCGACGCGGTTGAAGGCCGCCACCGCCAGCGCGAATCGGGTCGCCGCCGTGAGCGTGCCGCCGTTCGCGTCCAGTTCGGCGACCAGCGCCGGGTACTGCGCGGGATCGGTCGCGACCGCGACGCGCGCGTGGTTCTTGGCCGCCGAGCGCAGCATCGCCGGGCCACCGATGTCGATGTTCTCGATCAGCTCGGCCAGCGTGCTGGCGGGATTGGACGCGACCTGCTCGAACGGGTAGAGGTTGAGCACCAGCAGGTCGATCGGCTCGATGCCGTGCGCGGACATCACCGCGTCGTCGACGCCGCTGCGCCCGAGCAGCGCCCCGTGCACCGCCGGATGCAGGGTCTTGACCCGGCCGTCCATGATCTCGGGAAAACCGGTCACCTCGCTGACCTCGCGCACCGCGATCCCGGCCTCGCGCAGGCTGCGCGCCGTGCCGCCGGTGGAAACCAGTTCCACGCCATGCGCCACCAGCGCGCGCGCCAGCTCGAGCAGGCCGGACTTGTCCGACACGCTGAGCAGGGCACGGCGGATCGCCACCCGCGATTCGGTGGTCATGTCAGGCACGGTGGACCGGGGCCGCGAAGTATAGGACGCCGCGCGGCGCAGCGCGGGCGGTCAGGCCTTGCCGACGGTGCCGAGCTTGCGCCGCAGCGTCGCGCGCGTGATCCCGAGCATGGCGGCCGCGCGGGTCTGGTTGCCGCGGCAATGGCGCAGCACCTCGGCCAGCAGCGGCGCCTCGACCTCGGTCATGACCAGGTGGTAGAGGTCGACCGCCGGGTGCGAACCCAGGTCGACCAGGTAGCGACGGATCGCACGCGCCACGCATTCGCGCAGGGCGGGCGCGGTAGTCGCGCCTTCGGAGGGGTGCGCTTCGACGCGCAGCGGAGTGACGGCATTCACAGCGGGGCGATTTCTTGTGGTGTCTTCCGTGATCGTCCCGCGCCCGGGGTCGGCGCGAGCGATGGGGCGCGCATCTTAGCGCCGCGCGCGCCGCACCGGAAGCGGTGCCCTGCGCGCCTTGCGTGGCGGGCGTTCCACGCGACGCACCCCGCGCAGATGCAGCAGCGGCGCGGGCCGCGCGCGCGCGCCATCGCGTGGAACGCGCGCGCGGCCTATCATGCGCATGGGGAACGAACGGAGAAGTCCCGTGCTGTGGCTCAAGGCGTTCCACATTGTTTTCATGGTGACCTGGTTCGCGGGGCTGTTCTACCTGCCGCGCCTTTTCATCTACCACCTCGACGCCCGCGAGCCGGCGGCGCACGAGCGCTTCGTGGTCATGGAGCGGCGCCTGCTGCTGATCACGCACATCGGCGCGACGCTGGCGGCGGTCTTCGGCATCGCCTTGCTGCTGTGGTGGAGCGGCCATGCCGAGGGGTACCTGCGCCAGGGCTGGCTGCACGCGAAGCTCGCGCTGGTGGCGCTGCTGATCGCCTACCACGTCGCCTGCATGCGCCTGGCGGCCGCCTTCCGCGACGGCCGCAACCGGCGCAGCTCGCGCTGGCTGCGGATCTTCAACGAGCTGCCGGCGCTGGTCCTGGTCGGCGTCGTGGTGCTGGTCGTGGTCAAGCCGTTCTAGCAGGGTGCGACCGCGCATGGTTGCCCCCGCCACCCCCTTGCTATAGTCCCGCGGAGCCGACGCGCGTCTGCGCCATGCCCGGTATGGACGAAATCCAACAGAGCGCAGAGCTCCGCCAGGCGTTCCTGCGCCACCTGCCCAAGCGCCTCGACGGCGTGCGCCGGCGCGGACGGCGGCTGTGCAACGTCGGCTGGGACATCAATGCCCTGGCGCTGCTCTACGACGAGCTGCAGTTGCTGGCCGGCAGTTGCGGCAGCCACGGGCTGATCGACCTGTCGGAGAAGCTCTACGCGGTCGAGCGCGCGCTGACGCCGCACATGGAGCCGGTCGCGCTGCCCGACCCCGATGCCACCCGCCTGATCCTGCAGACCCTCGACTCGCTCGGCCCGGCCGCGCAGGCGCCTGCCGGCGCCGGCCTCGGCGCCAATCTCGGGCCCAGCGCCGACGAACGCGTCACCCTCGACGGCATCCCGCTGCAGATGACGCCGCCGCCGGAGTTCGTGGCGCGCTTCGCCCGTCCGGTCAACGAGATGCCGGCGGAACCATCGATGCTCGACGCGCGCGTCGACACCGGCGCCGCGACCTTCGAGCCGCCCGGGCCCGCGCCGGAGTCCGCGCCGCCCGCCACCGCGGGCGACGACCCGATGGCCGAGGCGACTCCACTGCCGCCGGCGCGGATCGTCGCGGCGGTCGCGCCCGCCACGACCGGCGTCGGCCGCCATGTCTTCCACCTCAGCGATGGCAATCCGCTCGCGACCGAGCTCGACCAGCGCCTCGAGGCCGAGGGCTACCAGCTCGAGATCGTCGAGCGCGCCGACGAGCTCAAGGAGATGCTGCGCGCGCTGGCCGCCAACCTGGTGATCCTCGACGCCGCGTTCCTCGACGAGGTCGAGGCCATCGGCCAGGCCGTGCGCACCGCGCGCGCGCGCACCAGCCAGCGCATCGCGCTGATGGTGATGTCGCCCAGCTCCGACGTCACCGTGCGCCTGCGGGTGATGCGCGCCGGCGCCGATTCCTTCATCCCGCTGCCGGCCGCCGCCAGCGACCTGCGCGCCCGCATCCAGGAACTGGTCGAGGCCGACACCGCCGAGCCCTACCGCGTGATGATCATCGAGGACGACCGCGCGCAGGCGCTGTTCGCGGAGTCGATCCTGCGCAAGGCCGGCATGCATACCATCGCGGTGATGGACCCGCTGTCGGCGCTCGACACCCTGGAGCAGTTCGGGCCGGAGCTGATCCTGATGGACCTCTACATGCCCAACTGCGACGGCATGGAGCTGACCACGCTGATCCGCGAGCGCGAGCGCTTCGCCAACACCCCGATCGTGTTCCTGTCGGGCGAGCACGACACCGACAAGCGCTTCGACGCGCTCTCGGCCGGCGGCGACGATTACCTCGAGAAGCCGATCCGGCCCAAGTACCTGATCTCCGCCGTGACCAACCGGGTGCGGCGCGCGCGCGCGGTCAACCGCCGGGTACAGGCGCACAACCCGCGCGACGCGGCCACCGGCCTGTACGAGCGCAGCCATCTCATCGAGCGCATCGCCGAGACCCTGGCCGGCGACGAGAACGCCACCAACCTCGGTGGCGCCCTGTTCCTGATCATCGACGGCGCGCAGGCGATCCGCGAGCGCATCGGCCTGTCGGCCTTCGACGCCCTGATCGGCCAGGGCGGCGCGCTGCTCGCCGGGCTCATCGGCGGCACCGATTTCGCCGCACGCTATGGCGACAGCAGCTTCCTCGCCCTGTGCCCGGGCCGCGCCGAGCAGGAACTGGCGCGCTTCGGCGAGGAGATCCGCGCGCGCTTCGACCAGCAGCTGTTCGAGGTCGGGGACAAGTCGCTGGCGCTGGGGGTCAGCATCGGCATCGCCACCTTCGCCCACGGCTGGCCCGATGCCAGCGCCATGCTCAATGCCGCCGAGCGCGCAGCCGCGCAGGCGCGCGGCAGTTCCGAGCGCAAGGTCCGGGTCTATGCCGAGGCCGAGACCGCCGCGGTGCAGAACGAGGCCGACACCCTGCTGGGCTCGATCCGCGACGCCGTGCGCCACGACCGCTTCCAGCTCCTGTTCCAGCCGATCGCCTCGCTGCGCGGCGCGGCGGAGGAACAATTCCACGTCCTGCTGCGCATGCGCGATGCCGGCGGGCGCCTGCTGAGCGCGGCCGAGCTGGTGCCGGTGGCGGAGAAGCACGGCCTCATCAGCGACATCGACCGCTGGGTCCTGGCGCGCTGCGCGATGGTGGTGCAGGAGCGCGACCGCCTCGACCGGCCGGTGCGCCTGTTCGTCAGCCAGTCGGTGGCGTCCTTCGACGACGTCCAGCGCCTGGCGTGGCTGCGGCAGCAGCTCGACGCGCGCCACATCGGGGCCGACCAGCTGGTGCTCGAGTTCCGCTTCGCCGACGTGGTGCCGCGGCTGCGCCAGGCGATCGGCTTCTGCCAGGAGGCGCGCCAAGCCGGGCTGCACATCTGCCTGTCGGGATTCGAGGCCTCGATGGCGGCGTACCAGGTCCTGCAGCACCTGCCGGCCGACTACCTCAAGGTCGGCGGCAAATACGTCGGGGCCCAGGCCGAGCAGCGCGAGGTGCGCGCCGAGCTGCGCCAGATCGTCGCCCATGCGCACGAGCACAAGATGCGCGTGGTCGCGCCGCTGGTGGAGGATGCCAGGACCGCCGCCGGCCTGTGGAGCGCGGGAGTCGACTACATCCAGGGCAACTTCGTCCAGCAGGCCGGCCAGGACCTCGATTTCGAGTTCCGCACCGCATCGTCATGAAGCACCGGCAATCACCACGGGAGCGCCAGTGAACCGGGCATCGAAGGGCAGCGCCCCTGCACGCGCCATGCAACCGCCCGCCCGCGGCGGCGACGGCCCGCCACCGCTGCCGCTGCTGCTGCTGGCGGCGCTGCTGGTGCTGGTCCTGGCGTTGCTGGCGGCCGCCCTGCGCAGCGCCAGCGACGGGCCGTGGCTGCTTGCCTGCCTGCTGATCGGCGCCGGGCTCGGCGGCTACGTCCTGCGCGAACTGTGGTTGGCGCGCGCGACGGCCGCCGCGCCACCGCTGGTGCCGGCCGCGCCGGCGGCACCCGAACCGGGCCGGCCGCAACCGGCCACGATCGAGTCGGCGACCGCGCACGTGGAGCTCAAGCGCGAACTCGAGCGGCTCAAGGCGATCGAGCGCCAGCTCACCCAGGCCAAGCACGAGGCCGAGGCGGCGACCATGGCCAAGGGCGAGTTCCTCGCCACCATGAGCCACGAGATCCGCACGCCGCTCAACGGCATCATCCCGCTGCTCGACATCGTGCTGACGGGCCAGCTCGCGCCGGACCAGAAGGACTACGTCCAGACCGCCTACCAGTCGGCGCGGCAGTTGCTGTCGATCGTCGACGACATCCTCGACTACTCCAAGATCGAGGCCAACAAGCTCGAGCTCGAGTCGGTCGGGATCAACATCAAGGAGATCGTCGATTCGGTGACGCGGCTGCTGGCCAAGAACGCCGAGTCCAAGGGACTGCGATTCACGGTCGGGATCGAGCCCAACGTGCGCCTGGCGATGCGCGGCGACCCGGTGCGCCTGCGCCAGGTGCTGACCAACCTGGTGTCGAACGCGATCAAGTTCACCGAGCGCGGCCAGGTCGCGATCGAGGTGCGCAAGCGCGGCGATTCGCGCAGCCACAGCGAATTGCTGTTCTCGGTGCGCGACACCGGGGTCGGCATCAGCAGCGAGGCCCAGGCGCGCTTGTTCAAGCCCTTCGCCCAGGCCGACGCCTCGACCACGCGCATCCATGGCGGCACCGGCCTCGGGCTGGTGATCTGCAAGCGCATCGTCGACCTCATGGGCGGCCAGATCGGGGTCAAGTCGGAAGCCGGCAAGGGCTCGACCTTCTGGTTCAGCGTGCCCCTGCTCAAGGCGGTGGGCGACATGCAGCCGGCGCGCAGCGACCTGCACGGCTCGCGCGCGCTGGTCGTCACCACCGACCAGGCGCTGCTGCGGCGGATCAGCGGCTGGCTCACCACCTGGGGCGTGCAGTTCGCGCAGACCAGCGTCTCGGCCGAGGCCCTGGCCAAGCTGCGCGCCTCGGCCGGGATGGGCGAGGCCTGGTCGTACGACTTCCTGGTGCTGGACTGGGGCGCGATGAAGAACTCCGCGCTCTCGCTGGCCCGCAACGTCATGCGCGAGGGCAGCCTCGAACGCGTGCGCATCCTCGCGATCGGCGGCGACGAGGACGTGCCCAGCGAGGTGCGGGGCGCCACCCGCATGCTGGCGCTGGGACGCCAGGTCGGCGACGTCGAACTGCGCAGCGCGATGCAGCGCCTGCTCGACCAGGAGGCGGGCGATCCGGTACCGGCCGCGGTCGAGACCTTGTTGCCGCCGTCGCTGCCCAGCGACACCCGCGGCGGCGCGCCGGCCGCAATCGCTGCCACCACGGTGTCCCCGCCAGGATCGACCGCTGCGGTCGCGTCGGGCGGGGTCGGGGGCCACGTGCTGCTGGTCGAGGACAATCCGGTCAATCGCCAGGTCGCGCAGCGCCTGCTGGCGCTGGTCGGCGTGAGCCATGACGTGGCCGAGAACGGCAAGCAGGCGCTCGACTGCCTGGCGCAGTCGCGCTACGACGCCGTGCTCATGGATTGCCAGATGCCGATCATGGACGGCTACACCGCCACGCGCTCCTTGCGCCGGCTCGAGGCCGACGGCCAGCGCAAGGGCCATGTGCCGGTGATCGCCATGACCGCCAACGCGATGGCGGGCGACCGCGAGAAGTGCCTGGGCGCCGGCATGGACGACTACATGTCCAAGCCGCTCAACCGCGCGCTGCTCGAGCAGACCCTGCGCAAGTGGATCGCGCCAGGCGCGCCCACGCGGGCCGGGGCGACCACCAGCACGCCCGCCGCCCCGGCGCCCGCGCCCAGGCCGGTGGTCGCGCCTGCGGGCGCCACGACGCCCGCAGCGCCACTCCGGCCGGCCACGGTGCCGCCCGCACCGCCAGTCTCGGCGCCGCCCGTCGCCACGACTCCCGCCGCACCTGCAACCGCCAGCCTGGACCAGCGCGCGCCGGCGGCCTTCGGCACCAGCGGCAACCTCGGCGCGCCGATCGACGCGGGCGTGATCCAGGACCTGCTCGAGGTGATGGGCGACGAATTCACCGACCTGGTGCGGGTGTACCTCGAGGACGCGCCCAAGAGCGTGTCCCAGCTTGAGCGCGCCGCGATGTCGGGCGCCCTCGACGGGCTGGTCGCGCCGGCCCATTCGCTCAAGTCCACCAGCGCCAACCTGGGCGCGCTCAGCCTCTCCGAGATGGCCAAGCGCATCGAGCACGGCGCCCGCAGCGGCGGCCTGCCCGGCGAAGCCGTGCTGCTGGTCGCTGAACTGGGCAACGAGTACCAGCGCGTCGCCGCCGAGTTCCGCCGCCTGCTCGGCGGGGCCGCCTGACCTGCTGTCCCGGGGTGGGGCTTCAGCGACGGACGGGCCCATCGCGCGCAGAGCGCGCTCCTACAGGGCTGGCTTCGTAGGAGCGCGCTCTGCGCGCGATGGGCCTGGCCGCACCCGAGCCCGCTCCTGCAGCGTGGCGTCCCGGCCAGCCACGGCGCCGCGGGGCCGCGCTCAGGACTCGATCTTGGTCTGCAGGTAGGGCGTCTCGCCCAGGCGGGCGACCAGGCCGAGCTGGGTCTCGAGCCAGTCGATGTGCTCCTCCTCCGACTCGAGGATGCGCTCGAACAGCTCGCGGCTGACGTAGTCGCCGATCCCCTCGCAGTACGCGATCGCCTGCTTGAGGTCGGGATGCGCGGCCTGCTCGAGCTTGAGGTCGCACTCCAGCACTTCCTTCGGGGTCTCGCCGACCAGGAGCTTGCCGAGCTTCTGCAGGTTGGGCAGGCCATCGAGGAACAGGATGCGCTCGATCAGCGCGTCCGCATGCTTCATCTCGTCGATCGACTCCTTGTACTCGTGCTCCGCCAGCTCCTTGAAGCCCCAGTTGCGGTACATGCGCGAGTGGAGGAAATACTGGTTGATCGCGGTGAGTTCGTTGCAGAGCACCTGGTTGAGGTGCTCGATCACCTTGGGGTCGCCGCGCATCGCCATCTCCTGGTCCAGGGCCGAGCCGCGACTATAGGCGCGAGCGCGTATTCATGGCGAAACGAAAATCGCACGCATCAGGGCCGCGCGCGGCGGCCGCGCCGGACTGCTCAGGCGGCGACGAGGCGCAGCGCGGGGCTTTCGGACCCGGCTTGGTCGAGGATCCGCACCGCGAGCTCGCGGCAACTCCCGCAGCAGGTGCCTACCCCGGTCTCGCAGGCGAGGCGGTCGAGCGTGTCGACGCCACGGTTCGCGGCCTCGCGGATCGCGCGATCGGTGACGCCATGGCAGACGCAGACATACATGGGGCGAGTCGGGAGACCGGACTGGCCGTCATTGCAATGCAAATGCGAATGATTGTCAAGTAGATGCGACAACCACGATTTCGGCCAGGTTCACGCCGAAGCGGGTCTCGGCGATCGGCGCCAGGTGGCGCAGCGCCCGGGCGTAGACCTGGCGCTTGAAGGCCACGACGTGCGCCGCCGGGTACCAGAAGTCGACCCAGCGCCAGCGGTCGAACTCCGGATGCTCGCTCACGTCGAGGCGCACGTCGTCCTCGTTGCCGACCATGCGCAGCAGGAACCAGACCTGCTTCTGGCCGATGCAGGTCGGTCGCTCGCCGTGGCGGACGAAGCGCGACGGCAGGCGGTAGCGCAGCCAGCCCGGGGTGGAGCCCAGGACCTCGACATGTTGCGCGGCGAGGCCGGTTTCCTCCTGCAACTCGCGGAACATCGCCTCGACCGGCGTTTCGTCGCTGCGCATCCCGCCTTGCGGGAACTGCCACCCATCGCGATTGACGCGGCGGGCCCAGAACACCTCGCCGCTGTCGCGCATCAGGATGATGCCCACATTCGGCCGGTAGCCATCGGGATCGATCACGATCGCGGGCCTGAAAAATCGAACTGCATCGATCCTGCCACAGGCCTCGCGCGAGCGGCAAGGAAAGCCCCCGCGGCGCGCGGCGCTTGCTTGACAAGGGCACCCGTGCCCGGAACAATCCCGCCCCCTCGCGTGGCTACGTAGCTCAGCTGGTTAGAGCGCGGCACTCATAATGCTGAGGTCGGTGGTTCGAGCCCACCCGTAGCCACCACGTGTGTCGAGGCGAGCGTGCCGTGCACCGGCCTCGAGCGTCCGGATGCCTGCCCCCACAACCCCTGGCCGCGCAACGCGCGGCCGCCCCCCTTGACTCAAGGGGGGCTCCAGACGCGGGTGCGCGCGCGACGGGTTTGCCGGCGCGGCGGGGTTGCAGGCACGGTGCGCGCTGGCGATCGTGCACACCTCCCAGTCGCGTACACCCCCCAAGCGCGTACACCCCCAGTGGCGTCATTCCCGCGAAAGCGGGAATCCATCTTGCTGCGGCCCGCCTCCCGATGGCGTCATCCCGGCGCAGGCCGGGATCCCGTGGCGGCGAGTCCGGCGGGGCAGTGGCGCGGCGACTTGATAGTTTCGCGACGCTTCCCTAGCGTGCCCGCCCATGGACATCTTCAAGGTCTTCACCCTCGAATCCGCGCATCGGCTGCCGAATGTCCCGGCGGGGCACAAGTGCGCGCGCGTGCACGGACACTCGTTCCGGGTCGAGATCCACGTCGCCGGCCCGCTCGATCCGGTGCTGGGCTGGGTGATGGACTTCGCCGAGCTCAAGGCCGCGTTCGCGCCGCTGCACGAGCGCCTGGACCACCACTACCTCAACGACATCGAGGGGCTGGAGAACCCGACCAGCGAGCGCCTGGCCGAGTGGATCTGGCAGCGCCTCGCGCCGCGCCTGCCGCTGCTCTCGCGCGTGGTCGTGCACGAGACCTGCACCAGCGGCGCGGACTACCGCGGACCCGCGTGAGCGGGCTGCCGCGCTTGCGCCGGCACGATTGCCACCGCACGATGGTCGCGGGGCAATCGAGGTCCGGAATCCGCCGATGAGACGCGCAATCCTCGCCGCATGCGTAGTCGTCGCCGTACTCGCGGCCGGCCCGGCGCACTCGCGCAAGGTCGAGGGCATCGTGTTCCCCGACTACGTCGAGGTCGCCGACTGGCAGATGCCGCTGCGGCTGTCCGGCGCCGCGCGCGTGGCGCACAACTACCTGCCGATCTACGTGGTCGCGCTCTACGTGGGCCGCGCGCGGGTCGACGCCGGCATGCTCGGCCGTGGCCTGGTGCCGTTCCGCTTCGTGGTGCACTGGCAGGCGTCCGCGACCGGCGACCACGAGGCCTACTGGCGCGAACAGCTCCTGGCGCAGCTCACCGCGCCGGCCGACAGCGAGCGGCTGGGACCGGCGATAAGCAAGCTCGCCGCCGCGCTCGGCGGCGGCACGCACGGCGCGGAGTTGCTGGTGGACTACCACCCCGAACGCGGCATGCGCATCGGCCGCAGCGGGCAGGCCCCGCAGGCCTTCGCGGGCCTGGAGCTGGCGCGCCTGGTCCTGGGGCTCTGGATCGGGCCCGAGATCCGTTCCGACGTGCGCGCCCCGCTGCTGGCCGGGCTCGATCCGAAATCCTGAGGGGAAGCCATACCATTCAAAGGCTTGGCCGTCCCTGCGGCCGGGCCACCCGTGGCCGTTGCGGGTCGATGTTGCACCGCACCAAAAATGCGTCTATGATGCACCGCAACATCCACCGGCAGAGGGCCACCCCATGTTCGAGCAATTCGATTCCAAGCAGGTCGTTGCGATGACCAAGCGTTTCTCCGACACCGCGTTCAAGGCCCACGGCCTGGCCGTCGGCAGCTTCGAGCGTGCGGTCGAGCTGCAGCTCAAGGCGTTCGAGAACCGCGTCAACGCCACCGTCGAGTTCTTCGCCGAGGCCGCCGATGTCCGTGACATGGACACCGCCCGCGCCCTGTTCCCGAAGTCCGTCGCGCTGGTCAAGGACGGCGCCGAGAAGGCCTATGCCACCTCGCAGGAACTGGTCGGCCTGAGCGTCAAGACCGCCGAGGCGATCGGCACCCTGGTCAAGGGCCAGCTCGAGTCGGCCAACGACAGCGTCACCAAGACGGCCCGCAAGGCCGCCAAGTAAGACTCACGCAGTACCGCGCCGGGGCCCGTTGTTCCCTCCCCTAGCGGTCCCGACGCGTCTTGAAGGGCCGACCCGGAAAATCGGGTCGGCCTTTGTTTTTTGCGCGACCCGGAATTCCCGTCCCGCGGCTCAGGCCGCGGCGACGAACATCCCCACCACGCACGCCATCGCCAGGGCCCACGCCAGGCTGCGCAGCGCGTGCCAGTCGCCGATGTAGAACACGCCATACAGCAGGCGCAGGCCGATGAAGGCCAGCGCGAGCTGGTCGACGCGCCCTTGCGCCGCGCCGGCTTGCTGCGCGACAAGCACCGCGGCGGCGAAGACCGGAAAGGCCTCGAAGGAGTTCTGGTGCGCCCAGTGCGCGCGCTTGCGCCAGCCGCCGAGACTTTCCTGGAAATCGCGCGGCCGCCGGTTGTTGAAGCCCGGCCCGCTGAATTTCGCCACGCCGGTCCACAGGAACGGCAGGAACGCGGCGACCAGCACGCACCAGTTGGCAATCGTCATCACGAGGCTCCGCGTCGATGCCGCGCCCGGTCGGGACGGCCGTCGGCGATTCTGTGCGAAACTCGCCCGCGCATCCATCGGCGGCGCGTCATGCCCGAGCTCATGGTCGAATCCGGTCCCTATGCCGGCCGCGCCTTCAGCGTCGAGGGCGCGGTGGTGATCGGCCGTGGCGAGCACGTGGCCGTGCGCATCGACGACGTGACCATCTCGCGCGAGCATGCCGCGATCCGCCCGGGCGCCGACGGCGGCTGGGAGCTCGTCGACCTCGGCAGCGCCAATGGCACCCTGCTCAACGACGGGCGCCTGGGCGCCGCCGCGCACCTGCGCGAGGGCGACCGCATCCAGCTCGGCCAGGTCACCTTCCGCTTCGGGCCGGCCGGCGCGGCGGCGCTGGCGGCGGCCACGCCGTTGCCGGCGGAAGGCCCGGGCGCGCGCGTGTTCCAGGACCTGCTCGCGCGGCAGAAGCTCTATTGCCAGATGGGCGCGCTTGCCGGTGCGCGGCAGGAGCGGCCGGCGCGCGCGCAGGCCTGCCTCGAGGCCATCCTGCAGTCGCACCCAGGCGTCGACCGCGCCGTGCTCTACCGCGCACCCGCGGGCGGCGGCGCGCTCGAAGCGATCGCGGCGCGACAGCGCGACGGGACACAGCCCGATGCCGCGACACTGGTGCCGATCGCGCAGGAGGCGCTGTCGCAAGCGGGCGGCCTGTTGCTCACCTCCGACGTCGAGCGCGAGGCGTTGTCGACGCGCCTCGCGTTGGCCATGCCGGGCGGCGCGATCGCCGCCCTGCCGATCCGGCATGCGGGGGAGCTGGTGGGCGTGCTCTACCTCGACAGCGTGGCCGACAGCGATGCATTGCGGCGCTCCGATCGCGAGCACCTGCTGGGCGTGGCCGGGATCGTGGGCTGCCTGCTGTCGATCCCGTAGCGATCCCGCGCGGGGCGATCCGCGGGGCCTGTCGCGACGCCGCCTGCCCGGCGTCGAACCGGATCGGATCGCGGCGGGTCAGTCGCCCACGGGCGGCAACGGCGTGGACGCGAAGACGCCGACCTCGGTCAGGCCCACGCCCATCACGATGTCGTTGCAGCCGGGACGCGCCGTGCCCGTCACGCACTGCG
>Ga0209477_1000780_pt1 | contig 19916 bp, 13 predicted proteins | sample KloWWTupernatant_FD_187180 | JGI IMG/M metagenome (GOLD analysis project Ga0209477, IMG submission 187180) | Active sludge microbial communities from Klosterneuburg, Austria, studying microevolution and ecology of nitrifiers - Klosterneuburg... | ecosystem: Engineered > WWTP > Aerobic digester >... | reverse complement strand
TATGCGTACTACAGCCTGCATGCTGGGGACTATCCCGGCGAGCGGTCATTGCTGCGGGCCGTGGAGGCGCTGACCGAGGCGCGCCGCGCCGTTACGTGATTGCTTCAAAATCGATGGCCCCGCCCCGGCGTACGCCGGGGCGGGGCCATCGATTTTGAAGACGAGCTCTGTGACACTCAGCGCGCCGCGGCCAGAAAGTCAAGCTTGTTCGCCATCTTGGCCGGGACGAACCCAAACATCCGATGCACGCTGCCAATCTCGGTGGTCCGGTTGTAGGCCATCGCTTCGATCTCGGGCTCGGACAACGCGCCGCGGAAGCGGGCCAGAAACTGCGTGATCTGGCGGGTCATCGTCGTGGGCACCCGGATCAGGCGCCGGCGCCGGCCGGCCGCCCGCAGGGTGGTCTCGAAGACCTCGTCAAGCCGCATCGAGGCCGGCCCGCCGATCGGGACGACCTGGCGAAAGGTTGAGCGGGTGGTCAGCGAGCGCACAACGCAGGCAGCCACGTCACCTACCCAGATCGGCTGGAGTTTGGTTTGTCCGCTGTGCGGGGTCGGAACAATCAACGGCAGGCTGCGCGCGATGCCGCTGATCCAGGAGGTCAGCCAGTCGCCCTCGCCGTACACCACCGCCGACTTAAGCACCGTGAAGTTCAGACCGCAACTGCGGACCATCTCCTCGGAGCGGCCAATGCTGCGCTGCAGGGGGTACGGGGAGCGGATCTCGGCGCCAAGGCAACTGACCGTGATCAAGCGGCCAATCTTGTTGTCGCGGCAGGCCTGAATGACGTTTTGGGTGCCCTGAGCATTCACATCGTCGAAGCCGCCATCATTCGTCTCCCGGCGCGTCGACGCCAGATGGATAACCGTGTCAACCAGGCCATCTTCTGTCATCGCCGCATTCAAGGTGTCGGGCTGGCGCACGTCACCGCCGATGACCGACACGCGCCGGGGCACGGGATGCTCATGATTCCAATGCCAGAGCAGCTTCACGCCGTGACCGGCAGCAGTGAGACGTTCAACCACTGCCCGGCCAATACAGCCGGTGGCGCCCGTTATGAGGATCATTCCCATGGATTCTAGCCTATCCGCCCCCCATCACAGTCGCGGCGGCCACACCGAAGAACAACTGCACGAGAATGCCGCCACCCCAGGCCAGGTAGCCCGCCAGCCGCTCATTGGCTCGAAAGAGAAGCGCGCCCAGCAATGTGTTGCCTGCAAGGGCGCCAAAGGCGATTGCAGCCAGGCCAAAAACCGACCCGGCCGACCCAAATCGATCGATCTGTCCGGCATTGTTGAAGTGCAGGGGAATGGAGCGGGGCAGACCCGCGTATCCCCCGAATGCGACGGCAAGCAGCATGACGAACACAAGGCCACCCAGGCCGACCAGCAGCCGGGCCATGCGGTCGCCCCACAACGCGCTGGATCGCATGCCGGGCGTGATTCGGGCATAGGCCACTTCCTGGGTGGGCCGCATCGCCAGGCGTGTCTCGAAGGCTTCGTCAAAGGCATCAAGGTCAAACGGCGACACCCCGAACGAAACGTCGGGCGTGACGATGACTGACTGTTGCTCCAGCGGACCGGTCGCGTAAAAGCGTATCTTGCCGAGCGCCGGGTGCGTTCCGGCGCAGACCCACCAGCCGGGCAGAGGGACGCGCCGAACACGCGCTCCTTCCGCGATGTCATGGGCCGGGATGATGCGTTGCACCTCAGCCATCGGGATGATCTCGCGCGCGTTGCCATGCCGAATGACGAAGGAGTTGCGGTCCAGGCTGTAGGACAGCGCGTTCAACCCCCGCATCGTCCAGATCAGCCAGGCAATGGCGATGCAAGCCGCGACAGCAAACACCAGCAGGAGAAAGCTAACCATTGTGGGCGGGATGAGCGTGGCCAGAACCAGGCACACCAGGCCGATCAGGCCGGCCACCACACAGGCGATGGCGCCGGATCGTATCGCCGTGGCGGCGTCGGTTTCGAATAGCATGTGGAGGCAATTTTAGCGCGGAAGCGCTACAGCAGCCCTTGCCGGGCAAGCACGGCCTCGAGCACGCTCACCTGAAATCTCCGCCCGATGACGGAGGCGATTTGCAGGATACGCTTGGTCTCCTCGGGCAGGCGGTCGATCCGCGAGGCCAGAACGCCCTGCAGCGTATCAGGAATCTCAATGGTCTGAATGTCGCTTGTGGCCACCCAGGCGCCGCCGGGCGACCCGCGCACAATGCCGCCTCGATCGATCAGCATCCGCAACACCTCCTCGACGAAGAAAGGATTGCCCTCGGCCTTGTTGAGAATCAATTCGCGGACCCGGTCCGGCAAAGCCTCGACTTCGAGCAGGTTGGAGACAAGTTGTCGGCTGTCGGTATCGCTTAGCGGGGCAAGTTTCAGCTCGACCGAACCCACGCCGGCTTGCTCGGGGGTGTCGCTGATCAGCCGCCAGCCGGGCGCGTCGCGCTCGGGACGGGACACGAATGCGAACACGACTGGCGCCTGAGCGGAAATACGGGCCAATTGCGACACCAGCTCGATCGATGATGGGTCGGCCCAATGCACGTCGTCGCAGATGATGATTGTTGCCCGGTCGCGGGCCAAGCCAAGCAGGAAGCGCTGATAGGCCGACACGTAACGGGCCTGCAGCGCCGCGCCGTCGAGATACCGCACACGATTCAAGGCCGCTTCGTCCAGTGACAGGCCCAGCAAGTGGGCGAGAAATGGATAAACCTCGTCGCGCTCCGCGGCCGGCAGCCCGGCCAGGCAACTCTCGAGCGCGGATCGGGTGTCTTCGTCGTGGGCACCGGCGGGCGCCCCGCACAGGCCACGCAGGATGTCGTTGCTAAGGTGGTGGGCGACGTTCATCGTATACGACAGGCAGCGCCCCTCCACCCAACGGGATGGCATATCGCCGGCCAGGGCGAGCTTGCGCCACTCGGCGATCAGCCTGCTCTTGCCCAGCCCGGCCTCGCCGACGATCGCGACGATTGATCCCCGGCCAGCCCGGGCGTCGGCCAGCGTGTCGGCCAGCGTCGACAATTCGCGGCCCCGGCCGACCAGGGGCGAGGCCAGGCCGGCGACGCCGCGCGCGCGGGTTGCGCCTTTCACTTCGCCCAGCACGCGGAAAACGCGGACGGGATCGGTCTTGCCTTTGACCGCGATCTCGCCGCGATCCTCGCATTCAAAGAGCTGTCCGACCTGCCGATGGGTGTTCTGCGAAATCAGGATGGTGTCGGCATCCGCCGCCGCCTGCATTCTGGCGGCCAGGTTGAGCGTGTCGCCAATGGCCAGGTACTCCATGTGCAGGTCGCTGCCGATATTGCCGACCACAACCAGGCCTGTGTTCATGCCAATACGCATCTGGAAGCTTGGGATCCGATGCGTGCGCCGCAGCTCTATGGCATAGTCGCGCATCGACTCAAGGATCTCCAATGCGGCCCGGATGGCCCGCTCGGGGTCGTCTTCGTGGGCGATCGGCGCGCCAAAGAAGGCCAGCACGCCATCGCCCAGCAATTGCGCAATCGTGCCCTCGTAGCGGTATACGGCTGCGCTCACCCGGCGGTGCGCCCCGGTGACGACATCGCGCCAATCCTCCGGATCCATGTGCTCGGCCAGAGCCGTCGAGCCGACGATATCCGTGAACAGCGCTGTCACCAGCTTGCGTTCGCCTTCGCTCTGACCCCGTTGGGCACGGATCTTGTCGGCCACTGCGCTTGGGACTGCCTGGCGCAGCGCGTCGAGGTTGGCGGCCCGGGGGCGAGTTGGCGGCGGCGCTTCCGGGCCCGCGCCGAGCTTGAAGCCGCACGTTTTGCAGAACTTGGCGCCGGCCTTGACCGGATTGCCGCAGTTGGGGCACGCCGGCTGGACCGGGGCGCCGCAGTCTTCACAGAACGCGGCGCCGGCTTCGTTTTCAAAATGACAGGCTGCGCATTTCATCTGTCCTCCAGAAAGGTTCGGACATCGGGCAGGTTCAGGAAGCTGAACCGCAGGTCGTCACTGCCTGCGCGCGAGGCCGTATATGCGATCTCTTCGCGGGCCTGTTCTTTGGCTTCTCGCGCATCGCTTTCGCGTCCCTGGGCTTTCAAGGCCACCCACAGGGCCGACCAGGTCCGCCACAGCCCGCGCCGGACGCCCAGCGCCGCCGAGCGCGCCAACGCTTCGCGCGCGCTGGCTTCGGCATCGCCAAAACAGCCCAGGGCCGCGTAGGCTTCGGCCTTTCGCGTCCACAATACGGGCGTGTACAAGCGGCAACCAAAGACCGCAAAAATCGTCTCGGCCTCGTCGGACTTTCGAATGACTTCTTCGTGCGCGCCAGCCAGATGGGCGTGCTCGACCTCAGCGATCTGTTCGTAGAGCGCCGAAATGTCGTAATTCGACGCAAGCCGTCGCGCGTCTTCAATCGCAGTGGCCACGGCGGTCAGGTCGCCAAGCTTCATGACGCACAGGGCCATCATCGCAGCCGGATAGCCGCGCCACGAGGGCAGCAGCGATTCTGCGATTCCGGCCGCGCGACGAATCAGCTCAATCCCGCGCTGTGGCTGCCCGAGGTCGGCCAGGCATTGGGCCTGGATGCACGGCATCATGATCTGGGCGATGACGAAACCGGCTTGTTTGCCCAGGCTGGCGGCCAGTTCGCTGAGTCGGACGGCCTCCTCGTATTGGCCGGCCTCCAACAGCGACAGGGCCATGACCCCCCTGCTGTACGACTGGCCCCAGAGATTGCCGATGGCGTCGGTAATGCGGATCGCCTCCCGCAGGGTCGGCTCGGCGGCGGTCGTGCCATCGCCAAAGGCGCGCATTTCGCCGAGATTGGCAAGCGTGTCGGCCAGGAGCGGCAGATTTCCGAGTTCGCGCCAGATTTGTTCAGCTTCCTCGAGTGCGGCGATGCCCTTGTGGACGCTGCCGGTCATCAAGTAGACCGGATAGATGTCGTTCAGCGTGTAGGCCAACTGCTCCTGCAGCCCGAGTTCACGCGCGATCGCGGCTGACGCTTCTCCGGATTCCAGGCCGCGCAGGGGATCCTGATTGAACTTGGAGACGAGCAGGATCAGCCAGTGCGCCTTGGCCTGACCCGCCCGGTTCCCCGTGGCGATGGACAGTCGAAGTGCCTCATTCGCCTCGTTCAGTCCGCGCGCGGCATCGAAGCGGCTGGTCGGCGCGCAGAATACCGCGGCGCGAGCGAGAAATGCCTGGCAGGTCATCCCGATGTCGCCCCGTTCTTTCGCCAGCAGCTCGAGCGCGTCATAGGTCGCCAGGGCGGCATCGTAGTTGCCGTCCATCTCGCGCAGCCGGCCCGCCCGCGTGGACACGTTGGCGATCGTTGCGCCGGTCGCGCCGCCGCGCAACGCCACGGTCAGAGCTCGGTCAAGCAGGGCGACTGCCTCCCGGTTGGCGTATCGCCGGGAGGCTGATTCGGCCGCCCGCGACAAATAGTCGACAGCCCGGGCATCATCGCCGGCTTCGTCGAAGTGGCGAGCCAGTATCGGCATGAACTCGTCGATGTTGCCGGCCAGGGCCCGCTCCAGGCATTCGCCCACATCCAGGTGCAACCGTCGCCGGTCTTGTTTGAGCATCGACTCGTACGCGCCTTCGAGCGAGAGCACATGCCGAAAGGTGTACTCCAGTTCTGGTTCACGGGCAGCGACTCGGATCAGCCCCGTGCCCTCGAGGGTGCTCAGTTGCGAACTGAGTTTCTCATTCATGCGCTTCGTCCTTGAGCCTGCGCATCAGCGCGCGCCGCAGCCCGGGCTCGGCGGTTCCGATTGCAAGGGTTTCAAGATTTTGGGCTGCCCTCGCATAGGCCGCCGTAGCGGCGACGACATCGCCCGCGCGGCTGGCCAGTGTTGAGAGCGCGACATCCACTCGCCAGAGCTGATCGTGCCCACCCAGACGTTCGAAAGTCTCTCGCGCTCGGATGAGATCGTCTTCGGCACCCGCATCGTCGGATGCCGCTGCGCGCAGCCGCCCGCGCCAGTAGCGACCCTCGGCCGCCTCTCGAGTCGCGCCGTGGCGGTCTCGCACCGCGACATACCAGTCCAGAAATGGCAGGGCCGCCGCCAGGGTTCCGGTGAGAAGCGCATATTCGCCAAAAGCGGGCAGCACCCAGCGATACCCCTGGAAGGGCAGCCTCGGCAGCCGATCAGGCGACCAGACCCGGGCGAGCCGCTCGCCGGCTCCGGCCAAATCACCTGCGATCAGGGCCCCCGTCGCGCCAATGCCAAGCCCTGTGATTGTCCAGTTTTCGCCGCCCATGCTCAGGAAGGCCGCCTCCGACTCACGCGCGGCCTCAAGCGCGTTGTTGGAGTCGCCCGTTAGGCGGGCCAGACGGCAGGCGATCGATTGATAGAACCCGATGAAGGCGGGCATTCCCGCTGTCCGCACCGCCGGGAGGGTCTCAGCCACCTTCGTCCCGGCCCGTTCGTATTCACCGCAGTCGAACATGAGTTCAATCTGCGGCCAATGGCTGTAGGCAATCCCCCACGGGTTGCCAGCGGCCGTACTGATCGCGATCGCTTCATCCGACGCCGCCACGAGCGTTTGGGGATTGCCGCCAAAGAGGGCGTTCAACGCCAGGTTGCCCAGCGCGTCAGCCAGCAGCGCGCCATTGTCCAGCGTCCTTGCGGCCGCAACCGCCTGAGCCGAGTGGGCCCACGATTGGTCGAATTCCCCGGATATGGCCCGGATAACCGCCAGATCGGCTGCCGCGGTGGCCGTGATTTCGCGCAGATCGCGGCGTTGACCATCCGGGTCGGATGCGGTGATGGCCAGCGCCTCGTCAAAGAGCGCCGCGGCGTGCTCAACGTCGGTGAAGCGCACCCGCAGCCCGGCATTCCACACGGCTCGGGCGCATAACGCCGAATCCCCATGGGCACTCGCGAGCGACCGGGCGCGCGAAAGGTCGGCATCCACGTCGCCGAATGCCGCGCCAGCAGCGGCGCTGGGAGTGATGATCCGGATCGTGTTGATGTGATTCAGCGCCTCAACCGCCAGTCCCTCATCGCCGGTCCGCTCGCCGAAGGCCCGCATCCCCTGAAAATTCGCCAGGGCGCCCGCCGGATCGCCGGTTGTCCTCAGGATGTGACCGCGCCCGTTGTAGGCGGCTCGAACGAAATCGCGGGGCGCGGCCACGCCCAGCCGTTCGGCCGCGCCGAGCGCGCGGTCGTAGTACTCAAGCGCCTCGTGGCTGGCGAAGCGCCGGTTCGCGCCATCCCCGGCCCGGACGGCCCAGACGCATAGTTTCTGGTCGTCACCGCCGCGTTCAAAGTGAAAGACCAGGCTGGCGGCGGATTCAGACGCGGCGTCATTGGCATTCGGGGTGCCATCAGGCCCGCTGAGGAGCGCCAGGATTACTGACGCAACATCGCCGTGCAGGCGGGCCCGATCAGCTTTCAGCAGCGTGTGATAGGCCGCCTCTTGCGAGAGCACGTGATGAAAGGCGTACTCGCGCCCGTCGCTTCCGACGGACTGGCGCAGCAGGCCACCGCGCTCAAGGGCGCGCAGGGCGTCGTCGTGCTGAGTGGTCATCAGGCCGTTCCACGCTGCAGATAGGCGCCTAGAAACGCGCCGCGGCGGGCCGTGTCGGCGATGAAGGCTGCGATTTCGAGCGCGATCGCATTGGCCGATTCCCGCATTTGAGACGACAATTCACGTTTGCGCAACCTCAGCAGCGCGTCGGCGGCGCAGGTTCGGGCGTGCATCGCATGCAGCCGCATCCCCATCTGAGTGGCAGCCCTATTGGCCCGCTCAAATGCGCCCAGCGCGCCTGTGTCATCATGGCGGGCCGCCAGGATCGCGCCGCGGATCCGCTCCAAAGCCGGCACGAGGTGGCGCATCCCGCTGCGCGCCGCGTCATCGATTGCTTCGCCGATCACCTGTGCGGCCTCGTCGATTTTGCCTTCGCCGAGCAGGGCTTCTGCGACGCCGGCTCGATTAAGTGGCCGCTGCAAGTACATATGCGGTGTTGGCGCGTCAATTCCCCGTTGAGCGAGCGCGCGGGCGAGATCGGGTCGCCCATCCGCAAGCGCGACTTCGGCCAGCGGCCCGGCCGCCATGCCGGCCGCCATGCCGCCCATTGGCGAGTCCATGAATTTGAGCGCTGCAGCGCTCAGGGCAATTGCCTCCGGAACGAAGGCTGGTCCGAGGTCGACTAGCGCCTGGGCTTTGAAGGCCAGGGCCATCGCGTCGAAGAATTGCAGGCCGCTTCGCCGGCCGGCATCCAGGGCGATGTCAATGGCCGCGTTGGCCGCGTCGAATTCGCCGCGGGTGCGGGCCATGCAGGCATACATCAGCGCCCCGATCGCTTCCTGGTACACCCCGCCGACCGCGCCCGCCATTTCGTAGCCGGCCTTTGCGTTGGCCATGGCCTGTTCGACGTCGCCGTTGCGCAAGTGGTGAAAGGCGACGGGATTGCCCAGCACCTCGGACAGGTGCAGCTTGTCGCCACTCTGCGTCGCAACCTCAATCACTTCAAGCGTTTTCTCCCAGGCTTCGTCAAAACGGGTCATGTAGGTCAGAGCGTTGGCGACATGGGTGAGTCCGAAGGCTATTTGATCGCCGAGCGCCAATTCACGCCCGATCTCAACCACCTCGTTCATGTAGTGCACGGTGCTGTCAAAATCCCCGGTCGCCATCATCAAGGTGCAGCGGGTGATAATGTGTTCGCTCAAGCCGGGCTTGTCATCGCATTCGCGGGCGAGGCGCTCCGAGTCAAGTAGATTGCTCATCGCCCGCGAAAAATCGCCCATCAACATCGAGGCGACGTAGGCAGCCTTGTTCAGCGCGGACACCCGCATCGGCGTATCCTCGTGCGCAACGGCGAAGGCTTCCATGTCCGAGAATACCGCCACCGCCCCGGGCACATCTCCGGACAGCGTCAATGCGCCGCCGAGGCCCTCGAATGCCTGGCGAGCTGAAGCCATATCATCGAGGCTACGGGCGATCTCCAGGGCCTGCCGATAGAGCCGGGCCGCTTCCGGCGTGGAATAGCTGCGGGCCGCCCGGCTGGCGGCCGTCAGCAAATGGGGCAGGGCCCGGGCCGGATCCTGCCCCGCCACGTAGTGCCGGGCAATTTCGTTGGCTTGTTCCGGAGCCATGCGTTCAAGGCACGCGCCCGCCCGTTTGTGCAGTGCGCGCCGCCGGCTGAGCAGCAGTGTGTTATAGGCCGCATCCTGGGTCAGCGCGTGCTTGAATAGAAAGTCGCCGGCCATATTTGCCCGGGCATGGATGATCTCCCGGTTCTCGAGCACGCCAAGGGCCGGATCGACGGCGTCCCCCATATCCGAGATGTCCTGCAAAACGGCGGCTTGAAACTCGCGCCCGATCACAGACGCGGTCTGGGCGGCTCGTTTGCTGGCCTCGTCGAGCCGGTCCAGGCGGGCGCTGATCACGCCGGACAAGGTGTCGGGGATGGCGATACTGGCGATCTCGCGGGTGGCTCGCCAGTGTTCGCCGTCGCGAATGACCAGCTTTGCGTCCAGCAGCGAGCGGATGATCTCCTCGGTGTAGAACGGATTCCCCTCGGCCCGCGCCAGGATCAAACGACGCACACTCTCGGGGAGATCTTCAATCTCGAGCAGGTTCGCGACCAGGGTCCGCGCATCATCGGCCGTCAGCGGCTGCAGGCTGATCGGGGTGTATCGCTCGGGATGTCCCGATTCGGCGGCAAGATGGACGCGCCATGAGGGTTCGGCCGGCCCCGGCCGAAATACGGCGACCAGCAGCAACGGCACTTCGGCCGTCGTGGCCATCAGCCGCTCCACCAGATCAAGGGTTGCGCTGTCCGCCCAGTGCAGGTCTTCAATCAGCACCAGTAGAGGCTTGTGTTCCGCCCGGCGCGCCAGGGCATCGATCACTGCCGCGAAAATTCGCTCGCGCCGCAACGGCGGCTCGAGAAAACGCACCCGGTTCAGGTCCTCGCCCACTGGCGTGATCCCCAGCATGGTGGCGATAAACGGGTCGCCGATCTTGGCGTAAGCCTCCGCATTGGCCTCGCCAGGGCGCAGTCCGGCAAACTTACGAAATATCTCGATGAAAGGCGCAAATGGGATGGCGGACTCAAAGGACAGACTCCGCCCCTCCAGGCGCTCGAAGTTCTCGGGCGCGCGCAACAGGACTTCGCTGGCCAGCCGGCTCTTGCCCAAACCCGCTTCGCCCATCAGCGAAACGATTCCCCCGCGACCGCCCATCAATTCGGCGATTCGCTGGCGCAGCAGCGCAATTTCGCTGTCCCGGCCGACGATGGGCGAGTCCAGGCCGGCGATGCCGCGTTTGTTTCCTATTGCAGCCCGGGCGCCCAACACTCGGAAGGCCTGCACGGGCTCCGTCTTGCCCTTGACCTCCAGCGCCCCCAACGATTCAAGCTCGAACGCATGCCGCGCCGCGCGGGCGGTCGCCTCGGCAATGCATATCGTGCCGGGCGCGGCCGCCGACTGCATCCGGGCCGCCAGATTCACCGTATCGCCCACCGCCAGATACTCGACATGTTTTCCAGCTCCAACATTACCGGCGACGACCAGCCCGGTATTGAGTCCAACTCTCATCTGCAGGTCTGGAGCGCGCCCCGCGGCTTTCAGCTCGCGCGCATACGCTGTGACACGGCGCTGGATGTCGAGCGCGGCGAGGATCGCCCGCTCCGGATCGTCCTCGTGCTGTGTTGGCGCGCCAAAAAAGGCCAGCGCCCCATCGCCGAGGAGTTGGGCGATCACCCCGCCGTATGTTTGGACGGCCTCGCCCACGACATGATGCGCGCCCGACACGATCTCGCCCCATTCTTCGGGATCAAGCTTCTCCGCCAGAGCGGTCGACCCGACAATATCGGTGAAGAGCACCGTGACGAGTTTGCGCTCACCATCGGCGGATCCTCCGGATGCGGTCTTGCCAAACATCTTGCCCCTCCTGACCCGGTCTTGCGGCCTCGGCGTCGGACAGCGCCCGGCCGCATAATCACCCACGGAAACTGGTTTTATTGGGAGTTCCTATTGCATCGGCGTCCCCATCAGCCGGCGGTGCTCCTGCATCATGCAGCGATCCATCACGACGGCAAGACCGGCCGATCGGCCCCTGGCCGCCGCTTCCTCGTTGATGATCCCTTCCTGCATCCACACCACGCTTGCGCCGATCTTGATCGCATCCTCGACGATCTTCATCGCTTCGGCTGGCGGCCGAAAGACCTGCACCGCGTCGACCTTCACCGGCACCGCCGCCAGATCGGGGTAGGCCTTCGAACCCAGGATCCGGTCCGCCCGGGGATTGACCGGCACGATGGTATAACGGGCGCGCTTTAAATAGGTCGCCACCCCGAAACTGTCCTTGGTCTCGTCGGCTGACAGGCCCACCGAGGCAATCACGCGAATGCGCTTGAGGATGTCCTTGATTTCATCGTCTGTCATTTTGTTGCCGCTTCCTTTGAATCTGGGTTCGCGCCGTCCTGGCGGAGCGGCAGGCGAACCACAAAACGGGTGTCGCCCGGTTGTGAATGCACGCCGATGTCGCCGCCATGTTTCTGAACGATGGTCGCGCTGACGTGCAGGCCAAGTCCGGTGCCCTCGCCCGGCGCCTTGGTGGTGAAAAACACATCGAAGATGCGCGGCAAGACCTGCCCCGGAATGCCCGGACCGTTGTCGGCGATCTCGACCACAAGCCGGCCCGGCTCTGTTCGGGCTGTCAGCCGGAGCTCGCCGCGTCCCTGCATCGCGTCGATTGCATTGTCAATCAGATTGGTCCAGACTTGATTCAGCTCGCCCGGATACGCGTCGATGCGAGGCAGATCCGGGGCGAAGTCGCGGACGACCGTGATCCCCTGCTTCAGCTTATGCTTCAGCATGACAAGGGTGCTCTCCAGTCCCTCCCGCACATCGGTCTCCTTCATCGCCGCCTGGTCAAGGTGCGAGTAGCCCTTGACCGCCTTGACAATCTCCGATATGCGCTCGGTGCTGTCAATGACTTCGTCGAGCAGCCCGTGGACAAGATACCCGACCGCCAACCAGCGCACGATGACGGGAATCTGTTCGGCCGAATAGGCCGCCGTCCAGGCCGCCAGTTTTGGCTGGTCCCAGCCAAAGGAGACCAGCGGCGAGGCGTATTCCCAGGCGTCATCCAGACCCAGCGTATCGAGCCACGACTCCACCGCATATTCGCGGTCGCTGCGGTCGAGCGCGCTCACGACCGCGGCGCCATGCGGGTGCGGCGCGGCGAGGTCCTCCCGCAGTTTTGCGAGCACGATGCTATTGACTTCAGTCGGTAATCGAAGCCTGTCCAGCGCGCCCCGCGCGGCCAGCCACGTATTGATCGTCTGCCCGAGTTGACCGGCGCTGCGCCGCGCCGCTGCCGCCGGATTATTGAGCTCATGGGCAAGCCCGGCCGCGAGTGTGCCCAGCGAGGCGAGCTTCTCCTGCTGGCGGACCATCGACTCGGTATTGCGCAGCCGTTTCATGATCGTCTGAAGGATGACCATGGCCGTGCCCGCGTTGTCGCACAGCAATGCCTCAAACAGCTCGCGGCTGATCTTGAGCAGCCGCCCGTCCTCGCGCGCGCGGACCGTGGCCGAGCGCGGCTCATTCCCGATGAGCGATAGCTCGCCCAGCATTTCGCCCCGCCCGCGCACGGCAAGATGCACATCCTGGCCGCCCGCGCGCTTCACGATGTCAACCGCGCCCGCCACAATCACATACAACGCGTCGGGCGCGCTGCCTTCTTCGATGATGACCTGGCCACGCTCGATTTGTTCCAGCGTCGCCCGTTCGAGCAGCCAGTTCAGGCGCTCATCCGTCAGGCCGGCCAACAAGGGCAGTTGGCGCAAGAACGCGGCATCCATCGTCAGATTGTCGACAGATACTGCCAAAACATTGATACCGCCGCATCGCCGTCGCCGACCGCCGCCGCAACGCCGTGCCGGGTGCCATTGCGCACATCGCCGGCCGCAAAGATCCCCGGAACGCAGGTCTCGAGGGGCAGCGGATCGCGTTCCAATTGCCAACCCGCGGGCCGCTTGCCGTTTTCAAGCAGAGTCAGCCCGGTCATGATGCTGCCGTCGTCGGTTCGCCGCAGCAGGTCGGCGGCGAAATCGGTCTGGGCCCTCTGGCCGATGAAGACGAACAGCGCCGCGGCGGGCAACCTCTCCAGTTGACCCGTCTGGGTATGCTCGATCGTCACCTCGGCAATGACATCGTCGCCATGGATTTCGCGCAGCACACACCGCTCCAGAAGACGAATGCGCTCGTGTGTGCGGATTGCGGAGTCCAGGTAGGTCGACCAATCCGGCTCGCTCCGGATCAATACCGTCACCGAGCGCGCATAACGAGCCAGGAACAGCATGCCCTGGGCGGCCGAGTTGGCCGCCCCAAGCACAACGACGTCCTTGTCCTTGTAGTACATCGCCTCGGTGTGGGCGGCCCCATAGTAAACGCCCGCCCCGTTCCACTTGTCAACGCCCGGTAGGTCAAGGGTGCGGAACCACTTGCCGGTTGCAATCAGGACGATCTTGCACCCGATTTCGCTCCCATCGTCCAACGTAATGATGCGCGTATTGCCATCCGCGCGCAAGCCGGTGACACTCCGGGTGGTGAGCACTTCCGTGCCAAAGCGGCGGGCCTGCGTGACCGCGCGCCGGGTCAGGTCGCCGCCCGAAATTCCCGCCGGAAAGCCCAGGTAGTTTTCGATCTTTGGGCTATTGCCGGCTTGTCCGCCCGGCGCCTGGCGCTCGACTAGCAGGACCTTCAGGCCATCGGCGCTGGCGTAGACCGCGGCCGACAAGCCGGCCGGACCGGCCCCGATGATGACAACGTCATAGAACGGCCGCTCCGGGCGGACCCCGAGCCCGACCTTCTCGGCCAGCGCGGTCTGGGTTGGCTGGATGAGGGACGAGCCATCTGGAAAAAGCAGCACCGGGATCCGCGCCGCGTCCGGCGTCACAGTCGCCAGGGCTTTCCCCGCTTCAGTATCATGCTCAATATCAAGAAACCGGTATGGCACCGCGTTGCGGGCCAGGAAATCCTTGATGTCATGCGAGGCCGACGACCAAAGCGTGCCAAGCACGCGTATCCCTTCAAATGGCGCGCGCGCATTCGCCTTCCAATCCTCGAGCAAACCGTCGAGAATCGGGTACAAGTGCTCCTGGGGCGGATCCCAGGGCTTCATCAGGTAATAATCCAGCCCGACCCGATTGATGGCGCCGATGGCGGCCTCGGTGTCCGCGTAGGCTGTCAACAGCACCTTTCGCGCATCCGGGCAGATCTTCATCGCCTGCTCGAGAAACTCGACGCCGTTGATGTCCGGCATGCGCTGATCGGCGACGAAGAGCGCAACACGCTCGTTTCGTTCGATGAGCTGGCGGACCGCCTCAAGAGCGGCCTTGCCTGAATCTGCCTTTACGACTCGATAGTCGCGGCCATATTTCTGGCGCAAGTCACGTTCGACTGCGTTAAGGACGGCGTGATCGTCGTCGACGGCAAGGATGATTGGTTTGGCCATGCTTGTCTTTGGTTGTGTTGGAATCCAGAGACAAGGTATAGCCGATTACTGATATTTCGCAAGCTCACTTTCGGCTCAAGTCCCAAACCCCATTTGGCGAGAGCACAATCCCCGCGTGAAGCGCGGGGATTGTGCTCTCGCCAAATGGGTCTAGTAACGATACACGGCCGCGATCGCCAGCCCAAAGGGCATCTGCTTCGCAGGCAGCGCGTATGCGGTCCCGCGATGAAGCAGGGTCTGGCTCGCGGCCAGATCCATTAATTCTTCCGCGTCGTCGTGGTCGGGATGCGGGCTGTAGCCCATTCGCGCCATCACATCACCGGTGATCGGGTCGTACTGTCCCCACGCGAATCGACTTTCATCCAGAAGAAGCGCATCCACCCGGCCCTGGACCGCCGCCCGCAAAATGTCGTCGAGGTGGGCCGATGCGCGCGGTGTTTGGACGGCGTTCTGGAACTGCCGGCTCGCGTCCAGCGCGCCCTGGCCGGACTGGGCTTCAAAGACCGCCATCGCTTCCGCATGCGCCTCGGACGTCGTCATCCGGTCTGGACTGCCCAGGATGCTCTCGGTCATGACGTGCGGGTGCGAAGTGATCTCGCGATAGATTGCCAGCAGCGACTCAACCCCCATCAGCAGCAACGGAGCCTTGTCATCCCGGAGCAGCCCAACCACGCCGTCATCGACCTGCTCAAGGAAGCGCCGCAACTGCTCCTTCTCATCCACCAAAGTGCCATATGAGATTGCAGTGGCGCCACCATGGCCACCGGCCGATGGCACGGACCGCGCGCCACGTTCGTGGCGCATCGGATCGGCCGGGCCGGCATCGGCCAGGCTGCGCGGCACGCCCGTCAGCGCGACCTCGTCGATGCGCTCGCGGGTGACTTTGAACAGGCGCACGTTATGCTGACTCAATGCCAGCACGTTCCCGCGCGGATCATTGCCCAAAGCTGGCAGCAGCGGCCGAATCACGAAGCGCGCGCCGGTAAAAACGCGTTCGGCCGGCGGAAACGGCAGATCGATGTCCATTGGCGCGCCGGCGCCGATGAAAAGGGCCAGGCCCTTTCCAGCACGATTCCAGAATCCGTTGTCGCGCAAATCCGCGCGGCTGTGGGCCAGAAACGCCGCCGCTTCGTTTTCGCGCGCGCCAAGCGCGATGAGTCGGGTCTCGGCCTGTTTGAGCAGGTTCTTCAGCGCGACTTGATTGCGCAAGGTGCCAATCGCGCCGTGCTCCAGCGGCAGGTAGGCAGACACGTACGCGCCCGTTGGCTGTTCGATCAAATGGCGGAGCGTGGCATTCGAAACTGGGTTCATCGCGACCTTCTCTGGCCTTCGGGCACAGGTGGCCGACATGCAAATAGCGCCATGCGGACGCCGGTCTGAAAGCCCACTCGGATCCTTCGGGGTTCCTCGCCTGGCGAATCTCGCCTATGGTCATTATGGGCGCGATGGGCGAATAATGCAAATGACAGCGCAGGATCTCGCCACGGGCCATTTGGACCGCTTCTATAATCCTGCCATGAGCGCAGATAGGAAATTTGGCTTCAACACTCTGTCCCTGCACGCCGGACAACGCCCGGACCCCACCACCGGGGCGCGGGCAATGCCGATTTACCAGACCACCAGCTACGTGTTTGAAGATATCGAACACGCGGCCAACCTGTTTGCCCTGCAGCGATTTGGGAATATCTATACCCGGATCATGAACCCGACCACGGCCGCTTTTGAGGAGCGGGTGGCGGCCCTGGAGAATGGCCGGGGCGCGCTGGCGCTCGCCAGCGGGCATGCCGCCCAGTTCATCGCCATCGCCACGCTGATGGAGCAGGGCGGGCATATTGTCGCGAGCAAGTCGCTCTACGGCGGCACCCACACCCAATTCGATATCACCCTGCGTAAGTTCGGTATTTCCACGACATTTGTCGATCCCGCCGACCCCGAAAACTTCCGGCGCGCGATCACGCCCGCCACCCGGGCCGTCTACGGGGAGACGATCGGCAATCCGCGCGCCGATGTCCTGGACCTCGAAGCGGTTGCCGCCATCGCGCATGCCAGCGGGGTGCCCTTTGTCGTCGACAACACCTTTGCCTCGCCGTATCTGTGCCGCCCGCTCGACTGGGGCGCCGACATCGTCATCCACAGCGCGACCAAGTTCATCGGCGGACACGGCACCAGCATCGGCGGCGTAATCGTTGATGGCGGTAAATTTCCGTGGGACAACGGCAAGTTTCCGGGCATGGTCGAGCCCAGCCAGGGTTATCACGGGATTCGATTTTTCGAAACGTTTGGCGACTTCGCCTGGATTATGAAGGCCCGGGTCGAATCCTTGCGCGACATTGGCCCGGCCCTCAGCCCCTTCAATGCCTTCCAGTTTCTGATGGGTCTCGAGACGCTCGGTTTGCGCATGCAGCGCCATGTCGCCAACGCCAGCGCGGTGGCCGCCTGGCTGGCCGCGGACCCGCGGGTGGGGTGGGTGAACTATCCGACCCTGCCCGGCAATCCGAGCGCCGCCCTGGCCGCAAAGTACCTGCCCCTGGGCGCTGGCGCTGTCTTCACCTTCGGGCTGAAGGGCGGCTTCGAGGCCGCCAAGGACTTCATCGGGCGCCTGCAGTTGTTCAGCCACCTCGCCAACGTCGGCGACGCCAAGTCGCTGGTCATCCATCCGGCCAGCACCACCCACGCCCAGCTCAGCGCGACCGAGCAGGAGACGGCCGGGATCTCACCCGATCTGATCCGCCTGTCCATCGGGCTTGAGGACATCGAGGACATCCTGTGGGATCTTGACCAGGCGATGGGAGCGCGCGCATAACTGACATGGCCAAGCTAATAACGACCGCAGCCGAGCGGCTCCAGATTCTCAGCGATTACAAGCGCATCGCTGTTGTCGGCCTGAGCGCCAACGCATTTCGGCCCAGCCACTTTGCCGCAATCTACATGATTGCCGAGGGTTACGACATCATTCCAGTCAATCCACGCGAAACCGAGATTCTCGGCCGAAAGTGCTATCCATCGCTGCTCAAGCTGGCCGAGGCCCGCCCAAACAGTGTCGACATCGTCGATGTCTTTCGCAACCCCGCCGATGTGCCGCCCCTCGTCGATGAGGCCATCGCCATTGGGGCCAGGGTGCTGTGGCTGCAGTTGGGCGTCATCAACGAGGCTGCCGCCGAACGAGCCATTGCGGGCGGTCTGGATGTCGTCATGGATCGCTGCGTCAAGATCGAACATGCCCGCTTTTTTGGCGGCCTTAACCTGATCGGGCTCAACACCGGCGTCATCAGCGCGCGCCGTCTGAAGAAATCGTAGATGCGCCAACACCATGTTATTCGGAAGCGATATTCCCTGCGAAGCAGGGGATATCGCTTCCGAAACAACATGTCCGCGGTGAGGTCCTAACCAGAATGACAACTCTCCGACATCTTTGGCGCCGCGCAGGCATTGCCGCGCTTCTGTTCGTTGCGCTCGGGCTGCCCGCGCCGGCGTCCGCCGCGACCGAAGCCCAGACGCCCCCAGTAGCGCGCCTGGAGCCCGCGCCGTGCGCGGTGATGTTGAAACGCGAGACCAGCAGCCCGCTCGATGCGATCTTCCCGGCCGATATCTCGGGGATCGAATGCGGCTATGTGGCCGTGCCACTGGAGCACGCCAAGCCGGACGGGCCCTCCATCAAGCTCGCAGTGGCCATATTGCGCGCTACCGGTGCCACTCGCGATGCGGATCCGTTTGTCATGCTTCAGGGCGGGCCGGGTGGTGGCACGATCGAGACGTACGTCACGGTGATGGGCGCCAACCCGTTGCGCGCCACCCGCGATATTGTGCTCTTCGATCAGCGCGGCACGGGGAAATCGATCCCTGCCCTGAAATGCCCCGAGTCAATTGCGTTGACCCGGGCCACGATAGAGCAGGCCCAGGACCACCAGACTGCCTCCCGTCTTTCCTGGGAGGCGACCCAGGCCTGCCACGACCGATTGGCTCGCGAGGGCGTCAACCTGTCGGCCTATGACAGCCTGGAGAACGCCGCCGATATCGACTCGGTGCGCCAGGCGCTCGGCTACGGCAAGGTCAACCTGTATGGCGTGTCGTATGGCACCCTTCTGGCGCTGCATGCCATGCGGCGCGAGCCGCGGATCCTGCGCTCGGTGATCCTGGACGCGGTCGTCACCCCGCAGGTCAACTTTGTGATCGAAGCGACTCGGGCCGAAAACCGCGCTCTGACTGAGTTGTTTGCCGCCTGCGCTGCCGATGCCCGCTGCGCGGCGGACTATCCCGCGCTTGAACGGGCCTATCTTGATCAGATCGAACGCCTGTCGAGGACGCCGGCCCGCGTGCGGTTGGTCGATCCGGCGACGGGGGCTGTCTACAACGCCGTCATTGATGGCGATATTTTTCGCGGGCTGATCTTCCAGGCGCTCTACGCGACCGAGCTCATCCCGCTGCTGCCGGGGATCATCTTCGAGATATCGAACGACTACTTCGGTACGTTGGGCAACGTCGCCAGCCTGTTCGCCTTCGACCAGTCGGTGGCCAGCGGCATGTACATGTCGGTGATCTGCGCGGAGGATGCCGACTTCCGGCCGGCCGATGCGGTTAGCGCCGACATCCGGCCGGCCCTGACGCGTTACGCCGTGCAGGATGCGGCCGATTTCCAGGCGGCCTGCCAGCGTTGGAATGTGGATCTGCTCCCGGCCTTGGTCGACGAACCGGTGCTCAGCGATGTCCCAACCCTGGTGCTCAACGGCCGCTTCGATCCAATTACGCCGCCGGCCAATGGCGGCGAGGCGGCCCGCAGCCTGAAACGCGCGACCGTATTGACCTTCCCAAACACCGGGCACGGCGCATTTCAGTCGGAGCCTTGCGCGTCAGCGATCGTGGGCGCGTTTGTGGCCAATCCCGAGGTCGCGCCTTCCAGCGCCTGTATCACGGGCCTGAGACCGCCCCGCTTCGTCACTCGCGGCGAACTGTTGCGGGTACCGGTCTTTGGCGAGCTGTTGACCGCGCCTGGGCGCGACCGAACCGCGGAGTCGACAGCGCTGGGCATCGCGCTTTTATTGATGCTGTCGGGTTTGTTGCTCCTGCCGTTGGGCTGGCTGGCCCGCACTGTCCTGAAGAAACATCACCCCAGCATCCAGCCCCCGCTCCTGGCCACCCTCATGCCGTGGGCGGTCGCCCTCAACGCGATGCTGCTGCTCGGCTTTCTGACCGGCTTTCTTATCGCGCCGATTTTCGATCTGGGGGACGGCCCATATACCTTTCTGGTCGGCTTGGGCAGCCAGTATCAAACGCTGTTTGTCTTGCCGTGGATGAGCCTCGCTCTGACCGGCCTGACCCTTGTTGGCGCGGTCAGCGGGGTGGCCAGCCCTGCCTGGGGTCTGCTGCGCAAGCTGTATCGCGGCGCGCTGGCGGTCGCGTCGCTCATCGCGGCAGCTGTGCTACTGGTGTGGGGTCTGATGGGTGTCTTTCTCTCGCCTTGACCAG
>Ga0209477_1000779_pt1 | contig 19934 bp, 16 predicted proteins | sample KloWWTupernatant_FD_187180 | JGI IMG/M metagenome (GOLD analysis project Ga0209477, IMG submission 187180) | Active sludge microbial communities from Klosterneuburg, Austria, studying microevolution and ecology of nitrifiers - Klosterneuburg... | ecosystem: Engineered > WWTP > Aerobic digester >... | reverse complement strand
AACGAATCTGAAAAAATATTTCTTTTGAAAATGCTGAATGATTATAAATACAATATTTCGCAGACTGCAGATGCACTAAAGATTCAGCGAAGTCATCTATATAAGCTTCTGACAAAATATGAAATACCAACCCCTAAAAAAAGAACAAGCGGATCATGAATTTTTCTGTCTGAAAATTTCATAAAGAAAAACTCCCGCCGATACAGATGCATTAAGTGAATCGATCTTACCAGCCATCGGGATTCTGATTTTTAAATCACATTTGTCAAGTAAATTTTTTCTGATACCTGAACCTTCGCTTCCTATTACCAATGCCAAAGGAAGTTTCAGATCAGTTTCAAAGATTGATTTGGATGAATTCAGATCAGTACCTGCGATCCAATAACCGTTGTTCTTTAAGAAAAGAAGTGTATTTGATAAGTTAGTTTCTTTAGCAATGCTTATATAATTTACTGCTCCCGAAGATGTTTTCAATACAGTATGATTTACTTCTGCTGCATTATGACGTGGGATGACAATCCCGTCTGCACCAAGACATACTGCTGACCTTGCGATAGCACCGAGATTATGAGGATCTGTGATACTGTCGAGGACAAGTATAAGAGGATTTGTTATTTTCTTATTTGCCTCTACCATTTCTCTGATCGGTACATACTGATAATCTTTTATAAAACCGATAACTCCCTGATCTACGCCTTCATCTTTGCTTTTATTATCAAAGAATTTTTTAAAGTCTGTATAGTTTAAATAGACTACATTTATTTTTTCTTTTTCTGCAATTGTTACTATGCTCTTCAGTTTATTTTCAGGCTTTAACTTTTTCAAAAGTACTATTTTGTTAAAAGCATCAGGATTAGATTTCAGAGTTTCGAGTACTGGATTTTTACCGATAACTAACATTTATATATAAATTTAAAATGGTTTTTTAATTAAGTATTTTAAATATAATTATAATATACCGTAATATATCAGCAAATTATTATTCATAGTATTTGAACGAAAGACTATCAGCCGTTTACAATAATTTCAAAGAAAAATTTGATTTACAGAATTTTCACAAAGGAGTTTTGTATCTTGTTTCTACCCCAATCGGAAATATAGAGGACATTTCTTTTCGGGCAATTCAAATACTGGAAAATGCTGACTTTATAGCTTGTGAAGATACAAGGAAAACAAATTTCCTGCTGACTCAATATGGAATTAGAAATAAGACAGTTAGCTATTATTCACATGTGGAATCAAGTAAATCTGAATTTATCATTGATGAAATAAAAAGCGGTAAAACTGTTGCATTGGTTTCAGATGCAGGTACACCCGGTATTTCTGATCCTGGTAATTTACTTGTTTCAAAATGTATAGAAGAAAATATTGAAATTTATTCTGTACCCGGCTGCAGCTCGCTGATACATTCACTTGTATTATCCGGAATACCAACAGGTAAATTTTATTTTCAGGGATTTCTACCGCACAAGAAAGGAAGACAGACTGCATTAAAAGAATTATCAGAAATAAAAATGACGCTGATCATTTTCGAATCTCCGTTCAGAATTTATAAAGCATTGAATGAAATTCATGATCATCTTGGAAATAAAGAAATAGCTGTATGCCGTGAACTTACGAAAAAATTTGAACAGACCATCAGAGGCAGAGTGAAAGATGTACTTTCTAAACAATTTAAAACAAAAGGTGAATTTGTAATTATAGTAAATAACAGTAAATAAAATTTAATGAATAATAATAATGTAAGAGTTAGATTTGCTCCATCCCCTACAGGTTATGTACATATTGGCTCTGTAAGGACTGCACTTTTTAATTATCTCTATGCGCGCAATCAGAATGGCAAAAATATTTTAAGAATAGAAGATACAGATCAGACAAGAAAGGTCGAAGGTGCAGTAGAAAATCTTGTAGATTCACTTGCACTTCTTGGAATAGATTTTGATGAGGGTCCGGGTAAAGACGGTGAAGCAGGACCATATTTCCAATCAGAAAGATTAGAAATTTATAAAAAATACTGCGATGAACTTTTAGAAAAAAAGGCAGCTTACTATGCTTTTGAAACTTCTGAAGAGCTTGATGAAATGAGAAAGATGCAGCAGCTCGAAGGCAGACAGACTATGTATGACGGCAGAGCGCGTGATCTTACTGATGAAGAAGTAAAAGCTAATCTTGATAAAGGAATGCCTTATGTGATCAGACTGAAAGTTCCACGTGACGAAGAAGTCAGATTTAATGATGTAATAAAAGGAAATATAAAAATTGAAACCAATATTATCGATGATCAGATACTTTTAAAATCAGACGGCTTTCCGACATATCATCTTGCTAATGTAGTGGACGACCATCTTATGGGAATCACACATATTATCAGAGGTGAAGAATGGGTTACTTCAGTACCGAAACACATTTTAATCTACAAAGCTCTTGGATGGGAAGTACCGGCAATGGTGCATGTTCCGCTGATACTGAATCCTGATAAATCAAAACTCAGCAAGAGACAGGGAGATGTCGCAGTTGAAGATTTTTTAAAAAAGGGATATTTAAAAGAAGCATTGATCAACTTTATTGCAATGCTTGGATGGAATCCGGGAGAAGGAGAAGAAAATGAATTTTTTTCTATGGAGCAGCTCGTAGATAAATTTTCATTAGAGAAAGTACAGTCTTCAGGAGCAGTATTCAATATTGATAAACTTAACTGGATGAATAATTCTTATATAAAAGATTATGATCCGGATAAATTATTTGAACTATCTATCCCCTATTTTAAAGATACAGGTGTGGACTTAGCAGATAAAGAACATGCGAAAAAAATATTGTTAGCTATAAGAGTATATTTGAATAAGCTTGATGAAATTCCTGAACATACAAAAATATTTACACAGGATAAAATTATAATTGAAGATCCTGAGCTGGAAAAAATTCTAACCGCTGATACTTCAGTTACAGTTTTTAAAGAGTTGACAGATCAGTTCAAAAATATTGATGAACTTACAGCTGAAGTTTATAAAGAAAAGATAAGTGAAGTACAGAATGTAACAGGTGTAAAAGGAAAGTTATTGTTTAAACCTGTCAGAGTTGCTTTGACAGGAAGCGAGAACGGACCTGATCTGCCTTCTATAGTCGAAATCCTTGGTAAAGAAAAAGTAGTAAGATTTTTAACGGATTGGATCAGATAAAAAATGCCGTCAGATAAATTCTGACGGCATGAAAAAAACTTTATATCTATCTAATTTTCTTTTTGTGTCTGTTTTTTCTAAGTCTTTTTTTCCTTTTGTGCGTCGCCATTTTATGACGTTTTCTTTTTTTTCCGCAAGGCATAGTTAATTTATTCCTTTCTTGTGTATAGTTGTTAAATAAAAATTCTAATTAAAATATTATTTTACAAGTGATTCCTGAACAACTTTCTTAAAATCTTTAGATACTTTAAACATTGGAATATATCTTTTTCCTAATGAAATTTTCTCGCCTGTCTTTGGATTTCTTGCAATCCTCGGATGTTTCATGTTATTCTTAAACGTTCCAAAACCTCTTATTTCAACAGATTCATTTCGTTTTAAAGAATCAATAACACAACTAATAAATCCTTCAACAATAATTTCAGTTTCCTTTTTACTTAATCCCGTAGCTCCTGATATAGCAGCAGCGATCTGAGATCTGGTCATAATCTCTCCTTAATACAGTTAATAAACAAATTTATATTGTAAAAGCGGCTGATCTATAAATTCACTTCTTAATTCTTCTTTTATAGATCTTAACTCATTATTAGAAAATGTATCAAGTATTCTTTCAATAAGAGTTGATTTTTCTTTTTCTTTTACGATAGTAGGTTCACCATCAATTCCTGCCATATTTGCTGCTATTCTGATAGCATCTTCATAAGTACCAATCGAATCTATAAGTCCGATCTTTAATGCCTGTCTGCCGGTAAACACTCTGCCGGTTGCATACTGCTTGAGTTCTGCTGTATCGATCTTTCTTTCTTTTGATACAACTCCAAGGAATTGTTCAAATGTATCATCTACTATTTCCTGAAAATAAGTTCTGTCCTTTTCTGAAAAATCCTTAAATGGATTTCCAGCGTCTTTGAGTTCTCCACTGGTAATTGTCATAGATTTTATACCAATCTTATCTGCAAGTTCTTTATAATTTACAAGCTGAATAATTACTCCTATACTTCCAACGAGTGAACCTTCATCGGCAATAATTGTACTTCCTCCGCAGGCAGCGTAATAACCTCCACTTGCACCAAGACTTGCAATAGATACAATTACTGGTTTACCTGAATCTCTGGTTTTTTTTACAATTTCATAAATTTCCTGAGATGCAGCAACTCCACCTCCTGGAGTGTTTATTCTAAGAATGATTGCTTTTATTGATTTGTCTTCACCGTATTTTTTGAACTGTCTGACAATTCCTTCAGACGAAAAAATTGTAAAATCTAGTTTTACTTCAGCGATTTTTCCATTTCCTTTACCATTGATCTCAAGTGATCCGTCAGAACCTGAAATTATTTTTGTAAGATATAAAAATGAAATGCCAACGAAAAACATTGCAATTACAATCAGTGAAATAAATATTCCCCAAAACCATCTTCCGGAATTAGATTTCACAGGTTGATTATTTTCGTTTTCCATTATTTTTATTATTAATTGCCTAAAATTGCATTTTTCTTATTCAATGCATCCTGAGCTTCTTCAGTTCTGCCAAGATTTGCATATACCGAAACTAATAATTCATATACCTGCTTTTCAAGTTCTTTTTTGGACAGACTATAAGTAAGTGGTTCTAAAGATAATAAAGCATCATTAAAATATTCTTTATAATTACTGTTCTCATCTTTTACTCTTGCGTCTTCTCCCAATTTAGCAAGTGCCAGTCCATTATTATAAGCAGATGTTTCATAAAACTCATTAGTTTTTGGTAAATTTGGAATAGCTAAAACTTTTTTGAAAGTTTCACTTGCTGCCTTAAAATTATTTAATGACATCATATTTAAACCTGAATCAAAAAGTATTTTTGCTACTCTTTCTGCATCTTCTTGATTAGTAGATTTAGCAGCTAAATCATTAAAAACCTCGAGTGCTTTTTCTGTGTTCCCTAATGCAAGATAAGTTTCACCAATTGCAGAATAAGACTTCAAACTGTCCGGGAAAATTACTGAAGATGCTTCGAAATTTCTGAGTGCACTTTCATAAAAAGTTTTTGCACTGGCTGAATTCTTTTTTTCTTCGGCATCAATTCCATTTTTAAAATCCTTAGCACCTGCATTAAACTTATCAACCCAGAATGACTGAATTGAACTGCTGAAAGCATTTGAAATTGTTAGACTTTGAGCAAATGATTTCTGAGCTTCTGCATAATTTCCATTTTCTACCTGTGAATAACCGAGCATATACCAGCCTTCAGCGTCACCTTTATCTATTGCCAAACCTTTTTTTAATTCTTCTTCAGCTTTCAAATAATCCTGCTGAGAAAAAGCTAATTTTCCTGTTGTAGATTGTGCAGATGAGCAACCTTGAAAATAAATTGCTCCTATTGCTAAAACAAAAATAAGTGGTAATACAAATAAAGATAATTTATTTGATTTCATTATAAAATTTCTCCTGATGATTTAAATTTTTTAGTACTGTAAATATACGGATTATATGACATTTATTCAATTTAACAATATTACTCTCTTTTTAATTTTTATGCTCTTGGATGAAATGTCTTATGTACTTCAATCAGATATTCCCTGTCAATATGTGTGTAGATCTGCGTTGTAGAAATATCCGAGTGTCCGAGCATTTCCTGAATTATCCTGATGTCTGCTCCTCCTTTTAATAGATGCGTTGCAAATGAATGTCTTAGTGTATGAGGATGAACATTTTTTTTTATACCTGCGAGATTTGAATACTTGTTAATGATATTCAGAATTCCCATCCTCGACAGCTTTCCTCCTCTGAAATTTAAAAATATTATATTGCCGGATTTACTTTTTTTCAAAAGAGATCTGCTTTCGTTAATATATTTCACAATAAAATTTAATGCGATATCACCTATCGGAACGATCCTTTCCTTTGAACCTTTACCAATAACTCTCAGATAACCTTCATCAAAAAAAATATTCCCTGTTTCAAGATCAGATGTTTCACTAACTCTAAGTCCGCTGGCATACATTGTTTCTAATAATGCTTTATCCCTGAGTCCAAGTTTATCATTTTCATCAGGCATAGAAAGAAGCAGTTCTGTTTCTTCTATCGTCAGAACTTCAGGCAATGTCCTCGAAGTCCTTGGCGACTCAAGCTCTTCTACAGGATTTATGGAAATGACATCTTCAGATTCAAGATATTTAAAAAATGATTTTAAGGTTGAAATGAATCTTGCTACTGATTTATCTGAATATTTTTTTTCATTTTTATCTCCATGTTTATTCAGATGTTTAAGAAATTGATTTATAATATTATCATCAATTTCTTTTACATTGCTGATCTTTTTTATTTCATTAAGATATTTTATAAACCTCTCGAGGTCAGATCTGTAGGAAAATAGGGTGTTTTCGGATAATGATTTTTCTATAATTAGAAAATTCAGAAATAGTTTTTTATGAAATTCAATATCAGTATTCATAAATTTTTATTCGGAAGAATTAGAAACCAGCTCAAGCTGATTTTTATCGGGATATTTAATTCTGTGATGATGAATACCAATGAGTACTTTCATAAAGCTATCCTTTATATGTGTAAGGTCTCTCAATGTAAGATCACATTCATCAAATTCACCTTCCATAAATCTGACTTTAATAACTTCACGTATCTTACTTTCGAGTTTCTGCGGCGTCGGATCTTCAATCGCTCTTGTGCTGGCTTCAATAGCATCCGCAAGCATAACGATACCGGTTTCTTTTGTCTGTGGCTTTGGACCTGGATATCTGTAAATGTAATCAGATAATTCTTCTTTGGTTGACTTTTTTGCTTTGTCATAAAAATAAGAAACAAGTGTAGTCCCGTGATGCATTGGAATAAAATCTATTATCTCCTGAGGCAATTTGTATTTTTTTGCAAGTGCAATTCCGTCAGTTACATGCGCTATTATTATCTTAGTGCTGACTGTCGGATTGAGTTCATTGTGTTTATTATATTCATCAAGTTGATTCTCAATAAAATACTGCGGTTTCATAATTTTTCCAATGTCATGATAATAACAGCCTACCCTAGCCAGTATCTGATTTGCGCCGATAGCTTCAGCAGCAGCTTCGGATAAATTTCCCATTATAATGCTGTGATGAAATGTACCTGGTGCTTTTGAGGAAAGTTCTTTTAATAAAGGATGATTAAAGTCTGACAATTCAAGCAGCGTCAGATCTGTAGTAATTTTAAAAACTTTTTCATAAAAAATAAGAAGACCGAATGCAATGACTGGAGACATTACTGCATTTATTCCGCCGAACATTAATTTGACCCAGAGTTTTTGATAATCTTCTATCCGAATCAGATTTACTGCAAGTATTGAAATTGTGTATCCGATCAGAATAAAAAAGAATGAACGGAATATCTGTGATCTGTTTTTAATATCCCTTTCGCTGAAGATTGCCAATACCGATCCGCAGAATGTGATAAAAGCAATTGAGAAATCTCCGCCACGTATTGTTGCAACAAAGAAACAAATTATAGTCACAGTATAAAACGCAAGTCTCGAGTCAAAAATTATTGTAAGAAGTATGGATGCTACAGGTACAAATATTAGTAATTCTATTGGCAGTCTCAGATCTAAGCTCATACTGAGGAATGCGATAAATCCTTCAATAAGTATCATCGATGAAATAATCATGAGCTTGAAATTGTCATTAAAGACAGCCGGGCGGATATAATAAAGAAAAAATCCAAGTACGATCAGAAGTATTATTACTGTAAAAAATTTTCCCACATACTGAAGAATGACATCCTGAGTTCCAATCTTTTCAAGTCTCACTTTCTTATAAGAATCGAGTTTCATTTTTGTGAACCTGTTGACCGGATCATGCTTGCTGATAATTCGCTCATTTTCTTTTACAATCCCGATTGTTTTTGGTATTTGTTCTATACGGCTCTGAGTTTCCTTTTCTGTAAGTTCATTATTATAGATAAGATTTTCTGAAGTAAATTTATTGCTGATCTTTAATGCAGAGGACACAAGCAGGGAGTCACTGAATTTATTTTTAAAATCAGATTCGTATTTAAATAAAATTTCATTTTTATCCTTCACTTTATCGAGATCTGAAAGCTCCTGAAGCTTATCATTCTTATGCTGTACAGTAATCTTTTTTGATGTGATATTATTTTTATCGAGATTAATAATATCACCATCTGAATTTTTTAAAACGACACTTGAAACAATATTCAAGTATTCGGGAAATGAAATATTTAATTTATTTTCATCAGAATTTTTTAAATTTTTATAAATAGAATAAAACTGTTCCCATTCTGCAAAAGTAAAATCTATTCCGATCTTAGCTTTATGTACATCAAGCTTCTCTGAATTAATAAATCCTTCATTATTTTTAATGATCTCATCTGTAATTTCAAATACTTCAGTCATTTCCCTTCTTAGATTTTCAAGACTGTCTGAAATATTTTTTTCTGAATCATCTTTGTCAAATACTAAAGCAATATTTTTTATAACATCTTTTTTCTCCTGATCATATTCAGATTCATCTTTATATACAGGAAATGAAAAAGGAGCTATCAGGTCTTCCGATGACCATATAGCTCCCACTTCGTATTTGGATTCAATATTCTTATAGCTTGGTATCATGAGAAAAAGAGCTGTAACAGTAATTATGGCAATAAACAGTTTGATAAGACTGCTGGTTTTCAGATCAATTCTGCTGAACTGTTTTAAAAATTCACCGCCGCTAAATTTGTCTTTTAAATTCATGATGCTTTTGGGTAAAAAGAAAAGAGTAGTTTTATAGACTACTCTGTTGTAAATGTAAGATATAAAAAATAATCAGGAATAAAGTTCAAACTTCATATTTAGTAGAATACAAAACTTTCTTATCCTGAATATATTCATCAAATAATTTGCTGATCAATTCTTTTGTCTCTTCACTCTGATTATCTTCAATGGAATCTATTTCATCTTCACTTTCACAATGAAAAATTTCAGTAAAATTATTCGGATTTTTTTTACTTTCAAAAACAGAATAATTACTGTCCATAGATCCGTTGATGTTGTTTTTTATTTCTTTAATCGTTTCTAAATACGCATCTCTCTTTTCAGGATGAATGCTGTAATTTATTTCAAAAATAATTTTAGGCATATTTGTTTTTAATTATATAATATGCAAATATAGAAACACATATATCTAAAATAAAGATAAAATTTATAATAACTTTTGTTTCTATTCGAACAGTTGTATAATGCATACTGCATTTCAAAGAATTCTCAAAAATATTATTTTGCAAAAGTTTATTTCAATCAGTAAATTTTTCAATTTCTGGAACGGTTTCAGAAAGTTGTAAGTTCTGTCCAATATTAATTTTATAATGACAAAATATTTTTTACCTGTTTTACTTTTTCTATTTCTATATTCAAATCCTGTTAAGTCCGAAGCTCAGTCTGATACACAAATTCTCGAAGGTCTCGATCTGATCTACAATCTAGAATTTGATGATGCCGAAATTCTGTTTAAGTCATACCAAAAAAATAATCCCGACGATTTGAAAGGTTACTTTTATGAATCTCTGATCTATTTTTATAAAGCTCTGCCTTCCCGTGATGAAAAATTGTATGGAAAATTCTTAGAACTCTCAAATAACGTCATTTCTAAAGCCGAGAAAAAACTTGATGTAAATAAAAATGATGTTGAAGCTTTATATTACAAAGGCATTGCACACAGCTATATTTCACTTTTGATGCTTAGCTTAAATAAAAGTCTTCTTGAAGCTGCTTCAAATGGAAATGACGGATACAGAATTCTCACAGCAGTTATCGAGAATTATCCGGAATATTATGATGCCTACATGGGACTCGGACTTTATAAAGTAGCGCTGGGATTTGTTCCTGATAAATTCAAATGGCTTTTATCTCTTATTGGGTTTGACGGAAATATTAAAGATGGAGTTCGATTTTTAAATGTATCGAGAGAAAAAGGTATTTATACAAAAGTTGATTCCAAAGTCTTTCTGTCGATTTTCTCCCTAAAGGAAGAAGAGGAACAGGATCAGACTGCATTAAATTATTCCGAAGATCTGACTGAAGAATATCCGCAAAGTCCGGTATTCAGAGTGTTTTATTCAAGTCTTCTGCTTCAGTTTGGATATAATGAAAAGGCAATTGAAAATGCCAATAAATCTCTCGAGCTTAATACAAGATCATTTAAAAGTGAAATTGAAAAATCTTCTTTTGCAATTCTCGGTACAGCTTATTTCAGACTGAATGATTATGATAAGAGTATTCAGTTTCTTGAAAAATATATGACGTATGTAAATCCTGAAGACAGATATAATGTATATTTGTTTACACTAGGTGCTGCTTACGAACTTTCAGGAAACAGATCAGCAGCTATAAATAAATATTCAGAAGTAAGAAATAATTTCATAGAAGAACGTGACGGTGAACTTGATAAAATTTTTTACAGATATTCCCGTGAAAAATTAAAAGTGCCTATGAATACTTTAGATTCACTTTTGATATTAGCTTTAAATTTGAGGGAGTCATTGAAATTTGAAGAATCAGTAAATATTTACGAAGAAATTTCTGAGAAGAGTCTTCTGCAGAAATATAATACTGTCGATTATAAAATAAAATTTCACTTTGAATCCGGACTTTCATATTCATATGCAGGAAATACAAAAAAAGCTCTTGAGCAATTTAATAAATGTATTACTCTGTCACCCGAAAATGAAACATGGCTTGTCCCACATTCTTATTTTGAAATGGGAAAAATTTATTTCAGAGAAGGGAAAAAAGATAAAGCTGAAGAAATGTTTGAGGAGATATATGAATATGACGATTTTGATTTTGAATCTTTTCTTGATATTCGTCTCGCAAATTTCCGCAATAAAAATTAAACTGCATCAAACGAAACCAATTTAATCTCACTTCGTTAGTCTAAAAAACTTTTCTTAAACTTTAACTAAAATTAATTTATCATGAAAAATCTTAGATTACTTTTTTCAATTCTTACACTTTCCTTTTTTTTAATTTCATCTCAAAACGTATTTTCTCAGACTGTATATGGTGACGGAAATGTAGTAAAAGAAACAAGAACACTTTCGTCGTTTAAATCTATTGAGTTAAATGGTGTAATGAATGTATATCTGAAACAAGGTTCAAACGAATCTGCAGTTATTGAAGCAGATAAAAATATAATTCCATACATTATCACAAAAGTTAACAGCGACCGTGAACTCGAGATCAGTTCTGTCGAAAATGTCAGCATTAAAAAGTCTACTAAGCTGAATGTTTACATTACTTTAAAAGACATTAATAAGCTTGAAAACAATGGAGTCGGAAATTTGAGTTCAGAATCAAAACTCGATCTAAATGATCTTGGAATAGAAAATAACGGAGTTGGAAATATCGATCTGGATGTGAACTGTAATAAACTTGAACTTGAAAATAATTCTGTAGGCAATACTACTCTTTCAGGAAATATCGACAATGTTGATATTGAACATAACGGAGTTGGAAATATTAAAGCATATGATCTGATTGCGGATAATCTGAATATTGAGAGTAATGCAGTTGGCAATGCAGAGGTCAATTCACAGAGAGAAATATTTATTACTTTGAATGGAATGGGAAATGTGTATTATAAAGGAAGTGCAAGTGTAAAGAAGCTGGAGAAGAATGGTTTTGGAAATGTGAAGAAAATGTAGTGAAGTTTGTTGGAATATATATATGTATTTAGTTTTTTGATTTAATTGTTTTATTAATGTGTTTGTGTGAAAACCTGTCAGGTTTTGAATTTGGGAATGGGATTTGAAGTTTGATGACTGCGAAAACCTGACTGGTTTCGTCACCTGCAATAGATCTAGAATTTATAACCGGAATCTGACAGAAAAAGAATCGAATACTAAAAGATCTAATCTGATTTATATATAAAATTTTAATTAATATCCGGACACTAATCGAGCATACCAGATCTTTCAGACAATTCTCAAAAGTTATGTTTGCATACAAAATAATAAACTAATTTAAAGATTATTTATGGGAATGGTCAGGAAAAATAATCTTCAATAAAACTGTTCCGCTCTAAACTTAACTCCGCTTAGTTACTCACTAGAAATTAAACTGCCTTTCAAATTCATCCCTTCAATTTATTCTTCTAAAAATATAAAAATTTTTTACAGTCAGAGTTACGTTTCTTCGCACTCTGCATATAATGAAAAAATTATTTAAAATTTAAAATTTACTTAACATACACCGTCTTCCTGTTCACAAACTCCATCATACCATCCTTTGCAAGCTCTCTTCCATAGCCCGAAATTTTTGTTCCACCAAATGGTAATCTAGGATCGGATTTTACAAGTTCATTTACAAAATATGCACCGTCACTAACCCTGCCCGCCATGGAAATTGCTTTCTCAATATTACAAGTACAAACTGTAACACCTAATCCAAATCTTGATAATTCAGAAAGTCTGAATGCATCTTCCTCATCTTTAGCTTTTATCATTGCTGCAAGTGGACCAAATGTCTCTTCTTCAAAAGCTGTCATGCCCGGCTTTACATTTCCTAAAACAGTCGGCTCGTGATATGTATCTATCTGATTTCCGCCTAGAAGTAATTCTGCACCTTGCTCAATTGATTTTACAATCTGTTCATGAAGATCATCTGCAAGATCTTTCCTTGCTAAAGGTCCGACCTGAGTTTCTTCATTTAATGGATCTCCGGATATGAGTTTACTTATTGCATCAGTAAACTTACTTACAAATTCATCATAAATATTTTCTACAAGTATAAACCTTTTTGCAGCAATACAGCTTTGTCCGCAGTTCAGCATTCTTGCTGTCAGTGCAATCTTTACTGCTGCATCGATATCTGCATCTCCCCACACTATAAATGAATTACTTCCGCCAAGCTCAAGTAAAGATCTTTTTATATACTTGCCTGAGATCTGCGCCACCGATGATCCCGCTCTCTCACTGCCGGTAAGAGATACTGCCTGAACAGCATCATGCTTCAGTATCATATCTGTTTTATCATGGTGTAAAATTAAATTCTGAAAAACACCTTTCGGAAATCCCGCTTTAATAAATACATCTTCTATCTGCTTCGCACAGCCGAATACATTTGAAGAATGTTTCAGCATTGCTGTATTCCCTGCTGTGAGTGTAGGCGCAGCAAATCTGAAGACCTGCCAGAAAGGAAAATTCCACGGCATAACAGCAAGCACACAGCCAATTGGATCATGTCTTACAAAACTTTTCTGTGCATCTGTTACAATGATCTCATCTGAAAGAAATCCTTCCGCATTATCCGCATAATAATCACAGACCCAAGCACACTTATTTATCTCTGCTCGGGATTCAGTAATTGGTTTTCCCATTTCAAGTGTGATCATCCTTGCATACTCCTCAGTATTATTACGAAGTACCTGACCTGCATTTCTCATTAATTCGGACCGTTCAACTATCGGGACGTTTCTCCAGCTGTTAAATGATTCGCCTGCTGTATTCAGCATTTCAGATAACTCTTCTTCTGTATGCTCTTTGTGAATGCCGGCTTCTTTTCCGCTGTAAGGATTTACAGATTTAAATTCCATTTTAATTTTTACCTTAGATTAAAAAGTATTCATGTTCTTAATTTCAATTCTCTAATGTCAAATAAAACTTTAAAAGTTTTTTTACCAGGCACTACGAAACTACAAAATTTCTCCTATCCAGTCTGATCCCTTTGTTAGAAAAATATAAACATTTAAATATTAAATGCAAAATCTATTTTTAATATATGGTATGATAAAAAAGCATTAGTGTCCAAAACATTTTACAAATTCAAAAATAACTCGGGACGATTTTTTTTGTTACTTTTTTTGGTCGTTCAAAAAAGTAAGTAGAAAACAATGAATCATTATTGTTATATAAAACTATTTGGGAGAATGTGAATAAAAAGCAAATTTTTTCAAAATATCATTCTTATTACATTTATTCATTTCTTTAAATTCCTTAAATTAAAACTTGTTCTTCTAATATCTAAAATCCGAACTTAATGCAAAGTAAACTCAAATCCAATAAATTACTTAACGAAAAAAGTCCTTACCTTTTACAACATGCGTATAATCCAGTCGATTGGCATCCATGGTCTGAAGACACTTTTGAAATTTCCCGGAAAGAAGATAAACCGATATTTTTATCAATAGGATATTCTACCTGCTACTGGTGCCATGTCATGGAGCGTGAGGTTTTTGAAAATGAAGAGATCGCTAAACTGATGAATGAATTTTTCATCAATATAAAAGTGGACAGAGAAGAAAGACCTGATGTGGACAGAGTTTATATGACTGCGCTGCAGGCTTTGACCGGCTCAGGCGGATGGCCGATGAGTATGTTTCTTACTCCTGAACTCAAACCTTTTTACGGTGCGACTTACATTCCACCAAAAGCAAAATATGGCAGAGCGGGTTTTGAAGATGTCATCACACAAATAAATGATGCATGGGAAAATAAAAGATCCGATGTAATGAATAGCGGTGATAATATAGTTTTGAAATTACAGGAGCTTATAAATACCAGACTCAGCAGTGACGGTGATAAGACATTGTCAAAGGAAATTCTTGAAAATGCATTTAAAAATACCATGTCGATCTATGATGAGATCGAAGGCGGTTTTGGCTCGGGAAATAAATTTCCAAGGCCGGTAGTATATAATTTTTTACTCGATCATTATTATCACAATAAAGACTTTTTAGCTCTCGACGCGGTTACTTTTTCTTTGAAAAAAATGTACGAAGGAGGAATGTATGATCATCTGGAAGGAGGATTTCACAGATACTCGGTGGACAATTTCTGGCGAGTGCCGCATTTTGAAAAGATGCTTTATGATCAGGCTCAGCTTATATCTGCTTACACAGATACTTATCTTGTTACAAAAAATAAATTTTATTTATATGTAGCCGAAGATACTGCGGAATATGTTTTAAATATTCTTTCTGATGAAAACGGAGGATTTTATTCTGCTGAAGATGCTGAAAGTGCACCGGATAAAAATAAGCCTGATGTCAAAGAAGAAGGTGCATTTAATCTCTGGGAAAAGGAAGAGATTGAAAAAATTCTTGGCAAAGATAATGCTGAAATTTTTAATTATTACTACGGCATTCTGACAAACGGTAATACTGTCAACGATCCGCACGAGGTCTTTGGCAAAAAGAATGTGATGTATATTGCAAATGATATATATGAAACAGGTAAAAATTTTGACAAAATGCCTGAAGAAATTGCTAGAATCATCGATGACTGCAGAACTGAACTGCTTGCTGAAAGATCAGAAAGATCCAGACCTTATCTGGATGACAAGATCCTTACTTCATGGAACGGACTTACAATTTCAGCTTTCGCAAAATTATACCAGGCAACAGGCAAGGAAAAATATTATGACAGAGCTTTAGCGGCAGTGGATTTCATTTTGAAAAATCTATACAAACCTGAGGATAAAGTTTTACTTCACAGATACAGAGATGGTGAGTCGAGATTTAATGGGACGCTTGAAGACTATGCATTTTTTATTTCAGGTCTGATCAATATGTACGAAGCCGGTTATGAAATAAAACATCTAACTCTTGCGATTGAGCTAAATAAACTTGTCATTGAAAAATTTTATGATAACAGCTCCGCAGGGTTTTTTGATGTGGAAAGAAATGAAAAGGATATTCTGTTAAAAACCAAAGATACTTATGACGGTGCAGAACCTTCAGGTAATTCTATACAGGTCGGAAACTTACTTAAGCTCGGATACATGACCGATGATCAAGACCTGTCAGACAAAGCCGACAGATGTCTGAATATTTTTTCTGAAGATCTCAGAAGACTCCCATTCTCAAGTCCGCAGATGCTTTGTGACTTAAGCTTTTTACTGAATACTCCGAAAGAAATTATTATCAGCGGAAATAAGGACACAGATGAATTTAAAAAACTCAATGAAGTGATCTGCAAAGAATATATTCCAAACAGTGTAAAGCTGCATGCTGCAGAAGAGTTGGGAAAGATTTCACCTTTTATTGAAAACATTACAGGTAAAAAGAATGAAAGTAATAAAGCAGAAGTATTTGTTTGTGAAAATTATAAATGTGAACTGCCGGTAAATGATCCTGAAGTTTTAAAAGAAAAGTTAACAAAATAAGTAATTTTATTCTATAATTGTTATGATCACAAAAGCCGAAACAGTAAGTGAATTTATGGAGAAGATAGATGCTGACAGAAAAAAGGATCTTACAATTTTAAGAAAGATAATTAAAAAAACTGTCCCGGGTATAAAAGAAAGTATGAAGTACGGAATGCCTACATATGATGTAAATGATAAAGTGATACTGGCATTTAATTCTCAGAAGAATTACATGTCTTTCTATGCTGACAGTAAATCTGTTGAGAAGAATAGAGATCTTTTAAAAGTTTTAAACGGAGTTAGCTGCGGTAAGAGCTGTATCAGATTTACAAGTATTGATAAATTACCGGAAGATGTTATTACAAAAATAATCAAAGACTCTGATGGAGTATGTTAAAAGTATTTATTAAAATATAAGGAGGAAATTATGCTTGATCAAATTGATCTGACTAAAGTAATGGTTTTGGATGTGGAGACAGTACCTCAGAGAAAAAGTTATAGCGAACTGGAAGACAGCTGGAAAGCTTTATGGGAAAAGAAAATGAAGTTTAAAATTCCTGAAGATAAAACCGGCGGTGATGTATATGATCAGGCAGGTATTTATGCTGAGTTTGGAAAAATAATCTGTATAAGCTGCGGAGTATTTACAAAAGACGGGATTTTTAGAATAAAATCTTTTTATGGAGATGATGAAAAAATTTTACTTGAGGAATTTTCTGAAATGCTTAACAATAATCTGAACTCTGATGATAATTATTTATGCGCTCACAATGGTAAAGAATTTGATTATCCTTATATTGCAAGAAGGTGCATAATTAACGGATTGAAGATACCTGCTATACTGGATAATTCAGGAAAGAAACCATGGGAAATAAAAAATCTTGATACAATGGATATGTGGAAGTTTGGTGATTATAAAAGTTATACTTCATTGATTCTCCTTGCTGGTGCACTTGGAATCAAATCACCAAAAGACGACATTGACGGCAGCGATGTCTGGCGAATTTACTGGGAAGAAAATGATCTGATGAGGATTGTGAAATATTGTCAGAAAGATATTGTGACAGTTGCACAGATACTTCTGAAGTTTAAAGGGCTGGAGCTTTTGAAAGATGATGATATAATATTTGCAGATGAGGATGCAGATAATGAAAATGAAAATGCAGAAACTGAAACACAAGAATAATTCATTAAATACAGATTTTCAAATCTTATAACCATATTACAAAAGGATGATATTTTGGCTTCTATAAATTATGCTTTCAGGAATATTAGTATCTATAAAAAAATATTTCAAAGAATCAAAAAATACAATAAATTTTTAATAAACTTATAACAGGATATAAAAATGTTTGATCTCGAATTAATCAAAAACGTTTACGCAGATTTTAAAAGTAAAGTAGAGGACGCAAAAAAATTACTTGGCAGACCAATGACCTACACTGAGAAGATTCTTTATGCCCATCTCTGGGAAAAACCGACGACACCTTATAACAGAGGAATTGACTTTACAGATTTTAAACCGGACAGAGTCGCCATGCAGGATGCAACGGCTCAGATGGCGCTGCTGCAGTTTATGTCAGCAGGAATGCCGAAAGTTGCAGTTCCATCGACTGTTCACTGCGATCATTTAATCGAAGCCGAAGTCGGCGCAAAGAATGATCTGCTGCGAGCTTATGGTGACAATAAAGAAGTCTATGATTTTCTTTCAAGTGTTTCCAATAAATACGGGATCGGATTCTGGAAGCCGGGTGCTGGGATTATTCATCAGGTCGTCCTCGAAAATTATGCATTCCCGGGCGGCATGTTGATCGGAACTGATTCACACACACCAAATGCAGGCGGACTGGGAATGATCGCTATAGGTGTCGGCGGCGCTGATGCAGTAGATGTGATGGCAGGTATGCCGTGGGAATTAAAATTTCCAAAAATCATCGGTGTCAAACTTACCGGAAAGCTCAGCGGATGGACTTCACCAAAAGATGTAATTCTTAAGCTTGCCGGAATTCTTACTGTTAAAGGCGGCACCGGTGCTATCGTGGAATATTTCGGTGAAGGCACTTCATCAATTTCCTGTACCGGTAAAGGCACGATCTGTAATATGGGTGCAGAGATTGGCGCGACTACTTCCCTCTTTCCTTATGATGAAAAAATGTTTGCATATTTAAAAGCAACTGAACGTGAAGAAATTGGAAATCTTGCATATGGAATTTCTGCAGAACTTAAAGCTGATGAAGGATCTGAATCTTATTATGATCAGATTATTGAAATTGATCTCTCTACACTTGAGCCTCATGTGAACGGACCATACACACCAGACCTTGCATGGCCAATTTCAAAGTTTAAAGATGCTGTCATTGAAAATGGATATCCTGAAGAGTTGAAAGTTGCCCTAATCGGAAGTTGTACAAATTCTTCTTATGAAGATATGGAAAGATCAGCTTCAGTTGCAAGACAGGCAACTGCAAAAAATATCAAAGCCAGATCTGAGTTTACAATTACACCTGGATCTGAGCAGATCAGAGCAACTATCGAACGTGACGGTCAACTCGAAGCTTTTGAAAAAGTCGGTGGTCTTGTTCTTGCAAATGCCTGCGGGCCTTGTATCGGTCAGTGGAAAAGACATGATGTAAAGGAAGGTGAAAAAAATTCTATCATAACTTCATATAACAGAAATTTTTCTAAAAGAAATGACGGTAATTCAGCAACACATTCTTTTGTAGCTTCGCCTGAAATTGTAACTGCTTTTGCTCTTGCCGGAAATTTAACATTTAATCCCCTAACAGATACTATTAGAAATGAAAATGGAGAAGAAGTCTTACTCGATATTCCGACAGGAAATGAATTGCCTGACAGAGGATTTTTAAAAGGTGAGGAGGGTTATGTAGCACCTGCGGAAGTAGGTTCGGATGTCGAAGTCGTAATTCATCCTGAAAGCCAGAGACTCGAAGCTCTTGAACCTTTCAAAATGCCTGACCTTGAAAATGATTTTAAGAATTTACAAGTATTACTTAAAGCAAAAGGTAAATGTACAACCGATCATATTTCAATGGCAGGTCCTTGGCTCAGATACAGAGGTCATTTGGATAACATTTCTAATAACATGTTCATCGGTGCGGTAAATAGTTTTAATGATAAAGTAAATGAAGTCAAAAATCATCTCAGCGGAAATTACGAAGAGGTGCCGAGAGTTGCACGTCATTATAAAGGAAAAAATATCGGATGGGTAGTGATTGGTGAAGAAAATTACGGTGAAGGTTCTTCCCGGGAACATGCGGCAATGGAGCCGAGATTCCTTGGCGGTAAAGCGATCATTGTAAAATCATTCGCGCGTATTCATGAGACCAATCTTAAAAAACAAGGAATGCTTCCGCTCACTTTTAATGACCCGGCTGACTATGATAAAATCAGGGAAGATGATAAAATAGATTTGGATGTATCAGATATTAAGCCCGGTATACAGATCAAAATGACATTGAAACATTCCGACGGTACTGAGGAAAATGTCATGCTAAACCAAACTATGAATGACCAGCAGATCAAGTGGTTCCAAAACGGCAGCGCACTCAATATTATGTCTGGCGGGTAGTAGATCAAAAAGCAAACTAAAGTAAATAGAAATAAATTTTAATTAAATATTTCTCTAATTT
>Ga0209477_1000777_pt1 | contig 19949 bp, 20 predicted proteins | sample KloWWTupernatant_FD_187180 | JGI IMG/M metagenome (GOLD analysis project Ga0209477, IMG submission 187180) | Active sludge microbial communities from Klosterneuburg, Austria, studying microevolution and ecology of nitrifiers - Klosterneuburg... | ecosystem: Engineered > WWTP > Aerobic digester >... | reverse complement strand
TTTGGCCATCACAACATCCCGCGCCGCCGGGCGCACACCCCGGCCTCCGCCCGCTGCAGAGGCATGCCAGCAACTATCAAAAATATAGCTGTAAGCGCAAGCCAGATAAGCGCCAGAGGCCTATTTCACTTAAGAAATTCCGGTCGCCACAACATCCCGCTCATCCGCCGCAAACTCCGGCAACCCGCGCAGCCGCTCATAGACCGGCGCGAAGTCTGCCGCCGTCATGTCAAAGAGCTGCTCGAAGCTGTCGATGACAAAGTAGGTCTGCTGGTAGCTGTCGATCTTGTAGCGCGTGCGCATGGTGCGCTCCAATTGCAGCGGCAGGCGCTGCGGTTCGGGGTTTTGCACGGCGTACGGCAGCTCGCCCGAGGAGCTCAGAATGCCGGCCCCGTAGGCCCGCAGGCCGCCCGCCTCGCGGATCAGCCCGAACTCGATGCTGTACCAATACAGGCGCGAGAGCATCTCGCAGGCGCCCAGCCCGTGGGCCTTGAGGCCGCCCTGTCCGTAGCGCTGCACGTAGTCGGCAAACACCGGGTTGAAGAGCAGCGGTACATGGCCAAACAGGTCGTGGAAGATGTCGGGCTCGACGATGTAATCGAACTCTTCGGGCGTGCGAATCCAGTCGGTCACCGGGAACTTGCGGTTCGCCAGCAGCGTGAAAAAGGGCACCTCGGGGATCAGCCCCGGCACGGCCACGATTTCCCAGCCGGTGGCGCGGTGCAGGCGCTCGTTGATGTCTTCAAAACGCGGAATCTGCTCGCGCGCACCCAGCGAGGGCAGGGCCGCGATAAAGGCCTCGCTGGCCAGGCCTGGCAGCAGCGCGCTCTGGCGCTCGTACAGGCGCCGGTAGGTGTCGTGGTCGGCGCGGGTGTAGTGGGTGTAGTCCTGGGCGCAGGTGTAGTCGGCATTCGCGCGGGCATAGTCGCCGCGCGGCGGGCGTTCGCTGGCGCCATAGACGGCGGGTTCGACGGCCATGGTTGTCTCCTTTTCTGTTTTCATGGGGCATGCACCGACCACGGCGCATGAAACTGGCGCGGCCCAAGCCAGCGGCCGCCGCGCAAGGGCCGCCCCGCCGCGCTGGCGGCGTTCCCCTGCCCGCAGCGCGCAGCGCTGCGAGAGCGGGGGAAAGGTGCGCAGCACCTCAGGGGGGTGCTGGTTTATTGCGGTGCCTTGAGTACGCCGCGGCGGATCTGGTCGAGCTCGATGCTCTCGAACAAGGCCTTGAAGTTGCCGTTACCGAAGCCGTCGTCGCCCTTGCGCTGGATGAACTCGAAGAAGATCGGGCCGAGCTGGTTCTCGCTGAAGATCTGCAGCAGCAGCGCATCCTTCTTGCCGTCGATCAGGATCTTGCGTTTGTGCAACTCTTCGAGCGGTTCGCCGTGGCCGGGGATGCGCTTGTCCACCAGTTCGTAGTAAGTGTCGATGGTGTCGAGCAGGCGCACGCCGCTGGCGCGCAGGCCGTCGACGGACTGGTAGAGATCGTCCGAGCCCATGGCGATGTGCTGGATGCCTTCGCCCTTGTACATGTCCAGGTATTCCTGGATCTGGCCGGGGTTCTCCTTGCCTTCCTCGTTGATGGGGATGCGGATCTTGCCGCAGGGGCTGGTCATGGCCTTGCTCTTGACGCCAGTGACCTGGCCTTCGATGTCGAAGTACTTCACCTCGCGGAAATTGAACAGGCGCTCGTAGAAGTCGGCCCACTCGCCCATGCGGCCCCGGTGCACGTTGTGCGTGAGGTGGTCGATGTAGGTCAGCCCGTGGCCAAAGGGGTGCAGCGCTTCCTGGGCGCTCACGCCGGGCAGGGCCTCGAAGTCGACGTCGAAGAAGCCGATGTTGCCGATGTCGCCCGGCTGCGCGCCGCCCTTGCCGCGCCAGCGGTCTACAAAGTAGATCAGGCTGTCGCCAATGCCCTTGATGGCCGGAATGTTCAGCTCGCCCGGGCCCGCCTTGCCAGCATAGCCCCATGCGCCGAGGGACACGGCGCGCTCGTAGGCGGCCTTGGCGTCGTGCACCCGGAAGGCAATGGCGCACACGCTGGGGCCGTGTTGGCGTGCAAAGCGCTGGGCAAAGCTGTCGGGCTCGGCGTTGATGAGGAAATTGATGGTGCCCTGGCGGTACAGCAGTACGTTCTTGTGGCGGTGGCGTGCCACCGGCTTGAAACCCATGGCTTCGAAGGCGCGGCCCATGGCGACAGGGTCGGGTGCGGCGTACTCGATGAATTCGAAACCGTCGGTGCCCATGGGGTTGTCCCAGGCATCGGTGGGCGCCAGGGCTTGCCCCGAAAGTGCTGCGTTCATGCTGTCTCCGTTTGTGGATTGATTTGTGTCATGAACTGTAGGCAATGCAGCCCTCAGCATTCAGGCGTAGTTTGGCTTGTAAAAGTGATTTTTTGCAGGAAATTTGCGCTGTATCAGGATGCGAGCGCCTGAAGTGCTGCACGTAGCGAAGGCTGGTAGCCGCTGCAAGCTTCCAGCGCTACTTTGGGGAGGGTGTCGCCCGTGCGGCCAAGGCAGCCTCGACGCGCAACTGTTCTTCGGAAGAAAAAAGCTGGGATCGCAGGGAGGCGAGGCGTGTCGGGTCCTGCGTGCTGGCCACGGCCTGCTGATATAGGTCCAGCCGGGCGTTCCAGTCTCCTTGTTCGCGGTCGAGTTGGGCCAGGCGCTGGGCAGCCTCGGGGCCGTATTGGGCACTGCGTTGCGCATGGCGCGTGCGTTCGTCCACGCCCTGGGCATTGAAGGCGGCGGTCTGCTGCGCCACGCCCTCGTGGGCCACAGCTTCGGCGCGCTGCGCACGCACGGCAGGGTCCAGGCCCTGCTCGGCCTCTTGCAAGGCGCTGCGCTTTTGTTCCGGGGTCAGTGCGCTGTTGCGCTCGATTTCGAGCCGCGCCAGCATGTACTCATCCAGGGCAAGGTCCTGGGCAAACAGGGCGTCGAATTCGTCGCCGTCGAAATACTGCAATCGCACCCGCTGTCGCTCGGCCATCACGGTGCGCAGCGCCTGCGGGTCGGTCTGGTCGGCCGGGGGGCGCAACTGAGCGAGGGCGACGCGGTAATCTACATAGCGATGTGCTAGGGCCAGGGCGCGGGTGGCAAGTTCTGGGGGGAAATGCTGGCCTACCAGGGCCTCAAGGCGTTGCTTGAGTTGTTGTGGGTCGGATGTTTCTCCGGCCGCCGCCAGCAGTGCCTCCAGCGAGTAGCGCAGGCCGGGTGTCAGCAACGGATCGGCGGCCGTGGAGCTATAGGTGCGGGCTTGCCCGGCGGCCGCATTCGAAGTTGAGGCGCTTTGCGCACCGGGAGCAGAGGGCGCACGGGCGCTGGTAGTGCTGCCCGGTGCGCTGGTGGAGAGTGGGCTGCCCTTGGACAGCGCGAACCACCCGATGGCACCCGCGCCCAAAAGGGCGCAGATGGCCAGCGTTCGTGCGCCTATGCGTTTCACAGACCGGCGGTTTTCAGGCGGTTGGCTTGCTGGCGGTACAGGGTGACGGGGTCGGTGGAGAACCAGTCGCGCAGACCGAGCAGCTGGTTCACTTCGTCCAGGTGGTTCTGGCGGTAGTCACCCAGGTGCTTGCCCAGGCGCGAGGAGCAGGCCGAGACCAGGCCGTCATTGGCTTCGCCGAACACCAGGCCGAGCACGCCCAGGGCGCCGTCACTCAGGTCGAACACATTGGTCAGTGTTTTGGTGCCGGTCCACGAGTAGTAGCGAACGCCGTTTACCAGTTCGGCGCCGTTGCCGCAGCCGCTGCTGGGTACGCCTGCGCTAAAGCGCTGGTTGAATTTGGCAGAGCCTGCCGTGGTGAGCGAGTCCAGTGCAGCCACCGGCATTTGTGGCAGGCCCGTGCCGCCCGAGGTGATGTTGATCAGAGACACCAGCGCCGAGGCTGCGCCATTGGCCAAGGTTTCGCTGACGGAGCCTGCCGGAGCCACGCCGCGCAGGATGTCGGCGACGCGCGAGCCGCGGTTGACACCGCCGATGGAGGTGACCGAGGCCACCAGCTGCGGTGCGACGCCCGCCACGTAGCGGGCGGTGGGGCCGCCATGCGAGTGGCCCATCAGGTTGACCTTGGCGGCCCCCGTGAGGGCCAGGATGTTTTTCACCTGGGCGAGCAGTTGTTCGCCGCGTACCTCGGTACTGTTGGCGGCCGATACCTGGGCCACATAGACCTTGGCACCGTCGCTGCGCAGGGCGCCGGGAATGCCATAGAAGTAGTCCACCCCCAACGCTGAGTCAAACCCGAACAGCCCGTGCACCAGCACGATGGGGTAGCGCGTTTGCGTGTAGCTGCCCGCCGCATGGGCGCTTTGCAGGGGGAGCAGGGCTAGTGCTGTGGCAGCAAAAGCCAGGCCGCGCAGCAGGCGGCGAAAGAAACCGGTCATGGATGTCTCCTGGATAGGATTGTTGTATGCGCAATAAACGAACGACCGTACGTTTTTGCAAGTGAAATTCTTCCTTTTTGCGTTTGGTGTCGCCATCAGGACATACCCGAATGGGAGGCTTCGTGTGCGTAAAACCCAGGGCGTGCGTAAAATCATGCGCCATGGGAGTCAATGACGCATTAGATAAGCTGGATCGGGCCATATTGCGCTGTTTACAGCACAACGGGCGCGAAACCTACGACGTGATCGGGGAGCAAGTGGGCCTGTCGCCCAGTGCGGTGCTGCGCCGCGTTAAACGACTGGAAGACAGTGGCGTGATCGACCGCTATGTCGCCCTGGTCAAGCCCGAAGCCGTGGGGCTGGGCCTGACGGCCTACTTGAATGTGCGCCTCGAAAAGCACACCGAGACGCACAAACGCAACCCCATGGATTTGTTCCGCGCGAGCGTGCAGACCTGGCCCGAGGTGGTGGAGTGCGCTTCGCTGACCGGTGAGATGGACTACCTGCTGCGCGTGGTGGTGGCCGACATGGGCCATTACAGCCGCTTCATCATGGACACCCTGCTCAAGCACCCCAGCGTGCAGGACTGCAAGACCAGCTTTGTGCTCGACCGCGTGAAGGCCACCACGGCCGTTCCGGTGTGATGCCCGCACATGCCAGGTTGTAACAAATGCTTGATTTCATTGAGGAATTGGTCTTAGTGCTCTAATTTGTTGCAGTGCAGCAAAAAAGACTTGGAATCCCTGGGGAAAACCCCTATATTGGATCCATGACTGAAACCAAAGACTGGCTCAAGGCATCCTGGGATGCAGGTTCTAGCCTGCTGCGCCCGGTGAGTGAACGCATCGCGGGCGACGCCAAGGCCCCCTTGATGGTGCCCATTCGATCCCTGGGCCCGCGCTACCGCGAGCGCATTGCTGCGCATTTGCTGGCGCTGGAACCAGCAGACCGCTACCTGCGCTTTGGCTATGCGGCCAGCGACGATCAGATCCGTCGCTATGCCGAACAGCTCAATTTCGAGCGCGACGACATTTTTGGCATTTACAACCGGCGCTTGGAGCTCATCGCCATGGCGCACCTGGCGTACACCACGCTGCCCGGTCACCAGAATTGCGCGGAATTCGGCGTGTCGGTGCTGAAGTCAGCCCGCGGACGTGGCTATGGTGCGCGCCTGTTTGAACGGGCCGTGATGCATGCGCGCAATGAAGGCGTGAGCATGGTGTTCATCCATGCGTTGTCTGAAAATGCCGCGATGCTCAAGATCGCACGCAACGCCGGTGCGGTGGTGCAGCGCGATGGCACCGAGTCTGAAGCATTCCTGCAACTGCCCCCCGCCAACCTCGATACACGCATGACCGAGATGGTGGAACAGCAGTACGCCGAGGTGGACTACCAGCTCAAGCGGCAGGCCAAGCAGTTTTGGGATTTTCTGGGTGGCGTCCAACGGGTGCGTGAAAGCGACTGAGCACCCACCGAGGGGTGTGAGCGTACTGTCATGGCAATCCGTTATCCTAGGGGTCTGTTTCACTACCGCACGTCCTGCGCCCCAAGGCTGTGTCAGACCCCCACCCCGCGCGCGCACCTGAAAAGGAAGACAAGCGCACATTCCTGCAGAAGGTGGTTGAATTCATCCACCCCGGCCCCGATTCTCCCGAAGAGCTGATAGAGACCCTGGCCGAAGCCGAGAGCAACGATGTGATCGGCGCCGATTCGCGCGTGATGCTCGAGCGCGTGATTCGTATGGCTGACCGCACCGCCGGTGACGTGATGGTGGCCGCACCCCGTATGGATGTGGTGAACATCGACGCGCCCTACGACGCCCTGCTCAAGACCATCATCACCACCGCGCATTCGCGCTTTCCGGTGTACCAGGGCGAGCGAGAGAACATCATCGGCATCCTTCTGGCCAAGGATCTGCTCAAGCTGCAGCGGTCGCCCACACTGAGCATCCGCGCTTTGCTGCGCCCGGCAGTGTTCGTGCCGGAAACCAAGGGCCTGCACGACCTGCTCCGGGAATTCCGTGGCAACCGCAACCACCTGGCCGTCGTGATCGACGAGTTTGGCCGCGTGGCCGGCCTTGTCACCATCGAGGATGTGCTGGAAGAGATCGTGGGCGAGATCGAGGACGAATTCGACATTCCCGAAGACGAGGGCGACATCTTCGCCCTGGCCGACCACACCTACCGCGTGAGCGGCGACTCGCCGGTCGAGCGCGTGGCGGAGGCCTTTGGTACTGCGATCACCTGCAGCGACACGGACGAGAGCTTTGACACGATTGGAGGGCTCATTGCGCATGAAATGGGCCATGTGCCCAAACGCGGTGAGCAGATCGTGCTGTGGGGGTTGGTCTTTGTCGTACTGCACACCAAGGGCGGGGCTGTGCGCTGGTTCAAGGTTGCACCGGCAGATCAGAACACGGCGCACTCCTGATGGTCCTGGCCCCTGTGCAAGTGCCGCGCGCGGCACCGTGGCAATGGCCGCTGGCGCTGTGCGCGGGCCTGGCGCAGGCCGCATCGCTGGCCTTGCCGGGCAGTGGGCAGCCCGCCTGGTGGCTGCAGCTGGCCTCCATGGCGGTGCTGGCCTGGTTGTTGCAACGTCCCATGGGCTGGCGCCGCGCCGCTGGGCTTGGCTGGTTGTTTGCCACGGCATGGCTGGCAGGCACGTTCTGGTGGCTCTATATCTCCATGCACACCTACGGCGGCTTGGCTGCGCCCCTGGCGGCAGCCGCAGTGCTGGCGCTGGCCGCCTTTCTGGGCAGCTACTATGCTGTGGTTTCAGGTCTTTATAAGGCTCTAGCGCCCAAGGGCCGTGCGTTAGGTGCTCTCTTTTTTGGAGTGGTTTGGCTGCTGGCCGAATTGGCACGGGGCCAATGGTGGACAGGGTTTCCGTGGGGCGCCGGGGGCTATGCCCATGTGGAGGGGCCCCTGGCCGCGCTGGCACGCACCGTGGGCGTGTACGGCATCGGGTGCGCTGCCGCTGTGCTGGCCATGCTGCTGGTGCAGGGGCGCCGCAGCGATCTGCGCAACCCGCGCGCCTGGGCGTTGGCGCTCGCCCTATTGGCTCTGGGTGCCGCCGCCGCCGTGCAGCGCCACTGTGCGGTGGACTTATGCCATACGCCTGCGGCACCTGCTGCACCCGCACTGCCGCTGGTGCTGCTGCAGGGCAACATCCCGCAGGACGAAAAGTTCCAGCCGGGCAGCGGCGTGCCGATGGCGCTGCAGTGGTACGGCGACCGCCTGACCAGCCTGGAGGGCGCGCTCGTCGTAGCGCCCGAAACCGCTATTCCGTTACTGCCTCAGCAGCTCACTCCCGGCTACCTCGACGCCATCGTGCAGCACTTCTCGCAAGATGGCCAGGCCACGCTGCTGGGCATTCCCCTGGGCAGCCTGGAGGCGGGCTACACCAACTCGGTGCTGGGCTTTGCACCCGGTCAGGCGGCGCCGTACCGGTACGACAAACACCATCTGGTGCCGTTTGGCGAATTTGTTCCGCCTTTCTTCCGCTGGTTCACCGAGCGCATGAACATTCCGCTGGGTGACTTCAGCCGGGGTGGTCTTGCACAAGCGCCGTTTGCATGGCATGGTGAACGCATCGCCCCCAACATCTGCTACGAAGACCTGTTTGGCGAAGAGTTGGGGACGCACTTTGCGCAGCCTGAAAACGCTCCTACCGTGTTCGTCAACCTGAGCAATATTGGCTGGTTTGGCAACACCCTGGCTATCGACCAGCACTTGGTCATCAGCCGCATGCGCACGTTGGAGTTCGAGCGCCCCATGGTGCGCGCCACCAACACGGGTGCCACAGCCATCATTGACCACCGGGGTGTGGTGACACACCAACTGGAACGCCACATGCGCGGCATGCTCAAGGGCGCTGTGCAAGGGCGCAGCGGGGCCGTGACGCCGTATGCCGCTTGGGTCTCGCGCTTCGGGCTGTGGCCGCTGTGGAGTTTGGGCGGTCTGGTACTTGCAATAGCGGCGGTGCGCCGACGCCGGAGTGGTCAAATCCATACGGGATAATGGCTTTCTACAATTCAATACAAAGCGATGGGCGCGATGGTCAATCACGGCGGCATGTCCGCTGATCTGGAGCACGACTGAAAATGGCAGATTCCTTTTCCTATGAACAATTGATTGCCTCGGGCGAAGGACGGCTGTTCACCCCCGAGAGCGGGCGCCTGCCGCTGCCGCCCATGCTGATGTTTGACCGCATCACCCACATCGACAGCGATGGCGGCGCGCATGGCCTGGGGAAAATCGTGGCCGAGCTCGACGTCAAGCCTGATCTGTGGTTTTTTGACTGCCATTTTCGGGGCGATCCGGTCATGCCGGGTTGTCTGGGGCTCGATGCCATGTGGCAGCTGATCGGTTTCTATCTGACCTGGCTACAGCTTCCGGGCAAAGGGCGTGCCTTGGGGGCCGGAGAGGTCAAGTTCACGGGCGAAGTCGGTCCGGATGTGAAGCTGGTCACCTACGAGATCGACATCAAGCGCGTCGTCAAGCGCAAGCTCAATATGGCCATCGGCGACGCACGCCTGCTGGCCGACGGCAAGGAAATTTATGTGGCAAACGACCTGCGTGTGGGTCTGTTCCAGCGCGCGGAAGGTGGCCCGGGAGGTGCGGCATGAAAAAGCGCGTCGTCATCACCGGCACGGGCATTGTTTCGTGTATTGGCAACAATAACGCGGAGGTCGAGGCCTCGCTGCGCGAAAGCCGCCCGGGGATTCGTGCCATGCCGGCCTTTGCCGAGCTGGGCCTGCGTAGCCAGGTCGCCGGCATTCCGCAGGTCAACCTCGAAGAGCTGATCGACCGCAAGCAACTGCGTTTCATGGGCGATGCGGCGGCCTACGCCCACATTGCGCTGACCAACGCCATTGCCGAGGCAGGCCTTGCGCCCGAGCAGGTTTCGCATCCGCGCACCGGGCTCATCATGGGGTCGGGCGGCGGTTCGCCCGCCAACCAGATCGAGGCGGCCGACACCTTGCGCAGCAAGGGCATCCGCCGCGTGGGGCCGTACCAGGTCACCCGCTGCATGAGCTCCACCGTCTCGGCCTGCCTGTCCACCAATTTCGGCATCAAGGGCATCAACTACTCCATCACCTCGGCGTGCAGCACCTCGGCGCACTGCATTGGCGTGGCAGCGCAGCAAATCGCCTGGGGTATGCAGGACGTGATGTTCGCTGGTGGCGGCGAAGAGCTGTCCTGGGGCATGGCCCTGCTGTTCGATGGCATGGGTGCCATGTCGAGCAAATACAACGACACGCCCGAGAAGGCCTCGCGCGCCTATGACGCGAACCGCGACGGTTTCGTCATTGCCGGTGGCGGCGGTGCCGTGGTGCTGGAAAGCCTCGAGCATGCGCAGGCGCGCGGTGCCACCATTCTGGGTGAGGTGGTGGGCTTTGGCGCCACCTCCGACGGCGAAGACATGGTGGCCCCCTCGGGTGAAGGCGCCATGGCCTGCATGCGCCAGGCCATCGAGGGGCTGGATATCCCCGTCGACTACATCAACACCCACGGCACTTCGACACCCGTGGGCGATGTGCCCGAACTGCGCGCCATCCGTGAGGTGTTTGGCGACAAGATCCCGCCGTTCTCCTCCACCAAGTCGCTCACGGGCCACTCGCTGGGCGCCACGGGCGTGCAGGAAGCCATCTACTGCCTCATCATGCTGCGCCAGGGTTTCATCGCCGGTTCGGCCAACGTCGAGACGCTGGAGCCCGCCGCCGAAGGCATGCCCCTGGTGACGGTCACGCGCGATGCGCCGATCCGCACCGCGCTGTCCAACAGTTTCGGTTTTGGCGGTACCAACGCCAGCCTGGTCCTGCGCCGCTGGGAGTCTTGATCTCTTTATTCTTGATTGCTATAAAAATAAGAGCTGCTTGCGCTTGACTGATAAGCGCTTGCGGCTCTTTTTGCTTGTAATCCCCGGGCGCGGGCTCCGCTCGTAAAATCAAGGGTTTGCGCGCGGCAACGGGCGTACTCCTTTACCAACCGCGCATGGCCTCGATGCCATGCCAGACACGCATGTTGACCTTCCAGCAAATCATTCTCAAGCTGCAGTCGTACTGGGCAGACCAAGGCTGTGCATTGCTCCAGCCCTACGACATGGAAGTGGGCGCGGGCACCTCGCACACCGCCACCTTCCTGCGCGCCATCGGCCCCGAGCCCTGGAAGGCTGCCTACGTGCAGCCCAGCCGACGCCCCAAGGACGGCCGGTACGGCGAGAATCCTAACCGCTTGCAGCATTACTACCAGTACCAGGTGGTGCTCAAGCCTGCACCTGCCAACATTCTGGAGCTGTACCTGGGTTCGCTCGAAGCCCTGGGCTTTGACCTGAAGAAGAACGACATCCGCTTTGTCGAAGACGACTGGGAAAACCCCACGCTGGGTGCCTGGGGCCTGGGCTGGGAAGTCTGGCTCAACGGCATGGAAGTGACGCAGTTCACCTACTTTCAGCAGGTGGGCGGCATCGACTGCAAGCCCGCGACGGGCGAAATCACCTACGGCCTGGAGCGCCTGGCCATGTACCTGCAAGGCGTGGACAACGTCTACAACCTCACGTGGACCGATGGCCTGAGCTACGGTGACGTGTACAAGCAAAACGAGGTGGAACAGTCCACCTACAACTTCGAGCACAGCGACGCCGACTTTTTGTTCACCGCGTTCAATGCGCACGAAAAGCAGGCCAAGCACCTCATTGAGCAGCAGCTCGCCTTGCCGGCCTACGAGCAGGTGCTCAAGGCTGCGCACAGCTTCAACCTGCTCGATGCGCGCGGCGCCATCAGCGTGACCGAACGCGCTGCCTACATCGGCCGCATCCGCAACCTGGCCCGCGCCGTGGCGCAAAGCTACTACGAGAGCCGCGAGCGCCTGGGCTTCCCTATGGCGCCGCGCGAGTGGGTTGCCCAAATGGCCAAAAAAGTCGCCTGAGACCCGGAGCTAAGCACATGACAACAAAGAATCTGCTGGTCGAACTGTTTGTAGAAGAGCTGCCGCCCAAGGCGCTGCAAAAGCTGGGCGATGCCTTTGCTGCCGTGCTGGGCGACCAGCTCAAGGCACAGGGCCTGGCCACTGTCGCGTCCGTCGTCACGCCCTTTGCCTCGCCGCGCCGCTTGGCCGCGCATGTGACCGGTGTGGCCGCCAAGGCGGCCGACAAGGCCGTGCAACAAAAGCTGATGCCCGTGACCGTGGGCCTGGATGCCTCTGGTGCTGCCACCCCTGCGTTGCTGAAAAAGTTGCAGGCGCTGGGCGCTGATGTGTCGGACCCGGTCGCAGCGGTGGCCGCCCTCAAACGCGCACAGGATGGCAAGGCCGAAGCGCTGTTCTACGACAGTGTGCTGCCCGGTGCCACGCTGCAAGAAGGTCTGCAAAAAGCACTCCTGGAGGCCATCGCCAAGCTACCCATTCCCAAGGTCATGAGTTACCAGCTGGAGAGTGACTGCGGCATTGACAACTTTTTGCCCGGTTGGACCAGCGTGAACTTCGTGCGCCCCGCGCACGGCCTGGTGGCGCTGCATGGCGCCGCCGTGGTACCCGTGAAGGCCCTGGGCCTGACGGCGGGCAACAGCACGCAGGGCCATCGTTTTGAAGCCACCGTGTCGCCCGTGGTGCTGCCAGATGCCGACAGCTACGCCGCCACGCTGCGCAAAGACGGCGCCGTGATCGCCAGCTTTGCCGAGCGCAAGGCCGACATCGCCCGCCAACTCGCCGCTGCTGCTGCGAAAGTGGGCAACGGCGCCCGCCCCATCGACGACGACGCGCTGCTCGACGAAGTGACCGCCCTGGTCGAACGCCCCAATGTGCTCACCTGCTCGTTCGAGCAGGAATTTCTCGACGTGCCGCAGGAATGCCTCATCCTCACGATGAAGGCCAACCAGAAGTACTTTCCGCTGCTCGACGCTGCGGGCAAGCTCACCAACAAGTTCCTCGTGGTCAGCAATATCAGCCCCGAAGACACGGGCTTTGTGACCGGCGGCAACGAGCGCGTGGTGCGCCCGCGTTTGGCCGATGCCAAGTTCTTCTTCGACCAGGATCGTAAAAAGACGCTGGCTTCGCGGGTCGAAGGCCTCGGAAAAGTGGTCTATCACAACAAGCTCGGCACGCAGGGCGAACGTGTGGAGCGTGTACGTGCCATTGCCAAGGCTATTGCACAGCAATTGGGTGACGCCACGCTGGTGCAGCAGGCCGACCAGGCCGCGCTGCTGGCCAAGACCGATCTCGTGACCGACATGGTCGGCGAATTTCCCGAACTGCAAGGCACCATGGGCCGCTACTACGCGCTCAATGATGGCCTGGGCGAGGTCGTTGCCGACGCCATTGAAGACCACTACAAACCCCGTTTTGCGGGCGACACCCTGCCGCGCAACATGGTCGGCGTGGTGGTAGCGCTGGCAGATAAGCTCGAAACCCTGGTGGGCATGTTCGGCATCGGCAACCTGCCCACGGGCGATCGCGATCCGTTTGCACTGCGGCGCCATGCGCTAGGTGTGATCCGTATGTTGGTGGAAAAGGACTTGTCGCTGGATTTGAACGCTCTGCTGGCCGGTGCCGTGCCCGCCTTTGGCGACAAGATTGCTGACGCCTCAGCCGCGCTGGCCGACTTCATCTATGACCGTCTCGCTGGTAGCCTGCGTGAACAAGGCTTCAGCGCGCAAGAGGTGGACGCCGTACTGGCCTTGCGCCCGCAGCGCCTGGCGTTGGTCGAAAAACAGCTCGCTGCCGTGCGTGCCTTTGCCGCACTGCCCGAAAGCCCGGCGCTGGCCGCAGCCAACAAGCGTGTGGGCAACATTCTCAAGAAAGCAGAACTGGAAGGCGCGGTGGATGCCCACGTCAACGCCGCCCTGCTACAAGAAAAGGCGGAAAAGGATTTGTTCACTGCGCTGCAGCGCTTCGTTCCCGAGGCCAATGCCCAGTTCGATGCGGGCGATTTCACCGCATCGCTGCAAACCTTGGCCGTGCTGCGTGCGCCCGTGGATGCGTTCTTTGACGATGTGATGGTGAATGCCGAGCAACTGGACTTGCGCCTGAACCGCCAGGGACTGCTCAAAAGCCTGCACGACGCGATGAATCGCGTGGCCGACCTTTCGCGCCTGGCGGCTTGAGCCGGGCTTGAAGGCGGCCAGCAGGTGCCTATGCACGACCATTCGCCGGTAGCCGTGGTTTCGCGGGCTGCGCAGCGCACGGCCTGGCTACTGTTCGCCCCGCCCGCTGTGCTGGCAGGCCTGCGCTGGCTGCTGCAGTGGCAGAGCGAGCGCGGCCCGCAGACCACGGCACTGCCACTCACCCCGCTGGCGTTGGACGCCACCGCACTGCAACTGCTCGCCCCCTTGGGGTGGGCACTGACCGCTGCGCTGGTGCTGGGGCTGTGCGTGTACTGGGCGGTACGGCGCGTGGGCGGCCCGAGGGTGCGCCGGGCGCTGCTGGGGGGATGGGTCGCGTTGTGGGTGGCGGGTAGCGCCGCACTGCTGTGGCAGCACGCGAACCTGCAAGGCTTGGTGCCGCAGGAGCCTGTGCAGGCCGAGGTGCTGGGCAGTCGCCCCCGCATGCCCAACCTGCACGCCGTGGGCGGCACCGAACTGCTGCTGCGTGTGGACGGGCTGGAGGGCGTGCAGCAACTGGTGGTGGACGATCCCCAGGCCGCGCAGTGGCGATCTGGCACGCGTCTTTCCTTGCAGTGGTCGCGCGGGCGCAGCAGCGGCCGCTTTGTCACGGGGTGGCGTGTGCAAGACCTGCCCGCAGGGACGGGCACCACCGCACCGAATCTTTGATAATGGCGGCATGAAAATCGTCATCCTGGACCGCGACGGCACCATCAATGCCCTGGGGGGTGAAGAGTTCATCGCCTCCCCCGACGACTGGCATGCCCTGCCTGGCGCGCTGGAATCCATTGCGCGGCTCAACCGTGCGGGCTGGCATGCGGTGGTGGCCACCAACCAGCCGGGGCTGGGGCGGGGCCTGTTCGACGTGGCCACGCTCAATGCCATCCACGCCGCAATGCACCAGCAGCTGGCGGCGGTGGGCGGGCGTATCGATGCTGTGTTCTATTGCCCGCACGCACCCAGCGAGGGTTGCGCTTGCCGCAAACCGGCGCCCGGTCTGCTGGACCAAATTTGCGACCGCTACGGCGTAGACGCCAAAGACGTGCAGGTGGTGGGTAACTGCCTGGTGCACCTGCAGGCGGGAGCCGCCCTGGGCGCCCAGTTGCACCTGGTATGTACCGGCGCATCGGCCCACCTGGCGCCGGGCTTGCCTTTACCCGCTGGGTGGCCTGACGGCGTGCGTGTGCATGCCGACCTGGAGGCGTTTGCCGACCACCTGCTGCACAAGGCAGACGCTCCCGCAGCCAACGCCTTGCCCCTGGCCTGACGCGCACAGCCGTATGGCACAGAGCTTTGTGCAACTGGTGCTGGACCTGTTTGGACCTGCTGCGCCACCCCAATCACAAAAAAGAACGCCCCAGGCGATGGATGGGCAACGGCAAATAGCGCCTGATTTGATAGTGCAAAAGCCCGAGAAAATAGCGGTGCCGCTGCAAGACCTGCTGGTGCCTGCACATTTTCGCCACCCACAGGCCACCCGTGAAGTGCGGCTCGGCGACGCCGTAGTGGCCTATGCACTGCTGCGCGTGCGCAGGCGCAGCATCGGTTTCACCGTCGGGGCCGATGGCTTGGCGGTGCGGGCACCCACCTGGGTCACGCTGGCGGCGGTGGACGCCGCGCTGCGCGAAAAGTCGGGCTGGATCTTGCGCAAGCTGGATGAAGCGCGTGAGCGCCAGCAGCGGTTAGAGCATGCGCGTATCGACTGGCGCGATGGTGCTGTCCTGCCCTATCTGGGCGTGCCCCTGCGGGTGGTGCTCGACCCGGGTCAGAGCGCCGCCGGTGCGCTGCGCGAGACGGGTGACGGCGGTAGTGCAGCGCGGCAACTGCACATTGGCCTGCCGGGCACGGCGCAGCCGGGGCAGATTCGCGATGCTGTGCAGGCCTGGCTGATGCGCAGCGCCCGCCTGCATTTCACCGAGCGACTGGACCACTTTGCCCCGCTGCTGCAGGTGCGCTGGACCCGCCTGCGCCTGTCCAGCGCCCAAACGCGCTGGGGCAGCGCACGGGCAGACGGCTCCATCTGCCTCAATTGGCGCTTGCTGCACTACCCGCCCGCCGTCATCGATTACGTGGTGGCGCACGAACTGGCGCACCTGCGTGTGATGGACCACAGCCCGCGTTTCTGGGACACGGTGCGCACCGTGGTGCCCGACTATGCGCAGCTGCGCCGCCACTTGCAGGAGGAGCCTGCGCCCCAGTGGAATTGATGTGCTATTGAATATATAGCTGCTTGCGCTTTACCATAAAGCGCTGTAGTCACATTTCATCAAAAAATCAGGAACGAGAGACGATGATTCCCCTGCAGCTTTTTGACCCGGCCTCTAGCACCTACACCTACATCCTGCACGACAGCGCCACGCGCGAGGCGCTCATCATCGACCCGGTGGATGCGCAACTTGAACGCGACCTGGCCGTGTTGCAGGCGCGGGGCCTGACCCTGCGTTGGGCCGTGGAAACGCACAACCATGCCGACCACATCACCAGCGCAGGCCTGCTGGCCGAACACACCGGCGCACGCACGGCAGCCCCCGCAGGGTGCGGTATCGGAACGGCCAGCATGCAGCTGGCAGACGGCGATACGCTGGCCTTTGGGGAAGAAAGCCTGCGCGCCCTGGCCACGCCTGGCCATACGGCGGGCAGCATGTCCTACCTGTGGCGTGGCCAGGTATTCACGGGCGACACCCTGCTCATCAATGGCTGTGGCCGCACCGACTTCCAGTCGGGCAGTGCCCGACAGCTTTACCGCAGCATCACCGTAGTGCTGTTTGCCCTGCCGCCAGAGACCACCGTGTGGCCGGGGCACGACTACCACGGGTGCAGCCATTCCACGGTGGGTGCCGAGAAGGCCGGCAATGCCCGCGTGGCCGGGCACAGTGAGGCCGAGTTTGTTGCGCTGATGGATGGCCTGCATCTGCCGGCGCCCGAGCGCATCGGCGAGGCCGTGCCCGCCAACCGCTATTCGGGCCTGCGCCATGATGCTGGGGCCACCGGCCAAGCGTTGCCGCGCACCGAGCGGGGCTATGCCGGTGATGTGCCGCCCGTGCTGGCTTGGCAGTGGGTACAGGCGGGTAATGCCGTGCTGGTCGATGTGCGCAGCGATGCCGAGCGCGCCTGGGTGGGCGAGGTACCCGGCGCTGTGGCCGTGGCGTGGAAGCAGTGGCCCGGAATGGCGATGAACCCGGATTTTGATGTGCAGATCCGCGCCGCCGTGCCACCGGGCCGCACGGCCGTGCTGTTGTGCCGCAGCGGCGTGCGTTCCGTGGCGGCGGCGCAGCGTGCCACAGCCCTGGGACTTGAAGCGTGGAACGTGCTGGAAGGCTTTGAGGGAGACCCCGACCAGCAGGCGCAGCGCGGCCTGCGGGGCGGGTGGCGCTTTCATGGCCTGCCTTGGCGGCAGGGATGATCGCGCCAGAAGGCGGGCTCTACAGCGCCGGGATGCGCAGCTTCTGGCCCGGATAAATCTTGTCCGGGTGCGACAGCATGGGGCGGTTGGCCTCGAAGATGCGCGGGTACTTGTTGGCGTCGCCATAGTATTTTTTCGCAATGGCCGAGAGCGTGTCGCCGCGCACAACGTCGTGGAATTGTGCCTCGGGGGCGGGCGCGGTGACGGCCATGAGGTTGTGAACCTCCTTCACGCTGGCCACATTGCCGCAGCACAAGGTGACCTTTTCCAGCGCCTCCTGGGTGGGGGCCTGGCCTTGCACCGTCACGGTGCCGGTGGTGCCGTCAAAGGCCACCTGCACGGCCTCCACGCCCAGGTTTTGGGTTCCGATATAGGTTTCAATGGCGCGGGATGCTTTGGCATTGAGTTCATCGAGTGAGGGCTTTGCCGCCGGGTTGCTGGCGGCGCTGACCACCGCCGCCTCGACTTCCTTGCCGCCAAATAGTTTTTCGCCGGCTTCCTTGATAAAGCTGAAAAGACCCATGTCAAACCTCCTGAATGTGGTGTGTAGAACGATCCCACTGTAATGGCTTGCAGGGTTTTCCGCCGTCAGACGATGGCGCATGAGCGACGAATGGCCTGGAAAAACTCTGGATAATGCCCAGCATGACTTTCATGGCCATCGACGTGGGCAACACCCGCCTAAAGTGGGCGTTGTACGAAACGCCCCATCCCGCTGCCGCCTTGCTGGCACAGGGGGCTGAGTTTCTGGACCACATTGACCGCCTGTCGGACACCGCCTGGGCCCGCCTGCCCGCACCGTCGCGCATGTTGGGCTGCGTGGTGGCCGGCCATGCCGTCAAGCGCCGTGTCGAGGAGCAGATGGAGCTGTGGGATGCGCCGCCGCAGTGGGTGGTGTCTTCGGCCCGGGAAGCGGGTCTGACCAATGGCTACGACCATCCCACCCGCCTGGGCTGCGACCGCTGGGTGGCCATGATCGGTGCGCGCCAGCGCATGTTGGCCCAGGGCCCAGCGCGGCCCCTGGTGGTGGTCATGGTGGGTACGGCCGTTACGGTGGAGGCTATCGACGCGGAGGGGCGGTTTCTGGGCGGCCTGATCCTGCCGGGCCACGGCATCATGCTGCGCGCGCTTGAATCGGGCACCGCCGGGTTGCATGTGCCCACGGGCGAGGTGCGGCTGTTTCCTACCAACACCAGCGATGCGCTGACCAGTGGTGGCACCTATGCCATTGCGGGCGCTGTCGAGCGCATGGTGCAGCACATCATTGCGCACTGCGGCGCAGAACCGGCCTGCATGATGACCGGCGGCGCCGGCTGGAAAATGGCGCCCAGCATGACGCGGCCGTTTGAACTGGTGGACAACCTGATCTTCGACGGCCTGCTGACCATCGCGTCGCAGCGCTTGGGCGCATAGTCGGGTCGGTCGCTCACGGTGCTGCACGTGGCCCGCAGCCCGTGAAACTGGCGCGGTTCAGGGCAGCGGCCACCGCGCAAGGGCGGTCATGCCGCGTAGGCGGCGTCCCCCTGCCTGGCATCGCGCAGCGATGTGAGAGCAAGGGAGATGGGGCGAAGCGCCACAGGGGTTACTCTTCCAACTCAGCCTGTGCCATGTCCACGTCCAGGTGCTCCATGGCATCCAGCGGTGTGCTGGCGGCGGCCTGCTCGTACAGCGCCGTGGCTTCTTTCATTTTCTTGTCGCCTTCGAGCATGACCAGCGCATTGGCATATTCGATCATGGCGATGGCCGAACCCGGGTTGAGCTTGAGGGCTTCCTGGAACAATTTGAGCCCGGTGTCCTTCTTGGCGCCATAGGTCATGCCGCCAATGAGCGAGCCGACCTTGTCGATCACCTCGGCATGGAATGCGCCCAGGGCGATGCGGGCATCCGCATGCTTGGGCGCCAGGGCCATGGCCTTTTCCAGCGATTCCTTGATCTTGCCGCCCAGCCCCTGGGCCAGTGCCTTGGCTACGCTGATGCCCTGGCTGTAGCGGCCCAGTGCGTAGGCGTGCCAATACCAGGCATTGGCGTTCTTCGGGTCTTCGGCGGCCTGCGCCTCGGCCTGTTCGGCTACCTGCAGGAACAGGTCCAGGCGGGTTTTTTCCTTCTTTTCCAGGTAGGTGGCGTAAATCGCCGTGGCCTTGTTGGCGGCGGTGATGCCGGCGCCGCCGGCCTCCAGGCCCGCCTCGGACGCCTTCTGGAAGTCGCCGTTGTGGAAATGCACCCAGGCCTGCAGCACGGCAGCATCTTTCGGCAGGGGTTCGGTATCGCCAGCGTGCAGGCGGGCCCATTGTTTTTTCAGGCTGGCGGCGTCATAGGTGTGGTCGCCAGCGTGGGGGAAGGGGGTCCATTTCGCCATGTGTGTCTCCGTTGGTATGAGGTGTGCCCTGAGGGGGGTCAGGCATCGGGCCGGTAGGCCGTGGCCAGCTGCAGCAGGTGTGCGCGCTGGCCGGGTTCGAGGTAGGGCATGAGCAGGTTCAGCACATGGTGTGCGCCGCGCAACAACGCAGCCTGGGCGCTTTCGGGTTCCAGCGCGCGGCGGGGGTCGCGTACGTATTCAAAGCTCAGCCAGTAAGTCAGCACCACGACCATGCTGGTGGCGGTGGGCTCGATTTCACGCGAATCGATTTGCAGGGAGCCTGCACGTTGCATGCCGTCGAGCAGGGTGCGCACGGCATGGGTCTTGTTCTGCAGCACCGTCTGGAAATGCATTTCCAAACGGCGGTTCTTGGACAGAAGGTCGTTGAGGTCGCGGTAAAGAAAGCGGTATTGCCAGATCAGCTCAAAAAGCGTGTGCATGAAGAACCACGCATCCTCAACGTTGCGCACGCTGCTGCTGGCGCCGAGCAGTTCGGTGAGTGCGCGTTCGTAGCGGTCGAACAGCGCATTGATGAGCTCGTCCTTGGCCGGATAGTGGTAATAAAGATTGCCCGGACTGATGCGCAGTTCAGCGGAAATCAGGGTGGTCGAGACGTTGGGCTCGCCAAACCGGTTGAACAGTTCGAGCGTGACTTCCAGTATGCGTTCAGCGGTGCGGCGCGGCGCTTTTTTCACCATGTGTACTGGCCCTCATGCA
>Ga0209477_1000776_pt1 | contig 19950 bp, 14 predicted proteins | sample KloWWTupernatant_FD_187180 | JGI IMG/M metagenome (GOLD analysis project Ga0209477, IMG submission 187180) | Active sludge microbial communities from Klosterneuburg, Austria, studying microevolution and ecology of nitrifiers - Klosterneuburg... | ecosystem: Engineered > WWTP > Aerobic digester >... | reverse complement strand
CGCCGGGCCTCGGCACGACATACGCCTTGCCGACCTCCCCCTGTCGCTCGTCGGGCACCCCGACCACGGCCACGTGCGTGTAGTCCGGATTGCCGCACATGATGCGTTCGATCTCGGCCGGATAGCAGTTGAACCCGCCGACGATGAACATGTCGGTCTTGCGATCCGTGATGCGCAGATAGCCGGTTCGGTCGAGGACGCCGATGTCGCTGGTGTGCAGCCAGCCGTCGCCGTCGATGGCCTTCGCGGTGTTGTCCGGGTCCTCGAAGTAGCCGAGCATGACGTTGTAGCCGCGCACGACGACCTCGCCTGGCTCGCCCGTGAGCTCGCACGGCTGCCGTTCGGCCTGGAGATTCGACGCCCAGAAGGCCTCATCGCCGCGCTCCGCGAGCACGCGCGGGCGCTCCTCATCGCGGCGCTCGACGCAACGATTCCGCCCGGTGGGAATCGCTAGAATCGGTCGTCTTCGCTTCGATGCTCCTTCCTGGAGGCCTCATGCGCCGATCCGTCCTGCCGCTCTTCTCGATCCTTGCCGCTTTCGCAGTCCTTCCCGCTGCAGCCTCGAAGACCGGCGCAGCCGAAGCGACGGCTGAGGCTCTTCTCGCCGCGGCCTATCCCGCCGACGCTCCGGGTGCGGCGGTGCTGGTGAAGCGGAAGGGCGAAGTGGTCCTGCGCAAGGGATATGGGATGGCGCAGATGGATCTCGGGATTGCGGTCTCGCCCGACCATGTGTTCGAGATCGGGTCGGTGACGAAGCAGTTCACGGCGGCGATCGTGTTGCGGTTGGCGGAGCAGGGGAAGCTGACGCTTTCAGATCCGATCACGAAGTACTTCCCGCAGATGACGTTCGGCGGTACTCCGATCACGCTCGAGCAGCTGCTCTCGCACACCGCCGGCGTCCCCAACTACACCGACATGCCGGAGTGGATTCCGCGCTGGCGCGAGGACATGACGGTCGAGACGCTCTTCGCTCTGTTCCGCGACAAACCGCTCGACTTTCCGCCGGGGACGCTGTGGAGCTACAGCAACTCGGGCTACATCCTGCTCGGCGCGGTGATCGAGAAGGTCACCGGCAAGAGCTACGAAGAGGTCGTCGAGTCCGAGCTCTTCGCGCCGCTCGGCATGCACGACTCGCGCTACGGCCACCAGGAGGAGATCGTCCGCGGCCGCGTCGCCGGCTACGTGAAGGGCGCCGAGGGCTGGGCCAACGCCCCCTACCTCTCGCTCACCCAGCCGTACGCCGCCGGCTCGCTGATGTCCACCGTCGACGACCTCGCGCGCTGGAGCGATGCTCTCGAAGCCGGCAAGGTCGTCTCCCCCGCCTCGCGCGACCGCATGTTCACCTCGGTCCTTCTCCACGGCGGCGATCAGGACGGCATCGCTACACGCTACGGCCTCGGCAACGCCATGACCGACGTCGCCGGACGGCCCGCCCACGAGCACGGCGGCGGCATCCACGGCTTCACCTGCGACCTGCTGCGCGTCCCCGGCGACGACCTCCTCGTCGTCATCCTCTCCAACAACCCTATGCAGGACGTGCACGACCTCGCGCATCGCGTCGCCGAAGCCGTGCTGGGTGTGCCGCAGAAGGCGAAACCGGCCGCCTTGAAGCTCGCCGCCACCGCCCTCGACGACTACGTCGGCGTCTACCTCGTGCCCGAACGCTCGGGCGTGCGCCGGATCGTCTCGCGCGACGGCGAGACGCTGCGCCTGCAGCGCACCGGCGGCGACCTGCATCCGCTCGTCGCCGTCGGGCCAGACGCCTTCGAGACCGAGGACGGCACGCCGCTGCGCTTCGAGCGCGGCACCGGCGGACGTGTCACGGCCGTCCTCGTCGACCAGGGAATCGGCCCGGTCTTCCGTTCGCTGCGCACCGACGAGGCGGCACCGCCGCCGCTCAAGGAGGTCGCCGTCGACCCGAGCGCCTTCGACGCGCTCGTCGGCGTCTACGCGCTCGCCCCCGGCTTCGACATCGCAGTGACCCGGGAGGGCGATCACCTCTTCGCCCAGGCCACCGGGCAGGAGAGGCTCGAGCTCTTCCCCGAGTCGCCGGTGCGCTTCTTCTTCAAGCTCGTCGATGCGCAGATCGACTTCGTTCTCGAGAGCGGCCGCGCCGTCTCGCTCGTTCTTCATCAGGGCGGCCAGCACCTGCCGGCGCCGCGCAAGCCGTGAGCCCGCGCGAGCCGTGAGAAATCGATGACGGTGTTCCTGCTGCTGGGGGCGAGTCTGCTGCTGCTCGCCGGGCTCGCGCTGCTCCTGCCGGCGAAGACCTCGCGCGCCGCAGTGCCTTCGACCCGGCTCGACGCGGCGATGCCCGAGTGGCAGTTCGCCGAGTTTCACTCGACGCGCATCCGGGCCTCCTCCTTCCAGGTCGCAGCGGCGATCGATGCCGTCACCGCTGGCGAGATCCGTGGCTTCCGCACGCTCACCTGGATCCGCAATCCGCGCCTTCCCGGCAGCAGCCAGCGACCCAGCATCCTCGCGCCGCCCGCCGACCGGCCCATCCTCGAAGTGGCGACGAGCGCCGGCTTCGCCGAGCTCTGCCGTGTGCCGAATGAGATCGTCGTCGGCACACTGGTCATCGCACCCACCGGGAAAGTGCCGCAACCGCCGCCAGCCCCGGGCGTCGAAGCCTTCGCGGCGCTCACCGCGCCGGGCTACGCCAAGGCGGCGATGAATTTTCACTGGCAGGAGGACGGTCCCGGCCGGGTCCGCCTCTCGACGACGACGCGCATCGTCGCCACCAGCGGCGGCGCGCGCCGCCGCTTCGCTGCCTACTGGCGCGTCATTCACCCCGGTAGCGCCTATCTGCGGCGCGCCTGGCTCGCAGCGATCCGCCGGCGCGCCGAAGGCGCGCTGCCGCCGCCGCGCTGAAGCCGCCGAGCGCCCATAGCGTCCGAAAACGGACAGCAGCGTCCGCCAGCGGACGGCGGCGGCGCTGGCGAGACCTCGCAGAGGGCTGATTTCACGGGGTTCGGCAGTTGGCACGCGGCGTGGATTGAGGTCCGGCGTGGGCAACTCCATGGACCGCGAACTCACTCCCGACGAACATCGCCGCCGCCGGCGCCGCACTGCGACACGTATCGGCCTCGTCGTCGCGAGTGTCGTTGTCGTACTCTTCGCCGCCTCCCGCGCCCTGCGCCCCTCGGTCGAGCGCGCGGAGCTCCGTTTCGCCACCGTCGAGCGCGGCACGCTCGTCGCCAGTATCCCGGCCCAGGGCCGCCTCGCGCCGGCGTTCGAGGAGCAGTTGCTCGCGCCGGTCGAAGGACGCGTCGTGCGCGTGCTCAAGCGCCCGGGCGACACCATTCACCGCGACGAGGCGATCCTCGAGCTCGATCTCGCGGCGGCCGAGTCCGATCTCGCCCGCCTCGACGATCGCGTGGCACGCGCCCGCCATCTGCATCGCCAGCTCGAGCTCGACAGCGGCCGCGAAGTGGCCGAGCTCGAACGCCGCCTGGCCGAAGCCGAGCTCGACCTCGAGGAGGCCGGGGTGGTGCTGGCGCAGCGCACGCGGCTCGCGACCGACGGCCTGATCTCGGAGGGAGAGCTTCTCGCCGCCCAGGTCCAGCGCAAGAAGGCGGAGCTGGTCGTGGACGAGCTCCGTGGCGCCGTCGTCGCGGTGCGCGCGGCGCGCGCCGAACGGCTGAGCGGCGGCGCTCTCGACCTCGCGATCGTCGAGAAGGAACGTGACGAGCTGGCGCGGAAGCTCGCCCTGGCGACCACGCGCTCCGACCGCGACGGCATCGTCACCTACGTGCTGGCGGACGAGGGGGCGCTGGTCCGCCCCGGCGACGTGGTCGCGCGCGTCGCCGACCTCGGCGCTTTCCGCCTCGAAGCGACGGCCGCCGAGCTCCACGCGCCGCGGCTCGCCCCCGGCCTCGCGGTGAGCTTCGCGGCCGCAGCCGGCGAGCGGCTGACCGGCCGCATCGCACGCGTCGATCCGACGCTCGCCGACGCGTCGGTGAAGTTCACCGCCCTCCTCGACCGGCCCGAGCACCCGGCACTGCGCAACGCGCTGCGCGTCGACGTCGATGTGGTGCTCGACGAGCGCCTCGGCGTCCTCAAGGTGCAGCGCCCCGCGTTCGCCTCGGCAGGGGCGCGGCAACAGATCTTCGTCGTCGCCGGCTCCCGCCTCGAGCGCCGCCTCGCCACCTTCGGGCTCGCGGGCCGCGACGAGATCGAGGTCCTCTCCGGGCTCGCCGAGGGCGACCGCATCGTCGTCTCCGACAGTTCCTCCTTCGCCCACATCGAACGCCTCGACCTCCACTAGACCGCCACTAGACCTCCTCGGGAGCTGCCCATGATCGAGCTTCAGCACGTTCGCAAGACCTATCAGACCGACCGCATCGAGACTCTCGCCCTCTCCGAGATCGACCTGGCCATCCCCAAGGGGGAGTTCCTCTCGATCATGGGACCCTCCGGTTCCGGCAAGTCGACCCTCCTCCACCTGATCGGCCTGCTCGACACGCCGACCTCCGGCCTGCTGCGCGTCGCCGGTCACGACGCCAGCCGCGCCGGCGATGCGGCGCTCGCGCGGCTGCGCAACACGCACATCGGCTTCGTCTTCCAGACCTTTCACCTCGTGCCCGACCTGTCGGTGGCCGACAACGTCGAGATTCCTCTCCTCTACCGCAGCGGCGAGCGCAAGCTCTCCGCCAAGGAGCGGCGCGAGCGGGCGCTCGCAGCTCTCGACCGGGTCGGGCTCTCCTTTCGCTCGAGCCACTTTCCCAACCAGCTCTCCGGCGGCCAGCAGCAGCGCGTGGCAATCGCCCGCGCCATCGTCGGCGGACCGAGCCTGCTGCTCGCCGACGAGCCTACGGGCAACCTCGACAGCCGGATGGGTGACGAGATCGTCGGCATCCTCGAGGACCTCAACCGCAAGGACGAGACCACCGTCGTCATGGTGACGCACGATCCCAGGATGGCGGCGCGCACGGCGCGCACCGTCCGCCTGTTCGACGGCCGTCTGGTCAACTAGGAGAGCCACGATGTCGCTCGGCCACCACCTCAAGCTCGCCGGACGCGTGCTGCTGCGCCGCAAAGGCTTCACCGCCGTCAGCCTGTTCACCATCGCGGCGACGCTGCTCGTCGTCTCGACCGCCGCGGCGCTCCTCGACGAGGTCTTCGGCAACCGGCCGCCGGAGACCCGGCTCGAGCGCGCCGTCGGTCTCCTGGCCATGGGGAGCTACGGCGAACGCGGCGGGCAGAGCTCCGGCCCCGGCTACGGATTTCTCGACCGCCACATGCGTGATCTCCCCGAAGTCGCCGAGCAGACCTTTTTCACCGTGCCGAACCGCGCCGCCGCCTACGTCGACGGCGAAAAGGTCAACCTGTTCGTCAAGCGCACCGACGGCGCCTTCTGGCGCGTCTTCGACCTGCGCTTCCTCGAGGGGGCTCCCTTCACCGACGACGACGAGCGCGACCGCAACTTCGTCGCCGTGGTGAGCGTGGCGATGCGCGACAAGCTCCTCGGCGGCGGTCCTGCGGTCGGACGCTGGATCGAGGTCGACGGTCAGCGCTTCCGGGTCACCGGCGTCGTCGAGGACGTCGCGATCGTCAAGCTGCTGCCGGCGGCCGATGTCTGGGTGCCGATCTCGACCGCGCGCTCGGAGCGCTACAAGTCGGAGTACGTCGGCGGCTTCATGGCCGTCTTCGTCGCCGACTCCGCCGCAGCGCTGCCGGGGATCCGCGCGGAGATCGGACGCCGCATCCGGACGACAACCTCGCCGAATCGCGACTTTCCGGTTCTCGCGGGCGGCGCCGACACCAAGTTCGAGGCCGTGTCGCGGATGCTCTTCGCCTCGCGCCTCGACCAGTCGCACCCGGGGAACCTGCGCACCCTGCTCATCGGCCTGGGAGTGCTCTTCATGCTGCTGCCGGCGGTGAATCTGACCAACCTGAACGTCTCGCGCGCCGCCGAACGTGCGGCGGAGATCGGCGTGCGCCGCGCCTTCGGCGCTCCCCGCCGGGCGCTCCTGGGGCAGTTCCTGCTCGAGAATCTGGTGGTTTCGCTGCTCGGCGGAGCCCTGGGCTTCCTGCTTTCGGGCCTCACCCTCGCCGCCATCAACGCCAGCGGCCTGGTGCCCCACCTCGCTCTCGGCCTCAACCTGCGGGTGGCCGGCTGGGCGCTGGCCGGAGCCGTCTTCTTCAGCCTGCTCTCCGGTCTCTGGCCGGCCTATCGCATGTCGCGGCTCGCTCCCATCACCGCACTCGCCGGAGGCCCGCGATGATCCGCCATCTGCTTCGTCTGACCTGGAACCGCAAGCGCTCTACCGCCCTGCTGCTGCTCGAGCTCTTCGTCACCTTCCTCGTCGTCGCGCTGGTCACTACGACAGCGCTCTACCAGGCCACCAACTGGAACCGACCGCTCGGCTTCGAGCCCGCCGGCGTGCTGGTCGCGCGGATCGACTACCAGCGCTCGAGCGACGACTTCTTCGAGCCCGCGGAGGCCGAAGGCTTCGCCCGCCTGCTGCAGGAGGTGCGCGCGCTGCCCGAGGTCGAGGCCGCCGCCGGCTGCCACGTCGTGCCGTTCGATCTCTCCTCGATGGAGAGCGAGTTCGAGCACGCCGGCGAGCGCTTCGACTCGTCGCTCAACGAGGTCACCGACGACTTCGAGCGCGTGATGGGCCTCGAGATCGTCGCTGGGCGCTGGTTCTCGCCGGCGGACGACGGCGCGGCCCCCGTCGTCCTCGATCGCGACCTCGCGGTGCGCGTCTTCGGCTCCGCCCAGGCGGCCATCGGCCAGGCGCTCGACGAGGCGGCCGCGGACACCCTTACGGCCGACGACCGCCGCCGGGTCGTCGGCGTGGTCTCCGACTACCGCGCGGGCGGCGAGCTTTCCGGCCCGGGAAGCTTCTTCTTCGAGCGCGTGCGGGTGGGAGACACCGGCCACCGACCGCCGGGGCACATCCTGCTGCGCTTGCGCCCGGGCACCGGCGCCGCCTTCGGCGAGCCGCTCGCCCGCCGGCTGCAGGCCGTCGCTCCCGCCTGGTCGTTCGACGTTCAGCCGCTCAGCGACTTCCGGCGCACCAATCTCCGGCTGCGGGCGGCACCGCTCGTCGCCGGCGGGATTGTGGGAAGCTTTCTCCTTGCCATGGTTGCCCTGGGTCTCGTCGGTGTGGTCTGGCAGAACGTCACCGAAAGAACGCGCGAGATCGGCCTGCGCCGCGCGGTGGGGGCCACCGGCCCGGCGATCCATCGTCAGTTCGTGCTCGAGATGCTGTTGCTCGCCGCGGCCGCGGTCGTCGCGGGGACGCTGGCGGCGATCCAATTGCCTCTCCTCGACCTCGTCGGCGCCGTGCCCCTGTCCGTGGTCGCCGGCGGCCTGGGGGCGGCCGGCCTCGCGCTGCTGATGCTCTGCGGACTCGCGGCCTGGTTGCCGAGCCGGTTGGCGAGCCGCGTCACCCCCTCTGCGGCGCTGCGCTACGAGTAGCCGGCGATGATCCTCGTCGCCGACGACGACGCCGCGATCCGCGCCTCCCTGCGGCTGCTGCTCCGCCAGCGTGGCTACGACGTGCTCGAGGCCGCAACGGCGGACGCCGCGCTCGCCGCGGCGGCGCGCGCCGAGGTGGAGCTCGTCCTGCAGGACATGAACTTCTCGCGTTCGACCGGCGGCGAGGAGGGGCTCGACCTCCTGCGCCGTCTCCGCGCGGCTCGTCCCGAGCTGCCGGTCGTGCTCCTCACCGCCTGGGGCTCCATTCCGCTGGCGGTTGCCGGCATGCGCGCCGGGGCGGTGGATTTCCTCACCAAACCGTGGGAGAACGACGTCCTCGCCTCGACCGTGGCCACGGCGCTGGGTCTCGCCCGCGCCCGGCGGGAAGTGGCGCGCGACGCCAACGGCCGGCGCGAGGCGCTCGCGCTGCGCGGCGACTTTTCCGCGATCCTCGGCGAGGCTCCGCAGCTCGTGGCTCTCCTCGAGCTCGCGGCACGTGTCGCTCCGTCCGAGGCTTCGGTGCTCATCACCGGCGAGAGCGGCACCGGCAAGGAGCTCCTCGCCGAGGCGATCCACACCAACAGCGGCCGGCGCGGCGGGCCGTTCGTTCAGGTCAACGTCGGCGGCCTGCCGACGCAGCTGTTCGAGAGCGAGCTCTTCGGCCATGTGCGCGGCGCCTTCACCGACGCGCGCAGCGACCGCAAAGGGCGTTTCGAATTGGCCCACGGCGGCACCATCTTTCTCGACGAGATCGGCGAGCTCGAACCGGCGGCGCAGGTCAAGCTCCTGCGCGTACTGCAGGACCGCAGCTTCGAGCCGCTGGGCTCGAGCGCGACCCGGCGCGTCGACGTGCGCGTCGTCTCGGCCACCAACCGCGACCTGGGCGAGCTCATCGCCGCCGGCAGCTTTCGCGAAGATCTGTTCTATCGCCTCAACCTGATCACCCTGCACCTGCCGCCGCTGCGCGAACGCCGCGGCGACATCGAGCTCCTGGCGCGTGCCTTCCTCGCCAGCGCCGCGGCGACGCACGGCCGCCCCGGTCTCGCGCTCTCTGCGGGCGCGCTCGCCGCGCTCGCGGCGCGGCGCTGGCCGGGCAACATCCGCGAGCTCCGGCAGACGATCGAGCGCGCCGCCATCGTCGCCCCCGACGACCTGCTGACCGCGAGCGATCTTCTGCCCGGGGCCGGGGGCTCGACGGCAATGGCCTCTGCCGCCGGTCGCCTCCAGAGCCTCGAACGGACGGCGATCGAGCGTGCCCTCACCGCACACCGCGGCAACCTCACGCGCGTCGCCGCCGAGCTCGGCATCACCCGCCAGGCGCTCTATCGCCGGATGGAGAAGCACGGCCTCGAGCGCGCCGACGAGCCGCCGGGATGAGGCGCCGCGCTTGCAGCAACAGCGTCCGGCGGAGGTCCGCGTGACGCTCGGTCAGCGCGTCCCTTTGCTGCTGCTCCTGCTCTTCGTGCCGCTCGCCGCGCTCGCGGCCTACGCAGCGCGCTCCTCCGCGCTCGGTCTCGCGCTCGCCGAGGCTGCGGTGCTCGTCGCGCTGGCGGCGTCGTGGCGCTTCCTCCGCCTCGGGCGGGCGGCGCGGGACCTGGCCAGGAGCGGCCGCGAGCTCCTCGCCGAAGGCGACTTCGTCACCCGCTTCCGGCCTCTCGGTCAGCGCGACGTCGATGAGCTGGTGGCGCTGTTCAACGCCCTCTCGGAAGAGCTTCGCCGGGAGCGGATGCGGCTCGAGGCGCGCAACCTCCTGCTCGGCAAGCTCGTCTCCGCTTCTCCGGCGGGCGTCGTCATGCTCGATCTCGAGGGCCGGGTCGACCTCCTCAATCCAGCTGCAGCCGCGCTGCTGGGCCGCGGCGCCGTGGTCGCGGAGTCGCTCGTCGGCCGCCCTGCAGCCGAGCTGCCGCCGCCCTTCGGAGCCGCCGTCGCCGGCCTCGCCGCCGGCGGGGTGCAGGTCGTCTCCCTGGCCGGCGGCCGGCGCGCCCGGGTGGCGCGCGCCGAGTTCGAGGATCGCGGCTTCGGACGGACCTTTCTCCTCATCGAGGAGATCACCGACGAGATCCGCGCCAGCGAACGCTCGGCCTACGAGAAGGTCATCCGGCTCGTTTCGCACGAAGTCAACAACTCGGCGGGCGCGATCGCCTCGCTGCTCGACTCGTCGCGCGCGATGCTCCGCGCGACGCGCCGCGATCGCTTCTCCGGCACGGCAGAGGGCGGCGCGGCAGGAGACGATGCCGCGGAGATCGACGAGGCGCTGGCCGTCGCAGGGAACCGCATCCGGCACCTCGCTGCCTTCGTCGACGGCTTCGCCGATGTCGTGCGCTTGCCCGAGCCCGTGCTTCGGCGCTGCGATCTCGCGGAGCTGGCGCGCGACCTGGTGACGCTGCATCGCGCCGAGGCCACGAGCCGCGCCTTGACGCTCGATCTCGACGTTGTGAGCCATCTGAGAGATCCGGGCGCGCCGGTTTGCGTTCTCGCCGATCGCGAGCAACTCGAGCAGGCGGTCGTCAATCTGCTGCGCAATGCGTTCGAAGCGACGCCTGCGGGCGGGCGGATCGCGGTCGCGCTCGCTGCGGACGGTCGCACGGCGGCGCTCGCGATCCGCGACAGCGGCCCGGGCATTGCGCCCGCGGTCGCGACGCACCTGTTCACGCCGTTCTTCTCCACCAAGCGCGACGGCCGAGGCCTCGGTCTCACGCTGGTGCGGGAAGTCGCTCTCCGCCACGGCGGCACGGTCGGCCTGCACACCCACCCCGAAGGGGGCGCCGTGGCGGAGCTCCGTCTGCCTTTCGCCGAGACGCGTCTCCCGGACTCTCCGGGCTAGTCGGCGGCCCACCAGCCGGTCGCTACCGCGAGCTCGGCGTTGAGCAGGCTCGCGCCGGCGGCGCCGCGCTCGGCGTTGTGGCCGAGGAGCGAGAACTTCACTCCCAGCACCGGGCACTCGCGCAGCCGGCCGAGGTGCACCGTCATTCCAGAGGTCGCTGCCGCCGACTCCGCGAGATCGAGCCGCGGCTGCGGGCGCTCGGGGCGATCGTGCAGCACGAGCGGCTGGAGCGGCGCGGAGGGCAGCCCGAGATCCTGCGGCAGGGCGCGGAAGGAGGAGAGGACCTCGCGCACCAGCACCAGCGACGGGTTGCCGGCGAGGCGCACGCTCACCGCCTCGGTGTGGCCGTCGACCACCGGCACGCGGTGGCAGAGCGCCGAGACCCGCGCCGTCGCCTCGACCACCCCCTCGCCGACCAGCGCGCCGAGCATCTTGCGCGTCTCTTCTTCGACCTTCTCTTCCTCGCCGCGGATGTACGGGATCACGTTGCCGAGGATGTCGAGCGCCGGCACACCTGGATAGCCGGCCCCGCTCACCGCCTGCATCGAGCTCATCAGCACCGCTTCGACTCCGAAGGCGGCATGCAGCGGGCCGAGCGCCATCGCCAGCACCGTCGCCGTGCAGTTCGGATTGCAGACGATGGCGCCGGAGAAACTCCGCTCGCGGCGCTGGCGCGGGATGAGCCCGAGGTGGGCGGCGTTCACCTCCGGTATGACGAGCGGAACGTCGGCCTCCATGCGGTAGGCGGAGGCGTTCGAGAACACCCAGGCGCCGGCGATCGCGAACAGCGGTTCGAGCTCGCGCGCCGGCGCGGTGTCGAGCGCGCTGAAGACGATCCCCGCCGGCGCCCCCTGCGGCGTGCACGGGGTGAGCACGCGATCGCCGTAGCCAGCATACGGCTCGCCGCCGAGGCGCCAGTCGCAGGCCTCCGAGTAGCGCTTGCCGGCGCTCCTTTCGCTCGCCGCGAGGTGACGGATTTCGAACCAGGGATGCGCCGCCAGGCGGCGCACGAAACGCTGGCCGACGACGCCGGTGGCGCCGAGGACGGCGACGGGGAGGCGTGAAGCGGGAGGCGGGAAGGGCGTGGTCACGACGAGTTTCCTTTCTGGTTCAACAGGGAATTCGGCCGGCGAAATCGAGCAGAGCGGCGCGCAGCGCGGCAGGGTCGGCGGCGAGCGGCCGGGCGAGGAGCGGCCGCGCCGCGGCCGACGCCAGAGCCGCCGGCAGCGGCGCCGCCGGATCGCGCGTGGTCTCGAACTTGGCTGGATGGGCGGTGGCGAGAAAGAGCCCGTGCTCGCCGGGCTGAAGGCTCCGCCGCAGGACGTCGAACGCCACGGCGGCGTGCGGGTCGGCACGCAGCCCGAGCGCCGCGAGGTCGGCGAGCGCGCCGCGGGTGGCTGTGTCGTCGGCGCTTCCCCAGCGCAGGCCCGCGCGCAGCGCCGCCGCGTCGTCGCCGAACAGGCGCGCGATGCGCGGCCAGTTGTTGGGCGCTCCGACGTCCATCGCATTCGACAGCGTCGCGACGCTCTCTCGCGGCGCGAACGGCTGCCCGTCGAGAAAGTCGGGCACCGTGCGGTTGGCGTTCGTCGCCGCGACGAGGCGGGCGATCGGCGCCCCCAGCCGCTGAGCGAGGAGCCCGGCACACAGGTTCCCGAAGTTGCCCGACGGCACGGCGACCACCAGCGGGACCTTCCCCGGCGCCCGCGCCGCGGCCTCGAAGTAGTAGGTGATCTGCGCCAGCAACCGGGCGAGATGGATCGAGTTCGCCGACAGGAGGCCGAGGCGCCGGGCGAGCTCCGGATCGGCGAAGGCGCCCTTCACGAGTCGCTGGCAGTCGTCGAACGAGCCGGCGACGGCGAACGCCAGGACATTGTCACCCAGGGTCGCGATCTGGCTCTCCTGCAGCGGCGAGATCCGCCCGGCCGGATAGAGCACGACGGCGCCGAAGCCGGGCAGGCGATGGAAGGCGTCGACCACCGCCGCTCCGGTGTCGCCGCTGGTGGCGGTGAGCACGGTGCGCCGCTCACCTTCACCCCTCCCGGCTGCACGCTCGCGCAGACGCGCCAGAACCTGCGCCAGGAAGCGCACGCCGAAGTCCTTGAACGAGAGCGTCGGGCCGTGGAAGAGCTCGAGCACCGAGAGCTCGGGACTGAGCTCGCGGTAGACCACCGGGAAGTCGAGCGCGGCGCCGACCATCGCGGCGACCTCGTCGCGCGTGAGCTCGGGAGCCAGCAGGCGAAACAGGATCTCCGTCGAGCGCTCCGCGAACGGCAACGCGAGCAGCGCCGGCAGATCGGCGAGCGGCGCGAGCTCCGTCGGCAGGTAGAGCCCGCCGTCGGCGGGGGCGTTGCGCGCCGCCGCGTCGAGGAACGACGTGCGCAGCGCGGGATCGCGCGTGCTGGTGACGATCATCGCCTCAGTCCTCGGCTCCGCTGATCCGCCGCCCGCCGACCCGATCGAGCCGGCAGAGCCGCGCGTAGGCGACGACGCCGGCCCGCCGCCAGGCTGCGACGCCGGCCGCCGCGATGGTCTCGGCCGGCCCGGGCTCGACCACCGCGAAGACCGCCGGACCCGCCCCCGAAAGCGTGCAGCCCAGTGCCCCGGCGGCGAGCGCCGCCTCCTGCACCGCGCGGAATCCGGGGACGAGCGCGGCGCGATGCGGCTCGGCGAGCGAATCGCGGAGAGCGCTCGCGAGCAGCTGGAGGTCGTCGACATGCAGAGCGTGAATCAACGCCCCGAGATTCTGCGCCCAGGCGATGGCGTGCGGCACCGACAGCTCGCGCGGCAGCACGCTCCGCGCGACGCGCGTCTCGAGCTCGAGCTCCGGCACCCAGAGGACGAAGCGCAGCTCCTCCGGGAAGGGCAACGCGCGCGACCCCGACGCCGGATCCACCAGGCGCAAGCCGCCGAGGAGCGCCGGCGCGACGTTGTCGAGATGTACCGCGCCCGAGGCTTGCGCCTCCGCTTCGCCGGCAGCGGCGAGGAGCGCCCGTTCGCCCAGGGGCCGGCCGAGGAGCTCGTTGAGCGCGACCAGCGTCGCCGCGACCGACGAGGCGCTCGAGCCCAGGCCGGAGGCGACCGGCAGCTCCTTGTGCAGCACGAAGTCGAGCGCCGGCAGCGGCTCGCCGAGGGCGCGCGCAAAGGTGTCGCGCGCCTTGAGGACGAGATTCTGCCGCGGGTCGGCCGGCAGGCGGTGGGCGAACGGACCGCGGCACTCCAGGGCGTCCCCCTCCCCTGCCGCACGCCCGGCGGCGACGCGAACATCGACCCGATCGCCCCAGAGGAGCCCGTCCACGGGCGAGATCGCCGCGCCGAGGAGATCGAAGCCGGCAGCGAAGTTGCCGATGCCGGCGGGGGCGTAGGCGGTGACCCACTCCCCCTCCGAGAGCGGACCGGGGTCTGGCGCAATCGATGGGACCGGCTTGGCGGCAATCGTCTGAGACTCCGGCTCGTCGGGCGCGACGCGCTCGAAGAGCCGTTCGTGGACCGCCGCGACGGCGCGCCCGCCGTCCTCCTCGGCGATGACCGCCGAGATCGAACGCTCCGAGGCCCCCTGCGCGATCGCCGCTACATTCACGCGTGCCTCGCCGAGCGCGCCGAAGAAGTCGCCGGCGACGCCGACCCGCTCGCGCATGCCGTCGCCCACCAGGCTGACGATGGCGAGGTTCCGCCGCGAGACGACTTCGTCGACCCGGCCGGTGTCGATCTCGGATTCGAACGCCGCGCGCACCGCCCGCTCGGCCTCGTCGGCGACGCCAGCGTCGATGCAGAACGAGATGGCGGTCTCGCTCGAGCCCTGGGTGATCAGCATCACCGAGATGCCGCGACTCGCGAGCGCCGCGAACAGCCGCGCCGCGACGCCCGGAACGCCCTCCATGCCAGGGCCGAAGAGGCTGACCAGGGCGACTCCGCGGGAGTACGAGATCCCGCAGGCGACGCGCGCGGCGGCTTCCTGCGGCACCACCGCGCGGCGTTCGACCAGCGTGCCCGGATGGCCGGGACGGAAGGTGTTGCGGATGCGCACCGGAATCGCCGCCGCGCGCGCCGGCGCGATCGTCCGCGGATGCAAGACCTTGGCGCCGAAGTGCGCCAGCTCCATCGCCTCCTCGTAGCTCATGCGCTCGAGGCAGAAGGCGGCCGGGGCGAGCCGCGGATCAGTGGTGAAGACACCGTCGACGTCGGTCCAGATCTCGAGGAGGCGCGCCTCGAGGGCCTGAGCGAGAAGCGCCGCCGAGTAGTCCGATCCGCCGCGGCCGAGGCACATCACCTGCCCGCCTTCGTCACCGCCGAAGAAGCCGGGCAGGAGGAGTACCCTGCTCCCGTCGAGGCGGCGTGACGCCAGGCGCTGCTTCATCGCCGCCGGCTGCGGGGCTGCGCCGAGCGGGTCGCCGATGCAGGGCACGACCTCCAGGGGATCGAGCGCCTCGGTCTCGAGATCGCGCGACGAGAAAAGCTCGAGCAAGAGGGCGCAGCTCGCGCGCTCGCCGAGGACGATCGCTCGTGCCTCCACCCGCGGTGAGCAGTCGCCCAGCAGCGCGACGCCGCGCAGGATCTCCGCCAACTCGGCGGCGAGTCCCGAGAGACGGCGCGCGAGGCGGGCCGAGGACTCCTCACCGAGCTCGCCTGCGAGCTCTTCGGCGATGCCGGCGTGCACGTCGCGGAATCGCGTGGCGGCCGCCTCGGCTTCCTCCCGCCGCCCGGCGGCGGCGTGGGCGAGACCCTGGATCAGGAGGTCAGTCACTCCGGAGACCGCCGAGGCGACGACGCCCACCCGCTCCGCCGCTGCCGCACCGGCGACGAGATCCGCCACCCCGCGCATGCGCGCGGCGCCGGCAACCGAGGTGCCGCCGAACTTCATGACTCGAAAGGTAGGTCGATACGACCGCATGCCCGACTCCTCGAAAACTCCGCAAACAAAAAAGCCCCGCTACCTCGTCGGAGGAGCGGGGCTGTTGCTGGCACTCGAATGCCGTTCGCCTAGGCGATCCCCGTTCCCCCGCTCGCGCGGTGGGTCGTGGTCGTCGTCGACATCGAACAGGCGTTGCCGCTCTGGCTGTGTGAGCTCATGACAGACCCACGCTACAGCCGCCCGTCGGCGGCTGTCAAACGGAGAGCGGCCGGTCCTCGCACTGCGGCCTGCGGCGGCAGAACCGCCGCAGAACCGCGCGGCCCATGGCGTCCGCCGGCCGCGTCAGTCGATCGCGACCACCCGGAAGATGGCGATCGTGCCGCTGATCTCGTTCGCCGAAACCAGCAGGTCCTGGCCGTTCGGACTCTGACTCGCCGGAATGAAGAGCAGTCCTTCGGGCCCGAGATCGCCGGCGGTGCCGGCTTCGGCATCGCCACTGAAGATGCGGGTGTTGGCGTAAGCCGCGAGCTCGACCGCGAGCGGGTCGGTCACGTCGTAGGCGAAGATGCCGCCCTGGCGCTCGAGGCCGACGAAGGCGTAGACGCGCTGGTCGATGGTGCCGAGCGCCAGAGCTTCCGGCTCCGGGCCCTTGTCGTCGCTGCGCGAGTCGAACGAGTCGTTCTCGGTGTTGTCCGAGTTGAAGTTGGCGGCATCGTGGCGTCCGAGGATGCGCTCGAAATCGCGCCCGCTGTCGTGGATCAGCTGCCCCTGCGCGGTCCAGATCGAAAACGACCGGCCGCCGAACGAGCGCAACTGATCGACGTCGCCATCGTCGTCGGTATCGGCGCCGGCGGTCGTGACCCGGAGGCGTCCGAGGTTCTCGTCCTCCTGCAGGTCGTCGGCGTTCGGAAAGTGCACCGGGTCGAGGTCGAGGTCCTTGATGCGTTCGAGCTCGGAGTAGCACTCGTAGTCGCGGGTGTCGCCCTCGTTGGCGGTCACCAGGTAGCGGCGACCGTCGTGGAGATAGAAGGCGATCGCGTCGGGCTGATACATGCCACGCACAGGCCAGGTGGCGAGCCGCACCGCGCCGTCGCGATCGGAGGCGTCGAGCTGATTGACGCGCTGCGAATGGTCCTTGGTGCCGAGTGGGTGAAGCGCCGTCACCGTGCCGTTCGCCAGATCGACCACCGCGATGGCGTTGGCCTCCTGCAGCGTGACGTAGGCGGTCTTCGAATCGTCCGCCACCGCGATGTACTCGGGCTCGAGGTCCTGCGAAGGCGTCGCGTTGGGTCCGAAGAACCGCACTTCGGGGTGGAGCGCCGGGAAGACACCGTGGAAGTCGGCCGTGCGGACCGCCGCCTGCGCGAGCTGGGAGCGATCGGCCGGGACGTCGATGATCGTCACCGAGCCCTCCGGGTCGTTGGCGAGCCCCGCCTCACAGTAGTCCTTCGGCTCGCCCTCGTTGGCGACCACGACGCGGGAGCCATCCGGGGTGAAGGTCAGCATGTCGGGCAGGGCGCCGGCCGGCAGCGCGGCGAGGATGTGACCCGAGAGGTCGAAGAAGACCACCTTGCCCGGCTGCTGCCTGTCCTCCGCCTCGACCGCCGCGGCGGCGAGATCGCCCCAGGTCGCAACGCTGTTGACGCCACCGCCGTAGGCCGCGAAGTCGACCGTGAAGAGCGCCGCCGGATGCGCCGGATCGGAAAGATCGAGCGCCTGCACCGCGTTCGCCTGGGCGTTGACGAAGAACAGCCGCTTCGCCGACCGGCTGTAGGCGGCGATCTCTGCCCCGCCCTCTTCGAACAGGCCGGTCGAGAAGCCGCCGATCTTCTCCAGGCGGATCGTTCCCGCCGACAGGTCGACCGGCGGGCGATTGCCGGCGGTCCGGTCGATATCGACTGTCGCGCTCGCGGCCGCCGTCGCCACCGCGCCGAGCATCCATCCCAACATGTGCATCTTGCGCATGAGTCCCTTCTCCTTGAGAGAGGAGCAAGTTAGCCCGCGCGCGTGACGATTCGACGGCAGGCAGGCGACGGAGCGAGAACGGTGCGCTCGCAACGGGTCGTTGCCGCGGCGCGCTTCTGACATGATCGCGCTTCGGAACCCCAGCGACCCGCAGGACCCGGAGGCCGGAATGAAATCGCTCGCCCTGTCGATCGTTACGCTCGCCCTCGGGCTCGCCGCCTGCGCCGCGCCGCCGCCCGCTGCCGACTCGCCCGCGGCCGCCGCTGCGGCACCGGCCGCGAAGGTGGACTACTTCGACAACACCGGGCGCACCGACGTCCTCTCGGGCGGCGCGCGCAAGATCCCGATCACGACGCCCAAGGGGACGTTCAATGTCTGGACGAAGCGGGTCGGCAACAACCCGACTCTGAAGGTGCTTCTTCTCCATGGCGGGCCGGGCACGACGCACGAGGCGTTCGAGGCTCTCGACAGCTACTTCCCCGCCGCCGGCATCGAGTACTACTACTACGACCAGCTGGGTTCGGCCTACAGCGATCAGCCGGACGAGCCGAGCCTGTGGGAGATCCCGCGCTTCGTCGACGAGGTCGAGCAGGTGCGCCTGGCGCTCGGCCTGACGAAGGACAACTTCGTCCTGCTCGGCGTCTCCTGGGGCGGGATCCTGGCGATCGAGTATGCCCTCGCGCACGGCGAGAACCTGAAGGGCCTGGTGATCTCGAACATGATGTCGAGCATCCCGGCTTACAACGCCTACGCCCACGACGTGCTGATGCCGCAGATGGATCCTGGCGTGCTCAAAGAGGTCCTGGAGCTCGAGGCACGCAAGGAGTACGAGTCGCCGCGCTACATGGAGCTGCTGCTCAACTCCTACTACACCGAGCACATCCTGCGCATGCCGTTCGCCGAGTGGCCCGACCCGGTGATGCGCTGCTTCGCCCGGCTCAATCGGTCGATCTACGTGCCGATGCAGGGGCCGAGCGAGATGGGGGCGTCGGGCAAGCTCGAGAAGTGGGACCGGAGCGGCGACCTGAAGCGGATCGCCACCCCGACCCTGGTCATCGGCGCGCAGCACGACACCATGGACCCCAAGCACATGGCCTGGATGGCGACCCAGTTCCCGCGCAGCCGCTTCCTCCTCTGCCCCAACGGCGGCCACCTGGCGATGTACGACGACCAGGCGACCTACATGAACGGCCTCCTCGCCTTCCTGAAGGATCTCGACGCCGGGAAGATCTGAAGGCCCGCGAATCTCGCGGGCGGCCCGGCCGAGCGGGCGGGAGCGGCGAGGAAGTTCCTCCGAGCCCCCGTCAGGGCGCAACCGCCGACCAGCGGCTCGTGCTCTTGTTCTCGAATCCGTCGAGAAACAGCGACTCCGCTCCGTCGTCGGAGATCGCCCAGAGCTCGTAGCCGGGCCCGAGATCGTGCGCCCGCGCTCCGCCCGACCTGCTTGACACATAACTTGACTCATGCTTGACTCATATCCGTGCCGTTCGAGCCCCGGTTCACGATCCGCCCGCAGCTGCTCGCCTTGGTCGAGCAGGTGGCCGTGCTGCGCGAGCGGATCCAGGGGGCGGCGGTCGAGTTGGCGTGGATCCCGGCGCTGCAGAAGGACACGCGGGCGCGCAACGGCCATGCCTCGACGGCGATCGAAGGCAATCCGCTGACCCTCGAACAGGTGCGCTTGGTCGAGGAAGGGCGCGAGCTCTCCGCCGTGGCCTCCCGACCGCAGCGCGAGGTGCTGAACTACTTCGCCGGCCTGCGCTACGTCGAGAAGCACGCGAAGAAGAAGACCCTTCGGCACGAAGACATCTTCGAGCTCCACCGGCGGCTCGCGGCCTCCGTCATGGACCAGGGGCAGGCCGGGCGCTACCGCACGATCGCCGTCCGTGTCGGCCCGCACATTCCGTCCGCCGCAGCGGAGGTTTCCGGGCTGATGTTCGAACTGCTGCAATGGTGGAATGCGAAAGCCGTGAAGCTCTCGCCGGTCTTGAGCTCCGCCATCCTCCACTATCAGTTCGAGTGGATCCACCCTTTCGCGGACGGCAACGGGCGAACCGGCCGCGCACTGGCGCTGTGGGAGCTCTATCGGCGCGGCTTCGACAGCCACCACATCTTCTCCGTCAACGAGTACTACTGGGAAGACCGCCCCGCCTACTACGCGGCGCTCGACGCCGTCCGGCGGGAGGGGGGCGAGCTCACCGGCTGGCTGGAGTACTGCGCCGAGGGTCTGCGCCGGACCCTCGACCGAACGTGGACCCGCCTCCAGTCGCTCGATGTCCGATCGCGGGAGAAACTGGTCTTGCGACCGCGCCAGGAGGAGCTCCTCAGGCTCCTGCGGGATCACGGCAGTCTCGCCCCCGCGGAGCTGTGGGATGCCCTGTCGATCTCCCGCCAGGGCGCCATGGATCTCTTGCGCCCGTTGCTCGCCGCCGGCCTGGTCGAGAAGGTCGGCAGCAAGAAGACGGGACGCTACAAGCTCGCCCAACCGTGACGGATCGGATGGCGCGGCGCTGATCGCGTTGCAGCTGCCGCGACGGCCCCTTCCCACGATCCGAACATGAGCTTCGCCGCTTTCGCGAGCGCCGGATCTGCCAGTTTCCCCGTCTTGACGTGGCGGGCGATCGGTTCAATTCCCGCTCGCCCCCGGCGTTTGATCTCCCGGAGCACGTCCCCACCGCTCGTGTACTTCGAGTCCGGCAGGATCGCCATCGCCAGTGCGCGCCGGCGGCTCGCACCCGCATCCCCGAGCGCCTCCAGGATCGAGTCTCGCAGGCGGTGCGCAGCGAGAAACAGCGCTCTGCGCTTCGCGACGCCGCCGCGGAAGCTCCCGTCGACGAGTCGAGCGAGATCCGCATCGACCGTCACCGGATCGGTATAGCGCAC
>Ga0209477_1000775_pt1 | contig 19952 bp, 8 predicted proteins | sample KloWWTupernatant_FD_187180 | JGI IMG/M metagenome (GOLD analysis project Ga0209477, IMG submission 187180) | Active sludge microbial communities from Klosterneuburg, Austria, studying microevolution and ecology of nitrifiers - Klosterneuburg... | ecosystem: Engineered > WWTP > Aerobic digester >... | reverse complement strand
ATTGTCGGTATTCCCCACCCACACCCCCACGACGTAGTCGTTGGTATAGCCCATCGTCCAGTTGTCCTTGTTGTCGTTGGTGGTCCCAGTCTTGACTGCGGCGGTGCGCTTGCCGGCCAGGTCGAGCTTGTCGCCAAAGGCGGCGGCGCGCGCGTTTGGATCGGACAGGACGTCAGACAGGATGTAGGTAAGCTGCTTGCTGTTCGGGCCGAGCAGGTCGGGCTTGAGGGCCGGCTGGTACTGGTAGAGGACCTTGCCCTTGGCGTCTTCGACCCGCAGAATGGCGACTGGATCGAGCTCGCGGGAGCCGGCCTTGCGCTGCGAGGCGGGCCGGGGTGTGCCGACCATCGAGCCGCCGTTGGCGAATACGTTATACACGTAGGTGAGGTCCAATAGTTTGACTTCACCACCGCCCAGGGTAAGGGCCAGGCCGTAGAATTCGAGGCCCTTATTGAGGTCAGTGATGCCGAGCTTGTGTGATAAGCGGAGAACATTCCCAATCCCGGCCTGGTTGAGCGCATCGACGGCGGGAATGTTGTAGGAGCGGGCCAGGGCCTGGCGCATGCGGACCGGGCCGTGGTACTTCCTGTCGTAGTTCTCAGGCACATACGGGATGTCGCCGCCCGACGGGAAGGTGTTGCGGACATCCCAGAACATCGTCGCCGCGCTCTTGCCCTGACGCAGCAACTCGAGATAGGTGATCGGCTTGAAGGACGAGCCGGGCTGGCGCTCCGCGGTCGCCACGTTGAACTTGCCATCGATGGTGTCGTTGTAGTAGTCGACGCTGCCGAGCATGGCCAGGATCTCGGCCGTGTCGCGTTTGAGCACGACCAGTGAGGCGTTGTTGGCGTTCTTGCCGGATTCCTGAAGCGCGGCGATCTGCTTTTGAGCGAGTTTTTGCACTTCCTCGTTGATCGACAAATCGAGGGTGGTGTAGATGCGCAGGCCGCCCCGGTTGACCAGATCGGTGGCCGCGTCGGAGGTGATCCCGAGGTGATCGGAGAGCACATCGACAACGTGATCGCGGGCGTACACCGCGAAATGCGGCGCCTGGATGTTGAAGCGGCTCTGGCGAGTGCGCAGATTCAGCGACTGCACCCGCGCGTCATCCGCCTGTTGGGGGGTCACCGAGCAGTCCTTCACCCCGGCATCGGTGCCCTCAACCATGGCTTGCAGGATGATCCCCTGGCGGACCTTGGCTTCATTGGGCTTGTCGTACGGATTCTGGGCGGGGAATTGCGGGATCGGGGCCAGCGCGGCGGCCTCGGCCAGGTTCAGGTCGCGGGCGCTCTTGCCGAAGTAGACCCGCGCGGCGGCCTCGATGCCATAGGCCAGGTTGCCGTAGAAGTTGGTGTTCAAATACCACTCGAGCTGGGTCTTCTTGTCGTAGCGCCGGTTGACTTCAATCGAGATCAGGGTTTCGCGGATCTTTACCTCGGTGGTGCGCTTTGGCCCTACCCGTTCCTCGATCGGGGTGATCGCGTTTTTGACCAACTGCTGGCTGATGCCCGACGCGCCCTGGGTGACGCCGCCCTGCAGGTTATTCAGCACCGCGCGGGCCAGACCGCGAATGTCGACGCCCTCGGTTTCGTAGAAGCGCCGGTCTTCGCTGGCGACCACGGCGCAGCGCAGAAACGGCGAGATATCGTCATATTTGACCCATTGCCGATCTCCGGCGCTCTCGTCGAGAACCTCGTAGAGGAGTTTGCCGGTCCGGTCGAGGATGCGGGTAGTCTGGAAATCCTGCTCAACCTTCTGCAGTTTGCTCGGGTCTGGCAGGTTGCTGGTAAGGGTGTTGTAAACGGCGCTTGCGGCGGCGGCGACGGCCACGGGAATGGCGAGCGAAACCGCGCCGGCGACCACCCCCAGGACAATGAGCACGCGCAAAATGCGCATTGGTCCACTATTTCGGACCTTGTAGCGACGGCGCTGGCGCAGGCGGATCAGGTTCGTCGATCTCATGAAACCGGGATCATATCGTATTGACGAGGTTTATCCGTAGATCCACCCAGACTCAGGGCAATTCACTCATGTTCGAATCCACAGTCGGACCACTGCCGTGGACCGGACAGGTGTGGTCGGAACCTATCCGCAGATTACGCCGATTCACGCCGATTCACCTATATAGAAATCGGCGTGAATCTGCGTAATCTGCGGATAGATCATTTGAGTAACCACGACCAAAGCCTGACGCATTACGATACGTCCATCAACCGCCATCGCCTGTTCGTCCTGATCCAACTCGCCGTCCTGCTCGGGCTGGCCAGCCTGGCCCGCCATTCGGCGCCGCTGGTCAGGCTCGGACCGCAGCAGCAGGTCCAGACCCGCATGCCGATCGCGGGGGTGCACACCCGCTTCAGCGACGAGGTCGAGGAGTGGAAGATCCAACGCGGGCTGGCCATGGCCCGCGAGATGGGCGCCGCCTGGGTGGTCGAGTTCTTCCCTTGGGCCTACGCGGAGCCCGCGCCCGGGCGCTACGACTGGGCGGCCTTTGACCGGATCATCAATCATGCCAACCGGCAGGGCCTGACCGTCATTGCGCGCCTGGGGTTTGTTCCGCTGTGGGCGCGCGAGAAGGCGGTCGGCAAGACCGGGGCCGAAAACACGACGGTGACCTTCCTTCCGCCCGCGCTGCACGATGACTTTGCGACCTTTGCCGCCGCGTTCGCCAGGCATTATGCCGGGCGGGTGAAATACATCCAGGTGTGGAACGAGCCGAACCTGGCCCTGGAGTGGGGGATGCGGCCGGTCGACCCGGCTGGTTATGTGGCGATGCTGCAAAAGGTCTATCCGGCGATCAAGGCCGCCAACCCGGACACGATCGTGCTGGGCGGGGCGCTGGCCCCTACGCTGGAATCCGAGGGCAGCGCCGGCGGGCTGAATGATCTGACGTTTCTGGGGCGGGTCTATGCCGCGCTGGACGGTGGAGCTCGTCCGTGGGACGCCCTGGCCGTCCACGCCTACGGCTTCGATCGCCCGCCCGAGGAGGCGCCCGCGGCGGACCGGCTGAACTATCGGCGGGTTGAATTGGCGCGTGAGATCATGCGCGCCCACGGCGACATTGGCGATGTCCACATCACCGAAGCGGGCTGGAACGACGATCCGCGCTGGCCGCAGGGGGTGACGCCGGCAAAGCGGATTGCCTATACGCTGGGGGCCTGGGAGTGGGCGAGCGAGCGCTGGCCATGGGTGAAGAGCGTCTCGATGTGGGTGTTCAAATTGCCGGCCCCGGCCCGCAACTATCGCGATCGATTCACGTTTATCACGCCCAGCCTGGAGCCGCTCCCAATTTACGAGGAGGTCCAGAAGGCGCTGGCGCCGTAGAAGGCAAATTCGAGACCTTCGCCCCATCCCGATACACAAACAGCGCCGCGAGTTCGCGTTCATCGAGCCACGGCCAGGCCTCGTCCTCGCCCAGGATGAAGGCTGTCTTGGCCGCGATGTCGGCCTCGACCGCCGTCGGAGCGCGCACGGTGACGCTGAGGAGGTTGTTGTCAGCGGGTTGGCCCGTGCGGGGATCGATCAAATGGTGTCGAACATCGCCGTTGCGCAGCCACCAGCGTTTGCCGATCCCCGACGTGGCGATGGCGCCCGCCGAAAGGGTGAGCGTGTCGAGGACGGCCGCGGGCTGCAAAGGATCCTCGACCTCCACCCGAAAGCCCTCACTTTCCGGCCAGGCGCCCGCGACCCGGATGTCGCCCCCGGCGTCGACACAGCACGGGCCAAGGCGAGCCAGGAACTCGGCCGCCCGATCAGCCGCCCAGCCCTTGGCGATCCCGCCCAGATCAAGCAGCGCGCCCTCGGGAAGGGCCACTGCCCCATCCGCACGGAATTCGATCCGGCCCCCGGAAGCGGGAAACCCGGTCGAAGCCGCCAGCCCGCGCAGGGTGACGCCCGAGCCGATCGCATCAAACGTTTTATCATAACCCGCGGCGATCACCTGGGCGCCGGTCAGCGGATCGTAGATGCCGCCGGTGTCGGCCCGCATCACCTGGGCATCGCGCAAGACATCCAGGAGCATCCGCGATGGGCGCACGCGGCGCTGGCGATTGAGCGCGCTGACTTCGCTAGCGGCCCGAAAGCGGCTGAGGGCGTATTCGACCTGCAGAAAGAAGCGCTCGACGGCGTCCAGGGCCCGGTCCGCCTGCCGGCGATCCCCGCACAGCAGCCAGGCGGCAACGCCCGTGTTCATCGCCCGGAACGTCCGCTCGCGCCACATCCTATGCGCCGGCTTTGGCGGCGCGCTGGCGACCAGCGGCCACGATCCGATACAAGGTCAGACCGACGACGCCCGCGAGACTCAGCCCGTACACCGCCTGCATGACAAAGAGCTTGCTGTCGGAGCCGCTGTTCAGCCCGTGCAGGGTGATCAACACAAAGGCCACAAAGCTCGCGTAATGCAGGGCGCGCCACAGCCGCTGGGCGCGTTTCTTGAAGTAGATGCTGATGGTCACGATCAGACTGAGATACAGGCCGACCTGTCCCGCACCCACCCACAGCGGCTCATAGGTCGATGCGCCCGGGGTGAGCAGTGTAGCCACCGTAAAGGGCAAATAGCGGTCAAAGAGCAGCACCACCGCATGCAGGGCGGTGAACCCTAGTGACAGCCAGGACAGAAAGTCGTGCATGCCATACGAGACCGGCGCGGGCAGCTCGCCGCTGCTGCTGCGCGCGCTGAGCAGCAGGCCGTAGACCATGACCCCGACCATGAGCAGATACGCCGCAATCCCGGACCCGCGGGTGGTGAACCACGACAGGTTGGCGTCTTCGCCGGCGAGGCTGCCGACCAAAAATGCCGCCGCGAGCGCGGCGAGGACGATGAGCACGCCCGTCAGGCCGATCAACCCGTAGCTGAGGTCGCCGACGAGCAGCGGTGCTGGCGGAGCGCTGGCCGCCGGAGTTGGCGATGCCGGCACGCGGCTTGGCCCGGAGCCCGGCGGGCGCGCACCCGGCGCGGAGCCAGGTGGGCGCGCGCCGGGCGGTTTGATGGGTGTGGTGGTGAGTGAAGACATAACGCTGTTCGACCTATGACTTCTTGGTCTTGACCGGCGGCGGGGGTGGCGGTGGCGGCGGTGGTGGTGGCGGGGGTTGCACCTGCGGCTGCGGTTGAGGCTGCGGCTGGGGCTGGGGCTGGGGTTGCGCCTGGGGCTGGGGTTGCGCCTGGGGCTGGGCCTGCGGCTGCGGCTGGGCCTGCGGTTGGGCCTGGGTCTGCGGGCGAGCAGTAGGCTGGACGGCTGGGGCCTTGCTGGCTGGCTTCGCGACCACCCGGGCCGGCACGGCGGTGCGAACCGGGACTGCTGTCCGGGTTGCAGCCGCCTTCGGGGTCGGCGACGGCGACGGCGTCGCGGTCGGCAGCGCCGTCGGTGCCGGCGGCGGGGTCAGAGTGATTTCGGGGGCGGCCACGACACCCGGAGCCGCCACACCCAGATTCTGGACGGCGGCGATCTGGGCCGCCTCGACCTTGTCACGCGCCTGGGCGTCGACCTTGCCCAACAGCAGGAGCGTAATGATGGCCACCGTGACAAAGACACTCGAGAACAGGCTGGCCACCTTCATGGCTTGAAGGGTTGTCTTATGTTTCATCTGTTTGGGTTTCCGGATTCAAACATGATCATGCCTTGGGCTGGATGCCGGCGCGTCAGTGGTGCTCCTCATCATGGTGCTCTTCCTCGTGATGCTCTTCCGGATGGTCTTCGTGCTCCTCCTCCTCGTGATGCTCCTCCTCGTGCTCCTCCTCCTCCTCGTGATACTCCTGTTGCGGAGGCTGGGGCGGTGGCGTGACACGCGGCTGAACTGGGGCAGGCTGGGGGGCCGGTTGCGCGGCCCGCGCGGGTTGCGCCGCTGGCGGGGGAGCGGCCTGGGGAACTGCCGCCGCGGGAGCCGCCCGGGGCGCCGCTTCGCGGGTGATGACGGGCAGCGCAGGCACGGGCAAATCGGCGGCGATCTTCGGTTCGGGCTCTTCGGCCTCAGCCTCGATCGATCGATAGGGGACGAGGATCTCGGCATCGGACGGTTCCGCCCGATAGACAATCACATCGACGAGGCTGTCGCTGGCGCGAGGCGCCGGCTGGCGCGTCGGAAGCGCCGCCGTGGGCAAAGTCTGCATAACTACGGGCTTGGGTTTGGCAGCCTCGGCGTTTAGCTGGGCCATCGTCGTGGCGCGCTCGGAGGCCATCACGTAGGTCCCAGCGAGCATGAGCGCCACGGTGGCCCCGGAAGCGATCAGAATAGTTGCGCGGTTCATTTATTTATCAGCCCTCCAGGCAGTAGATGGGCAATACAGTAAGCGCGCGGGGCTGAAGAATCACAAGACGGCGATGAGAGGGTTCTCATGGCGCCGTTCGACCCGGATGCCCGAACGCGCTATGCCTCGCTGATGTCGTTGTCTGCGTCTTTCTGTTCGTGCTGCTGCGGGTTACTGGCAAACGCCAGGTGGGCCAGCTCGCCCCGATTGATCTGGTCCTGCTGCTGGTGCTGTCCAACGCGGTCCAATACGCCATGAACGGCGGCGATATCAGCGTGATCTCTCGCGCGCCGAAGACGGCCGCGGATGCGGCCTGAAGCGCGATTGCCGATTCTACGAAAACTGCTATTCTCGTTCGCAATCTCAATCTCGTGGAGGAAAGCGAACATGAAATCAAAACTGATCCTCGCCCTGGTGGCCGCCCTCGGGCTGGCTTCCCCTGCCCAGGCCGCGTCCGGCGGTCTGCAGTTCTCGCTTGATGCGCGCCAGGCCGGCTTCTCGGCCAAAGAGCGCGTGGTCGTTCAATTGACCGTGTCCAATCCGGGCAAGGACGCTGGCTCCCTGGCCGCCTGGCAGGCGCCCGAGCTCGATCTCGATGATGCCCTCTTCGCCGTCACCCGCGACGGCAAGCCCGTTGATTACGTCGGGCCGTTCGTCAAGCGCAGCGCAGCCGACAAGTCCAACACACTGCGACTGGACGGCGGGGCGAAAATCGTGCGCGAGATCGACCTAAGTGATGCCTATGACTTCAGCCAGACCGGCGAGTATGCGATTGCCTACGCAGTCCAGGGCGCGAGCAAAGGCGAGACCTTCACCTCCAACGCCATCACATTGCGCATCGATGGCCGTGCCCGAAACGAGAAGTCGCCGGAGCGGACGGCCAGTCTCGTGCCGCAGCTCAACAGCAGCGTCGCCTTCAGCGGACGCTGTTCAGCCACCCAGCAAAGCACGATTCTGAGCGCGGTCGCGGCAGCCTCGACCTATGCCAACGGCGCGAATACCTATCTCGGCGGCATATCCAGCGGCACTCAGCGCTACACCACCTGGTTCGGCGCTTTCACGACAGCGCGCGGGAACACCGCCAAGACCCACTTCTCGGCGATCAAGGACGCGTTTGACAACAAGCCGATCGTTGTGGACTGCAAGTGCAGGAAGAGTTACTACGCGTATGTCTATCCGAACCAGCCCTACAAGATCTATGTGTGCAATGCATTCTGGAGCGCGCCGATGACGGGCACCGATTCCAAGGCCGGCACGCTCATCCATGAGATGTCGCACTTCACCGTCGTGGCGGGCACCGACGACTGGGCGTATGGCCAAACCGCGGCCAAGAGCTTGGCCAGCAGCGACCCGGCCAAGGCCCTCGACAACGCCGACAGCCACGAGTATTTCGCCGAGAACACGCCGGCACAGCCCTGAGTCGCGCCGTTCAGCGCGGCCGTCGAAGCGAGCGTCCCTGGCAATGCCAGGGACGCTCGCTTCAGGACGTAAAGTTGCAGCGGCGGCCTACCCATCGGCGGCCATTACCTCATCAAGAGCGGGAGGTAGGCCTGCTGGCCGCGCGGGGCCAGGACGGTGAGCGATGGCCGGATCAATTCGAGCGTGCCACTGCCCGAATAGCGCCCGGCCACGAAATAGAACGTATGCCGGCCGGCCGGCGCGGCGATCAGACCGGAATCCGCGACAACCCGATCCGTGCCATCGCCGCTGTCGGTATAGACGTTCGTCCAGCGATCGGTGTCGCTCGAACCGTTCGGGTTATCCATCCCCGAGCGGAACGCACCCTCCCAACCCGCGCTGCCGTGAGGTAGCCCTGCGGATGCGTTCACATCCACAATCGCAAAACCAGTCACTGGAAGGTCCAACGTGCACGTGAGCACCGTCATGTAGGCTGAAGATGTTGTTTGCCAGTCGCCCGATCCCTGGTATTTCCCGCAGGTCCGGGCGATGACGTTGTTTTCCGGGAAATAGAGCACGCTCAGGGATGGATTGAGCAGGCGAACTGCGCCGCTGCCGGTGTAGCGGCTCACGCCGAAATAGAAGGTGCGCATGCCGGCGCCGACCTGGGTCAACATCGAACTGGCCAGGGCCTCATCCGTGCCATCCCCCGTGTCGGTATAGACATTTGTCCAGCGATCGGGCCAGCCCGTGTTCGCCGCGTTGTTGTCAATTGCGGTGTGATACCGCGCCTCGTAAGGCGCATCTTCCACGGCGGCCGAGGCGGTTGCATTCAGATACACCCAGCCTGGGGAGGGCAGATCGAGCGCGCACGATTGCACGACCACGAACGCGCTGCTCGTGGTCGTGAAGTTCATGCTGCTGGATACACCACAGGACTTGACCTGGCTCGACCCGGCCGGAAAATACGCCACACTGAGGGCCGGGTCGTAGGCCACTACAGTCCCGCTCCCCGAGTAGCGCGTGCCCAGAAAATAAAAGGTGTGGGTGCCTGAAGCCACGGACAACAGGATTGACGTTGCAACGGTCTTGTCTGTCCCATCGCCCCCGTCGGGATAGATGTTCACCCAGCGCGAGGTGGCGGATAGGGCGGACCCGCCGCTATCAATACTTAAGCCGAATCGACCCTCATACGCGACATCTTGTAAACCCAGCCCAGCGGTCGCGTTGATGAACACGAGCCCGTCGGCCGTGACCGTCAACGTGCAGGAGCGAATCACCTGCCAGGCGCTCGAGGTCGTGGTCCAATTCGCGTTGCCCGCGTCACCGCAAGCCATGAAACCGCTGCTGTCGCCGGCGATGCCGGGCAAGGCCAGGTCGCTTCTGGCCGCGCGCCCGGGTTCCGCCGCGTTCTTTGTCCCGGCCCCGATCAGATCCAGGCGCGTAATCCCGTGCGGATCGGAGGCGGGCGCCTGCGACGCGATCTTTGACCGCGTCGATTCGGGGCCGGGGTTTACCCCGTTATCGGCCGCGACGGGCCGGCCGGCCTGGGCCACCAGCAGCAGCCCAAGCATGACCCCGACACAACCCACAACCTGTCGTTGGGCGCGAGATCTGCGGTTCATTTGACACACTCCCGAGAACGCCCCCCGCATCAATAATCATACGCCCGGACCCACCCCCGCACATGGCCGGGAGGGTTCATCCCATGGCTGTTGCAAAGTCGCCTGACGGAATCCCTGAACCGTGCCACACCCACCGATCGTCGTCTGTATTGGCAACTCGCAGGAGAAAGGGAGGTCGGGAGGGTAAATGCTTTCTCCCGTTCTCCCGCTCTCCTGCTGATTCATTGGCCCGAATCTGGGGAGGCGGCGTAGTGGCCGCAGAACGGCTGACATTGCATCAGCCATGGGGTCAACCCGTCAGGCGCCGGTCGCGCCAGCCGCGCGCAGCCGCGCAATGTCGGCCTCGGCATACCCGAGTTCACGCAGGACCTCATCGGTGTGCTCGCCCAGCCGCGGCGGCGGGCGGCGGATCGCCGCTGGCGTCTCGGACAATTTGGCCACCGGCCCCAGCACCGGCAGCTCGCCCGCCATGGGGTCCGTCACGGTTCGGATCATCCCCCGCGCCTGGGCCTGGGGGTGGGCGAGCGCCGTCGGCACGTCCTGAATTGCCCCGGCCGGGATACCGGCGGCGGCGCACAACGCATCCCACTCCACCGTCGTCCGGCGCAGGAGATAGGCCTGCAGGCGCGGGACGAGCTCGACCCGGTGGGCCACCCGCCCCGGGTTGGTTTGAAAACGCGGGTCCGCCCACAACTCGGGACAGCCGGCCAGGTCGCACAGCTTGCGATATTGCCCGTCCGATCCGACCGCCAGCGCGATTTGGCCGTCGGCGGTGTCGAAGGTCTGATACGGCACGATGCTGGCATGGGCGTTGCCATACCGGCGCGGCGCGGCTCCTGCCAGGGCGTTTTGTCCAACGTTGGCCAGCCATGCAAGTTGGGCGTCAAACAGGGCCACGTCGATGTACTGCCCGCGGCCGGTCGCGTCGCGATGGTGAAGGGCGGCCAGGATCGCGTTGGCGGCGAACATCCCGGCCATGATGTCGGCGATGGCGACCCCGGCCTTGCTGGGCGGGCCATCCTCCGGCCCGGTGATCGACATCAGCCCGCCCTGGGCCTGCACGACAAAATCGTAGCCCGGCCGGTCGCGCCACGGGCCGGTCTGGCCATAGCCCGTCACAGCACAATAGATCAGCCGGGGATTGAGCGCCGACAGCGCCGCGTAGCCCAGGCCCATCTCGTCCAGCGTCCCGGGCAGGAAGTTCTCGAGCACGATGTCGGCCGTCTGGGCCAGGCGGCGCACGGCCTCGCGGCCCTCCTCAGCCTTGAGATTGAGCGTAATGCTGCGCTTGTTGCGATTGACCGAGACGAAGTAGGCGCTCTGGTCGGCCATCCAGGGCGGCCCCCACTGGCGGGTGCCGTCGCCCGTCCCCGGCTGCTCGACCTTGATCACATCGGCTCCGTAGTCAGCCAGGAGCTGGCTGCAATACGGGGCAGCCAGCACGCGCGACAGGTCGAGCACCCGGATGCCTGAGAGCGCGCCGGGGGCGGGAGGCGATGGTGACACGGGTTCGGGGATCGGCATTGCTGGATTATCGGCGCGCCCGTCTGAATCACCGAGGATACGGAAGCTGCGGATTGCGCTGAAGAACTCGTGCCAGACGAACCCGATGCATCCGTGAAATCCGCAGAGTCCGTGTTTTCCGTGATTCTGACGCGTGTGCGCCATCCGCGAGCCATGGGCAAAACTGAGCATCAACTGAGCTTGCGGATGAGCGGGACCCGGCGCTATGAAGTGGCTGGCCGGCTGACATGCCGGTCTGCAGGAAACCGCCATGGCCAAACTCACCCGCCGTCTCGCCGCATTCGCGGCGCCGCTCGCCATCATCCTCGCCGTGGCGTTGCCTGCCCTGGCCGACACCTATCCCGTCGATGACGTTGCCGACCTGGTCGACGACAACATCGGGGATGGAATCTGCCACACTGCCATGGGCACCTGCTCCCTGCGCGCGGCCGTGCAAGAGGCGAACGCCCACGCCGGCCCCGACGGCATCACCCTTCCGGGCGGCACCTTTGTCCTCACCCAGACCGGATTTGGCGAAGACAACGCCGTGACGGGTGACCTGGATATCAGCGGCGATCTGACAGTCACCGGCGCGGGCGCGGCCTCGACGATCATCGACGGCGATGCCGCCGACCGGGTTTTCGACATCAAAGTACTGGCCGGGCATGCCGTGCAGCTTGCGGCGCTGACCATCCAGAACGGTGATGCCCGGCCATCGGGCGCCGACGGGATTAGTTCCGGGGGTGGCATCTTCATCGACGACGAGGCCACCCTGAATCTGACCGACGTCGTCGTCGCCGCAAACCACGCTGACTCGGGCGGTGGGATCAACAACTACTACGGCTGGTTATCGGTCAGCGGGGGCGCAATCCTGAGTAATACCTCGAACTACGAGGGCGGCGGGATCGGGAGCGGCGGCTACTACTACGCCTATGGCGGGGGCGGATCGGCGCCGACAAAGGAAAGCAGCCCGTTGCGCGTGCCGGGCCCGGCCGACGCGAACCGGGTCGGACCAGCGCGCGGGCCGTTTACCTCCACCCGCCCCGCTCGGGGTCAGGCTTCGGCGCCTTCGGCAAAAGTCACCGTATTTCCAGCCAACACGATCATCCTGAGCGCGACGACGATCGCCCAGAACTTTGCTGATGGCTACGGCGGCGGGGGGGTGTATGCCAGCGGACCGTTGACGGTGACCGGGAGCGATATCCTGAGCAACACGACCGGCAACCAGAACGGCTATGGCGACGGCGCGGGCATCGAGCTTTACGACACCTTCTTCATCAGCGGCACTCAAATCGTGTCCAATACTGCCCTGTACGACAACGACGACGACAGCGGCGGTGGCCTGGCCGCCTATGGCTATGACCGGGGCTACATCCTCAACAGCGTCATCGCCCGAAACAGCGCCAGCTACGGCGGAGGGCTCTACATCTCCCGCTACGGCGCCTACATTACCGGCACGAGCTTCCACGACAACTTCGCCTGGCAATACGGCGGTGCCATCTACGGCGGGCTGTCTTCCTACGACAGCCTCCTCAGCCTGCTGAACACAACGATTGACCACAACAGCACCCGGGGCGATGGCGGCGGTTATTACGCCGACAGCGGCAATCACCTGCTCCAGAACGTCACCCTGGTCCACAACACCGCCGATGCCGAGCGCGACAACACCGGCGATGGCGGCGGCCTGACGATCGGAAGCTACACAACGGTCCGCGCCCGCAACACCATCCTGGCCGCCAACGCCGTCACCCCGCCCGAAACCCGAGCGGTCTATGCCAACTGCCTCACGGAGGGCTACGAAGCCGTGCTCGAATCGCTCGGCCACAACGCCTTTGGGATCGGGGCGAGCTGCCCGATCTCGGGGCTGCTGCCCTCCGATTTGGCCGGCGTCGATCCACGCCTGGCCTCGCGCGCAAACGACGGCACGCTGACGCCCCTGCCAGACAGCCCGCTCATCGACGGCGGTGACGGGGCCGCCTGCCCGGCCGTCGACCAACGCGGCGTCGTCCGCCCGCAGCTCGGCGGGTGCGATATCGGCGCGGTCGAAGTGACGACGATGACGGTGGCCGTGCTGTCCGGCTATGTCTATGGCGATCGCGGCGCCGATGGCGTTCGCGGGCCGGGCGAGCCGGGGATCGACAACGCCGAGGTGCGGGTCATCGGCGGCCCGATCGACCAGGTGGCCCGCGCCGCCCCGGATGGGTTCTGGGCCTTCCTTCTGCCGGCCGGGGTCTACACCCTGACCGAGACGCAGCCGGCCGGATATGTGGATGGCATTGATACGTTGGGCAGCGCCGGCGGGACGGCCGGCAATGACCTCTTCGCCGGCATCGTCCTGACCGCCGCCCAGCGCGGCGAAGGCTATCTGTTTGGGGAGAGCGGACCTTCGCTCGTGGCCGGGCACATCTTCGTGGATGCGGACGAGGACGGGCTGTGGAACCCGGCCATCGACTACGGCCTCCCGGGCCAGACCGTCACCCTCAGCGGGACCACCCGCATGGGCGATCCGCTGGCGCTGACCGCCCTCAGCGGCGACGCCGGTCTATTTGTCTTCCCCGCCATCCCCGCCGGCACGTATGTCCTCAGCGAGACCCAACCCGCCGGCTACGTCGACTACACCGACACGGTCGGCACGGGCGGCGGCGTGCTTGCGGGGGTGAGCCCGGACAACGACGTCATCGCCGGCATCGTCGTCACCGATAACACCGACATCGGCGGATACACGTTTGGCGAACTGATCGCCCTCTCGATCGACACGATCGAATTTGTCGACTATGACGCCGATGGCGCGCCTGACGCCATCGATGACCGGATCGATGGCATCAGCATCACCCTGAGCGGCCTTGATTTTCGCGGGCGGGCGGTGTCGGTGACGCTCTTGACCGGTGACAGCGGCAGCGGGAGCATCACGTTCAGCGGCCTGGCCCCAGGCGTTTACACTCTGACCGCCGCTCAACCCGAGGGATATGCCGATGGCCCGGATCTGGCCTACCTCAGCAGCCCAGGCCTGATCGGGAATGACATTGTCAGTGGCATCGTGCTGACCACGGGGGTCGCCTACCGTTCATATTTGTTCACCGAGTTTCCGCCTGGCATCGCCGGTTTGGTTTATGAGGACGCCGATCTGGACGGCCGGTTCGCCAGCGAGAACGGGATCACCGGCATCACGGTCACACTGACCGGCACGACCGATGTTGGCGCGGGCGTTTACATGACCGCCTTCACCGACTACTACGGGCGCTTTGTCTTCACCGGCGCGCTGACCGGCACCTATGGGCTGTGGGCGGGCCAGCCCGACGGTTTTGTCGATGGGCTCGAGCAGGCCGGCTCCTTCGGCGGCGTCACCGGCACGATCGGCAGCGACCTGATCAGCAGGATCCAGTTCACGCCAACCCGCCCGGATGGCAGCCCAAACGGCGGGGCCGGCTACACCTTTGGCGATATCCGAGCCGCTTCGATTCATGGGGATATCTTCATCGACAGTGACGAAGACGGCAACTACGACGCCAGTTTCGTCTACTGCACCGACTATCCACAGTTCTACACCTGCGATCCGGCTCTGTCCGGGGTTGGGATCATCCTGACCGGTATCACCGCCGACACCGGCGAGAGCGTTTTGCTGACGACGACGTCGATGGCGCTGCCGCCCGAATACGGCAGCTTCTTTCGCGCTCGTTATGCCTTCTCGAATCTTCGGCCCGGGACCTACACCATCACCGAAATCCAGCCCGAGGGCTATGACGACGGACCCATGCTCAACGCTTATCCTGCGGCCACCGTCAGCGTCAATCGCTTTGGCGAGATTCAAGTTGGGCCATTCAATAACGTCGGGCCGTACACGTTTGGCGAGCTTCCCGGCGGCATCACCGGCTACGTCTTTCAGGACGCCAACAACAACGGCGGGCGCGACCCAGGCGATGCGGCGATCAACGGAGTATCGGTGAACCTGACATACCGCCTGGACGCGGGCGGTACTGGGATTAGCACGACCACAACCAACGGCGCGGGCCGGTATCGTTTCCTGAGCATTGCGCCGGGCGTGTATACCCTCACCGAGCAGTCGCAGGCGCTGAGTCCACTGAGCGCGTATCTCGACGGCGCCGAACAACCAGGCTCGTTGCCGGCGACGATCAGCGACGATATCTTTGCGGGCATTGTCATCAGCACCGGACAAACGGCCAGCGGGTTCAATTTCGGCGAGCTCAACCCGAGCACGCTGCAGGCGCATGTCTTTCACGATCGCGACGGCGACGGGACCAACTCCTATCCCCAGGACGTGGCGCTGCCAGGCGTCACCTTCGTGCTGACTGGCACGGACGATCGCGGGCCGGTTGGGCCGTTGACCCAGACCTCGGACGGCGGCGGCTACACCTATTTCCAGCGCCTGCGCCCGGGCTTGTACGCCCTGGTCGAGGTCCAGCCCGCAGGTTTTGGAGAAGGTGGCATCAATACGTTTAGCGGGATTGGCCTGACCGCGACAAATCGCATCGACGCGATCGGCGCGTACACACCCGGCCTGTATGTCTTTTTTGAATTCTTCGAGCGCCGGACCGGATTAAACGGCTTCAACTATATCGACGTCAACAACAACAGCCGGCTCGATCCGGGCGAATACGGCCCGTATGCCAGCGTCAGCGCGGTGCTCAGCAGCACCGACAACGGCGGGGTCTACAGCACGACGACGGTCGGCTACTACGACGGCTACTATGAATTCACCGACGTGCCATCCGGAACCTATCAAATAGTCGTGGGACAGGCGCCCGATCTGCTCGACAACACCGACCAGCCCGGCACGGTCGATGGCGCGCCGAGCGGCATGGCCGGCCCATTGGGGAGCGACATCATCACCGGAGTCGTCTACGTCTCCGAAGCCGCCGCCCAGAACTACAACTTCGGCGACCTGCAGCCGTCCACGCTGCAGGGGAACGTCTATCTGGACCTTAACAACAACGGCTATTTCGAAGGATATCTCGGCGAAGCGGGGATCGAAGGCGTGACCCTGACCCTGGCCGGGCCAAACGACACCGGCGCGGCGGTCGCGCTGACGACGACGACGAATGCAGTCGGAGAATACATCTTCACCGCTTTGCGCCCCGGCATCTACACCCTGACCGAGCGTCAGCCCGATGGTTACAGCGATGGCATTGATCGCAGTGGTTTCCCGACGGGCGCGCCGAGCCAGGATTCCTTCGGCGCGATCGTCCTGAGCTTGCCGGGAACAAACGCCGGCAATTACCTCTTTGGCGAACGGCAGAACGGTCTGACCGGTTACGTCTATAGCGACGTCACCGGCGACGGGATCCGGCAGGGCTTTGAGCAGGGCATTGGCGGGGTTCAGGTCACCCTCAGCGGGACGCTCGCGGGCGGGTCACCCATTCTGTCGACCACCGAGACCAACTACGGCGGTTTCTTCAGCTTCAGCGATCTGCTGACCGGCACCTATGAGCTGATTGAAACTCAACCCGCCGGCTGGATCGACGGCGATGAGCGGGCCGGGACGCTGGGCGGCGCCGCCGGCGATGATGTCATCAGCGCGATCCCGCTCACCGCCGATTCGTTTGGCGAGAACTACACCTTTGGCGAGTATCAACCTTCTGCGTTGTATGGCTATGTCTTCCTCGATCTCAACGACGATGGCTTCTTCAGCAATGGCGAGTTGGCCATCCCCGGTGTCACGCTCACCCTGCAGGGCCTGACCGACCGCGGCGCGGCCGTCATATTCACCGAAACCACGGTCAGCTACGGCTACTTTGCCTTTGGCGGGCTGCGCCCCGGCACTTACACGCTTACCGAGATCCAGCCCGACGGCTACACCGACGGCAAGGACCGCTGGCCGAATGGCGCGCTCGGCACAACCAACGACCAGTTCGTCCTGACCGTCCCGCCGGGCACGGGCAGCGGCTCGTATCTCTTTGGCGAGAGCAAGGCCTTCCTGAGTGGCTACGTCTATCACGACGCCAACAACGACGGCTTTATGAGCGGCGGGGATTCCGGGCTGCCCAATGTCACCCTGCATCTGACCGGGACGCGCGACAGCGATGGCGCGCCGGTAACGGCCCTCACCCGCACCAACACCTTCGGGCTGTGGCAGTTCGTCGGTCTTCCCGCCGGCATCTACACCGTGACCGAGGCTCAGCCGGGCGGGACCTTCGACGGGCGCGAGACGCTCGGCACGGGCGCAAGCGGGTTCATCGCCGGCAACGATATCTTCACCGGCCTGGTCGTGGCGGGCGGGGGCGGGCTGAGCTACAACTTTGGCGAGCTGCTCCCGGCCGGTCTGACGGGCTATGTCTACTTCGACGCCGACAACAACGGCTTCTTCGGGGCGGAGCCGCCCATCGCCGATGCCCAGGTCGTGCTGAGCGGGATCTCCTATGACGGCCAGCCGGTCGCCATGACGACAACGACCGGCGGCGACGGCGGGTATGCCTTCTCCGGGCTGAAACCCGGGACGTACACGATCACCGAGACCCAGCCCGACGGATATCTGGACGGCCAGGATCGGATCGGCAGCGGGGCGGGCGGCGTGCTCGCGTCGAATGACGTGCTCGGAGCGCTCAACCTCGCCAGCAACACCACCGGCACGAACTACGTGTTTGGCGAGCGGATCAGCGGGTTGAGCGGCTATGTGTATCGCGACAGCAACACCAACGGCGCGCGGGAGAACGGCGAACCGGGGATCAACAGCATCGTGGTCTATCTCTACGGCATCGATGCGAACGGCCCGCTCACCCGTTTTGCCGTCACCCCCAACAGCGGCTTCTACTTCTTCAATGACCTCTACACCGGCACCTATCGCCTGGTCGAAGGCGCCCTGGTCGGCTATCTCGACAAGGACGAGACCATCGGCACGCTGGGCGGCGGGCTGGGCGGCAGCGCCCCCGACTACGACGAGATCAGCAGCATCGCCTTCACCCGCGGGCAGTATGGCGAATCGTACAACTTCGGCGAACTGATCCCGTCCTCGCTGAGTGGCCTGGTCTACTACGACATCAACGCCAACCTGACCTACGACGGCGGCGACACGCCGATCAACGGCGTGACCGTGGTTCTGAGCGGCACAACCGACCGCGCGCCGGGCGTTGTATACACCACGACGACCGTCGGCGGCGGCTTCAATTTCGCCGGCCTGCGCCCGGGCGTCTACAGCCTGATCGAGACACAGCCGGACGGCTATACCGACGGGCCCGAGACCATCGGCACGGCCGGCGGCATCTCAACGGGCGAAGACACGATCGCCTCAATTGCCCTGCAGGCCGGACAGAACGCCAGCAACTATGGCTTCTCCGAGCGCCAAAGCGGCCTGAGCGGTTACGTCTATCTCGACGCCAACAACGACGGCGCGCGATCGGGCGAGTTGGGGATCTATGGCGTGATCGTTGTGCTGAGCGGGACGGAAACCGGAGGCGCGCCGGTGCTGCGCCAGACCGAGTCCAACGGCAACGGCTATTACAACTTTGGCAACCTGGCCAGCGGGGCGTATCGTATCCTCGAACAGCAGCCGGCCGGGTATCTGGATGGCCGCGATACGGCCGGCAGCCTGGGCGGCGTCGCCGGACAGGACGCGCTCAGCGTCACTTACACCGCCGGCCAATTCGGCCAGAACTACAATTTCGGCGAGTTGCTGGCGGCCTCGGTCCATGGGCTGGTCTACATCGATCTGGACGATGATGGCATCGTCGATGGGGGCGAGGTCGGCATCAATGCGGTCACCATCACCCTGCGCGGCGTCGATGATCTGGGCATCCCGGTCTGGCAGACCCGCACGACCAACAGCGCGGGTGGCTTCGCCTTCACCGGGCTGCGCCCGGGGGTCTATACCCTGGCCGAGTTCCAACCGGCCGGCTACTCGGATGGCAAGGACAGCTTCCCGAACGGCGCGAACAACCCGAACAGTGACGTGTTTGGCGGGCTGGCGCCGGCCTCGGGCCAGGATCTGGGCGCGTATCTGTTTGGCGAGTCGAACGCCTTCCTGAGCGGCTATGTCTACGAGGACGCCGACAACGACGGGTTCTTCGACCCGGGCGAGGCCCCGATCTCGGGCGTGACGATCCTGCTGAGCGGCACCCGCAACAGCGACGGCAGCCCAGTCGCGTACGTCGGCGCGACCGCGGCGGCCGGGTTGTGGCAGTTCGTCGGCATCCCGGCCGGGATCTACACCGCGACTGAGATCCAGCCGTTGGGCTTCCTCGACGGGCGCGAGACGCTCGGCGCGGGCGCCGGCGGCGCGATCGCCGGAAACGATGTGTTCACCGGCCTCGCTGTCTCGGGCATGGGCGGGCTGAGCTACAACTTCGGCGAGCTGCGCGCGGCAAGCCTGAGCGGCTACGTGTATTTCGACGTTGACAACGACGGCGACGCGGACTTCGGCGAACCGGTCATCCCCGGCGTCCTGGTTGTGTTGAGCGGCAAGGCCTGGGATGGAACGCCGGCGCTCGTCACCGGAACCACCCTTGCGAATGGGAGCTTTACGTTTGGCGGGCTCGCGCCCGGCGTCTACACCCTGACCGAGCAGCAGCCGGCCGGCTGGCTGGACGGACTCGACCGGGCCGGCGGCGCCGGTGGCGCCCTCGACGCGCCTGACACGATCGCCGGGATCATCCTGGGCAGCGGCGCGGCGGCGACCGACTATCGCTTTGGCGAGCGGATCAGCGGCCTGTCCGGGCGGGTGTATCGCGACCTCAACGACGACGGCTATATCGACCCGGGCGAGACTGGCGTCGCCAATGCGGTGGTCTATCTGTTTGGCCTGACGGCCGGCGGGCCTATCACCCTGTCGGCGAGCGCGAACGGCGTCGGTTTCTTCTACATTGGCGACCTGATGACCGGAACCTACGTCTTGTCGCAGACCCAGCCGCTTGGCCTGTTTGACGGCATCGAGCGGGCCGGCGGGCTGGGCGGCACGGTCGCCGGAAGCGCCCCCGACTTTGATCGGATCGAGGGCATCCCGCTGCTCGCCGGGCAATACGGTTCGGAGTACAACTTCGGCGAGCTGCCGCCTTCATCCCTGGCCGGCTTTGTCTACTACGACGCCAACAACAACGGCATGCGCGACGGGGTCGAGGTTCTGATTGCCGGGGTGACCGTGACCCTGAGCGGGACCGACGACCTTGGCCGGCCGGTGCTGATCACGGCGACAACGGACGCCACAACCGGCTTCACCTTCAGCGGGCTGCGCCCGG
>Ga0209477_1000772_pt1 | contig 19971 bp, 21 predicted proteins | sample KloWWTupernatant_FD_187180 | JGI IMG/M metagenome (GOLD analysis project Ga0209477, IMG submission 187180) | Active sludge microbial communities from Klosterneuburg, Austria, studying microevolution and ecology of nitrifiers - Klosterneuburg... | ecosystem: Engineered > WWTP > Aerobic digester >... | reverse complement strand
GCCGGCTCGCGGATCTCGTCCGCTCGCGGCTACCTGATCACGTACCTCGAGATGGTCCGGTTGGCCGGACGCACCGCCTACCCAGAGCCGATCGCCACGCAGGTCGGCGCGATCATGTTCTCGGCGTTCAAGCAGGCCATCGACAACTTCGTGAAGGTGAACACCGACGTGGGCGATCGCCTCAAGGAGGTCGACCCCACCCCCGAAGCGCAGGCGGCAGTGATGCTGCTGAAGCGCCTGCGCTACGAGGCGCAGTTCAAGCGGGGCTCGGTGAAGCCGGCCAAGACGCTGGTGCAACCGGTCCAGCGCAGCTTCGCGTCCCGGGTGGCCGGCAAGCTGCGTCGCATGAAGAACCAGGTGTTCGGCCAGGCCTGAACAGCTGCGTCCGAACCGTCGGACGGTAACTAGACTCCGGCCATGTTCGCCAAGCTGACCCCTGTGCCCGCGCTGGAGCGTCCCGATCTGCTGTCGGATGGCGTGCTCGCGTCCGTTCGCGACTACGTGCCCGAGGCGCTGGTCTTCGAGATCGACCCCGACCACGCCGACACCGAGACGCTGTGCCAGGTCTTCGATCTACCGATGGACGTGATGGCGAACGCAGTCCTCGTGCTCGGCCGTCGCGGTGGCGAGGAACGGCGCGCCTGCTGTCTCACCCTCGCCCATCGTCGCGTCGACGTGAACAACGTCGTCCGTCGAAAGTTGGACGCCCGGAAGGCGTCCTTCGCCCCGATGGACTACGCCGTCGCCGAATCGGGCATGGAATACGGCGGCATCACCCCGGTCGGCCTGCCCGCCGGCTGGCCGATCTGGCTGGACGGGGCCGTGGTCGACTCCGAGTTGGTCTGCATCGGCGCAGGCGTCCGGGGCGCCAAGCTTCTGCTGCCGGGCGCATCGCTGCTGAAGCTGCCTGGCGCCGAACGGGTGGACGATCTGGCGCGGGAGTTGTCATGACCACCAGTGGTCTTCCGGAGCCTTCGCCCGACAAGACGCGTGGATGGCCGGTCTGGCTACCGTCCGCCCTGACCGGAATCGGCCTGGCACTGTTCGGCCTCTTCGGGTTCTACCTCGGCATCTTCTTCGCACTCGGTGCGCAGCCGATGCTCGCCGGACTGGCCATGTTCGCACTCGTTCCGCTGGTCAGCCTGCTGGCGGGTTGGCTGCTCCGGCCGCGTTTCCGCGGCGAATGGGTGAAGTGGACGCTGATCACCGCCGGCATCGCTGTCGCCGCCGAGGTGGTGCAGGCCATGATCATCTTAACCGCGCTCGGCAACCCGGAGATGATTTCGCGGGTGGGTTTGTTCGCGGTGCTGCAGCAGGCGCTCGGCGTCCCGTTCGCGCTGGTCGCCTCATGGCTGGCCGGACGGTCAGGCCGGCCCTGAGGGCGCATCGAGGCCGATGAACTGGCGGAAGGCTTCAACCCCCGTGACGGTGATCGGCTCGCCGCGCCGGAACGCGTCCGGCGTCAGCAGCAGTTGCTGCGAGGCGTGCCATTCGCCTTCGCGCCGAACCGCTCGCTGCACGCCGTTTGCGACGTACCCGACCTTCCGGCTCACGCCGTGCGAGGCGGGATTGTCGAGGAACGCGGCCGAAGTGATCTCCTCCGCGTCCAGGTGGTCGAAGCACAGCGCACAGATCGCCTGGCGCATCGCCGTCCCGATGCCCTGGCCATGGAACTCCCGGCCCAGCCAGGACCCGGTCTCGCCGGTCCTGGTCACCAGGTAGTCCTTGGTCGAAATGCCCTGGCAACCGACCAGGCGTCCGTCGTATTCGACGGCGAACTCCAGCGTCCACTTGCTGCGGCTCCAGTTGGCGCGCAGCCCCCACTGGTACTGGACGTAGTTGAGCGAGAGTTCGACGTCCGGGACGTCCGTCCACGGCGTGCAGAACGGCATCCGCTCAGGCTCGTGAATGCCGTTGAGCGCGAGCTCGATCAGTTCCGGCAGCAGATCGTCGGTGATCGGACGCAGGACCAGCGGCCCAGCCTCAACCCGCACCCCGAGCGGCGGAAACACGTCAGGTGTTCCCAACTTCACCACGCCCCCCTCTTTCCGCACCCTCTTCACCGAGTTGTCAGAATCTCACGGCGCTATAACGCCGTGAGATTCTGACAACTCGGGAGGTGAAAGGGGATCACTGAGCTAGGCCGTAGAGGCGGTCTCCGGCGTCGCCTAGGCCGGGGACGATGTAGCCGACCTCGTTCAACTTCTCGTCCAGGGCGGCGCAGACCAGGGTGCAGGGGACGCCGATCGGGTCGACCAGCTCGCGCATGCGGGCCACACCCTCGGGGGCGGCGATCAGGCAGATGCAGGTGATGTGATCCGCGCCCCGGTCCACCAGGAACTGGACGGTGCCGCCCAGCGAGCCTCCGGTGGCCAACATCGGGTCGAGCACGTAGCACTGGCGTCCGGACAGATCCTTCGGCAGGCGCTCGGCGTAGGTGAACGGCTGCAGCGTCTCCTCGTCGCGCACCATGCCGACGAAGCCGACCTCGGCGGTCGGCATCAGCCGCATCATGCCTTCCAGCATGCCCAGCCCCGCGCGCAGGATCGGCACGACCAGCGGACGCGGCCGGCTGAGCTCCACACCCTTCGTGGTCGTGATCGGGGTGACCACCTCGACCTCCTCCACGCGCACCTCGCGGGTGGCCTCGTAGGCGAGCAGGGTGACCAGTTCTTCGACAAGCTGCCGGAAGGTCGCGGACGCCGTCCGCACATCGCGAAGCAGGCTGACCTTGTGAGCTACCAGGGGATGATCGATGACGTGAAGTTCCACCGCACTAGGTTCCCACACCAGCACCGCCACCCACGCCGATAGCCGCGTCCCGCGGGCTGTGCTCAACCGGCTACTTCTGACACGATGGGGGTTCGGCTAGGCGAGGGGGCAGTGGTGAGTACATCGGACGACTTGGAGTTCGAGCTGCCGAACCGTGGCGACGACCGCGCCGGCATCGACGACCTTGAAGACCTGGAGGCCGAAGCCGCCGAGGACGAGGAACTCGACGACTACCCCGACGACGCCACCGAGGACGACATCGACCTGGTCGTCGCGCTGTACCGCGAGGACGGTGCCCCCGTGGTGCTCGCTCTCGACTACGACCTCGCGAACGATCTGGAGGCGCTGATCACCCAACTGCGCCGCATCCCCGGCGACGGCGGCGCGGTGGGCCTGGTCTCGATCGCGTCCGAGGTCTTCGTGATCGTTCGCGTGCGCGGCAAGCACGTCCAGGTTTTCTGCTCGGACGCGGTCGCGGCGAACGACTGGCCGATCGCCCGCGACGTCGTCGACCTGCTCAGCCTCGAACTGCCCGAGGACGAGGACGATTCCGGCTGGATCGGTGACCTCGACATTCTCGCGGACGCCGGGCTGCACGACTTCGAACTCGAAGCGATGGCAGAGGACTACGACGAGGATTCCGCCGTGCTCGTCGAGCGGATCGCCACCCGAGTCAAGTTCGGCCCCGAGTTCGCCAAGGCCCTCGCCTCTTTCGAGTGATGCCGACGGGTTCTGGCGACCTCGGCTGGTCGAGTGTCGACGGCTTCGGCTGGTCGAGTTCTGTTCATTTCGGCTGGTCGAGGCCCGCAGATTTCGACTCGTCGAGTTCCGCTGGTTTCGGCTCGCCGAGTTCCGCTGGTTTCGGCTGGTCGAGCTTGTCGAGACCTTCCCGAACGGTGCCTCGCGCATGAATCGTTGGGAGCCCGCCATGGCCGAGGCCCTGACCGAGGCCCGGCTTGCGTCCGAGCACGGCGACGTGCCGATCGGCGCGTTGGTACTTGACCCGTCCGGCGCGGTGATCGCCCGAGCCCACAACGAACGCGAACTCACCGGCGACCCGTCCGCCCACGCCGAATTGCTGGCACTGCGCCGAGCCGCGGCCGCGCTTTCCCAGACGGTGCCTGAGGAGCGGCGTCCCGAGCTTGCGAAGGACGATATCTCTTTCCTAACGGTGCCTGAGGAGCGGCGTCCTGAGCTTGCGAAGGGCGACGCGTCACGAAGGCCTGCCGCCTCCTGGCGACTGGACGACTGCACGCTTGTGGTCACGCTCGAGCCGTGCACCATGTGCGCCGGAGCCCTGGTTCTGGCCAGGGTCAAACGCCTGGTGTTCGGCGCCTACGATCCGAAGGCGGGCGCGGTCGCATCCCTCTGGGACGTGGTACGCGACCCCCGCCTGAATCACCGCGTCGAGGTGGTCGGCGGCATCGCGGCGGAGGCCTGCGGTCACCTGATCCAGGAGTTCTTCGAAGCCCAGCGCACGTCGCCACACCGTCCCTGAGGAGCGAGCGCCAGCGCTGACGTCCCCACACGGTCCCTGAGGAGCGAGCGCCAGCGCTGACGTCCCCACACGGTCCCTGAGGAGCGAGCGCCAGCGAGCGTCACGAAGGGCCGTCCCCGCGATTCGATTGTGGCGGCGGCCCTTCGTGACGCTTCGCTCGTTCCTCGCCAAGCTCCTCAGGGACCGGGTTGGGGGGTTGCCTCGCGAGGCTCCTCAGGGACCGGGTTGGGGGTTGCCTCGCGAGGCTCCCCAGGGACCGGTTGGGGGTGGCCTCGCGAAGTTCCCTCAGGACGGAACGATGGCTGAGCTTGACGAAGCCTCAATGGACGCGTCGGGCCGACCCCGATTGGCTCGGCCCCGCCCGAGTTGACTACACTCTCCCGCGGTGGCGTGTCTGAGCGGCCTAAAGAGCGCGCCTCGAAAGCGCGTGAGGGGAAACCCTCCGAGGGTTCAAATCCCTCCGCCACCGCCAGGGGTGCCAGAGGGTGCCGAACCGGTGAGCCAGCATGGTTCACCGGTTCTTTTCTTCATCCCCGTCTCGGCTCGAGAGAGGCACGACTACCGAGCCGTCCCGCCGGTAACCGCGGGCGAGGGTTCAACCCACTTCTAGCGGGTTTTCCGCGGTCTGCCTGTGACACCCCAACTAGCCAACCCGAATTCTGCTGGTCATCACGCCGGATTCGAGCTTCCTAACCCGCTGTACTTGGGTTGGGCCGTCTGACCGCGCTGCGACGGGTCGTCGTTACCAGCTGGATGTGGGTGCAAACTGGAGGCCCCGCGTGCCCGGGCGTTGTCGCTGGTATCGGACGAGAGCAGCCTTTCGTTCAGCGTGCAGGACCACGTGTGAACGAAGGTGCGCAGGTGTTTCTCTTCCCGACCTCAGCGCGAACGGGCAGAGTTGGCAGTGCCCACCACAACGCGCCTCAAAGGAGAGCTGGAGTGAAGAAACTGATCAACGATCCGGCCAACGTCGTAGCCGAGACCCTCGCGGGTTTCCAGGCCGCTCACGCTGAGCTGGTAACCGTCCATTTCGACCCTGACTACGTGGTTCGCGCAGACGCGCCGGTTCAGGGCAAGGTCGGACTGGTGTCCGGCGGCGGATCCGGCCACGAGCCGCTGCATGCCGGCTACGTGGGCAAGGGCATGCTCGACGCCGCCGTCCCCGGCGCTGTCTTCACGTCTCCTACCCCTGACCCCATCCTCGAAGCCACCAAGGCAGTGGACGGCGGCGCGGGCGTCCTGCACATCGTCAAGAACTACACCGGTGACGTGCTGAACTTCGAGACCGCCGCTGAGATGGCCGAGATGGAAGGCATCAACGTCAAGGCGATCGTCGTCAACGACGACGTCGCGGTAGAGGACTCGACCTGGACGGCCGGACGCCGCGGCGTCGCGGGCACCGTCCTGGTGGAGAAGATCGCGGGCGCCGCCGCTGAGCGCGGTGACGACCTGGACGCCGTCCTCGCCGTCGCAGAGAAGGTGAACGCCCAGGTGCGCTCGATGGGTGTCGCGCTCACCGCCTGCACCGTCCCGCACGCAGGCAAGCCGTCCTTCGACCTCACCGAGGAAGAGATCGAGATCGGCATCGGCATCCACGGCGAGCCCGGACGCCACCGCATTCCGATGGCCCCCGCGGACTCGATCACCGACCAGCTGGTCGATCCGATCCTGACCGACCTGAAGCCGGCGGCCGGCTCGAAGGTGCTGCTGTTCGTCAACGGCATGGGCGGCACGCCCGAGGCCGAGCTCTACATCGTCTACAACCACGCCCGTCAGCGCCTGATCGACGCCGGGCTGGACGTCACCCGTTCGCTGGTCGGCAACTACATCACCTCGCTGGAGATGCAGGGCTGCTCGATCACCGTCCTGGTGCTCGACGACGAGCTCACCGCGCTGTGGGACGCCCCGGTGCTCACCCCCGCCTTCCGTCGTGGGATCTGAGCCGGTGAGCGACTCCTTGTCGGTGGCCTGGGCGCTCGCGTGGATCCGCGACGCCCAGGCCGTCCTGGCCGAGCACCGGATGGAACTGATCGACCTCGACCGGGCCATCGGTGACGGCGACCACGGCGAGAACATGGACCGTGGTTTCAAGGCCGTCGTGGCCAAGCTCGACGCCGCCGAGCCGGACGACGTGCAGGGGGTGCTGAAGCTGGTGGCGTCCACTCTGATGTCCACCGTCGGCGGTGCCGCCGGGCCGTTGTACGGGACGGCGTTCCTGCGGGCGGCCAAGGCCGTCGAGGGTGACGTGGACGCGTCCGCAGTGGTTGCACTGATCGCCGGGGGATTGGACGGGATCGTCGCCCGCGGCAAGGCGACCACTGGCGAGAAGACCATGGTGGACGCCTGGACGCCGGCCCTCGAAGCGGCCAAGGCCGCGGCCGATGCCGGGGCGACTCCGGCCGTCACTCTGCGCGCGGCAGCGGATGCAGCCGCGGCCGGTGCCGAGGCGACCATTCCGCTGCAGGCCACGAAGGGGCGGGCGTCCTACCTGGGCGAACGCTCGATCGGGCACAAGGACCCCGGCGCAACCTCGAGCGCGTACCTGCTGGACGCGGCCGCGAGAGCAGCCGGCGCATGACCCTTCGTCAAGCTCAGGGGTCGGAGGAGGGCGCTCAGGGGTCGGAGGAGGGCGCTCAGGGGTCGGTCGCGTTCGTGATCGTCTCCCATTCGGAGAAGCTCGCCGAGGGAGTGGTGGAACTCGCCGCCCAGATGGCCCGTGACGTGCAGTTGCGGGCCGCTGGGGGCACCGACGACGACCGCATCGGCACCTCGTTCGACAAGGTGTCTGCGGCCATCGCGGAGTTGCGCGCCGCAGGTCACGACGTGGCGGTCCTGACCGACCTCGGTTCGGCCAACATGACCGTTGAGGCCGTGCTCGACTTCCTCGACGAGGACGACGCCGCGCACGTCCGCTTCTGCGACGGCCCGTTGGTCGAGGGTGCGGTCTCCGCTGCGGTCACGGCCCAGGTCGGCGGTGACCTGGACGCCGTCCAGGCCGCCGCGCGGGCCCGCGAGCTGTTCGCGTAAGCCTCCTCGGGCCTCGTTCCTCACGCCACCTCGCTGCTGAGAGCCTCCCTTCGGCACCGAGAGCCACCCTTCCCGCAACTGCCTGTGCGCAGGTACGGGCCCTCGACCGAAACGGGGGCTCTCGACGGCGAAGGGTGGCTCTCGATGCGGATGGACGGGGGTGGGAACTCTCCCAGCCCCAACCGGGCTCGGGGAGCCTTCCGATAAGCTGGCCAAAAGGGGGCGCGTGTGGGGCTGGACCAGGTTCTGTTGCTCGGTTCGGTCGTCCTGCTCGCCTCCATCGGCGCGGCTCGGTTGGGTGCGCGGTTCGGGCTACCTTCGCTGCTTCTCTTCCTCGGCCTCGGCGTGCTCGTCGGCGAACTCGGGCTCGACTTCAACGACGCCGACCTTGCGCATTCACTCGGTTTCGCGGCCCTCGTCCTGATCCTCGCCGAAGGTGGTTTCACCACTCGGTGGGTGGAGATCAAGGGCGCGCTGCCGGCCGCGATCCTCCTAGCCACAGTGGGCGTGGGCGTCTCGGTGGCGGTGGTCGCGGTGTTCGCGCACTTCGTCCTGGGGCTCAGCCCGGCCACCGCGATCCTGCTGGGCGCGATCACCTCACCAACCGACGCGGCCGCGATCTTCTCCGTACTCCGAAAAGTGCCGCTCCCGGCGAAGCTACGGGCGACGATCGAAGCCGAATCGGGCCTCAACGACGCCCCGATCGTGCTCCTGGTGGCCACCGCCACCAGCTGGGCGCTCGGCGAGGGAGTCGAGGGCGGCCCGGTCTGGATGGTCGCCCTGATCTTCCTTGAGTTGGTCGGCGGTGTGGTTCTCGGTGCGGTGGTCGGGTGGCTCGGCGTCCAGGTGCTGCGCAGTATTGCGCTGCCCGCGTCCGGTCTCTACCCGCTCGCCGGGCTGGGTTGGGCGGTGCTCTCGTACGCGCTGGGCAGTTCGCTGCACCTGTCCGGGTTCGCCGCTGTCTACGTGACCGCGCTTGTGCTCGGCAACGGGGAACTGCCACACCGGCACGCCACCAGATCCTTCGCTGAGGGGGTCGGCTGGATCTCCCAGATCGGGCTGTTCGTGATGCTCGGCATGCTTGCCGACCCGTTCCGGGTCTCCATGCCGTCCGCTCTCGCCGGGGTGGCCGCCGGCGCAGTGCTCACCTTCATCGCCAGACCGCTGTCGGTGCTGATCTGCATGGTCTGGTTCCGGACGCCGTGGCGCGAACAGGTCTTCATCTCCTGGGCCGGGCTGCGCGGCGCCGTCCCGATCATCATGGCGACCGTCCCCTTGGCCGCCGGCGCACCCGGTGCCAGCGAGGTCTTCGACATGGTGTTCGCGTTCGTGGTGGTGTTCACGCTGCTGCAGTCGCCGACGCTGCCCTGGGCGTCCCGGCTCTTGCGGGTCTCAACCGGTGAGGACGCCACCGACGTGGAGGTGGAGTTCGCGCCCCTGGACAACATCCGCGCCGACATGATGCAGGTGCACGTGCCGGAGGGCTCTCGACTGCACGGCGTGACCATTCGTGAACTCCGGATGCCAAAGAATTCAGTGGTTTCGCTGATCATCCGCGACAACGAACCGTTCACACCCAGCGGGGAGCACATCGTCCGCGTGGGGGACGACCTGCTGATCGTCACCAACTCCCATGATCGTCGCAAGGTCGAGCAGCGGCTGCGAAGTATCTCCAGCGGTGGCCGGCTGGCGCGCTGGCAGGACGGCTGAGAGCTACCTCTTCTTGGTCGGCGTGGGCGAAGAGCTGGGCGTTGCCGAGTCGATCCGCGGTAGGCACACCGGCCCGTCCACTGGGACAGTCTTGACCGGATCGGCCTGCTGCTTGCTGGTGTCGGTGAGGATCACATCCACGACGTGGTCCTCGCGTCCGTCGCCCTCGGCCACCGCGTCCACGAAGAACTGCTGGAGTAGCTTCACTTCGGGATCGTTCGCCGAGTTGCCGACGATCACGGTGGTCGCGACCCTGCGCTCACTGTTGTTCGTCTTGATGACGCGGAAGTCGTGGCTGTTCAGGAAGAGCTTGGTGAGGCTCGCCATTTTCGGGGTGTTGCCGCCGTTGTAGACGCGAACCGTCACCTTGGCGGGGGTGAGTTCCTTGCCGACGTCCGTCATCACGCAGGCGTTGTTGACGACCTTGCCGTCGGACACGTTGATCTGCTCAAAACCCCATTTGGCACCGAAGCCGAGGATCGCCAGCAACGCGATCAGCGTAACCGGGGTCTTGATGACCCGGATGAACTGCCGCACGTGTGCTCCTGAACTATTCGGCAACAACTACCGCACAAGCCTACTTGAGTTCCAGAACGCGGGCATGCACGGTCTGGCGCTGCTGCAGAGCGGCTCGCAGCGCGCGGTGCAGTCCGTCCTCGAGGAACAACTCGCCCTGGAACGACACGACGTGCGCGAACAAGTCTCCGTAGAAGGTCGAATCCTCCTCGAGCAACGCCTCCAGATCGAGGTTTCGCTTGGTCGTGACCAGTTGGTCGAGCCGCACCTGCTGTGGCGCGATCGCAGCCCATTGCTTGGTCACGTAACCATGCTCAGGGTATGGACGGGAGTCGCCGACGCGCTTGAAGATCACGCCGCCAGCTTACGTCCCGCGTCCGGGCCCGGTTGAACGAAGGGGGACGGTTCCTTTTCGTTCACGTTATCCACAGACACCCGCCGGCAGGCGTCCGATCTGTGGAAAAGCTGAACGGAAAGGGGACTGTCCCCTTTCCGTTCACCGGACGCGACGTCCGGCGCCCCCGGTGGTCCAGGAGCTACTTCCAGAGGGTGGCCAGAGCGAAGGCGGCGGCCATCAGGCCCATACCGATGACGACGTTCCAGCCGCCGAGGGCGGTCAGGAAGGGAACCACGATCGAGGTGGCCGAGGTGATGTAGTAGACGACCAGCCAGAGCACGCCGACCAGACCGACGGTGATGAACGTGGGCGCCACCCACTGGCGGCTGCCGGGAGCGGCGACCTTGCTCTCGGCGCGCTTCTCGGCGACCTGCGCGCGTTCGGCCTGCTTCTTCTTCTCAGCGGCGGCCTTGCGAACGTTGGACTCGGGCACCGGACACTCCTACTGGCGGGTTGGACAACCCCAACAGGATAGCCGGGTGGGGGAGAATGGACGACATGGCGCGAATCCTGGTGGTCGACAACTACGACTCGTTCGTCTACAACCTCGTGCAGTACCTGGGCCAGATCGGGGCCGAGGTCGAGGTGTGGCGCAACGATGACCCGCGGTTCGCGCTGGACGGCTGGGCCAAAGGATTCGACGGCATCCTGCTGTCGCCGGGCCCCGGGACGCCCGAGGACGCCGGTGTCTGCATCGATGTGGTGCGCACCCAGGCCGGCTTGCTGCCCATCTTCGGCGTGTGCCTCGGCCTGCAGTCGATCTCGGTCGCGTTCGGGGGCGTGGTCAACCGGGCTCCGGAACTGTTGCACGGCAAGACCTCACTCGTGCACCACGACGGACGCGGTGTCTTCGCCGGTCTGCCAAACCCGTTCACCGCGACCCGCTACCACTCGCTCGCGCTCGATCCGGACACAGTGCCGGACGCGCTGGAGGTCACCGCGACCACCGAATCGGGGGTGATCATGGCGGTGCGGCACAAGGAACTGGCGATCGAATGCGTCCAGTTCCATCCCGAATCGGTGCTCACCGAGGGCGGCTATCAGATGCTTGCCAATTGGCTGGTTGTCTGCGGTGACGCGGACGCGCCCGCGCGTGCGGTCGGGCTCACTCCATTGATGGCTGTTCGGGGCTGAGCGCGGCCCCACTTCTTGCGTCCAACCCTCACTGAGGGCCCCCCGTTCCCCACCGAGAGCCTCAGGTTCGGTCGAGGGCCTGCGCGCTCGTACGGGCGAATGACCGAAACGGTGGCTCTCGGCGATGAGGGGTGGCCCTCGGCGTGCGGCGGGGGATCTGGTCAGCGCTTGGGCTGGCGATTGACGAGCCCGCCCACTAGCCGGTTGGCTCCACGCTGGGTTCTCCAGTGGGGTCGGTCGGGACGGTCTCTTCGGGGACTGTGGGCGTCTCGGTGGGCGTGACCGCCTTGGCCAGGGTCAAAGTGATCTCCTGAGTGTAGTTCACCGTACTACCCGCCATCGGGTCCTGGTCGATCACCGTACCTGGGATGGCGTTGGACTCCTGCTCCTTGAACTTGATGTCCTTGGTGAAACCGCTCGACTTGGCGATGTTGATCGCCTCCTCGCGGGTCATGTTCCGCAAGGTCGGCATCGTGGTCGTGCCGCTAGCCACCGAAAGGGTCACCTCGGTGGCCAGTGCGACCTTGGCTCCCTCGGCCGGGGAGACCCCGGTCACCTCGCCGGACTTCGCGGTGTTGGGGGCGTCCCGATCTTCGACGACGACGACCGTCGTGAAGCCGGTGTCTTTCAGCAACTGCTTCGCGGCCTCCTGGTCCAGACCCTTCACCGGCGGAATGACGGCCTTGGTCGGTCCCTTGTTCACCCGGATGACCACCTCGCTGCCGACCGGCACCTCGACGTTCTGGGGGTTCTGGGCGGTCACGCGGCCCACGGTCAGGTCGTCCGGCCCGGGGAAGTTCTCCACGCGCGGCTGTAGGCGGGCGTTGATCAGCATCTGCTCTGCCGAGGCTTGAAGCTGGTCGACCACGAACGGCACTGACACGGTCTCCACCCGGTTCGCATTCACCAGGTAGTAGATGCCGACGCCCGCTGCGGCGACGATCAGAGTCACGAGGAAGGCGACCAGCCCCCAGTGTCGGCGGCGGGGCGCTTCATAGGCACGCGCCGCCGTCCGCGTATCGTCGGGTGCGAGGACGGTGGTCGCGTCGTGGGCCGAGGCCGGGACCACCGGCGGCGGCGGGGCGGGGACGCGAGCGGTCACCTCCTGGCCGGCCAGCAGCCGTCCGATGTCGGCGCGCATCGCTGCGGCGGTCTGGTACCGATCAGCGGGGTCCTTGGCGAGGGCCTTCAGTGTGATCGCGTCCATGGCAGGCGTGATCTCGGGGTCCAGCTGGCTCGGCGGCACCGGGGCCTCGCGGACATGCTGGTAGGCGACGCTCACCGGCGAATCGCCCTGGAACGGCGGACGCCCGACCAGCAGTTCGTACAGCAGGCAGCCGGCCGAGTAGATGTCGGAGCGCGAGTCGACGTGCTCGCCGCGGGCCTGCTCCGGGGAGAGGTACTGGGCCGTCCCGATCACCGCCGCGGTCTGGGTCATGGTCGCGGACGTGTCGGCCACCGCGCGAGCGATGCCGAAGTCCATCACCTTCACCTGGCCGTTCGGCGTGAGCATGACGTTGGCCGGCTTGATGTCGCGGTGCACGATGCCGGCCTTGTGGCTGTAGCTCAGCGCCTCAAGCACGCCCATGGAGAACTCGAGCGCCTTGGCCGGCATGATCTGGCGTCCAGTACGCAGGAGTTCGCGAAGGGTGTGGCCCTCCACCAGTTCCATGACGATGAACGGCACCATCACGCCGGTGTTCGGGTCGGCCTCCTCACCCGTGTCGTAGACGGCGACGATGTTCGGGTGGTTCAGGCCGGCTGCCGCCTTGGCCTCACGTCCGAAGCGCGCCTGGAAGGTCGGGTCGGACGCAAGGTCGACCCGCAGTTGCTTGATCGCCACGTCGCGGCTGAGCCGCAGGTCGCGGGCGCGACGCACCTCCGCCATGCCGCCCCGGCCGAGCACAGGGCCAAGCTGATAACGACCGCCGAGAAGCCTCGGCTCATCAGTCATCGGTTGCATCCTGTGTTCCTCCTGGGTCTGGCGATGCCAACTCTCCCAAACTTTGCTTGGTGTTCCAACCTGAAGACAGGTCTCATCGCAGCGCCTCGATCACCGCTTTGGCGATGGGGGCGGCCACCGCGCCGCCGGCGATGTCGGTCGCCGGAATCTCCGCGTCCTCGACGAAGGCGCAGACCGCGACGTTCGGATCGTCCGCCCAGGCGGTGAACCAGGCATAGGGACGGCGCTCGTTGTCGGAGTGCGCAGTGCCGGTCTTGCCACCCACGGTGACACCGGCGAGCTGCGCGCGGCCGCCGGTGCCGTGCTCGACCACCTCGACCATCATCTGCTGCATGGCTCGGGCGTTCTCCGTGCTCAGGGCCACCGAGTGCTTCTGCGGACTGGTCTGGGTGGTCACTTTGAGGTCGCGGTCGAGCACCCGGTTGACGATGTAGGGCTCCATGACGACGCCGTCGTTGGCGATCGCCGCGGAGACCATCGCCATCTGCAATGGGGACGCGGCCACCTCGAACTCGCCGATGGCGCTCATCGCGGTCTGCGCGGCGTCCAGCTCTGCGGGGAACTTGCTCGCGGCCGTCCGCAGGTCGGTGAGGAACTTGGTGCCGAAGCCGAACGCTTCGGCCTGCTCGCGCAGGGCGGTGTCGCCGAGTTCAGCACCGAGGCGGGCGAAGCCGGGGTTGCACGACACCATCAGCGCCTGGGTCATGGTGACTTCACTGCCGCCGCAGTTGCCCGAGATCACCCGGGTCGAGCCAGGCAGGCGGTACGCGGTCGCGTCCAGCTTGGAATCGGAGTTCATCCCGGCGGTGAGCGCGGCCGCCGCGGTGACCAGCTTGAAGGTCGAGCCCGGCGGATAGATCTCGGCGGTGGCACGGTTGGCCATCGGCTTGTCCGGATCGGCGTTTAGCTTCTTCCACGCCGCAGTGGACGCGGCCAGGTCGTGCGTGGCCAGGTCGTTGGGGTCGTAGCTCGGATAGGTGACCAGGGCCTTCACGGCTCCGGTCTTCACGTCGATGGCGACGACCGCGCCCTTGCGTCCGGCGAGCGCGTCCCAGGCCGCCTTCTGAGCCTTCGCGTCGAGCGTGGTCTCGACCGTGCCGCCGGGGAGCGTTCTGCCTGCAGCCAGGTTGATCAGGCGCTGCAGGAACTGGGAATCGTCCTGGCCGGAAAGCTCGGCAGAGCGCGAGGCCTCGAGATCGGACGTGTGGTAGAGGTAGGAGTAGAACCCGGTGACCGGGGCGTAGAGCTCGCCGTTGCTGTAGGACCGCTGGAACTTGTAGCGGTCACTGACGGCTTTGGACTCAGCGACCGGAGTGTTGCCCACCATGATCGGCCCGCGATCCTGGGCGAACCGGGCATCGGTCACCCGACGATTCTCCGGACGCTCGTTCAGGAAGCTCTGTTGCCCCACAAAGAGGTAGCTGACATTCACCAGCAGCGCGGCGAACATGACCATCGCAGCCACCGCGACCCCACGAATCGGACGGTTCATGCCGACCCTCCGTCCGTGGGAATGTGCTGGGTCGGTTCGTCATCTGCAACGTTCCCTGAGCCCCCCACGTTCCCTGAGCCTGTCGAAGGGCCCGAGATTCCCGCCACGTTCCCTGAGCTTGTCGAAGGGCCCGAGCCCCCCACCAGGTTCCCTGAGCCCACCACGTTCCCTGAGCCTGTCGAAGGGTCGGGACGACGGCCCGCGTCCGCCTGAGCGGACACCGAAGCTCCGACCGGAATCATCTGCGTGGTCTCGTGCTCAAGCCATTGCTCGGGTTCGACGATAACCTGGCTGGCCGGGCTGCGCACCTGGTGAGTGATCACCAGCAGCAGCCCGAGCATCACCCAGTTGGCCACCAGAGACGACCCGCCCTGCGACATGAAGGGCGTAGTCAGACCGGTCAGCGGCAGCAACCGGGTGACGCCGCCGAGAATGGCGAACACCTGGATCGCGAACACGAAGGAGAGACCGGCAGCCAACAGCTTGCCGAACGGCTCCTTCGCCACCAGGGACGCGCGCAGCCCGCGGGCGACCACGATGCCGTACACCAGAACGATCGCGCTGAGCCCGGCGATGCCCAGCTCCTCGCCGAGCGCCGCGGCGATGAAGTCGGTCTTGGCCAGTGGAATCAGGCTCGGCCGTCCGAGCCCCCAGCCCGCGCCGAACGCGCCGCCCCAGGCGAGGCCGAACTGGGCCTGGATCACCTGGTAGTTCTGGTCGTAGTTGTCGAACGGGTTCAGCCAGGCGGCGACGCGCACCTGCACGTGGCTGAACAGCAGGAACGCGGCGTACGCACCGGACGCGAACAGCAACCCGCCCAGAATCGGCCAGCTCGGTTTCTCGGTGGCGACGTAGAGCATCATCACGAACAGTCCGAAGAACAGCAGTGACGTGCCCAGGTCCTTCTGGAAAACCAGGACGGCCAGGCTGGCCAACCACATCACCAGGATGGGGCCGAGGTCGCGAGGACGGGGCAACTCGATGCCCAGGACGCGGCGTCCGGCGAGGGCGAGGACCTCGCGCTTGTCCACGAGGTAGGCGGCGAAGGCGACGGTGAGCACGAGCTTAGCGAGTTCAGCCGGCTGGAAGCTGTACGGGCCGAGGTGGATCCAGATGCGCGAGCCGTTCTTCTCCTGCCCGATCAGCGGCAGAAGCGGCAGCATCAGCAAGGTGATGCCGGCCAGGAACATGAGGTAGGGATAGCGGTTCAGCACGCGGTAGTCGCGCAGGAAGACGATCACCAGGGCGCAGGCCACCGAGGCGATCACCAGCCACATCAGCTGCAGTTCCGCCGAGTGCATCTGCGGATCGGACGCCAGGTCGAGCCGATGGATCATCGCCAACCCGAGCCCGTTGAGCAGCATCACCAGCGGCAGGATCAGCGGGTCGGCGTAGGGAATGCGCACCCGGATGACGATGTGCAGCAGCAGCGCGATGCCGGCGATGATGCCGACCGCCCACGGCCATACGTCCGGCAGTCTTGCGTCCCGATTGAGGTGGGTGAGCAGGTAGCCGCCGATGCCGAGGCCGACGGCGAAGACGAGCATGACCAGTTCGGTGCCACGCCGCTTGCGATAGCTGATGACGTCGTCCATCAGCACTCCATGGGCGCCGCGGGGGTGGCCGAGTCGGACGGTGTGGGGATTGCCGATGGGGTGGCGGACGCGGCCGGGCTCTCAGTCGGTGCGGACGTCCCTGTTTCGGCTGGTCGAGCGGTGCCAGTGTCGGCTGGTCGAGCGGTGCCAGTGTCGGCTGGTCGAGCCTGTCGAGACCCTGACGGCGTCCCCGACCCGGACGGCGTCCCGGACGCCGAGGGTGTGGACGGCACGGCCGTTGCGGTCTGGTGCGCCGCGCGGGCGGCGATGCACTGTGCTGCCTTGGCGCGCAGGGTGTCCAGGGTGGCCTGCGCGTCGCTGAGCGAATCGGCGGGCATGGTCTCGATGACCTTCTCCTGGTAGTACGGCGGCAGGTCGGCCACGCGAGTGTCGTCGGTCTGAACCACGTGAGAGAGCGGAAGGTTGAACACCGGCTCGGGAATGCCCTGGAAGATGGCGACGTGCTCGGCGGCGGCTCCGAGGAAGTACTGCTGCTGGGTGTAGGCGTACCAGAGCGCACCGCCGCCGCCGATGGCCAGCAGGGGGATAAGCACGCCGAGCACCACCTTCACCCAGGTGGACGCGCGCCGCTTGGCCACCGGGGCGTAGCGCAGGCGCTCGGTGGCAGCGGGGTCGATAGTGGAGGTCTCTGACAGCATGGGCACGGGCGCGGTGTTCTCGAGGGTATCCAGGTCGAGGTTGGACGCGGCCCCGAGCACCTGGGTGCTTCCCTCCGGTTCACCTTCGACGACGTCGGCCAGGATGATCGTGATGTTGTCGTGGCCGCCGGCCCGGTGCGCGAGGGTGAGGAGCTCGTCGAGGGAGTGTTCGCGGGTGCCGGTGAGATTGGCGGCGATGGCGGTGTCGGTGACTAGGCCGCAAAGGCCGTCCGAGCAGACCAGCAGGCGGTCGCCGGCCTGGACGTCGATGAGTTCGAGGTCGGGCACGTGCTGCGGCTGGCCGTTGATGACCTTGAGGATGAGTGAGCGGTGGGGGTGTTCGAGGGCCTCGGCCTCGGTGATGCGCCCTTCGTCCACGAGGGTCTGCACCCAGGAGTGGTCGCGGGTGATGCGGCTCAGCTTGCCGTCCCGGAAGCGGTAGGCGCGGGAGTCGCCGATGTTGGCCATACCGAGGTGGGAGCCGTCGAACATGAAGCCACAAACGGTGCTGCCCATGCCGTCGAGCTTGGGGTCGGCGTCGATGAGTTCGCTCATGGCGTCCGCGGCGCGGTCGATGGCGCCGGAGAGTACTTCGAGCATCTCCTCGCCTGCGTGGGCCCCGTCCGCTGCCTTGAGCTCCCGGATGGCCACGGCGGACGCGAGGTCGCCGGCGGCGGCGCCGCCCATACCGTCCGCCACGACGAGCATCGTGGGGGACACATAGGCGGAGTCCTGGTTGTTCTTGCGGACCAGGCCGATCTCGGAGTGGGCGACGTAGCGCAGCGCCAAGGGCATCTACTTCTCCACGCTCATCAGGGTGCGGCCGATGCGCAGGGTGTCACCAACGCCGAACGGGGTGGGGGCGGTGATGCGCTGGTTGTTGACGAGGCTGCCGTTGGTGGAGCCGAGGTCCTCGACCTGGAAGCCGGTGGCGGTGCGGGTGACGCGGGCGTGCCGGGTGGAGACGTAGTCGTCGTCGAGGACGAGCTGGCAGTCGGGAGCGCGTCCGATGAGCAGGGAGTCGCCGAGGGGAAGGGTTAGCCCGGCCTGGCGGCCGTGGGTGATGACGAGGGACTTGGGCATCCGTTTGGCCTCGCGACGGGAGAGCTTCACCGGTTTGGCCGACGGGACGGCGGACGGTGACCCTGGAGGCGCGAGTTCGGCGGCGGAGACCTTGCGTCCGAAGAGGTCGGTGCGGATGACGTTGCCGGTGAAGAGGATGAAGAGCCAGAGCAGGGCGATGAAGCCAAGCTTGAGCCCGAGGACGACGAGGTCAGACATCGTGCACCGGGGACACGATGGCCAGCCGGGTGGTGCCGATCTCGATGCGGCTGCCGAGGGCGAGGTTGGCGTGGCGGGTGCGCTGGCCGTCCACGACGATGCCGTTGGTGGAGCCGAGGTCCTCGATGTCGAGGCGTTGGCCCTCACCGGTGCCGTTCACGTTGATGCGCGCGTGCACTCGGGAGACGCCGGGGTCGTTGATGCGCAGGTCGGCGTCGGTGCCGCGTCCGATGGTGACGCCCGGTGGGGTCAGCGGGTGGCGGACGCCGTTGACTTCGACCACGAGGTTGGCCGCGCGAATCTCGCTCGGGGATGCGTCCTCAGTGGCGTCGACGCCGGCGACGGCGGACGAGGTGACGGTGAACCGTCCGACTGGCAGGGCGCTGTCGAGGTAGTAGTCGATGGTGACCGGGCCGTTGAAGATGTAGCCGGCGTCGGCGGCGTAGGTGCGCAGCTGCGGGATGATCTCGGAGTTGAGGGTCTTGGAATAGGGCGTCAGCCGGTCGTGGTCGTGCTGGGAGAAGCCGACGCGGAAGTCGTTGGGCACGAGCTTGCGGTCGCGACTGAGCAGCTTGGCCTCTGAGTCGAGTTCGCGCTGCAGCCGCGCGGTGATCTCCACGGGCTGGACGTCGCCCTTGAAAGCGCGGGCGAAAGCACCGCTGACGGCGTTCTCGAGCTTCTTCTCGACGCGGTCGAAGACCCCCATCCGCCCTCCTTCCAGACATGGTTCAGCGCCGTCAAGCCTATCCAGCGCCGAACTAGCAGCCTACGCGACGGGCCTGAGCCGACTACAGGCCTGTAGTGCAGGGTGAGGTTGTGCGGTGTCCGCACCTCGGTTGGTCGGCGTTCCCCTTCGGTTGATCGAGCCTCCCCTTCGGTTGGTGGAGCGTCCCCTTCGGTTGGTCGAGCCTGTCGAGACCACTCATGCCGCGATCTGGACCCGTGAGCGTCCGGAACGCCCCGACACGCGACCCGAACGACGTTGCGGGTCCGGATCGCATCAGCGGCTCGTTGACGGATCTCGGTTCGGGCCAGAACCACTGCCTGTGCTAATCTCTCCGGGCTGGCTCCTGCGGGAGTCGGGCGCGAGTGGCGGAATGGCAGACGCGCACGGTTCAGGTCCGTGTGTCCGAAAGGACGTGGAGGTTCAACTCCTCTCTCGCGCACATATTGGCTATGTGCCCCTGACGAGGGTAAACAGCATCTGACTAGGACTTATGAGCCGATCTGGCTCGGTTCAGGTGTGCTCACAAAGTGCCATCGAGGGCCCTTCGTGCCCCACGTTTGCCCCACGCTGCCCCACGTATGCCCCACGGGAATGGTACGGAATGGCATACCGGGCGGGGTATCGCCTCACATACCTCTCTCATATACCTCTCTCATGTTGGATACCCCCGGGGTCTTGGCGTAGGGACGGCCATTTCCGCGCAGCCTATGGGTGGTCCTGGTGTCCTCGGGACAGCTTCCTGCAAGTTCTTGGCTCCCGCCTGTCCGGATCGACGCCGTTGCCGGGCTTAAGGAGCACGGAAGGAGCAGCCATGCCCACCCAGCGTTACGAGACCATCGCCCAGGCCTGTGAGCGGACCGGGATCAGCCGCAACACGCTGCGCAGACGGATCGCCAGCGGTGAGTTGCCCGCGTTCATGACCGGTCGCCGCATCCTGCGCCTGCGACCTGAGGACGTCGACCGGCTACTCAAGCCACGCTACGCCCGTCCGATCGCGGTCTGAGGCTGGGCGACGATGGCCGGGAAGCGCGCGCGGGTGAAGCGCACCTTCGGGGAGATCTCGCCTCTGCCGAGCGGGCGGTATCGGGCGCGATATCGCGGCCTGAGTATGTCAACTCGATTTGGCCCCACCATGGCGGCTTGAGTTGGCCCCACCTGCTCGGGTGTGGGCGAGGCGGTAGCTGGTGGTGCCGGTCTCGA
>Ga0209477_1000769_pt1 | contig 20018 bp, 19 predicted proteins | sample KloWWTupernatant_FD_187180 | JGI IMG/M metagenome (GOLD analysis project Ga0209477, IMG submission 187180) | Active sludge microbial communities from Klosterneuburg, Austria, studying microevolution and ecology of nitrifiers - Klosterneuburg... | ecosystem: Engineered > WWTP > Aerobic digester >... | reverse complement strand
ACATTCCGCTTTTTCGGCGCCATGTAATTGGATGCATCGCCTGGTGCACCAAAGATGAAGGCATTGCCCAGCGCCCACTCACTGGGGCCATTGAACTCGTATTCTTCGCGCCGAATATCCACGCCAACCGCGGCTTTCACGTCTTCTTCGCCCCACAGCTTGAAGCCCAAGCTGCCACTGGCGCTGGCATCCAGCGTGGTGGTGGTGGAAACGCCTTTGTACAACAGCAAGCCACTGGCATCGGCTGCAGCCAACGCCGCATAGGCGGCTTGCGATTGATCTTGCCCCGGCATCAGGAACGGGTTGAGCAGCCCACTTTTCAAGGCGGCCTTCAGTTGCGGGGTGTAGTAATAACCACCGGCCAGCACCGATTGCGCGCTGCTTTGCGCGCGCGACAGGCCCACGTCGTAGTCCCAGTTGGCAATGGTGCCGGTCAGGCCAAACAACAGCCGGTACGCCTTGGTCTCGGTTTCCAGTTGGCGTGGGCCACAGGCGTAGCAACGCCAGCGGTAGGTGATCGGCTTGCCATAGACCAGATTGGTCTGATCGCCGAAATAAGTGTGGATCTGGTTGTAGATCGCGTCGTAGGTGGCTTTGGTGTTGGCATTCAACTCGTAGGCGTCCAGCTGGGTGGCGCTGGCATTGATGCTGGAGCTGATTTGCTGGGCTTCAAAGAAACGCGTTGAGGTGACTTTGGAGCCCATGAATTCGGCAAAAAATTCATGGTTGTCATTGATCCTGAAGGTAGCGCGACCAATGCCTTGCACGGTGTCCACCGGTTGCTGGATGGTGCGCGCGCGGCCGTAGTCCCATGCGCAGCCGAAGCTGGCACCGGGGCTGGCCCAGGCTTTGTCATCGTACGGGCCCATCATGTCGCCGCCATTGCTGCAGCCGGCACCGCCAGGCAAATCCAGGGTGTTGATGGTGGTCTTGGTCAGGCCGCTGCCGGGATCTTTCAGGCCGCCACCAATCATGCTGCCGGTGCCGGTGACGACGTTGGCAAATGGCGTGCCGCGGGTATCGGGACCCAAGCCGCGCTCAGGCTGAAAGCTGTTGGCAAAATCGCGTTGGTTGCCGCGCAGGATTTTGTTTTTCTTGATGTTGACCGCAGCCCACACATTCCAGTGATCAGTGTCCAGATCGCCCCAGCCACCCAGCAGGCTGGCGTTGTAGATATTGCCGCCGCCTTGTTGGGTGACATCGGCACCAGCACTGATCGAGTAGCCCTGATAATTTTTGCGGGTGATGAAGTTGATCACGCCGCCGATGGCATCGGTGCCATACACCGCCGAGGCTCCGTCACGCAGCACTTCCACGCGTTCGATGGCGGCAAACGGGATCGAGTTCAGATCCACCACTTGCCCGGCCAGGCCGTGTGCCGCCACGCGGCGACCGTTCAACAGCACCAAGGTGGCATCGGCCCCTTGCCCACGCAGATTGGCACCGGACACACCGTTGTTGCCGCGGGTGCCGGGAGGGGCCACGCCACTGTTGGCGGCAAGACTGTCCGGTCCGTTACTGGCCACATTCAACTGCTGCAACAGCTGTTCGGCCGAGGTAATGCCTTGGGCATCGATTTCCGCGCGTTGGATGATGGTGATCGGCAGCGCCGTTTCAACGTCGGTGCGCTGGATGCGCGATCCGGTCACGGTCATGCGATCCAACGTTTTTACCTTGCTGTCGCTGCTGCTGTCTTTGGGGTCAGCCTGCTGTGCCATGACGGGCATGGTCAAGGCGGCCAACAGCGCAATGCTCAGGCGGCGCATATGGAGTGTGGTGCGTGAAGACATCGCGATTCCCCAGTGGTGTGTGTGACCGGCCGCATTTGCGACCGCTGCAATCGCTGTCGCTCGCTGTTCCCCTGAGCGTCATGCGGTTGTCGCCTAATCTAGCGGGTATTACCGGGCTGTGGAATAGGTGTTTCCGATCAAGCCGGTTTTGGGAATAGTGCATTCCGGAACAGCAAAAGCCCGGCATAACCGGGCTTTGGGAGGAGCCGCAAGCAGGCGCGGAACTACGTCTCCGCCGCGTCCATGTACACATCCATCAGGAAGCAAGCGCGCGTCACGCTGTTGTCGCCGGGCATGTGTCCACACGCGCCACCGGCGGCCAGCCGTTGAATTGCATCAGCCAGCTTGTTTGGGCTTGGCCAAGCAACAAAGCGGTCTGGGTCAAGCCTGCAGCAACTCATGGTACGCGGCTACGGCATCCGGCCAACGCGGGCGCCAGCCGCTTTCCAGCAAGCGCGCATTGGACAGCCGCTTGCCGGTCGGGGGCATTGGCGTACGCGCAGGCCGGGGGACACGCAGCAGATCGGCAAGCTGATCATAAAACGCCGCTTTCTCTGCAGGGTTGCCATCAGTGCCGATATAACAGGGCTGCGGTTGCGTGATTTGCAGCAGATGCACGCAGGCGGCAGCGGCATCTTCAATATGGATCCGGTTGGACCAATGTCCGGGACCCTCCGGCGCAAGCAAACGCTGGTGCCGCAAGCTGTCCAGCAGGCGTGTGCGCCCGGGGCCGTAAATGCCGCCCAACCGAAGGGTGACGGCCTGCTGTGGCAGATGCTGCTGCAACCACGCTTCGGCCATCAGCAGGGCGTGACTGCGAAATTCACTCGCCACCGTGGGGGTGCGCTCATCGACCCAGGACGCTGCGGATTCGCTGCCCCCCTCTGGCCACACTACGGTGGAGCCTACCAGCAGCACGCGTTGCAGGCTTTGCCGGCAAGGGAGTGCGGCAAGCAGATTCTGCAAGCCGGCAGGGTAGGTGGCCTGATAGCAAGCCGCAGTCCTTTGATCAGGTGAGGGCGCAAACAGGATGTGGCCAACCTGCGGAAGCACCCCGCGCAGCGTATGCGGTGCGGACAAGTCGCCTTGAATGCCGAAGACGCCGGGTGCAGCACGGGGTCTGCGCCGCAAATGCCAGACCTGCCATCCGCTGGCGTGCAGTGTTGCCGCGACACGTTGGCACAACTCGCCGCCCACCAGCAAAATCGACTGATCCATCTGCGCGCTCGGTTGCAGCATTTCCATTTGCCTAGTGTGCGTGAATCGCGGGTGTTGCCACAGGGTGCGCGCCGCGCAACCGGTTGGCCGCGTCAGTCACGGGCCACCAATGTGGCGGTGTGTGGCACGCGACGCCATTTGTCCACGTTGTAGCCCCAGCCGCGCAGTTGTTGTCGCGCATGCTCAAGATCATCGGCGGAAACCTGCTTGGAACGTGAAAAGACCCAGGCATAGTCACGCGTGTCGCGGGCGACCACCATCAGGCTGTAGTCGTCGCGCAGCCACGCCACCACGTACTGCGCCTTGACCGGCCCGAACACCCGCACGTCCCAGACCGCGTTGTTGGTGCCGGGGCGCACCCGCGCCGGTGCTTCGATGTGCTTGCGCGGGCCGTTGGCACGGCCCTGGTTGAAGGTGAGAGTGGTGCGGATACTGCCGTCCTTCAGCAGCGTGTAGGTTTCCACCGCGTTCCAGGCCTCGCGCTCGAACACGGTCGGGATGCCGCCCACCAGGTACCAGATGCCCATGAAGCGGGCCAGGTCCACGTGCGGGACCGGGCGGATGGCGGGCAGATTGGCGGCCACGCTGCCGATCCACAGCAGCGCGGCCAATAACCAACTCTGGCGTGCAGGCAGGCGCATGGCGGGGCTCCGGTCAGGGACGCTCGAACAGGTAGTGCGACACCATCCATTCCTGCCCGTCGGCATAGCCGAACAGCTCGGCGCAGGCCATCCAGAACATCCGCCAGCGCTGGAACCACAGGCCAGCAGCGTCGCCATAGGCTGCGTGCAGGATCGCCATCACCTCGCTGCGGTGCGCGTCCTGCTGCTGCAGCCAGTGGTTGGCGGTCTTCTGGTAGTGGGTACCCTCCAGCAGCCACTGCTGGCGGATCGCCAGCGCGCCCTGGAAGTGCAGCAGGGTGTCGGCCGCCGGCATCAGGCCGCCGGTGAAGAAATGCCTGCCCATCCAGTTGTCTTCGCCCTGCGTCTCGAACGGGTACAGCAGGGTGCGATGCACGAAGATGTGCACGAACAGCCGCCCGCCCGGGCGCAGCCAGCCGGCGATGCGGCCCAACAGGCTCTCGTAATTGCGCATGTGCTCGAACATCTCCACCGACACGCAGCGGTCGAAGCCGGCGGCGGGCAGGGCGAGGGTGTTCACGTCGCGGGTCAGTACCTGCACGTTGGAAAGGCCCAGTTCGCGGCAGCGTGCCTCGATGAAGCCGCGCTGGCCGTTGGAGTTGGAGACCGCGGTGATGCGCGCATTCGGGTAGCGCTGCGCCATCCACAGCGTCAGCGAGCCCCAGCCGCAGCCCAGCTCGAGGATGTCCTGGCCATCGGCCAGTCCGGCGCGCTCGCAGTACAGCGTCAGCATCGCTTCCTCGGCCTGCGCCAGCGTTTCATCACCACGCGGGTAGTAGCAGCAGGAGTACTTCAGGCGCGGGCCCAGGCTTTGGGTGAAGAACCCCGGCGGCAGTTCGTAGTGCTGGGCGTTGGCGGCCTCGGTCTCGATCGCCACCGGGCTTTGCCGCAGGTCGTCCAGCCGTGCGCGCTGACGGGTGGACTGGGCCTCCACGCCGCCGGCCAGCGCCTCCTCGAGGCGCAGTGCGCACATCCGGCGGATGCCGGCACGAATGGCGGCGTCGGGCAGCAGGCCGCGCTCGGCCAGTCCCAGCAGGCCGGGGGCGGGGACGTCGCGGGACAATTGGTTGGCGTCCAGGGTGGCGGTGGTCATGCGTGCTCCTTGTTGCGGGGTCAGGATTTCGGGAACCACGGAAACAGCATCGGCGTGCTGCGCTGGTAGTCGCGGTAGTCGTCGCCCCGCGTGCGCAGGGCCTGCTGCTCGGTGAAGGGAATGCCGCTGATGTAGCGCAGGAACAGGTACATCACCACCGGCCCCAGCCAGCCCAGCCACGCCAGCGGCGCGCCGATCGCGGCGACCGCGTAGGCGCACCAGTGCAGCCATTCGAAGAAGTAGTTGGGATGGCGCGAATAGCGCCACAGCCCGCTGCGGCAGGTCTTGCCGCGGTTCGCCGGGTCGGCACGGAAGCGCGCCAGCTGTGCGTCCGCCAGCGACTCACCTGCCACCGATACGGCCCAGATGGCGATGGCGACGGCCAACTGCCATGCCGCCAGGTTCCGATTCGAGGCGACCACCGCCAGCGGCAGCGAGAACAGCACCACCAGCAGCGCCTGGAACTGGAAGAAGCCGAAGAACTTCGCCTGGCTGCCCTGCCAGTGTTCGCGTAGCGCGCGGTAGCGGCCGTCCTCGGCTTCGCTGCGCACGCGCATCCACAGGTGCACGGCCAGGCGCAGTGCCCAAGCAGTGGCCAGCACGCCCACCAGCAGGCGTGCGCCGGGCGCGCCGGCGCCGGTCAGCGCCAACAGCAGCGCCGCGGCCGCGAGGCCGGCGGACCAGAGCACATCGACGATGCCGGCATTGTCGCGGCGGCGCTGCCACTGCCAGCCCAATACCATCAGCACTGCGGCCAGCAGCCAAATCCATGGCAGTTGTTGGGTGGGACTCATGCGACACCTCCATGGCTCTCGGATTGCAGGCCGCGCCGGGCCAGCCAGGCCAGCAGCGGCATCGCCAGCGCCCAGCCTGCCGCCAGTGCCAGCAGGCTGTGCCACTGCGGGCTGGCGAACTGCACCACGTCCCACCCGCGCGCGGCACCGAGGTAGGCCAGCGGGCCGCCGATCGCACCCAACACCGCCGCCAGCAGCAGGCGCCGGTGCAGGTAGGCCAGCAGCGGCACGATGGCCAGCGCGAACGCCCACCACAGCGCCAGGATCCACGCTGGCGAACCGGCCCACGGCCAGGCCGCGGCATAGTCCAGCAGGCCGCTGCGCACCCACAGGTTTTCCAGCACCAGCCCGATAGCCAGCGCCACCACCACCAGCCGCGCTTCCAGCGCCCGGTGCGGGGACACCGACAGCCGCCACAGCGCGAACAGCGCGGCGGCGGCGACACCCGGCCACCACAGGCCGTGGCCGGCGCCGATCACCGCCGCGAACCAGGTGGCCTGGTAGCCCAGCAAAGTCAGCCAGAAGATCATGCGTCGCTCCCCAGCGGACGCCAGCCCGGCTTGGCCATCAGCAGGTGCGAGACGCCGATGGCGCGCTCGCGGAAGCCGCCTTCGCAATAGGCGAGATAGAACTCCCACATGCGGATGAAGCGCTCGTCGAAGCCCTGCGCCCGCACCGTCGCCAGCTGGGCGAGGAAGCGCTCGCGCCAGGCCTGCAGGGTGCGCGCATAGGACAGCCCGAAATCCTCCAGCGCCACCAGCGCGAGGTCGCTGCTGCGAGTCTTTGACGCCAGCATCGCGCTGACCGAGGGAATGAAGCAGCCGGGGAACACGTGGCGCTTGATGAAGTCCACCGACTTCAGCGCCTGCGCGTAGCGGTGGTCCTCGATGGTGATGGCCTGCACCAGCGCCAGTCCCTCCGGCTTCAGCAGCCGGCCGATCTGCGCGAAGTAGCTGTCCTGGAAGTCCGCGCCCACCGCTTCGATCATCTCGATCGACACCAGCTTGTCGTACTGGCCGCCGAGGTCGCGGTAATCGGACTGCAGCAGGGTCACGCGTTCGCCCAGCCCGGCCTGCTGGATCCTCGCCGCGGCGAGGTCGTGCTGCTCGCGCGAGATGGTGGTGGTGGTGACGCGGCAGCCGTAGTGCCGGGCCGCGTGCAGGGCGAAGCCGCCCCAGCCGGTGCCGATCTCCAGCACATGGTCGCCCGGGCCCAACGCCAGCTTGCGGCAGATGACATCCAGCTTGCGGGTGGAGGCCGCGTCCAGCGTGTCCTCCGCGCCGGCCCAGTAAGCCGACGAATACATCAGGTCTTCGGACAGGAACAGCCGGAAGAAATCATTGCCCATGTCGTAGTGGGCGGCGATGTTGCGCCGGCTGCCGCTGCGGGTATTGCGGCGCAGGGCGTGCAGCGCCTGCATCGCCACCCCCCCCAGCCGCGCAAGGCCGGTTTCCATGCCGTCCAGCAGGTCGCGGTTGCGCACCAGCAACTGCACCAGCCCGACCAGATCACTGCAGCGCCACAGGCCGTCCATGTAGGCCTCGCCGGCGCCCACGCTGCCGTTGCCGGCAAGCGCGCGATAGAAGCCCGGGTCCAGCACCTCCAGGGTCACGGCGGGACCGTCGCCGGCGTGACCGAATTCCATGCTGCCCAGCGCGTCGCGGACCAGCAGGTGACCGTGGCCGAACCCGGCCAGACGCTGCAGCAGGCGCTGGCGCAGGAAGCGGTCGAAGGCGCCGAATGTGTTGGTGGGTGTGGTCTGGACGATGGCGTTCAAGAACGGCCTCCTGAAAGTCGGGGATGGTCGTGGAAGGGGGTGCGCTTGAGCCAAAGGCGCAGCGCATGCCAGTAGATGGCGCCGACGACCTGCGCGCTCATCAGCGGATAGCGCCACAGCACCCGTGCCAGCGAGGCGGCGTTGAGCGGGCGGCGTTGCAGTTGCAGGTGGGCGTCGAACTCGCGGCCGTTTTCGCCCAGCACCGCCATGTTCACGTGCAGCGCCTCGGCCGGCACGGTGAAGCGCCAGTCGTAGCGGCGCTGCATGCCCAGGAACGGCGAAACGTGGAAGGCCTTGTCGAAATCCCAGCGCAACATCCGCCCATTGCCCCCGGCCGCGGCGACCGGCAGCACATAGGCATGCCGCTCCCGCCACGGCGTGTTGGTGATCTCGGCGACGATGCTGTGCAGGGTTTCGCCGTCGGCCTCGAAGCAGTAGTAGAAGCTGACCGGGTTGAACACCATGCCGGCATAGCGCAGGTGGGTCAGCAGGCGTACCGGGCCTGCCGGGCGCTCGCCGATGGCGGCTTCGACACGGTCCTTCACCGCTTCCTTGAGCGGGCGCTCCGGCGAGCCGAGGAAATCGGCGCGGCGGAATTCGGCGAAGTTGCGTCGCCCGGCCGACCACAGCCAGCGGCCGCGGAACACCGTGTCGATCTCGTCGAGGTCGAGGTAGAGCTGCGCCATGCGGTAGCGGAACGCATGCGGCTGCGGCGCGCTGCGGCGATGCCGGACCACGCCTTCATAGACCGCACTGTGCAGCGGCGCGCTCATGCTGCTGCGTCCGGCGGCCACGTCACGCCCAGCCCGGCCGCCACGTCCACCGCGCTGCGGATGCCGTCCTCGTGGAAGCCCCAGCCCCAATAGGCGCCGGCAAACCAGGTGTGGTTGTGGCCCTGGATGCTGTGCTTGCGCTGCTGCGCCGCCACTGACGCCGCGTTGTAGACCGGATGGTGGTAGCGCAGGCGGCGCAGCACCTTGTCCGGGTTGATCGCCTCGCTGCGGTTCAAGGTGACCACGAAGGGTTCGGGCGAATGCAGGCCCTGCAGCAGGTTCATGCAGTAGCTGACGGTGCAGGGCGCCTCGGGGTTGCCGGGCATGAAGGCATTCCACGCCGCCCACGCCTTGCGGTTGCGCGGCAGCAGGCTGGCATCCGTATGCAGCACCACCTCGTTGGGCTGGTAGGCGATGGCACCCAGTACGTCGCGCTCGTCCGCGCTGGCATCCGCCAGCAGCGCCAGCGCTTGGTCGCTGTGGCAGGCCAGCACGATCTGGTCGAAGCGCTCGCTGCCGGCCGCACTCTCCACCACCACGCCAGCGCCATCGCGGCGCACCGAGCGCACGGGGCAGTGCAGGCGCTCCTGCACCTGCCAGCGCGCACGCAGGGCATCGACATAGGTGGCAGAGCCACCGCGCACCACCCGCCACTCGGGGCGGTCGCTGACCTGCAGCATCTGGTGGTTGGCCATGAACTGCACCAGGTAGCGCGCCGGGAACTGCAGGATCTGCTCCGGTGGCGACGACCACAGCGCCGAGGCCATCGGCACCAGGTGGTCATCGCGGAACGCCGCGCCGTAGCCGTTGGCGGCCAGCCAGTCGCCGATGCCGGGGCCCGGGCCATCACCCTGCAACAGCGACGACGCCTGCCGGTAGAAGCGGAACAGATCGCGCACCATGCCCAGGAAGCGCGGCGACAGCAGATTGCGGCGCTGGCAGAACAACGTGTCCAGCGAGGTGGCGTTGTATTCCAGCCCGCTGCGCCCGTCGTGCACCGAGAAACTCATCGTGGTCGGCTGCGTTGCCACGCCCAACATGTCGAACAGGCGGGTCAGCAGCGGATAGTGCGCGGGGTTGTGGACGATGAAGCCGGTATCCACCCGGTACTGTTCTCCGGCCTGCTCCACGGCGTGGGTGTGGGTATGCCCGCCGAGGTAGTCGTTGGCCTCGAACAGCACCACCTCGTGCGCCTGCGACAGCAGCCAGGCGCTGGCCAGACCGGCGATCCCGGAGCCGATGACGGCGATGCGCATCTCAGTGCTCCGCCTTGGCCAGCACCCACGCGGGCACCGGCTTGAGGTCGCGCACCAGCCCCAGCAGCGCCATCAGCCGCAGGCCATACCAGGTCAGGTCGATCTCCCACCAGCGGAATCCCTGCCGCGCGCTGCTGGCATAGAAGTGGTGGTTGTTGTGCCAGCCCTCGCCGAAGGTCAGCAGCGCCAGCCACAGGTTGTTGCGGCTGTCGTCGCTGGTCGGGAAGCGGCGGCGGCCGAAGCGGTGCGACAGCGAGTTGATGGTGACGGTGGCGTGGAACAGCACCACGGTGGACACGAAGAAGCCCCACACCAACAGCTGTGGCCCGCTGGTGCCCAGTGTCGGCGCGAACCGCGCAAGCAGGGCGCCCAGCGCGTACAGGCCCACCGCCATCGCCGCCGGCACCGCCACGTCATAGCGGTCCAGCCAGCGCAGCTCGGGGAAGCGGGCGAGGTCGGGCACCCGGCTCAGGTCGGTGGCGAATGCGCGCCGGGTCAGGAACCAGCCCATGTGGCTGCGCCAGAACCCGTGACGCGGCGAATGTACGTCTTCCGGGGCGTCCGCATGGCGATGGTGGTGGCGATGGTGCGCGGCCCACCACAGCGGCCCGCGCTGCACGCTGGCGGCACCGATCAGTGCGAACACGAACTGCAGCGGGCGCGAGGTGCGGAACGCGCGATGCGAAAAATAGCGGTGGTAGAACCCGGTGATGGCGAACATGCGCACCACGTACAGCAGTACCGCCACCAGCACGGCGACCGGCGACGCGCCCACCCACAACAGGCCCAGGCAACCCAGGTGCAGCAGTACGAACGGCACCACCCGCAGCCAGTCCACCCGGTCCGCTTCGGCGTCGCTGGCAGCGGCCGTTGCGGCGGCGCTGTCGAACCATTGCAGCAGGCTGCGCCCGGCGTTGCGCGCAGGGGCATCGGCGGGTGGCGAGAGGGGGGCGGATCCTGGGGCATCGCGGGTTTCCGTGTCGGTCAGCAGGCAATACGCAATGGCGCGCGGATTGGATGCAGCGCTGCGCAGCGGCATTGATGCATCCAATCCGACGCCAGCTGCGTAGAGGCAGCTGTCCATCCCGTCAAGCCTTGTTTGCCCTACCATGCGTCTCGACCCCACCTCCGGAACCCTGTCGCCCTTCGAGGCGGCCAGAGCCATGTCCATCGCCGAAGCAAGCCCCGGGGAACCGGGCTACTGGTCCGGACAGATGCAGGCGGTTGCGCGCCGCCGCGACCAGATCTGCTTCATGCGGATCTACGACCACTTCGCCCCGCGGGTGCGCTTGTACCTGCGCGGTCTGGGGGTGCGCGAAGCGGTGGCCGAAGAGCTGGCACAGGAAGCCCTGCTGCGGCTGTGGCAGCGCGCCGACAGCTATGACGCCGACCGCAGCACGCTGTCCACCTGGCTGTTCCGCATCGCCCGCAACCTGCATATCGACCGGTTGCGCCGCGAGAACCAGTGGATCGCCGTGGACCTGGAGCCGGCGCTGGAAATCGAGACCGAAACTGACAACCCCGCGTTCTCCTCCGCGGAGAGCTTCGTCGCCCATGCCGACCTCAACGAGCGCATCGAGCGCCTGTCCACGACCCAAGCCCGCCTGATCCGTATGTCCTATTTCGAAGCCAAATCCCACCAGCAGATCGCCGACGAGCTGGGCATGCCGCTGGGTACGGTGAAGTCCTCCATCCGTCGTGCCTTCCTGCGCCTGCAGTCGGGCGTGCAGGAGGCCGTATGACCCCGCGCCATCACCTCGACCCCGCCACCTTGGTCAGCCATGCGGCGGGCGCACTGTCGCCGGAAATGGCGGCCGTGGCCGACACCCACCTGGAAGATTGCGCCCACTGCCGGCGCCAGCTGGCGGATGCCGAACACGTGGGCGGCGTGCTGCTGTCGCAGCAGCAGCCGGTGCTGCCCGAACCGCAGCGCTCCGAGCGCCTGCGCGAAGACATGCTGGCACGGCTGGGGCAGCCACTGCCCGCCGTCCCCATCCGCGCAGATGATGCGGTGGAACCCACCCGTCGCAATGCCGACGCGCTGCCGCGCCCGCTGCAGCCCTATTTCGGCAAGAGCTGGAAAGCACTGCGCTGGCGCTGGATGGCGCCGGGCATGCACATGATTCGCGCCCTGCGCAGCAGCGGCGATACGCTGGTGCTGCTGAAGATCGCGCCGGGCAAGAGCATGCCGGTGCACAGCCATGGCGGCAGTGAGCTGACCCAGATCCTCAAGGGGGCCTACGACGACGCACTGGGCCACTTCGGTCCCGGCGACATGGCCGACCTGGACAGCGACATCGAGCACCAGCCGGTGACCTCGCCTGGCGTGCCCTGCATCTGCGTGGCGGCGCTGGATGGCCCGCTGCAGTTCCGCGGCTGGCTGGCGCGCAAGCTGCAGCCGATGGTGGGCCTGTAATCCCGGCCCACCGCCGCACGCTTCTCCTCTCCCAAAAGGAAACGGCCCGCATCGCGAGATGCGGGCCGTTCGTCTTGGCGAAATGGGTGCCGGTCAGCCTCGATGGCGCAGCGACAGGAACTCCTTGCGCAGCGACGGGTCGGCCAGGAAGCGGCCGCGCATCACGCTGTTGATCATCTTGGACTCGTCGTCCTTCACGCCGCGCCAGTGCATGCAGTAGTGGTCGGCCTCCATCACCACGGCGATGCCGTCCGGCTTCAGTCGCTGCTCCAGCAGGTCGGCGATCTGGCTCACCGCCTCTTCCTGGATCTGCGGCCGGCTCATGATCCAGTCGATCAGGCGGGCGTACTTGGACAGGCCGATCAGGTTGGAGTCCGCGTCGGGCAGCACGCCCACCCAGACCCGGCCCATGATCGGGCACAGGTGGTGCGAGCAGGCGCTGCGCACGCGCAGCGGGCCGACGATCATCAGCTCGTTCAGGCGCTCGGCGTTGGGGAACTCGGTGACCGTGGGCGCCTGCTGGTAGCGGCCGGCAAACAGCTCGCGCACGAACATCTTGGCCAGCCGGCGGCCGGTGTCGCGGGTGTTGTGGTCGTTGTCGACGTCGATGACCAGCGCGCGCAGCATGTCCTGCGCCTTGGCGGCGACTTCGCCTTCGATCGCCTCCAGGTCGCCGTCTTCGAGGTAGTCGGCGATGTTGTCGTTGGCGTGGAAGCGGGTGCCGGCGCTGCGCAGGCGTTCGCGGACGCGCTGCGACGCGGTGAGCGGCGCAAGCTGGATGGGGGCAGGTTCCCGCAGGGGGTGCGACATGGCGTGGCCTCGAAGGCAGGGGGAGGGCACGCGGCGCACGGTCGTTGCCGGGCGCAGCGCGTGCCAGTGCTTACGCCGGCAGAACGGTTTTGGATGCGGAGATCAGAGTGCGTCGAGGTCGGCCAGCACCTGCGCGGCACGCTCCGCCAGCGCCTCCCGGCGCGCGGCCGGCATGCGCGCCAGCTGCCGGTAGGGCATTGCCAGCCGCGGGTTGCCCGCCAAGCGTTCGCCGTTGCGGTCCAGGAAGTCCCAGTACAGCGCGTTGAACGGGCAGCTGCGCGGGCCAGTGTGGGCGTCGCGGCGGTAATGGCACTGGCCGCAGTGGTCGCCCATGCGGTGCAGGTAGGCCGCCGACGACACGTAGGGCTTGGTCGCCAGCAGGCCGCCGTCGGCGAACTGGCTCATGCCCACGGTGTTCGGCAGCTCCACCCATTCGAAGGCATCGATGTAGATGCCGAGGTACCAGCGGTGTAGCGCCTGCGGGTCCAGCCCGGCCAGCAGGGCGAAGTTGCCGATGACCATCAACCGCTGGATGTGGTGGGCGTGCGCGTGCGCCAGCGACTGGCCAATCGCGCTGCGCACGCAGGCCATCCGGGTGCGCCCGGTCCAGAACCAGTCCGGCAGCGGACGTTCATGCCCGAAGGTATTGCTGGCGTCGTAGCCGGGCATGCGCGCCCAGTACACGCCGCGCACGTACTCGCGCCAGCCCAGGATCTGGCGGATGTAGCCCTCCACCGCCGCCAGCGGCGCGCGGCCGGCGCGGCCTTCGGCCTCGACCCGGGCAATCACCTCGGCCGGCGACAGCATCTTCACGTTCAGCGCGAACGACAGCAGCGAGTGGAACAGCCGCGCCGCGCGGCTGCTCAACGCGTCCTGGTAGTCGCCGAAGTGCGGCAGCGCGTGCTCGACGAAGGCGTCGAGCTGGCCCAGCGCTTCGTCGCGGTCGATCGGCCAGCGGAATGCGTCCGCCGACGGGTCGCCGAAGCTGGCGACGCCGGCGGCTTCGATGCTCGCCCACAAGGAGCCGTGGTCGTGGATCGGCCGCAGGTCCGGCGGTTCCGGCGGCTCCCCGCGCCAGGGCTTGCGGTTCTCGGCGTCGAAGTTCCAGCGCCCGCCCAGCGGACCGCCGTCCGGTTCCAGCAGGATGCCGTGGCGCTGCCGCATCTGCCGGTAGAACAGCTCCATGGTCCAGCGCTTGCGCGTGCCGAAGAAGTCCGCCACGGCGTCGCGCGCCGCGAGGAAGTGGCCGCTGTCCACGCAGCGCGCCGGGATCGGCAGCTGCGCGGCATAGTCGCGCAGTTGCTCGTCCAGCCGCCATTCGTCCGGTGCCTGGTACTCGAACGCGGTGGCGCCGTGCAGCGCCATCAGCCGATCCAGGTTGGCGGTCAACGAGGGCAGGTTGTCGGGATCGTCGATCCGCAGGTAGGCCACGCGGTGGCCGGCCGCCCGCAGCCGATCCGCGAAGCGGCGCATGGCGGCGAAGATGGCGAGGATCTTCTGCGCGTGGTGGAGGACGTAGTCGGTTTCCTGCCGCACCTCCATCAGCACGTGCAGCACGTCCGGCGAGACCGTGTCGAACCAGGGGTGCCGCGGGTCCAGTTGGTCGCCCAGGACCAGCCGCAGGCAGGTCATCCGGCGCGCGGCGCGCGGGCACCACGCTGGCCCAGCAGCGCGGCGATCAGCGCCGTCAACGCCACCAGCACCGCCAGCACCAGCGCGACGTTGGCGGCCATGGCGGCGTCGGGCAGCGCGGAGGCTTGCTGCTTGGCATGCACGCCGAGCAAGCCCCACACGGCCGCCAGCGTGTACCACGGGTTGCCGCGCAGCTTCACCACCATGGCCAGCAGCAGGAGCCCTGCCAGTGCGAACAGCACCAGCGTCCACGGCAGCATGCGTTCCACTGACAGCAATTCGAACGCGACCACGACTTGCGCGACGTTGAGGAACACCGCCAGCGACACCCAGCCCGCGTGCAGCGACAGCGGCAGCCACTGCCACCACGGGCCGCGGCGGTGGCCCCGGGTTTGCGAGGCCAGCCACGCCGCGCCCAGCAGGCACCACAGGCTGCCCCAGATGATCGCCAGCGCCAGCCAGAACCATTGCAGGGTGAAGACGAGCATCCATGCTGAGGTCAGTGCGAAGCCCACCGCGGTCAGCACGCGGATGCGCAGCAGGCGGGTACCTGCCTGCTGCACGTGGGCTTGGGCGATGCCGAACACCACGTCGAGCAGGAAGATCGGCCCCCAGATGGCGAAGGCGTAGCCAGCCGCCACGATCAGCGTGGGGTAGCGGTTGGAGATCTCGCCATTGGTCGGGCCCAGCAGACCGGTGTTCGACAGCCAGCCCACCAGTGGCATCGCCAGTGCCAGCGCGAGGACCAGGAACCTCATTTGCATGCCCCTTGGAACGTATCCTTGCCCACATCAGTCTCCGGCCATTGTTGCGGCACACGTTCGATGCGGCTTGCGTCGTAGCCTAATGCGTCGGCACGCACCAGCATCGCCTGATAGTCGCTTTCCGATACCGAGGGCGTGCGTGCCATGTACCAGAGGTAGTCGCGGGCATCCCGCACAATCATCACTTGGCCGTAGTCTTCTGCCAGCCAGCCGACCTTGTACTGGGCCTTGAACAGGCCGAAGAAGCGGATTTTCCATTCGGCATTGCCGGTGCCGGGCACCACCAGCCCGGTGGAGTGCAGCAATTTGACCGGCGCATTGGCAGCATCCGGCCGGTAGCGATACCAGGTGCAGACATTGCCCTTGGCATCCAACTGATAGGTTTCCACCGGATTGTGATTGCCGCGTTCCAGCCGGGTGGGAATGATGCCGATCACGTACCAGCGGCCCATGAAGCGCTGCAGATCGACGTTCTGCACGGTCGGGATGGGGGTGCTGGCCTCGGCACAGCCGGTCAGCAAGAGCGTCAGCAGGAGGGGCAGGGCGGAAGCGACAAGGCTGCGCATGGCGGGAAGGCAACGGTTTGAGATGCGGCTTGTACGCAGCCGTGGCGGAATCGGATGCAGCAGGCCCGCAGCGGCGTGCATCCGATCGTGCGTACTGCGCGTATCGGCTTGCATTCGAGAACGTGGAACCGGTGATGCCGATGACGGAGAACTATCTGGTGTACGGGGCCACCGGCGGCATCGGCAGCGCGGTGTGCCGACGGCTGGCCGCCGAGGGTCACGCCCTGCATCTGGTTGCCCGCGACGCGGCGCGCCTGCAGGCCTTGGCCGACGAACTGGGTGCGACCTGCACCGCCGTCGACGTGCTGCAGCCCGGCGCATTTGCCAAAGTGGCAGAAGACGCCGGGTCGACGCTTTCCGGCTTGGCGTATGCCATCGGCAGCATCAACCTGAAGCCGTTCGCACGGCTCACGGCCGAGGAGTTCGAGCGCGACTTCCGGCTGAATGCATCCGGCGCTGCGCTGGCGGTGCAGGCCGCGCTGCCGGCGCTGCGCGCGGCAGCGACGCGGTCTTCGGTGGTGCTCTTTTCGTCGGTGGCGGCGGGCAGCGGCTTCCCGATGCACGCCTCGATCGGCATGGCCAAGGCCGCGGTGGAAGGGTTGGTGCGTGCGCTGGCCGCCGAACTGGCGCCCGCGGTGCGCATCAATGCGATCGCGCCGTCGCTGACCGATACGCCGCTGGCGCAGGGCATCGTCGGCAACCCGCGCATGCGCGAGTCGATCGCCGCGATGCACCCGCTGGCGCGGCTGGGCACCGCGGACGACGCGGCTGCGCTGGCCGCATTTCTGCTCTCCGCGCAGGCCGACTGGATCACCGGCCAGGTGGTCGGCGTCGACGGCGGCCGTGGCGTGGTGGCCGGCAAATAAGGCCGCCGCCGTGCCACGCATGCGCAAGAAGAGCGAGTTGCCGCAGAAGATCTGTGTCGCCTGCGGCCTGCCGTTCCAGTGGCGGCGCAAATGGGCACGCGATTGGGAAGCGGTCCGCTACTGTTCCCGGCGTTGCCGGGGCCGCAACTGAGGAGACGGGCGATGGGCAAACAGGTAGTGCTGGTCGGTGCCACCGGGCTGGTCGGGCAGGGCGTGCTGAAGGTCTTGCTGCAGGCGCCCGATATCGACGGGGTCAGCGTGCTGGTACGGCGGGGATTTGCCGCTGCCCACCCGAAACTGCGGGTGCTGCAGGTGCCGGATTTCTCCATCGCCGCGCTGTCGGCACTGGATTTTTCCGGCATGGATGCCTGCCTGTACTGCGCAGGGCCGCTGCCGCTGGGGATGACAGTGGCGGGCTACCGTGAAGCCACCGTGGCCACCCTGACGCGGGTGGTGGACGCCTACGCCGCGGCCAATCCCGCTGGCTTCATCGCCTACGTCTCCGGCAAGGGTGCCGATGCGCGCAGTCGGCTGATGCCTGCGCGCATCAAGGGCGAGGCCGAGCAGGTGCTGGCCCACTGCGGGCTTGCGCACACCAGCCTGCGTCCGGGCATCGTGCGACCGGTGGCTGGCGCAACTTCGCCGCACCCGCTGCGACGCGGGCTGTATGCGCTGGGCCAGCCGGTGCTGGCATCGGCCGTGCGGTTGCTGCCGGAGGTATTCACCACCACCCGGGCGATCGGCGACTGCATGCTGCAACTGCTGCGCATGCCGGGCCCGCGGCCGGCGGTGGTGGAGAACGCCGGGATCGGGCGGGCGGTTGCCGGCCCGCAATCCGCTGGCAGATCAGGGTAGTGCGCCCGGCATCGGGTATTCTCGATGGCATCGCACTCAGGAGAAGGCTGCATGCAATCGAATGACGTGCGCGAGGGCTGCGGGCTGTGCCGTGATGCGGTGCCGCTGGATTTCGATTTCAGCTATGCGTTCCAGCCGATCGTCGACGTGGTGACGCGCCAGATCTTCGCCCATGAAGCACTGGTGGCGAGCCGGCACCGACGGTGTTGTCGCGGATCACCGACGCCAACCGCTACCAGTTCGACCAGGCCTGCCGCGGCAAGGCGATCGAGATCGCCTCGCGGCTGGGCATGCAGTCCCACCTGTCGATCAACTTCCTGCCCAACGCCATCTACCGCCCCGAACTGTGCATCCGCTCCACCCTGGTGGCGGCGCGCCAGCACGGCTTTCCGATCGACCGGATCATCTTCGAGACGGTGGAGGGCGAGCAGGTCAACGACGGCAAGTGGCTGTCCGATGTGCTGCGCGAATACCAGCGGATCGGCTTCCTGACCGCGATTGACGACTTCGGCGCCGGCTTCGCCGGGCTCAACCTGCTGGCCGATTTCCAGCCCGACATCGTCAAGCTGGACATGGCGCTGGTGCGCGGGATCGACCAGAGCAAGTCGCGCCGTGCGATCGTCGCCGGCGTCACGGCGATGTGCCGCGAACTGGGGATCCGGGTGATCGCCGAAGGCATCGAGACCGGCGAGGAGATGCGCTGCTTGCGCGACCTGGGCATCCACCTGATGCAGGGCTACTGGTTCGGCCGCCCGCAGTTCGAAGCGGCCACCCCGGCCGGGGTGATTCCATGGCCACGGTGACCGGCGCTGCCGCACCCCACATGCCAACGCCCGCCGAGCTGGCGAGCGTGTTTGCGCAGGCCTTCATGCAGGCCACCAATGCGGTGCTGATCACCGATGCCGACCTGGCCAACGGTGGGCCGTTCATCGTGCATGCCAATCCGGCGTTTTGCCGGATGAGCGGCTACCGCGCGGAGGATCTGATCGGCAAATCGCCGCGCCTGCTGCAAGGCGCGCGGACTGACCGCAAGATGCTCGCCGAATTGCGCGAACATCTGCGGCAGGGGCTGCCTTACTCGGCCAGCACCATCAACTACGCCGCCGACGGCCGCGCCTACACGGTGGAATGGACGATCGCACCGGTCCGCGACGCGGACGGCGTGGTCCGGCACTTCGTGTCGGTGCAGAACGACATCACCGCCCGCATTGCCGCCGAGCAGGAGCGGTGGCTGTTGCTGCAGGCGCTGCACGCATCGCAGGACCCGATCCTGATCACCGACCGGCATACGCGGGTGGTGTTTGCCAACGAAGCGTTCCGACGCCTGACCGGCTATGCCGCCGACGAAATCATCGGGCAGTCCGCACGCATGCTGTACCCGTCGCACGAAGATCGGGTGTTCTACCGCAATCTGCGTGCCTCGCTGCGTGACGGCAAGGCGTTCCGCGCCACCTTCACCTACCGGCGCAAGGACGGCAGCCCGTTCTACGTCGAGCAGAGCATCGCCCCGGTGCTGGATGCCGGCGGCCGCACCAGCCATTACATCAGCACCGGCAAGGACGTCAGCGAACGGGTCGAGCGCGAGCGCCGCCTGCTGGAAATCGCCAGCCGCGATGCACTCAGCGGGCTGTACAACCGGCTGGCCGGCGACCGCATGCTGGAGGAAAAGGTCGCGCAGGCGCAGGCGGGCGGGCGGCCCTTCAGCGTGATCCTGGCGGACCTCGACCATTTCAAACGCATCAACGACACCCGCGGCCACCAGGCCGGCGACGCCGCGCTGGCTGTGGTCGGGCAGATCCTGCAGACGGGCATCCGCGGCAACGATGTGGCGATCCGCTGGGGGGGCGAAGAATTCCTGGTGCTGGCAGGCGACTGCGGCCTGGCGCAGGCGATGGAGCTTGCCGAGCGCCTGCGCGCCGGCGTCGCGCGCGCCGAGGTCGCGGAAACCGGCCCGATCACGGCGTCGCTGGGTGTGGCGCAGCTGGCCGCCAGCGAAACCGGCGCGGCCTTGCTGCAGCGGGCGGATGACGCGATGTACCGCGCCAAGAGCAGCGGCCGCAACTGCGTGGTGGCCGCCGCACACGCTTGATCAGCCCGCCAGTGCACCCCATGCCGCCAACGCCGCATCGCGAGACGCGCCCAGATCCACCATCGGGGCAGGGTAGCCCTTGCCGGCAAGCACGGATGGATGCCGCCACGCTTCGTGGATGGTCTTTGCCGGCAACGATGCCAGCTCCGGCAGCCAGCGCTTGAGGTAGACGGCGTCGGGGTCGAACTTCGCCGCCTGCAGGTACGGATTGAACACGCGGAAGTAGGGCGCCGCATCGGCGCCGCAGCCGGCCACCCACTGCCAGCCCAGGGTGTTGTTGGCGAGGTCGGCATCCACCAGCGTGTCCCAGAACCAGCGCGCGCCGTGCTGCCAGTGCTGGCGCAGGTTCTTGGTCAGGAAGCTGGCCACCACCATGCGCACGCGGTTGTGCATCCAGCCGGTGTGCCAGAGCTCGCGCATGCCGGCATCGACCAGCGGGATGCCGGTGCGGCCGCGCTGCCAGCGTTCCAGCAGCACCGCGTCGGCGGCAGCCCACGGGAAGTCATCGAAGCGCGGATTGAAGTTGGCGTCCGGTGTGTGCGGGAAGTGGTAGAGCAGGTGGTGGGCGAATTCGCGCCAGCCCAGCTCGCGCAGGTAGGGCTCGAGGTCGGGGCGTTTGCGGGTGTCGGTTCGGCTGGCGCGATCCTGCAGCACGCGCTGGATCTGGGCCGGGGTGAT
>Ga0209477_1000767_pt1 | contig 20041 bp, 14 predicted proteins | sample KloWWTupernatant_FD_187180 | JGI IMG/M metagenome (GOLD analysis project Ga0209477, IMG submission 187180) | Active sludge microbial communities from Klosterneuburg, Austria, studying microevolution and ecology of nitrifiers - Klosterneuburg... | ecosystem: Engineered > WWTP > Aerobic digester >... | reverse complement strand
ACGAAGTTCTCGCTCCCGAACACCTCGTCCAGCAACGCGCGCACCAGGTGCACATTCTCGTCGCCGATCTGTACGAAGACGCTGCCGCTCTCGGTGAGCAGGTCGCGAGCGACAACCAGGCGGTCGCGCAGGTACGAGAGATAGGAGTGGATGCCGAGCTCCCAGGTGTCCCGGAAGGCCTTGATTTGCTCGGCTTCGCGGGCGGCATCGGCGAGGTTGCCGTCCTTCACGTCCCGCTTGCGGGCCGAGACCTGCCAGTTGGAGCCGAACTTGATGCCGTAGGGCGGGTCGAGATAGATCATCTGCACCTTGCCGCGCAGGCCTTCGCGCTCGGCCAGCGAGCCCATCACCTGCAGCGAATCGCCGAGGATCATCCGGTTCTTCCAGCTCTCCTGGTGCTGGTAGAACTCGATCTGCGACATCTCGTCAAGCTCGTCGAAGCCGTCGAAGAGGGTGAGTTCGGGCTCAGGCTCCCCCGCGGCGGCCGTCCGGCGCAGGTTCTCGATCAGCACCCGCGGGTCGATCTTCTCCTGGATGTAGATCGGTGGCGCGTCCACCACCAGATCCTCGCGATCCTGAGCGTCCTTGCCCTTCCAGACCAGTTGCGGGTCGAGGGTCTCGTCGCGCGGGTAGAGCAGCGGCGGCAGTTTGGCGTCGTCCATGCCGTAGGCGGTGGCAGCGTCCGCGGTGGGGATGTTGGTGCGCTTGTCGGGGTGGCTGATCGACTCGACCGGCGTGGGTCCTGTGGCCTTCTGGCGGGGCGGCATTCTCAGCCTTTCGTCGGGGTGGGGGCGTGCGGGCGGCTCACGCTGGCGAACAGGCCGGCGTTCAGCAGTTCCTTCTCGCCGATGATTGGCTGGTCGTGCACGAGCAGCCCGATGGCTTCGCGCAGCGCGTGATCGGCGTCGTCGACCCCGTCCCTGCCGAGTTCGAGGTAGCCCCAACGGCCGAAGCCGCCGTGGTTGTTCACCGCCACGCACCAGGAGTCGCGGGCCGTCCGGGCCTTCTCCTTCGTGGGGCCGGGGCTCTTCTGCGTCCCCGACACCTCGACGATCAGGTACCGCTCCAGCAGCGGATCGACGGCGTCCGCGCAGGCCTTCGGGGACAGCTTGAGCAGGAAGTCCGGCCAGTACACGTGCGCCTGGCCCTTGTGCAGGTACGGGATCTCGAAGCCGAGGTGGTCGTTCTTCACGTAGCTGGTGAGCAGGCCCGCCTCGGCCAGCTTCTCGCAGGTCTTGGCGAGCTTGCGCTCCCACTCGTTGCCGTCCTTGCCGTCGAGGGTGACGTAGTTGACGTGGGAGTGGGTGGTCTCTACGACCTTCTTCCGCGTCGGGAACGGCACGATCTCGGTGGTCTGGGTGGCTCCGACCGCCCGCAGGATCGGACGCAGCCGCGGCCGGCGAGCGTCCTCTCCCTCCAGCCTGGTGATCGCGTTGTAGATGGCCTCGGCAGCCAGTTGCTGCGGCTCGGCCAGCGTGAGGTAGCCGAGGGTGTACCCGGTCGCCAGATGCACCCGCTGCCGCAGGTACACCTTGGTGAACTCGACCAGCCGCGGGAACAACCACGGCCGGGCGTCGCCCTGGCTGGTGAACCAGTTCCGAAGCAACCTGGCTGCGATCCGGAAAGCGACGTCCTGATCGCGCACCTCTTTGATGCCCGCGATCAACTCGGACGTGCCGACGATGCCTTCGGCCTGCACCCAGGTGGGCACCACCGAGCCGTCGACGGTGATCGCGTCGGCACCGGCGGCGTCGAAGCTCAGTTCGGCGTCCGGCAGTTCGATCCGGTAGCCGCTCAGCACCGGGAAGGTGATCTTCAAGTGCTCCCGTTCGGGAAGTGCCCGGACGGTCACGGTCGGCTCCGGCGGCCTGCCGGGCGGCAACGGCTTGTCGGACGGGATGAACGCGAACGGGATGCCGTACACGTTCGAGTACTCGGCGCTGAACCTCCCGGTCTCGGGCTCGGGCACGTAGAACCGGCGCCGCAGGCCGCGTCCGATCACCTGCTCGCAGAGCAATTGCGAGCCGAAGGCGCGGATGCCGAGGATGTGGCTGACCGTGTTCGCGTCCCAGCCTTCGGTGAGCATCGCCACGCTCACCACGCAGCGCACCTGCTCGCCGAGCTTGCCGCGCTTGCCGACCGTGTTCATCACCTCGCGGAGCACGTCGGCGTCGGTGAGCTTGTCCACGTCCGCACCGCCGTTGGCCTCGCGGTAGGCGCGCTTGAACGCCTCGATCTCCTCGGCTGCGGCCTTCTTGAAGTCGGCCTTCAGCGCATCGCCGGATTCGAGCTGCCTGGAGTCGACGATGATCGTCCGCGGCCTTGCCAGCGGCTGGTCGGCGACCACGTTGCTGAACAACTCGAGCTCGCCGGCGACCTGCCTGGTTTGATCGCCTTCGGTGATCTCGTAGCCGGCGATCCAGTCGAAGATCAGTTTGGACACGAAGGTGTTGGGCGAGACCACGATCATCACCGGGGGTGGCTCACCAAGATGACTGAGCCGGTCTTCCCAATCGCGAAACGAGGACTCGTAGCTCTTGTACAGGCTGCGCAGGGCGCCTTCAAGTGCTGCTGGCATGACCCAGGATCCCGGGGCGAGGGCGGCGGCCTTGGCTGACTTCGGCCAGTTCGGGTCGTCCTTCACCTGGTCGTAGAGGTGCAGGTAGCTGACCACCTTGGCGTCGGAGTCGTCGTTCACCGGCAGCCGCGGGACCTTCACAATGCCCGACTCGATCGCGTCCATGAGAGAGAAGTCGCAGACCGTCCAGGGGAAGATCAGCCCTTCGCTCCAGCCGGAACCCTTCAGGTAGAACGGGGTGGCGGACAGGTCGTAGATCGTCTTCACCCCGCCGAAGCGCTTCAGGTACTGCAGGCCCTTGAACCAGACCGTGGCGTCCTCGTTCTCGGCCTTCATCTCGGTGTCGGGGGCGCTGAGATCGGCGTCCGCCCGGTCTGTGGTGTTCTGTTGGTAGCAGTGATGGGCCTCGTCGTTGAGGACGACGATCTCGCCCTTGGCGCCGCCGAGGCTCCGCAGCACGCGGCTGACGATGGCCTTCGGGGTCTCGGTGAACGGATCGTCGGGGATCGCCTTGCCACCCAGCAGCAGCTTTCGGGTGTTGGCCGAGACGCCCTTCACCTCCTTGGACAGCTTGGGCAGGAACTGGTGGTAGTTGACGATCTCGATCTGCGCCTGACCCAGCTGCTGGCGCAGCTCGGCGGGCACCAGTCCGCGCAGGTCGTAGTAGTTGTCGTGATCCTCGGGCTGCAACACCTTGAGCCGGTCGCGGATCGTGATGCCTGGGGTGATTACGAGGAAGCGCTTGGCGAAACGTGCGTCGTTGGGGTTGGCGATCTTGTTCAGGGTCTGCCAGGCGATCAGCATCGCCATCACGACCGTCTTGCCGGTGCCGGTGGCCATCTTGAGCGCGATTCGGGGAAGGCCGGCATTGTGATCGGCGTTCGCGTCCTGCAGGATCACCCGCCAGTCGACGCCGGACAGGCTCGGGGTGTAGTCGCGGCGTCCGACCACTTCGGCGAGGAAGATCGCGGTCTCGGCCGCCTCCCGCTGGGCGAAGAGGATCCGGTTCTCCCGGGCCGGATCGGCCCAGTGGCGCAGCAGCTTCTTCGAGATCGGGCTCACCCGCTCGTAGTCGCGCTGGCGCCAGATGGCCACCTCCTGGCGAAGCTGGTCGATCGCATCGTTGCGCGTGATCCGCTCGCCGGTGACTTCGAGTTGGTCGAAGAGCGCCTCCTGCGCCGCGCCCTTGCCCTTCTTGGACTTCGGCACCGGGATGAAGAACTCGCTGCGTCGGCGTCCGTCGGCGAGATCGCCCGTCGGGCCGTTCGGGCCGATCACGAAGTGCCGGGACGGCTCGTCGTAAGGAGAATTGATGACCGGGTTCGAGAGTGCCGTTGTGGTCATGCAGGCGTTCGCTTCGAGACGAGGGATACGAGCACGGGCCTTGCCAGCAGGGGGTGGCTGCGCACGTGGTCCTCCTGTAACGCCCAATATGTTGGGTGGGTCTTGGCACCATATCGACGTTTGGCGGACGAATGTCGGGATTCAGGCGATCGTGGATACGACCCACCGAACTGCTCGCAAAGGCGTCGCGTCCCGGGAGCGATCAGGTAGCGTCACGAGTCACGAAGGCAGGAAGGGTGTTCATGGGCAACGTGATCCCGTTTCCCCCAGGCGGACGACGTGGGTCCGACAAGCGCTCAGAGAGCGCCGCGCAGCCGTCCGCCTCTCAACCGGCAGCCGATCAACCGCCCGCTCAGCAGGCGAAAGAACTGGCCGGCGCCCTCCTCGACCAGTTCGGCGGCCCTCGCGCCGCCCTCTCCGCGATTCTCGGCGACGCCGATTTCGAGGACATCTTCCGGCAACACCCGGCCGTCCCCCACGCAGGCCTCACCGAACGCGCCTGCTTCATCGCGCGAGTCGACCTCGACCACACGAAACCGCCCATCTGGCGACGGCTTCGGCTCGCCAGCGACCTCACCCTCACCCAACTGCACGAGATGCTGCAGGTCGCCCTGGGCTGGACGGATTCCCACCTGCACCACTTCGTCATGGGACCCGGCGAACTCGACCGCAAGGTGCAGCCGTTCCTCACTCCATTCGACGTCGAGGAAGGCGACCGCGGCATCCTGGAAGCCGATGTCCGCCTCGATCAAGTGCTCGCCCAGCCCGGCGACCGGTTGTTCTATGAGTACGACTTCGGGGACGGCTGGGAGCACACCATCCGCCTCGAGAGCATCGAGGCTTGGCGCGACGGCGACCCGGTCGCAGCGTGCACCGGCGGACGCCGGGCCTGTCCGCCCGAGGACGTCGGCGGTGTCGGCGGGTTCGGCGAACTGCTGGAGATCCTCGCCGGAGATACCGCTGATAAGGACCCTGACTGGGTGAAACAGCTACTCGACTGGCTTCCGCCGGGCTACGACCCGTCCGCCTTCTCGCTGTCCGAGGTCAACGAGCAACTGTCGGCCGGGCCCCTGCCCCCGCTGCGCCTCTGGCATCCCATGGTCGCCGAACTCATCCAGCACGCCGGCGGTTCCGGGCTTTCGGAGGTCGCCCGAATCATCAAGGTGATCGAGCCCTACCGGCTCTCCCCCGAGGAGACCGCGAACGCCGTCTCGCGCTACACAGCCTTGCTGCGCGAAGTCGGCGACGGCATCACCCTCACCGCCGCGGGCTATCTTCCCCCGCGCGTGGTCGAAACCCTCTGGGACGACCTCGACCTCGACGACGAGTGGATCGGCAAGGGCAACCGCGAGGACATGACCCTGCCGGTACTGCAGTTGCGCGAATCCGCGACCGCCCTCGGATTGGTGCGCAAGAACCGCGGCAAGCTGCTGCCGACCGCCGTCGGACGGCGGGTCGCGTCCGACCCCCAAGCACTCTGGCGGCACATCGCGTCGCGGATTCCGCTCGGCCGTCCGTTCGAGCGGGACGCCGGGATGCTCGCCTTGATCTTCATCGCGGCCGCGCAGGACTGGGACCGCGAGAGTGAATCGGCCGGCGCCCGGGCACTCGCCGACCTGGGCTGGCAGACGAGGGACGGCGGCCTTCCGCAGTCCGCGTACCACTTCTCCCAGCCCACGCTTTCCGTGCTGCACAGCCTCGCCGGACGCCTCACCGGTCCGCAGCGTCAGCTGGAGATCGCGTCCGCTCTGCTGGCCCGCTACTGAGCGTCCCTACCCTGATTACCCAACTCGTTGGGCTGACTTCGTCACAGCGCCGCCGCGAAGGTGGACGGCGTGCCCACCTCCCCAGAGACTCTCGACAAGGTCGCCGAGTCACTCGGTGAGAAGGTGCGGCAACTTCGCGAGCGTCGGCAGTGGTCCCAGGAGAAGCTCGCCGAGATGGCCGGTGTGAGCCGCAACCAGATTCAGAACATCGAGCATTCGCGGAACAACTCCCGCGATCCCAAGAGCGGACGCCCCGGACGTGGCAACCCTCGCTTGGACACCATCTACCACCTCGCCAGCGTGCTGGGCGTGAAGCCCGCGGTGCTGATCGATCCCGAGATCGAGCTGCCCCCATACGATGGCTGAGCCCACCCCCAACGATGGCTGAGCCCACCCCCAACGATGGCTGAGCTTGACGAAGCCTCCTGGAACTCTCGGCGACCGTGGCGGCCCCCAGGCTGATCCTCCGGTCGTTTGGTCGAGCTTGTCGATACCGCTCTCGGGTCGAGCCACAAGGCGCGTCGGGATCAGCCGGGTGCGCTCAGGCGCTCGGCGGCGTCCGCGACTGCGTCCAACACCTCAGGGTCCTTCAGGATGCGGAAGTGACCGATGGCTGCGACCTGCACGTTGGTGCCGCCGTCCAGGTGCGAGCCCTCGGGAATGTGAGGGTCGAAAGAAGGGTGGATCGACGTGATCCTGTGGTCCAGATCCGTTCGGGCGGCCAACGCCTGGATCGCCGGGTCCTCGGGGCTGAGCGCGCGGATCGTCCGGGACGGCACGAGTCGGGCCAGGCGCGCACCGTTGAAGGGCGTCGCGATCGCGATCAGACCGCGCAGGCGTCCGTCGTCATCGAGGGCGAGCATGCGCTTACCGACCAAGCCGCCCTTGCTGTGCGCCACCAGGATCACCTCGCGAAGGTCACGACCGGCCACCGCATTCAGCGCCAACTGAGCGGCCGCGTCCAGCGACGAAAGGTTGTACGCCAACTCGGGCACCACGTGCACAGGATGACCGGCAGCGTTGAGCCGCTCGGCCGCCGGCAGCAGCAGCGTCCATGGTTCGAGGACTCCCGCCAGCAGCACCACGGGCGCACCGTCGCCCTCGGGGAAGGCGGCAGGCACGTCCCGCTCGAAGGGTCCGCGCAGCTGGCGCCCGGTGACGTAGACATAGTCGCGCGCCCAATACCGAGCCCGCTTGACGGCCAACGCGAACCGAGCCGCCCGCGCTGCCGTCCGGCTAACGGTGGGCGTGCTCATCGAGCAGTCCAGCAATCGATTCGGGCGCTGCGAACATCGTGGCGTGGGGCCCTGGGACGCTGGCGAACCAGCCGTGCGGGAAGCGTCCGGCCAACTCGCGTCCCCACTCGATGGGCACGATCGCATCGTCCTCGCCGCAGATCACCAGGGTCTTCGCGTCAACCCGCGGCGCGACCTCCTCAAGATGGTTGCCTAGCAGGTGCTTGGTCTGCTGCATCATGTAGGGCACGCCCGCCCGCACCAGGTAGTCGTAGACCGCCATCAACCCAACCTGCGGCGGTTCCTTCACCGCGTTCTGCAGGAACAGCCCGGCGACCTTGGGCACGGTGCGCGCGGACGGGACGATCACGGGCGCGATCAGGGCGATGTGGTCGAGTTGGTCGGGGTATTCCGCGGCCATCTCGACCACCACCTGCGTGCCCATCGAGTGCCCCACCACCACGGGATGGTCCAACTCGCGGTCGGTCAGGAAGTCGCCGACGACCTGCGCGTGGCCCGCGATGCTCAGGTCGTGATCGGGACGCGGGGAGCGTCCGTAGCCCGGCAGGTCGAGCAGGTACACGTCCCCGTGCTGGGCCAGCGCCACCGCCGTCGGACCGTACGACCGCGCCGACACTCCGATGCCGTGGACGAGTACGAAGTCCGGTCCCGAGCGGTCGCCCGCGCGCGCGAACCGATAGACGACCATGGACGCGTCCCCGTGGCTGTAGCGGCTCGTGAAGTACTCCACCTTGCCCACGTACCGGCGCTTGTAGGTCACCTCGTCGCGCGGGTTGTGGCGAGACCTCATGGTCGACAGGCTATCCCGCAGCCTCCCACCGCCGAGGACTATCGATCCCGTCGAGGACTGCCGCGCTGACGCTGGTCCTCGACGATTTCGCTAGCCCTCGGCGTGGTTGGGGACGATGGTACGGGCGTGAGGGACGGGCTCAGACGAGCGCCAAGCCCGTGCCGTCCTCGCCCACGTCGAAGCGGACGGTCTGGCCGTCGGCCACCTCACCCGAAAGCACCTTGCGAGCCAGCGCGTCCTCGATCGTGGTCTGCACCAGCCGCTTCAGCGGACGCGCCCCGTACACCGGGTCGAATCCGGTGAGTGCGAGCCAGTTCTTTCCCGCCTCGGTCACCTCGATGGTGATCCGACGATCCGCCAAGCGCTGGTTCAGTCGCCGCAACTGGATGTCGACGATGCGAGCCAACTCGTCGGTGCCGAGCTGGTCGAACATCACGATCTCGTCGAGCCGGTTCAGGAACTCCGGCTTGAACGCCTGCCGCACAACGTTCATCACGGCTTCCTGCTTGGTTTCGGTGTGCAGTTTCGGGTCGGCCATGAACTGCGAACCCAGGTTCGAGGTCATGATCAGGATCACGTTGCGGAAGTCCACCGTCCGCCCCTGGCCGTCGGTGAGCCGGCCGTCGTCGAGCACCTGCAGCAGGATGTTGAACACCTCGGGGTGCGCCTTCTCCACCTCATCCAGTAGTACAACGGAGTACGGACGGCGTCGCACGGCTTCGGTCAGCTGACCACCCTCCTCATAGCCGATGTAGCCGGGAGGCGCACCGACCAGACGCGACACGGTGTGCTTCTCGCCGTACTCGCTCATGTCGATGCGCACTATCGCGTGCTCGTCATCGAAGAGGAACTCGGCCAGCGCCTTAGCCAACTCGGTCTTTCCGACACCGGTCGGGCCGAGGAACAGGAATGAGCCCGTCGGACGGTTGGGGTCGGAGATGCCCGCCCGGGCTCGCCGGACCGCGTCCGCCACCGCGGTGACCGCCTTGCGCTGACCGATCAGCCGCTCGCCCAGACCGTCCTCCATCGCCAGCAGCTTCTCGCTCTCGCCCTGCAGCATCTTGCCGACCGGGATGCCCGTCCAAGCCGAAACCACCTCCGCGATGTCGGTGGCCGACACCTCCTCGCTGACCATCTGCTTGGTCTGCTGCTCGGCCTGGGTGGCCGATTCGAGCTCGGCCTCCAGCGCGGGAATGCGCCCATAGAGAATCTCCGAAGCGCGCGTGAGGTCGCCCTCGCGCTGGGCCCGCTCGGCCTCGATACGCAGCTTGTCGATGCTCTCCTTGACCTCGCCGACGCGGTTCAGGCCGGACTTCTCCGCCTCCCAACGCGCCTCCAATCCGCGGAGTTCCTCCTTCGCGTCCGCCAGCGCTGCCGTCAGCCGGGCATAGCGATCCTTCGAGCCAGGATCGTCCTCCTTCTCCAGAGCGAAGGCCTGCATGGTCATCCGGTCGATGTCGCGGCGCAGCTGGTCGATCTCCTCCGGCGAGGAGTCGATCTCCATCCGCAGCCGGGACGCGGACTCGTCGATCAGGTCAATGGCCTTGTCGGGCAGCTGTCGGCTGGTGATGTAGCGGGCCGAGAGGGTGGCCGCCGCGACCAGCGCCGAATCGGTGATTCGTACCTTGTGGTGCGCCTCGTAGCGCTGCCGCAGGCCGCGCAGGATGGCGATGGTGTCCTCGACGCTGGGTTCGCCGACGAAGACCTGCTGGAAGCGCCGCTCCAGCGCGGGATCCTTCTCGATGCGCTCGCGGTACTCGTCAAGGGTGGTCGCGCCGATCATGCGCAGCTCGCCCCGCGCCAGCATGGGCTTGAGCATGTTGCCGGCGTCCATGGACGAGTCACCGGACGCGCCCGCGCCGACCACGGTGTGCAGCTCATCGATGAACGTGATCACCTGGCCCTCGGCGTCGCGGATCTCATTGAGGACTGCCTTCAGCCGCTCCTCGAACTCGCCGCGGTACTTCGCTCCGGCGACCATGGACGCGAGATCGAGGCTCACCACGCGACGGCCCCGCAGCGAATCGGGCACGTCGCCGGCGATCACGCGCTGCGCCAGGCCCTCGACGACTGCGGTCTTGCCAACGCCGGGCTCACCGATCAGCACGGGGTTGTTCTTCGTGCGCCGGGCCAGCACCTGAACGACGCGGCGGATCTCGGAATCGCGTCCGATCACCGGGTCGAGCTTGCCCTCGCGAGCACGCTCGGTGAGGTCGACGGAGTACTTGTCGAGCGCCGACTCGCCGCCTTCGGCTTCGGCCGACGTGACCCGCTTGCTCCCACGGGAGTCGTTGAACGCCTTGGCCAGCTTCTCGGTGGTAGCACCCAGGTCGGTGAGGATCTTCTTGGCGTCCGTCTGCACGGCCGACAGCGCGAGCAGCAGGTGCTCGGTGGCCACGAACTGGTCGCCGAGCTGCTGGGCGCGGGTCTCGGCGTCCGCCAACACCCGGGCCAGGCCGCCCGACATCGCCGGCTGGCTCACCGAAGAGCCCTGCGCGGACGGGAGCTTGGTGATCGCACCCTTCGCTGCGGCGTCCACGACGGCAGGGTCGACGTCGATGGACGCGAGCAGTGGCGCGACCGTGTTCTCCGGCACCAGCAGCAGCGCATGCAGCAGGTGGACGGGTTCGGCGTTCGGATTGCCGTTGGTGAGCGCGGTGCGGACGGCGGCCGAGACCGCGTCCCGGCTCCGAGCAGTGAGCTTTTCGGTGTCCATTCGGGCTTCTTCTCCTTGGGCCAAGCAAAGTTGAGTTCACCAGACTCAACTAGCTTACGCCAGCCGCTATTCCGCCGTTGGGCGAACGCCCAGCCCGCCACGCACGTCCGGCGGCGACTTCGAAGAAAGTGGGGGTGCGGACGCAGCGCTGCGGGGAGTCAGCGGACGGTTGCGTCGGCGGCTGGCTCCTCGACCGTTTCCGGAGTCGGAACGAGTTCCACGGACGCGCGTCCGGCGAGCAGGGCCACCGCGCCGAAGATCACGGCGGCGGTCACTGCGTAGGCCGTCACCAGGATCAGTGGATCGAACCCACTGAGCAGCACGACTCCGAGCATGAATTCCAGTACGAGCGCGGCGCCGCTGGCCAGAGCTGCGGATCGTAGCCGCGGCAGCCGGACACCAGCCACCACCGCCAGCACGATCAGCACGGCGGCAACCCCGGCCAGAACGATCCGCACCCACTGCAGCGCGGGCCAGTGATCGGTCTCCCAGACTCCCAGCGGCCAGCTGATGCAGCGGGTGAACGCGTTGTCGCCGGCCACGGCCAGCGCCAGCAGGTGCATCACGACCAGCGTCCCGACCGCCGTCCACGCCAGCCATGCGGTGCGCCCCGGCGCCCACCGTGCACCGGGTGCCACCAGCAGCGCGGCTACGGTCAGCGCCACCGTCGCGACCAGCGCGCTGGCCAGGTCGAGCATGCCGAGCCACCAGGGGATGCCGACCTTCACGATCAGCATCCCGAAGATGCCGGCCGAAAGCGTCCCGGCCAAGCCGATCCAGGCCAGCCGGCGCGGACGCGGGTCGGGCACCTTGCGCGCCACCACAGCCGCGATCAGGACCGCCGGCCCGGTCAACCCGGCGATCACCCGATGGACGAACTCGATCATCGGGTTCAGCGCCACCTCGGGCGCGAACTGGTCCGGGTAGCACCCCGGCCAGTTGGGGCAGGCGGCACCCGATTCGGTCGCGCACACCACCGTCCCCATCACCACGGACGCGAACGCGAACGCGGCCGCGACGATGAGCCAGACCCTGGTGGTTCTCACTGTGCTACCTGCTCCTTCACCTGCGAGACCCGCTCTCGCCCCCAGGGCCCGAGCGCGGTGGCCGCGGACCCGACCAGCAACAACACCCCGGCCACGATGCCGACGTTGTCGACGAACTGCATCCAGGCCGGATAGGTGAGCTCGACGTCGTCCCCACGCGGCAGCCACATGAACGGCGACACCACCACCCAGAGCACGTACGCGAGCCCCGGCCAACGCAGGTACCCGGGCAGTTCGCGCCGCTGCCAGAGCACGAGCCCGAGCGGCACGATCCACACGTAGTGGTGCGACCACGAGATCGGGGACGCGAGCAGGCTGGTCAGGCCGGCGAGGCAGATGGCCAGCGCAACCTGTCCGCGGCGATGCATCAGCACGGCCGCCCAGACCCCGAGGACCACGACCACGACGCTGAGCACGAGCCCGCCGCGCCCGGGTTCGCCGGTGAGGCGGTTCCACATGCCGAGCACGGACTGGTTACTGGCGTAGGGAATGCCCGAGTTCAGTCCCGAATCGCCGGAAGCGAGCTTCATCCAGTACGTCAGCGAGGCTTGGGGAAGCAGCAGGAACCCGAGCGCGGTCGCAGCCAGGAACGCTCCGAACGCGACCAGGCCGGGCTTACGGCGTCCCGCGAAGAAGTTGTATGCGGCCACCACGGCCGGGGTGAGTTTCACCGCGGTCGCGACGCCGACCAGCCAGCCCTCGGGCAGCAGCCGTCGCTTCAGCACGCGAGGACCGGGCATCGAGTCGAGGACGCCGGCAGCCACCAGGAAGATGCCCAATTGCCCGAACCCGAGGGTCTCCCGCACCGGATGGACGAACAGGATCGCGAGCGTGGTCAGCGCGGACAGCTGCCAGCCGGTGTAACCGAGCCGATGGATGATCGCGGCGAGCGCGGCCGTCGACAATGCCAGCCAGATCACCGCGGCCGGTTCGAACGGCACGACCGCGAAGGGGACCGTGAGCAGTGCGGCGAAGCCCGGATAGATCCAGGGCAGGCCCTCTGCGTTGAAGATGTCTCCGCCGCTGAGCACCAGCTCGCCGGTTCGGCGGTACACCTCAAGGTCGATCATCGCCGGGTGCCACGGCAGCAGGCTCGCTCCGGGGATCTGGGTGCCGCCGGCGTACAGCGCAGCGAGTAGCGGCGGCAGCGCCAACAGCAGGCGCACCGCCCAGGAACGCACCAGCTCTGTGCGCACGCCCACCTCCGCCTAGATTGCGTTCTTAGCGTAGAGGACGCGCCCGTCCGCTCCTTCCTCCGCTGCCCAGGCGCACCCGGCAACGACGCGGACCCCCGTGAACGGGCAGGGACGGTTCCTTTTCGTTCACGTTATCCACAGCTTCCTCGCCGCTGCCTCCTCGCAGCACGCGCCGCGCGCGCGCCGAGCGTGGCCGATCCAGTGTGGAGAGGCTGATCGAATGGGAACAGTCCCTGATCGTTCAGAGGGACGCCAGCGGTAACCGGTGGCTGAGCAGCACCACCTGATAGGGGTTCCAGGTGGAGAGGGTGTACCGAAGAACGAGGTCGTCGACGTCGGTGTGGGCGTCGAAGAAGTAGGGAGCGTAGGCCGCCCCCGTCCCACGGGCTTGGGCAGCGAACACCTGGTCGCCGACCGGATCGGTACCATCGACTGCCGCTTTGATGAATCTGGTGTGCGGGTCGTGGTGGGCCATGCCACTGCCGACCCAGTCGAGCAGCCGTCGCCGGCGCGACCACGGCCCCCACGGCTGGGGCGATGTGCGCAGGGTGATCGCGTGCCCGATCGGGTCCTCCGGGCCAGAGGCAGCCAGCATCAGATAGCGGTGCGCTTCGGGCACCCAGCGCACCGATAGCTCGCCCAGCGCGGCCGGCTCGAATAGAGGGACGGCGTCGTTCTCACTGATCGACCAGCCGCTACCGTCCCAGTAGCGAACGCCTGCAGGCGGACGTCCGCCGGCCGCTTCGGCCAGGGCGTCCTGATCGAGCACGGCGAGCCGGGGCAGGCCTGCGCGGTAGGGGCCGCTCCCCCAGACCAGCAGCACGTCGCCCCTGCCCTCGCAGCCGGGGACTTCCGCTGCCGGACGCAGCTGAACCGAGACGTTGATGAAATGCTGGTCGCTGAAGGTGCCCAGCACCCGGAAGCGGATCGGGCTTCTCGATGTCGGGTCGATGCCCAGGTCGCCCTCGGCCCTGGCGAGCACTGAGCGGCCCATGACGCGTCCGGCGCGGTTGTGGTTGCTGCTGAAGAAGGCGAAGAGGTGGCCGGCGTGGGAGAAGCCGTCCAAGGGGACGTCATATTCACGCATGGTCACACGGTCGCGTCCCAGGCGAGGGGCGCCGACGATCTTGAGCGGCGACCCGTGGAAACGGACTCCCGGGAGGCCTTCTCGCGGTCCGGTCGGGGTCAGTTCGGCGACCGCGTCCCGCGTGCGCAGCCAGGGACGGCCCTGCCAGTGCGTGTCGCCGAACAGCAGGAAGCTGCGTCCGTCGTGGTCGACGCGCACGCCGAGATCGGTGCCGACGACGCCGGCGGTGGCGCGCGACCGACTGAGCGTGGGTTCGCGCTCTCCCCAGGGTGTCGGAGTGGCGTCCCGATCGCCGGAGACCTGGGCGATCTTGACCGATTCGGGTCCGTCGGCGATGAACGGCTCTGGATCGGCCAGGCGCAGGCACGAGTCGCGCTCCCAGCGTCCGGCCACTCGGTGATAGCCGAAGATCGAGCCGTTCTCGTCGGCCAGGGCGCGGTCGCCGAACGTCGCCAGGCCGCGAGCATGACGCAATTCCGTCCCCCTCTGGGCGGAAGCGGCCGAATCCGGCGGCTCGGCGACCTCTAGGGTCGAAATCGCGTCATGGTCCTGCCAGCCCGGGTCGCTGAATCGATAGGTGCGGGTTCCGTGAGGTTCGGGGACGCGCGCCAGCAGGTCGCGGCCCACCCGCAGCAGCGCGCCGGGGCCGATCGCTCGCTCGCTGACCGCGCCGAGCCCCATCCAGGGGCGGTCGGGGCGATCGAGCAGGCGGCGGTAGTGGTCGAGACGGTTTCCGGTGAGTACGACCGCCTCGATCGAGCGACGCCAGCCGCGTCGGATGACGATTGCGGAGCCGGGTCCGATCAGGGCTGTACCCGCCTCGGCGTAAGTCGGCTCGCCCACGACCAGCAACCATAGTCCCGAGCATCGCGGTGGCAGCGAACCCGCATGAGAGGACTCTCACCCCGCGCTCCTGGTGATCTCACCGGCGGCGGGTGAACTCGGTTCATCAACACACCGAGAAAGGAAACATCATGAAGATCTCCCGATCCACCGCGTTGTGGGCAGTGACCGGAGCAGTCGGCATCAGCGTCCTCGGCGGCACCCTGGCGATGGCGGAGACCGCCACCCCCAGCCCAACACCGGCGGTCACCGCGGAGGCGACTCCCGGCACCGCGAGCCCGTCGGCAACACCTTCGGCAGCTGAGTCGTCGGCGTCCGCGAGCCCGTCGGCAAGTGCCACCGAGTCCTCCTCAGCGACTCCGAGCGCGAGCGTCACTACCTCGTTGACGCCCAACACGCCGAACACCGCAGCGACGCCAAACACCCCCAACACCCCGAACACGCCCAACACCCCGGCTTCGCCGCCGTCGGCCCCCTCCGCGCGTTCGGCAGACTGATACCCGTGTCTGAACTCGAGCGAGCCGCAGCCCTCCTGCAGTCCCCGGACGCAGGAGGGCTGTTGCTCGCCGCACTGACCGGCGACCCGGCGGCGGCATTGCCCGGCTTCGGCGCGATGCTCACGACTTGGCAGTACCGCCCCGGGGCCGAGGTCACGGCCGGGTACACCGTGACCTACCCGGACGCGACCGGAGTGCAGGTGACCGACTATCTCTTCGCCACCGCCGCCGACGTGCCCGCCCCGGCAAGGTTGACCCGCGACGGAATGACCTTCGGCGTGTGGCGTCACCCGCTCGACCCGATGCTTCCAGGGCTTGCTTCAGCGTGCGACCCGGCCACCGTTCAGGGATGGCTGAAGGTCGCGCCCGCAGCTTTCGACCTGACCCTGCTTGGCTACCGTCCGCTGCGCCGCGCGGTGCTGCAGGCCACCGCGGACGCCCACACGACCTACCTCAAGGTGCTCCGTCCCGAGCGGGCTGAGCGCCTCGCTGTCCGCCAGAACCTCCTGGCCACAGCCGGACTGACCCCTGCCATAGCCGCGCGTCCGGCCCCTGGCGTACTGGTGACTCCTGCAGCAGCCGGACGCTCGCTGGCCGCGGCGCTGGCGACTCCTGGAGACGCCGGGCTGCCGACTCCGGCCGAGTTGGTCGCGCTGCTCGATCGCTTGCCCGCTGCGCTCGCTGAGTTGCCGCGGCGTCCGGCTTGGTCCGACCGCCTGGATTTCCACACGGCCACCGCCATCGACCGAGTGCCCGAACAGGCGGAGCGGCTGCGGTTACTGCAACGAAGATTGCAGGAGGTGTTGGACGCAGCACCAGTCGGCCCGATCGTGGCGACGCACGGCGACTTCTACGAGGCGAACCTGTTCGTGGACGGCCCTACGCTCACCCTGATCGACGTGGACGCGAGCGGCCCCGGCCGGCGCGAGGACGACCTGGCCTGCCTGCTGGCCCACCTGGCTGTGCTGCCGGGGCTCTCCCCGGACCACTACTCAGCCGTGCCCGGAATCCTCGCCGAGTGGACCGACGACTTCGCGTCCCGGGTGGCGCCTTCCGCCCTGTTCGGGCGAGTCGCCGCGGTGGTACTCAGCCTCGTCGCCGGCGCCGGCGGCGACCAGGCCGAGCACCGTCTTGAGATCGCGGAGTCCTGGGCCGATCGCTGCGAAGGAAGCCGGCCGCCCAACATGGGCGAAGCGGCGCCGCCTCCGACGATGATGAGAGAACCCTAATCCGGCTGCTATGGCCCCGGCCGCGCGTGGGCACCTAGCCTGGAAGGACAGGTAAGAAGCGAAGGACGAGAGGAGGCCGAGATGCCGATGTCGCAGCGTTCCACCTTGTGGGCGGTGTCCGGGGCCATCGGATTGACGTCCTTCGGACTGGGGGCGTTCGCTCTCCAGGGCAGCGGGCCGGCGCCGATCGAGGCCCGTCCGGCGGTCGTCGTCCCGTTGAGCACACCGGCGGGCACGCCGTCCGGAACCGCCACGAGCACGCCGAGTGCGTCGCCCTCCGACGGCCCCAGCGCGACCGCCTCCCCGAGCAGCACCCATCGGACGCCATCGGCCAAGCCGAGTGCGAAATCGTCCGTTTCGCCGGTGAGCCCGCCGAGCGCGGAAACTCCCGACTGAGCAACGTTGGGTGAGCTTGTCGAAGCCTCCGAAGACCCTTCGTCAAGCTCAGGGATCGTTGGCGGCAGGGCCCTTCGTCAGGCTCAGGAATCGTTGGCGGCAGGGCCCTTCGTCAGGCTCAGCGATCGTTGGCGGCAGGGCCTTCGTCAGGCTCAGGGATCGTTGGCGGCAGGGCCCTTCGTCAGGCTCAGGGATCGTTGGCGGGCCCTTCGTCAGGCTCAGGAAACGTGGTTGGGCTCAGGGCCTTCGTCAGGCTCAGGGCCTTCGTCAGGCTCAGGCCCTTCGTCAGGCTCAGGGAACGTGGTCGGGCTCAGGTGAGCCGGTAGCCCATCCCCCGGACGGTCTCGAAATAGTCGGCGCCCAGCTTGCGGCGCAGGTAGCGGACGTAGACGTCGACCACGTTGGAGCCCGGATCGAAGTCGTACCCCCACGCGCCCGACAACAGCTGCTCGCGGCTGAGTACCTGGCCGGGGTTTCGCAGGAAGACCTCGGCGAGGGTGAACTCGCGTCCGGTGAGGTCGACGCTGCGTCCGGCCACGGACGCGCGTCGGGCACGCAGGTCGAGGGAGAGGTCGCGATGCGAGAGCACGGTCGCCGAGTCGGAGCCGGTCTCGGTGCGCAGGCGCAGGTGGATCCGAGCCAGCAACTCCTCGAATGCGAACGGCTTGGGCACGTAGTCGTCGGCCCCGGACTGCAGGCCGGCCACGCGGTCGGCGACGGACGTCCGCGCGGTGAGCATGATCACCGGGACGCCGACCCCCTGCCCGCGCAAGCGCGAGAGCACCTCGAAGCCGTCGATGTCCGGCAGGCCGACGTCGAGCAGGATCAGGTCGATCGGCTCCACCAGCGCCAGTTGCACGGCCGCGACCCCCGACGGCTCGACCAGCGTCGCGAACCCTGCCGCCCGCAGGCCCTTGGCAATGAACGCGCTGATCCGCGGCTCGTCCTCGACGATCAGGATCTGGCTCACTTGGTCTCCTGCCTGACTGGGATCACGATGCTGATCGTGCTACCGACGCCCGGTTCGGACATGATCTCCATCCGTCCGGAATGCGCTCTCGCAATGGCGTTCACGATGGCCAACCCGAGCCCGGTTCCGCCCCCGCCGATGCCGCGCTCGAAGCGCTGGGTGACCCGGGCCTGGTCCTCGGGGCCGATCCCGACGCCCTCGTCGCGCACCCACAGTCGCAGATCGCCGCGACGCACCTGCGAACCCATGCCCACTGTCGAGCCCTCGGCCGAGTAGCGGACGGCGTTCGCCGCCAGCTGCAGCCACGCCTGCGCAACCCGCTGCGGGTCGAGCACCAACTCGACGTCCGCGAGTTCGTCCAGCACCCAATGCCGCTGGCCCAATCCGGACGCCTTGGCGAGCGTCTCGTCGGTCAGCCGGGCCACGTCGGTGAGTTCCGGGCGGAGCAGTTCGGGACGCTCGGCGCGAGCCAGGGCGAGCAGGTCGTCGACGAGGCGACGCATCCGGTCGGTCTCGTCGAGCAGTAGTTCCTTGGTGGTCGCGACATCCTCGGGGTTGTCGGCGTCCATCAGTTCCAGGTGTCCGCGGATGATCGTCAGCGGCGTGCGTAACTCGTGCCCCACGTCGTCCAGCAGCTCCCGCTGGGCGCCGACCGCGCCTTCAAGCCGGTCGAGCATGTTGTTCATGGTCACGCCGAGCGCGGAGAGGTCATCGGCGCCCCGCACCGGAATGCGTTGGGAGAGGTCGGTATCGGTGACCTGCTCGGCGGTTCGGCGCATCCAGGTGAGCGGCTCGAGCAACCGGCCGACCAAGATCCAGATCAGCAGGCCAACCAGCAGCAATGAACCGAGCGCGACCAGGATGTAGCTGCGCCAGATCTCAGCGAGCAGGCTCTCCTCAGCGCCGAAGTCAACGGCTCGCACCAGAGCGCCGCCGGGCGTCCCGTTGGCGAACCTGACCGGCACCACGAGGTAGCGATAGTCGCGCTGGGCAGTGACGAGGCGGCCCTGGCTCACTGTCCCCAGGTTCGTCAGCGGCAGGACGGCAGCGGTGAACTCGGCGTCGTCCTCCAACCGAAGCGGCACGTTGTCTTGCGCAGCCCAAGCCAGCTTCCCGTCCACCACGCCGAGCGCGCCTTCGTTGGTTGCCAGCACCGAGCGTTGGACGGCCGACTTGAGCAGGCTCTTCGCGTCGGTGAACGGCTCACCGGTCTCAGGGCTGACCCCGGTCTCGGCGAGCGTGTTGAACTCTTCGATCACCAACTGCAGATCGTCGGCCACCCGCTGCTCGGTGAGCGCATGTCCGCGGCTGGTCACGATCAGTCCCGAGAGCGCCAACGCCACCCCGGTGAGCGCAACCACGCCCGCGATCACTCGGGCACGGATGCTCCATGCAGCCAGTCGACGAGCGGACGCGGACATTGCCCCAGTCTGCCTGCTCGCTCCAGCCCCGTCAGTCAACGACTTCCGGTTCGTTGTGCGCTGCTTCGCCCGAAAGGGGGGCTACCGGGCCCGTGCCGGCCGCGATGTCCGCTCTTTCGCCCGATCAGCGGGATATGCCTGCCCAAAATCGCCCGATAACCGACAATTCGGGCGAACGGGATCAGGTCAGTCCGGCAACGAGACGTATATGCCCCGATTCGGGCGAACGAGCAGCGGACGGGCGATCACGCCCCCGGAACGACCAACGACAGGCCCAGTCCGATCATCACAACTGCGATCACGGCATCCAGCACCCGCCAAGCGCGGACGGTCGCCAGCGAGCGCCCGAGCAGTCGGGCGCCGAACGCCAGTCCGAAGAACCAGACGAAACTGGCCACCATGGCGCCGGCGGCGAAGATCCAGCGCTCGTCGCCGTGGGCTGCGGCGACCGACCCGAGCAGAAAGACTGTGTCGAGGTAGACGTGCGGATTGAGCCAGGTCAGGGCGAGGCAGGTCAGCGCGACCGATACCGCGGTCCGAGTACGTGCCGCGACCAGGGTGGTCGCGCCACCAGCCGCGTCTACCGGGGATGGACCGGAGTCGGCCAGCACCAGCGCCGAGCCGTCCGGACGCAGCGCCCGCCGCGCGGCCAACAGCCCATAGCCCACGAGGAAGGCCGCGCCGGCCCAGCGCACGACGCCGACCAGCCATGGGAGCGCGGCGGTAGCCGCACCGATGCCGGAGACCCCGGCCACGATCAGGATCATGTCTGAGACCGCGCAGATCAAGGCGACCAGCATCACGTGCTCGCGGCGGATTCCCTGGCGCAGCACGAACATGTTCTGCGCCCCGATCGCGATGATCAGGGAGAGGCCCAGGCCGAGGCCGGCGAGTAGTGCGGTCATG
>Ga0209477_1000766_pt1 | contig 20080 bp, 22 predicted proteins | sample KloWWTupernatant_FD_187180 | JGI IMG/M metagenome (GOLD analysis project Ga0209477, IMG submission 187180) | Active sludge microbial communities from Klosterneuburg, Austria, studying microevolution and ecology of nitrifiers - Klosterneuburg... | ecosystem: Engineered > WWTP > Aerobic digester >... | reverse complement strand
CGCGCGCCTCGAGCTCGGCGGCGGCGTCCTCGTCGCCGGTCAGCGCGATGCGGATCGCCTCGCCGGTGATGTCGCCGATCAGGGCCGGCAGCAGGCCCTCGATCGTCTGCTCGATCAGCTGCTCGACTTCGCGTTCATTGAAGGCCTGGCTTTCGAAGCTGGCGTCGATCTCGGCCTGGATCCGGCGCCGCGCCAGCACCAGGCGCTCGGCGGCGGCGTCGACGTTGTCGGGGCTGCTGAAGGTGTTCGAGACGTGCTGCACCGCGGAGAAGGCGATCTCCACCGCCTCGCTCGCCAGCGCCTTGGCTTCGGGCACCAGCTCGCGGACCGTGGCCTCGTAGCGCAGCAGGCGCTCGCGGTCGGCATCCGAGATCGCGATCGCGTGGCCATCGATGCGCAGCTCGCCGCGCGCCATCTCGATCCGCGCGGGGGCGCCGTCGTCGCGCGAGAACAGCAGGGCCTGCGGGGTGATCTGCAGGCCGTAGTCGCTATCGATGTCGCAAGTGCCGAATTTGTCGCCATGCGCCGCGGCAGTCGCGGTGGCAGCGGCGAGGGCAAGGCCGAACAGGATCCTGCGCATGGGTGCTGCTCCGGGTTGGGTCGGGTTGCCCATCTGGGATGCCATGGTCGTCCGCAGGGTTTACTCCGGCACGTGCCGGACGTGCTGCATGACCAATGGCCCACGGCGCCGGCGGGCGCACGGCCGCGGCGAGGCGCGAGGGGCCGCGGCGTGCGCGGCGCCCGCGTCGTGGGACAATCCGGATCCGGAGGTGAAGCCCATGCGTTACCTGCACACCATGGTCCGCGTACGCGACCTCGAGGCCTCGTTGCGCTTCTACCGCGATGCGCTTGGACTCGAGGAGGTCCGGCGCAAGGACTATCCCCAGGGCCGCTACACCCTGGCGTTCCTGGCCGCGCCCGGCCAGGCCGGCGTGGCCGAGCTCGAACTGACCCACAACTGGGACGACGAGGACTACGGCGGCGCGCGCAACTTCGGCCACCTGGCCTTCGAGGTCGAAGACATCTACGCGAGCTGCGAACGACTGGCCGCGAGCGGCGTGACCATCAACCGGCCGCCGCGCGACGGCCGCATGGCCTTCGTGCGTTCGCCCGATGCGATCTCGATCGAGTTGCTGCAGCGCGGTGGCGCGGTCGCTCCGCGCGAACCCTGGGCATCGATGCCCAACATCGGCAGTTGGTGACGCGACCGGGCTAGCGGTTCCGGTTGGCGATCGGCGGCAGGACCAGGTCCGGCGCGGCCGCGGACTGCGGATTCGCGTCGGGCGCCGGCGCCCCGTTTTCGCCCGAACCCATCCATGCCGGCGCGTTGAGTCGCGCGCCCAGGGTGGTGTTGAGCCGGAACAACCAGCCGGGTCCGTTTCCGGACGGCGTATCGGCAGCGTCGTGGTCGGCCATATCCCATGGGATGCGGCCAGGGCGCAAAAGGTTGCCGGCCGGTGGCGGATCGGCCGGCGGCGCCCGGTCGACCCGGCGCTTCAGGCCGCGGGCGTGCGCATCCGGCGCGCCGACAACACGGCCGACAGCGGCAGTTCCCCGTACAGGTGGGGGTAGTCCTGCCCCGAGCCGGCGGAGCGCTCCACCCGTAGCCGGCCGGCCAGTGCCTGGGGATCCAGGGTCAAGGCCATGATCTCGCCCGCGCCGCGCCAATGGCGCTCGATCACGCCGCCGACCTGGTCGGCGAAGGCGCAGTGGATGAATCCCTCGCTCGCGCGCGACGGTGCGTCGACGACGCCAGCGTCCTGTGCGGCTTCCCAGCGCGCCAGGGTCGTCAGGTGCACGACCGACCGCGCCTGGCTCACGCCGCGCCCCCGAAGCGGATCAGGTGGCAGCGCACGCCAGTGGGGTCCTGCATCGAAACGATGCGACCCATGCCGGGCGTGTCGACCGGACCGCTGAGGATCTTGCCGCCCAGTTCCGCCACGCGCGCGGCAGCCACGGTGCAGTCGCCCACGCGCCAATACACGGCCCAGTGTGCCGCGGTGTTGCCCGGGTTGGCGCCGATAGGCAGCATCCCGCCCCAGTCGTAGCGATTCACCGCCCAGGTCCGGTAAGTGCCCGCCACCGGGTGCGGGCGCTCGCGCAGGGTCCAGCCCAGCAGGCGCGAATAGAATGCCGCGGCGATGGCGGTGTCGTGGCTCGCCAGTTCGATCCAGCCGACTGCGCGATCCTCGTGCACCGCGCCCGCACCCGGATGGGACCGCGGCTGCCACAGCCGGAAGCCGGCGCCCTCGGGATCGATCAGCACGGCCGCGCGACCCAGCGTGCCGACCTCGAAGGGCCCGGCCAGCACGCGACCGCCTTCGGCTTCGGCGATCGCGCAGCGCGCATCGATGTCCTCGACTGCGAAATGGACGTTCCAGTGCGGGGCAGTGCCATGCGCGCGCTGGGCGGCGTCCATGCGGTGGCAGCCCCCGACGTCGCGGCCGTCGAGCTGGAAGCGGGTGTAGGTCCCGCCGTCGGGCTGCGCAACATCGACCAAGGTCCACGCCATGAGGGCGCGCCAGAACGCACGGGCCGCCGCGACATCGGTCGTGGCCAGCTCGACCCAGCAGGGAGCGCCCAGGGGATAGCCGTTCATCGTGGACATGCAGCCCCTCCTGTAGGGGGCAGGCGAAGACCATACTCCGCCCACCCCAGAACGGGGACCGATGCCCGGAGCCGCCATGAGCCGAAAAACCGTGAACGACCCGCGCGCCGCCGCGGTGGGGCCCTATTCGCATGGCGTCTGGGCCGGCGAGTTGCTGTTCCTGTCGGGCCAGACCCCGATCGACGCGGCTACCCGCACCCTGGTCGAAGGCGATGTCGGCACCCAGACGCGCCAGTGCCTCGCCAACCTGGCCGCCGTGCTCTCGCAAGCCGGCCTGGGCCTCGGCGATGCGATCAAGTGCAACGTCTACCTGGTCGACATGGCCGACTTCGCGGCGATGAACACCGCCTACCGCGACGCCTTCGGCGAACCGTTCCCGGCCCGCACCACCGTGGGCGTGGCCGCGCTGCCGCTGGGCGCGCGCGTGGAGATCGAACTGGTCGCGCGCCGGCCGCCGCGGGACTGAGCGGGTGCATCGGCGTCGCCGTGGTCCGCCTTGCGGCCACGGCGACGCCTGCCGAACCTCGTGGTCGCGGCTGCCCCGCGCCCCCTCAGGGACTCAGGTACGGCTGCACGCTGCTCCAGACGTCCGCCAGTCGCGAGTAGTAGTCCGGGGCGGTCGGCGCCGAGCAGTACGAGGTGCCGCCATAGAGGCCACCGCGCAGCTGGTAGGTGCCGCTGGAATTGATCGTGTACAGCGCCGAGCCCGAGGAGCCGCCCTCGGTCACGCCGGTGGACCACTGCACGCGATAGAACGGGCCCTTGCCGTCGATGGTGCCCGACAGCTGCGTGACCCGGCCGAGCGAGTACATCTTCACGTCGCCGGCCGGATGGTGGATGCCCTCGATCGCGGTGCTGGTCGCGCCGATCGCGGCCGAGGTCCACGAGGCGTACACCGCGCCGGCCGGCGGCGCGGTCTTGAGCTCCAGCAGCAGGGTGTCGCGCTGGCTGTTGTTGTGTCGCAGGTAGGCGCCGCCACTGAGCGTGCGCGCACCCGGGTTCACGGTCGAGCCATTGCAGGTCGTGGCCTTGTAGAACCAGTAGGTCTGCAGCGTGTTGGCCACGGTCTGCGAAGCGATGCAATGGTTGGCCGACCAGAACAGGTGGCGCCGGGGCGAGTTCGCGTTGTTGAGCAGGGTGCCCGTGCACAGGTACGAGGAGCCGCCCTTGGTGAAGACCATCCGCGCCACGGCCTTCTCGGCATTCTGGAAGCCGCCGGTCGGGTTCGCGCGGCAGGCGATGTCGCGCTCGCAACTGTCGGACTCGCCGATCTTGCTCGCGATCGCCGCCTCGCTCGCCGCCGGATGGATGTCGAGGTGCGAGAGCTGCGGGATGCGCAGCGCGAGCCGGGCCGGGTCGAGGTTGGCGGCGAGCTCGACCTCGATCAGCATCGCATCGCCACCCGTCACCGGCGACCAGTTGAGCTCGTCGGCGACGAGTTCGTGGCCGTGCATCGCGTAGGCCAGGCCGTCGTTGCCGGCAAAGCGCAGCGTCAGCCCTTCCAGCTGGGCGGCGTACTCGCGCCACGCGTCCTCGCCCTTCCCCGGCCGCGACAGGTTGGCCGGACTCGCAAGCAGGATGCCGCTGCGCAAGGCGACCGCCCCGGCGGAGCCCACGCGCAGCCGCGCCACGTGCGCGCCGTCGGACTGGCGCTGCCACGCCAGGTCCCCGGTCCCCAGCAGATCCTTGCCGGTATCGCGCGCGATCCCGATCTGGAGGGGCTGGCCATCGCGCAAGGCCGCCGCGCGCGCGGCCTTGGCCGCCATCTCCTCGTCGAAGTCGAGCGCCGGCAGGCGCAGCGCGTCGCGCACCGGACCGGTGCCGCGCAGGCGCGCCTGCCCGGCGTGGTCGGTGTCGGCGCCCGCCGTCGCCAGCGCCTCGCCCAGTTCCGCCGAGGGCGCTGCCAGCGCCACTCCCCAACCCATCAAGACGGCGGCCAGCGCCGTGCGCAATGCGTGCCTGTGCATGGAGTCTCCCCAAGGTCGATGTCGCGCGATCCCCCCGGACCGCGTCGGCGCACATGCGCCGAGCGACGGACCCTAGCCAATGCCGCGGCAGCTGTCTGTCAGAAAATCGCTCGACCTGTGACGCGGCGCAACACCTGCGCACCCGCGCCGGCGCATGATCGGGCCGTGCGCGCCACGATCCTCATCACCATCGCCACGCTGGCGCTGTCCGGAGCGGCCCGCGCCGCGACCTACCAGGTCGGACCGACCCGGCCCCATGCCACGCTGAACGCGGTGTTCAACGCGATCGACCTCGGCCCGGGCGACGTGGTCGAGGTCGACGGCAACGTGATCTACGGCGGCGACATCGTCATGCCCGCGGCCGATGGCGGCGCCGCCGGCAACCCGGTCACGCTGCGCGGGATCCGCGTCAACGGCCAGCGCCCGCACCTGCGCGGCGGCACCAACACCATCGAGTTCCGCCTCGCCGACCACGTCGTGTTCGAAGGCTTCGAGGTCAGCGGCACCGGCGACACCCTGGGCGGGACCTTCCGCTGCATCTACCACCACTCGCACGACCTGGTGATCCGCGACGCCTACATCCACGACTGCCCGCGCCACGGCATCCTCGGCGCCGACAACGACTCCGGCTCGCTCACGGTCGAGTACTCGGAGATCGCCAACGCCGGTTCCAACGGCGGCAACCACGCGATCTACATGGCGACCGACGAGATCGCGCATCCGGGTTCGGTGTTTCGCCTCCAGTACAGCTACGTCCACGACAGCCGCTACGACGACACCCGGGACGGCGGGAACCTGATCAAGAGCCGCGCCGAGCGCAACGAGATCCATTACAACTGGCTCGAGGGCGCGTTCTTCCACGAGCTGGAGCTGATCGGACCCGATCCCGCCGGCGGCGTGCCCGAAAACCAGGCGCGCGAGGACTCCGACGTGGTCGGCAACGTCATCGTGCACACGGCGGCGTTCGGCTCGTTGATGCGCTTCGGCGGCGACGCCACCGGCCAGAGCAACGGCCGCTATCGCTTCGTCAACAACACCGTGGTGCGCCTGGGCGGCGCCGGCGACACGCCGACGATCTTCCGCCTGTTCGACGGCATCGAGGCCCTGCAGGTCCACAACAACGTGATCTGGCGCGAGGGCGCCGCGGCCACCCGCATCATCCGCGAGGTCGAGGCGGTCTGGACCGGCGGCGTCCCGCGCATCGCCGGCTCCAACAACTGGATCGAGAGCGGCTCCACTTTCGTCCCGGCGAACTGGACCGGCACGCTCGCCGGCACCGATCCGGGCTACGCCAACGTGGCGGCCCTCGACTTCCGGCCAGCCGCCGGAAGCCCCCTGCTCGACAATGGCAACGGCGCTCCGACGGCACCGGCGGGCTACGAGATAGGCGCGCCGCTGTTCCCGCCCGCGCGCCACCCGCCGCAGCGCATCCTGCTCGCGCCCGGTAGCGCGCCCGCGCGCATCCCGAACGGCGCCATCGACATCGGCGCCTTCGAACAGGTCGCCCTGGACATCCTGTTTCGCGACGGCTTCGAGGACTGAGCCCAGGGGACTGCGACAAGCCCCCCTGTAGGAGCGGCTTCAGCCGCGACCAGGCGGCACTACGTCGCATCGCCTGGTCGCGGCTGAAGCCGCTCCTACAGGGCAGGATCGGGTGGTCCAGGCAGCGGGGTGGCCTGCGCGCGGCGCTCGTTGCGGATCAGGTACACGCCGGCGGCGACCACGATCAGGGCGCCGAGCAGCGTGCGGCCGTTCGGCGGGGTCGACCAGAACACCCAGTCCAGCCCCAGTCCCCAGGCCAGCGCCGTGTACTCGAGCGGCGCGATCACCGCCGCCTCGCCGAGCCGGAACGCCTCGGTTATCGCCCACTGCCCGACCGCGCCCGTGACCGCGATCGCCGCCAGCACCGGCCAGTCCTGGGCGCGGATCGGCTGCCAGTCGGGCAGCGCCAGCGCGGTCGCGCCCAGGCTCAGCAGGGTCACCATCCAGAACACCATGGCCTGGGTCGAATCGGTGCGGCCGAGCACGCGAACGGTCAATGCCGAAAGCGCGTAGGCGATGGCGGCGAACAGCATCGCCAGCCCCGGCCACAGGGAGACGCCGCTGCCGCTGGGCCGCAGCACCACGGCCACGCCGACCACGCCCAGGCCGATCGCGATCCAGCGCGCGGCTCCCACCCTTTCGCCGAGCAGCGGCCCGGCCAGCGCGGTGATCAGCAGCGGCGCGACGAAGAAGATCGCGTAGGCCTCGCCGAGCGGCAGGTGTCGCAGCGCCCACGCGAAGGAAGCCAGCATGCCGATCGCGAGCAGGCCCCGCAGCAGGTGCAGCGGCCACCGCACCTCGAGCAGCCGGCCGAGGCCGCCAGTCAGCGCGATCCACCCCAGCACCAGCGGCAGCGAACACAGGCCGCGCAAAGCCGCCACCTGCAGCGGCGGATAGTGCGGCGCCAGCCACTTGAGCCCGCCGTCCATCAGCGCCAGCGTGCCCACGGCGAATACCATGAACGCGATGCCGCGCAGGTTGTCGTGCCGCGCCGCATCCATGCGTTGCCGCCTGCGCAACGCCTAGTTGGTGCCGAAGCTGTTGGCGGTGACGCGCGCGCGCACGTCGGCGGCCTGCTGGTTTTCCTCCAGCCAGGTCATCGCGCGCTTGACCCGGTCGTAGCCACTGGGATGGTCGAAGAAGATGATCTCTTCCCACGGGCCCGGATGGATCTTGCGGTAGGTCGACAGGCGCATCGCCGCCATCGCGAAGCCGTGCGGTTCGCGCGCGGAGGCGAGGCCGTAGGCATCCGCCTCGGCCTCGGCCTGGCGGATGATCGAATTTTCCACCGGTGGCGTCAGCGACAGGAAGATCGTCAGGATCGCGAGCGCCGCGGGCAGGCCGGCCGGATCGGCGCGGTCGGTCACGCCCCAGCGCTGCCCCCAGCGCGCAATCGCCCAGTCGAGCACGCGCGCCACCACGAAGTAGCCCGCCGTCAGCAGCAGGCTGAGGTAGATGGTCAGGCGGATGCCGTGGTTGAGGACGAAATGGCCCATTTCATGGCCCATCACCGCACGGATCTCGGCGTCCGACGTGCGCTTGAGCAGATTATCGTTGAGCGACACCCGGGTGGTGCCGAACATCCCCGAGACATTGGCGCTGATGCGCGTGGTCTGGCGCGAGGCGTCGAACTGGTAGACCTCCTCGGCCGGCACGCGGTTGGCGCGCGCCAGCGACAGGATCGATTCGCGCAAGGGCCCGGCCGCCAGCGGCTGGTAATCGTTGAACAGCGGGCTGATGTAGACCGGCGCGATCATCGCGCCGAACATCACGAACAACAGCGTGATCCCGCCGGCCCACGCCCACCACGCGCGGCCGGCACGGCGGACCGCGGCGTAGATCAGCGCGATCACCGGCGCGCCCAGAACCATCGACACGCCCAGTCCCTTGAGATGATCGCCGAACCAGGCGCCATAGCTCTGGGTGGCCAATCCATAGGCGTGCTCGCGGACGAAGCCGGTATAGCTTGCCCACGGCAGGTTGAGCACGAACATCGTCGCGATCCAACCCACGGCATAGAGCAGCGCCACCAGGAACGGCCGTCGCGTGATGCGCTGCGCGAACTCGCGCATGCGCCGCGACCAGCCCGACCACAGGATCAACGCGGCGGCGGCCAGCCCGTATGCGAGGTCCACGACCGAGAGCACGTAGTCGCCCTCGAAGTACGCATCGGACTTCGCGCGCTGCTCGGGCGTGAGCAGCGCGAGATAGGCCTGGGTCGCACGCTCGACGTCGAAGTCGGGCCCCGGGCGCGCCGCCGCCGGTATCTGCAGCCCCGGCGGCAACTCACGCTCGATGGCCGGCACCTCCTGCGCGGCGACCGTGTTGGCCAACGCCGCGCCGACCCACAACAGGACTGCCAGCCATGCCTTCATCGTTGCGCATCCCCGACGCCGTGGAGCGCCGAGTGTATGCGCGATGGCGGCTGGCAGTCTGCCGAGCCTTGCCCGCCGCGGCCTCAGTTGCCGGCGGCGACCGCCACCTCACCCTGCTCCCGGTAGCGCTGGACCAGTTCGTCGAACTGGACCTCGCCCAATGCCGAGCGCAGCTTCTGCTGTGACGGCCGGAACGAGGTGCGGTATTCGGCGAAGGCAACGTGCGCGCCCAGCACCATGCGCACCTGGCGCGTGCTCAGCCCCGACTGGTCGGCGAGCGCCTGCACATCGACCGGCTCCGCCGCCGCGGCGGCACCGGCCAACAGCAGCGCCGCGAGGCCCGTGATGATCCGCTTGCCCATGATCGTCTCCTCGATGTCGTGGTCGCCGGACGATCCGCGCAGCGATCGTGGACTCGCTGCACCCGTCCCGCGGCGACGGCGCATTGCCGTCATGCACAGGAATAGATGCACGCGGCCCCGTTGCCGTCGTGCCGGAGGTCACGCCCGCCGCACACGCGCAATTCCGATGCACGACGACCTGCACAGTTGCGCAAACGACGTTCCGCCGAACCACGCTCGCCGCAACCCGCGTTGGTCCGCGCATGGCACTGAACAGGATTCACGGGCAGCCGCTCCTGCAAGGCGAGTACCCGCAGTACTCGCTGCATCGAAGCGAGTCCGGGACCGTCGGCATCCGCGTGGCGGCGAGTTCCACTGAATGTCTGAGCCGGCACGCGGATGGCGGCGGTCGCGGACCCGCCAGGCTGGCGGCGTACCCGCGCTTGCGGCTCCAGCCGTCCTTGCCGGCTAACGGCCCGCACCGTTGGCGGATTTCGCCATCAACGTAGCGAATCCGCCACTGCCGCGATAAGCTCCGGGCACCGATAGTGATCCCACGCCGGAACCCCCTTTCCCCGGCGCCTGGAGAGAGATCATGCGTCGCCGTCGAATCGTTGTCGCCGCCGTGCTGGCCGCGTTGGCCCTGGGCGCTGCGGCCGTTCCGGCACCGGCTCCCAAGCCGACCGAGCCTCCCGTCTATGTCGCCGGCAGCCAGTACAGCGCCGTGCTCGACCAGCAGACCCGCCACTGGCGCCTGCTGCCGCTGGACGGACAGGACCTGATCCTGGCCAACCCCGACGTGTACTGCCGCGCCGACGCGGCGATCCCCAACGGCGTGTGGCTGGTGGCCACCGATCCCGCGGGCGGCATCGAGCTGCGCGCCACGTCCGGCGTGTCGCTGCCGGCCGGCTACCCCGCCCAGGTCGCCTTGCGCGCCTGCGGCGATACCGGCGACGCGACCGCCCTGCACGCGCCGCGCGCCCTGATCGACATGCTGGCCGGCAACACCGGCGCGGTGTACGTGCATGACTGAGCGCAGCGGCCGCCGGGAGCTGCCTGCGCGCAAGCCCCTGCGGCTGGCGATCCTGGCGCTCGACGGCTGCATGCTGTCGAGCATCGCCGGCCCGATCGACGCGCTGCGCGTGGCGCAGAAGCTGGCCGAGATCCGCCAGCCGCTGGCGCCGCCGCTGTTCGAGCCGCGGGTGGTCAGCCTGCGCGGGGCCACCCGCGTGCGCACCTCCAGCGGGCTCGACATCGACGGCGTGGCCGCGCCGGGCGCCGCGATCGACGTGGTGCTGGTGCCCGGGGTGATGCATTCGAGCCCGGACGAGCTCGCCGCGCGCCTGGGCGGCATGCAGCCCGAGATCGAGTGGCTGCGCGCGATGCACCTGCGCGGGGTGCGCATCGCGGCTTCCTGCAGCGGCACCTTCCTGCTCGCCGCCACCGGCCTGCTCGACGGTCACCGCGCCACCACCAGTTGGTGGCTGGCGGCGGCGATGCGCCAGGCCTTCCCGGACGTGGTCCTCGAGTCCGAGCAGATGGTGGTCGAGGACGGCGGCCTGGTGACCACCGGCGCGGCCACCGCGATCTACCAGCTGATCCTGCGCCTGATCGCCGATACCGGCGGCGACGAGCTCGCGCAGCAGACCGCGCGCATGCTGGTGATCGATGCCGAGCGCCAGAGCCAGGCGCCGTACGTGAGCGAGGCCCTGATCCAGCGCCCGCGCAACTCCCTGTCCGAGCGCGCCGACCGCGTGCTGCAGGAATCGCTGGACGGCCAGATCTCGGTCGCCGGGCTCGCGCAACGCCTCAACACCAGCGAGCGCAGCCTGCTGCGCCACTTCCGGGAACAGTACGGCGAGAGCCCGCTGGCGCACATCCAGCGCCTGCGCGTGGAGCGCGCGAAGGCCCTGCTCGAAGCTTCGCATTTCTCCTTCGAGCAGATCGTCGAACGCTGCGGCTACAGCGACGTGTCGAGTTTCCGCAAGCTGTTCAAGCGCGCCACCACCCTGACGCCGGCGGACTACCGCGAGCGCTTCCGCCTGCGCCCGCGCTGAACGGCGGCGCGTTCGCCGCCGTTCAGCGCGGCGGGGTCATTGCGGCGCCGCCAGCATGGCGCACAGGGTCTCGGTGCCGGGGATGGCGCGCTGCAGCGTGATCTCGCCGCTCAGGCCGGCGCTCGGGATCGCGTACGTGGCCCTGCCCGCGGTGCAACTGTCGAAGCGCAATTGCAGCGTCCCCACCGCGGCCGTGGTGGTCGTGCGCGGCACGTCGAAGGCGCCGCCGCTGGTCTGGAATACCTGCAGGTCCGCCGTGTGTCCGTTGTAGGTGCCCTGCGCAGTGAACCAGCGATGCTCGGGCGCGCCGAGTTTGGGCGCGCTACCCGCTGCGGGCACGTCGTAGGTGAACCAGGCCACGAACAGGAAGCGCGACGCGGGCTCGACGTCGAGCACGAAGCCCTGGCCCGCCGTCGCCGGCTCGTACCAGGCGCCGCCGATGCCCTGGTTGATCGCGAAGGTCGAACCGGCCACCCGCACCACGCCGTTCATCACGCTGCCCAGCGGCAGGCCCGGCGAACCATGCGGCTCGCAGTAGTAGAACGAGTTGCCGGGGCGGTCGAACTGGTGCGTGTAGGTGAAGGTGGTGCTGGCCGGTCCGGAGCGGTACGAGCCATCGTCGGCGGTGACGGTGTGGCGGGTGCCGCTGCTGTTGATCCAGCGCACGCTGTCGCCGGGGTTGATCGTCACGTCATCGGGGACGAAACCGAAGTTCCGCACCTGCACCTCGACGGTCGCGGCGCGGGTGGCGCCCGCGCCGAGCAGGGCAAGGAAGCTGCAAGCCAGCAGGAAGTCGCGCACGGGATTCTCCCGAAGTGGAGGGCGCGCGAGCCGGCCGATGCCACGGCAGGCCCCCGCCCCCTTCCTGTACACGGACTGCCGTGCGCGATGACGGCCCCCTCCGGCCCGGCCCGGGGCCACGCCCCGGTCGAGGCCGGCGGCGACCGCGTCAGTACGTGGCCGACTTCACCAGCAGCTGCTTGGCGATGGCACCGTGCAGGCGGCCGACGCCGCGCGCCAGGTGCAGCATGGCGAAGAAGCCCAGCACGCCGAGCACGAACAGCAGCGGCAGGGCCAGCCCCGGCGCCACGTCGACGACGCCGGGACCGAAGTGCCAGTCGTCGATCCGCAGGCCAGCGTGCTCGCCGAACAGCCAGGCGAAGGGCGTGGCGATCAAGCTCAGGGTCAGGGTCAGGCCGGTCACCGCGATCGTGAAATACACCGTCCCCAGCGGCAGCATCAGGCCGAAGTAGAGCATCGTCGACCAGGTGCGCGCGTCGGTGAACAGGCGCTTGATCCGCTCCATCCACGGCAGCCCGCGCTCGGTGTAGAGCGGGCGCCGCGGCATGCGTTCGCCCAGCATGGTTTCGACGATCCGGCCTTCCACCAGCGACAGCACCCGCACGGTGGCCAGGAACAGGACCAGGAACGGGATGCCGATGATCAGGATGAAGAGTCCGGCCGACAGGCTCAGGCCGGTCACCACCCAGGTGAAGTAGAAGATGCCGGTGGCCAGCGACAGCAGCATGTAGAACAGCGCGCCGTAGGTGCGCGGGTCGGCCGCCACGCCGAAGAAGCGCGCGATCGCGCCCTTGCGCGGCGCCGGCGGCGGCGAGCGCAGCGCGCGCGCCACCGTGACCTCGGTGTCGAGGTAGATCGCCGCCACTTCCTCCGGCGAGCCGTAGCTGCCGGCGACCCGCGCCAGCACCGCGGCCTCGGTCTCATCCGGATGCTCGGCGCGCTCGGCGCGCAGGTGCTCCTCGGCGTCGTACAGCGCGTCCTGGATCAGGGCCGGATCGGCGGCACCCAGTGCGGCGCGGATCTGCTCCAGGTACTGCTCGATGGTGGTCGGCAGGGGCGTGTTCATGATTTTCCTTCCTCGAGCACGGCGTCGATGTAGTCGCGGGTCGCGGTCCAGGCCTCGAGCCATTGGCCGAGCACCGTGCGCCCCAGGGTGGTGATCCGGTAGTAGCGCCGCGGCGGTCCCGCCACCGAGGGCTCGACTTCGCTGTCGAGCAGCCCCCCTGCGGCGAGATTGCGCAGCACCGGGTAGAGCGCGCTCTGCTTGCCGGCCAGCACGCCCTCGGCGTTCTCGCCCAGGCGCTTGGCGATCTGGTAGCCGTACATCGGCGCGGCGGCGCGATCGAGCACCGCCAGCAGCACCAGGGCGGTGGTGCCGGCGGCCAGTTCCTTCTGGAATTTGCGCTGGTGGGTATCGGTGTCCATGGCCTTCCCTTGTGGGGATGGCGCAATACTACCAACTCAACACTAGTGCGCCCGTGTCATTAGTCACGAAACGACGAGATTCGCGTTGACGGCGGCGCACCAGGCACGCGGGCGAGGCCCATCGCGCGCAGAGCGCGCTCCTACAAAGCCGGCTCTGTAGGAGCGCGCTCTGCGCGCGATGGGCCTCGCCCACGCCCAGGCAGCGATCCAGAGAAAATTGCCGGCAGCAGGCGCTAGGGGGCGACGGGCTGGTTGGCTTCCATCACCCGCAGCACGTTGCCGCCGAGGATCTTCGCCAGGTCGGCATCGGAATAGCCGCGGGCCAGCAACGCCGCTGACAGTTTCGGCAGGTCCTGCACGCCGTCGAGCCCGGCCGGCATGAACGGCGCGCCGTCGAAGTCGCTGCCCAGCCCGACGTGGTCCACGCCGGCGACCTTGGCGATGTGGTCGATGTGGTCGACCAGCGCCGACAACGGCGTGCGCGGCAGGCGCGCGCGGGTCTCCTCCTCGACCATCCAGTCGATGCGCGGGTCGTCGCCCAGCTTCGCACCCAGCTCGGCCATCCGCTGGTAGCGCCCGGGCAGGGTGGCGTTGAACGCGGGATCGATGAAGTCGCCGTAGTAGTTGACCATCACCACGCCGCCGTTGGCGCCGATCGCGCGCAGCAGCTCGTCGTTGATGTTGCGGTGGTGGTCGGTGAGCGCGCGCGCCGAGGAGTGGGACGCGATCACCGGCCGGGTCGTGGTCGCCAGCACGTCACGCACGGTGTCGTCGGCGACGTGCGAGATGTCGACCATCATCCCCAGGCGGTTCATCTCGCGCACCACCTCGCGGCCGAAGTCGGTCAGGCCGCCGTGCGCGCCGGCGATCGGACCGTAAAGTCCACCGGAGGAATCGGCCCAGTCGGTGTGTTTGGTGTGGGTCAGGGTCATGTAGCGCACGCCTTCGGCGTGGAAGGCGCGCAGCAGGGCCAGGCTGTCCTCGATCGCGTAGCCACCCTCGATACCCATCAGCACCGCGAAGCGGCCCTCCTCGACCGCGCGGCGCACGTCGCCGGCGCTGGTCGCCAGCATCGCGCGGTCCGGATGCGCCGCGACCTGCGCCTTGACCGTCGCGATCATGTCGAAGGCGCGCCGCGCCGGCCCGCCGCCCTCGGCCGCGGTCTTGCCGACATAGTCCGCCGCGACGTAGATCGAGAAGAAGGCCGCGTCGAGGCCGCCGCTGCGCGCGCGGTCGAGGTCGAAGTGCGTGCAGTAGTTGCCGTCGTCGCGCCGGGGCAGCGAACCGGAATAGGCCGCGATCACGTCGGTGCAACCCGCGCGGTCGCCCTTTTCGCCGATGTCGAAGCCCACGTCGAGCATCGCCGAGGGCACGTCGATGTGCCCGTCGACCACGATCGCGGCATGGTGCGCCGCCGGACCCTCGACCGCCCCCGCCTGCGCCGCCGCCACCGCCAGTGCCAACGCCACGCTGCCAATGCGCATCTGCCGCTCCCGATCGATCGATGCCACCAGTCTAGTCGTCCCGCAGCGAAAGCGTGCCGAACAGCAGGTCGCCGATTGGCCAGGTGATGTTGAAGTTGCAGCGGGTCATCCGGGCCGGGTCGTGGTGGCGCCGGTGCAGGCGCCCCAGCCAGCGCACCAGCGCCAGCCGCGCCACCCACGAACCCGCCGGCGCGTGCCACGACAGGTGCAGCACTTCGTACATGAGGAAATAGGCCAGCCCGGTGGCGATGAAGAGCCAGGCCACGTTGGCCGAGGCCAGCCACGCCAGCAGGAACCACACCGGCACCGCGAAGGCGCCGAAGAAAAACACCACCAGCAACGGCGGGAACAGCACCGCGCGCAGGTCGCGCAGGTCCGTGAGCGCCATCGCCTCGTGGGTGAAGTAGCGATGGTGCTGGCCGGCGTGGCGCCGGTACACCAGGCCCAGGCCGCGCACCGGATGGTGCATCGGGTAGCGATGGCCCACGTACTCCGCCATGTTGGCGTAGAGGAAGGCCAGCGGCACGGTCAGCCATTCCATGCCCTGCACCGACTCGAGTTGCAGCAGGCAGGCCAGCAGGACCGCACTACCGCCGCCGAAGGTGAGCAGCAGGTGCACGGCGCCGCGATACCCGCGCGGCACCTCGTGCGCGCGGTACTCGGCGCGAAAACGCGCGACCGCGTCGGGCACCAGGGCAGGCGTGCCTGCGTCGGCCACGACTCAGCCCGCGAGCGCCGCGCGCACCGGCGCGAACTGGCGCTCGCGCAGCTCGCGCGGCGCTTCCGGCCGCTCCACCACGCGCCGGAACAGCTCGACGCCGGTGGTGCGCGGCACCAGGTGCAGGTGGAAGTGGAACACGCTCTGGCCGCCGGCGCGCTCGTTGTTCTGGACCAGGGTCATGCCGTCCGCGCCGAACACGCGCTTGAGCGCGCGCGCCAGGCGCGGGGCGGCGCCGAACAGGTGCGCGGCGAGCGCGTCGGGCATGGCGTAAAGGTCCTGCACGTGCGCGCGCGGCATCAGCAGGGTGTGGCCGGGCGCGAAGGGGTAGCGGTCCGCGATCGCCAGGCAGCGCTCGTCGCGCCAGACCACGGTGGCCTCGCTGGCCCCGGCGACGATCCGGCAGAACACGCAGTCGTCGGCGTGCGGGGCCGGGTCCGTGCCGGCGGACGCCGGCACGACCGCCGCGGCGCCCAGCGCCTGCAGGAGGGTGCGACGGCTGGTCATGCTGACTCCTCGCGATCCGGGTCGGGCACATCGTAGCGCCACGCCGGCGTTCGCCGGCTATGCTGGGGCGTGCCCGAACTGCCGGACATCGTGGTCTACCTGGAGGCACTGGCGCCCCGCGTCGTGGGGCAGGTGCTGCAGCGGCTGCGGCTGCCCAATCCCTTCGTGCTGCGCAGCGTCGCGCCACCGCCCGAGGTCCTCGAAGGCATCCGCGTCACCGGCCTGCAGCGCATCGGCAAGCGCATCGTGCTGGCCTTCGAGCACGAGCGCTACCTCGTGATCCACCTCATGGTCGCCGGCCGCCTGCGCTGGCTCGCCGCCGGGGCCAAGCCGCCCCCGCGCATCAGCCTGGCGACCCTGGAGTTCGCCCACGGCACCCTGGTGCTGACCGAAGCCGGCAGCCTGCGCCGGGCTTCGCTCAACGTCGTCGCGGGCGCTTCGCCACTGGCGGCCCTGGATCCCGGCGGGCTCGACCCGCTGAACTCGGACCTGGTCAGCTTCACCGCGCGCCTGCTCAATCCCAATGCCACGCTCAAGCGCGCGCTGACCGACCCGCACCGGCTCAGCGGCATCGGCAACGCCTATTCCGACGAGATCCTGCACCGCGCCCAGCTTTCGCCGCTGGCCCTCACGCAGCGGCTCGCGCCGGCGGAGATCGCGCGCCTGCACGTCGCGGTCCACGACGTGCTGCGCGAATGGACCCAGCGCCTGCGCGCCGAGACCGGCGACCGTTTCCCCGAAAAGGTCACCGCCTTCCGCCCGCAGATGGCGGTGCACGGTCGCTACGGCCAGCCCTGCCCGGTCTGCGCCGCGCCGGTGCAGCGCATCGTGCACGCCGAGAACGAGATCAACTACTGCGCGCGCTGCCAGACCGGCGGCCGCGTGCTCGCGGACCGCGCCATGTCGCAGCTGCTGCACGACAGCTTCCCGCGCCGCATCGAGGACCTTGAGTAAAGGGTTTGAACATCTCGCCCTGCGGGAGGGGATTCCGCCGCGGGCGCGGCCTATCGCGCGCAGAGCGCGCTCCTACAATGTCGGCTCTGTAGGAGCGCGCTCTGCGCGCGATAGGCCGCGCCCGCGGCGGGCCCCGTGCGGTCAACCGAACTCACCTACCGCGCGATGCGCCTCGTCGATTGCCGAGTGCGCATGCGCCGACCCGTCAGTGGCGGCGGTTGCGCGAGGGCGATCGTGGGACCACGGCCCCGGCATGTTCGCGCCGGCGCCGCCCGCAGTCACGCCGCTGTGTGGCAGCGCGCCCGCGCGCCGCGCGTTACTTGGGCTGCGGCGCGTCCGGACCCGCGCCGGGCGCGGCTTCGCCCTCGGCCGGCGCGGTGCGCGCGGTCTTCTTCTGGAGCTTTTCCTCGCGCTTCTTCTTCTTGGCCAGTTCCTTCTGGCGCTTCTCGAACGAGTAGTTGGGTTTGGCCACGGCTGCGCATCCGGAAACAGCGTCGAAAGGTCGACGGACGATGCGAAGCATCGCACATCCGGCGCCCGGTTAAATCAGCCGCCCAGCTCGCGGGCATGGTGCCGCAGGTGGTCGGCGATGAAGCTCTGGATGAACCAGTAGCCGTGGTCGTAGCCGGGCTGCCGGCGCAGGACCAGCTTCTGCCCGGCCCGCGCACAGGCGTCCTCGAAGCGTTCCGGCTGGAGCTGGACCTCGAGGAAGCGGTCGGCCAGGCCCTGGTCGACCAGGATCGTGCCGGGATGCGGGTGCTTCGCGACCAGCGCACAGGCGTCGTGCGCGAGCCACGCCGCCCGATCCTCGCCAAGATAGCGCGGGAAGGCCTTGAGCCCCCACGGCACCGCGCTCGGCGCCACGATCGGCGCGAAGGCCGAGACCGAGCGGAAGCGCCGCGGGTACCGAAGTGCCAGGGTCAGGGCGCCGTGCCCGCCCATCGAGTGGCCGAGGATGCCGCTGCGATCCGGGTCGGCCGCGAAGCGCCCGCCGACCAGCGCCGGCAGTTCGTGCGCCACGTACTGGTGCATGCGGTAGTGCCGGCTCCACGGCGCCTGCGTGGCGTCGAGGTAGAAGCCGGCCCCGGCGCCGAACTCCCAGTCGTCGGCCTCGCCTTCGATGCCGGTGCCGCGCGGACTGGTGTCGGGCGAGACCAGCATCAAGCCCAGCTCGGCCGCGACCCGCTGCGCGCCGGCCTTGATCGGGAAGGTCTCCTCGGTGCAGGTGAGCCCGGCGAGGTAGTACAGGACCGGCACCGGCCCGGCCTCGGCCTGCGGCGGCCGGTACACACCGAAGCGCATCGGCAGGCCGATGGCCTCCGAGTCGTGGCGGTAGAAGCCCTGCACGCCGCCGAAGCAGCGCTGCTCGGACAGGACCTCGAAGGCCATCAGTACACCACCACGCTGCGGATCGACTCGCCGCGGTGCATGAGCTCGAAGCCCTCGTTGATCCGTTCGAGCGGCAGCGTGTGCGTGATCAGCGAATCGATGTCGATGCGCCCGTCCATGTACCAGTCGACGATCTTGGGCACGTCGGTGCGCCCGCGTGCGCCGCCGAAGGCGCTGCCGCGCCAGCTGCGCCCGGTCACGAGCTGGAAAGGCCGGGTCGAGATCTCCTGCCCCGCCGCCGCCACGCCGATGATCACCGAGGTGCCCCAGCCCTTGTGGCAGCACTCCAGCGCCTGGCGCATCACCGTGGTGTTGCCGATGCACTCGAAGCTGTAGTCCGCGCCGCCCTTGGTCAACCCCACGAGGTAGGCGACCAGGTCGCCCTCGACCTCGGCCGGATTGACGAAATGGGTCATGCCGAACTTCTGCGCGAGTTCGCGCCGCGCCGGATTGAGGTCCACGCCCACGATCATCGCCGCGCCGGCCATGCGCGCGCCCTGGACCACGTTGAGGCCGATGCCGCCGAGGCCGAATACCACGACCTTGGCGCCCGGCTCGACCTTCGCGGTCCAGATCACCGCGCCGATCCCGGTGGTGACGCCGCAGCCGATGTAGCAGACCTTGTCGAAGGGCGCGTCCTCGCGGATCTTCGCCAGCGCGATCTCGGGCAGCACGGTGTACTGGGCGAAGGTCGAGGTGCCCATGTAGTGGTGGAGCTTCTTCCCGCCCACCGAGAAGCGGCTGCTGCCATCGGGCATCAGGCCCTGGCCCTGGGTCGCGCGGATCGCCTGGCACAGGTTGGTCTTGGGATTGAGGCAGTACTCGCACTCGCGGCATTCGGGCGTGTACAGCGGGATCACGTGGTCGCCCTTGCGCAGCGACTTCACGCCGGCGCCGACCTCGACCACGATGCCCGCGCCCTCGTGGCCCAGGATCGCGGGGAACAGGCCTTCCGGATCGGCGCCCGAAAGCGTGTAGGCATCGGTGTGGCAGATGCCGGTGGCCTTGATCTCGACCAGCACCTCGCCCGCACGCGGACCTTCCAGTTCCACGCGCTCGATCGTGAGCGGCGCACCCGCCTGGTGGGCTACCGCGGCTCGTACCTGCATGGCGCGACTCCAATCGAACTCGGGCCCCGGAGTTTAGCGACGCGCGACGCCCGCGGGCGCCGGGTTCACTGGTTCCAGCCGCGGCGCGTGGCCGGACCGTGCGTCGCGCCGCCGGGTCAGGTCGCGCAGGCCGCCTGCACCGGCGCCGGTTCGCCGCGCAGGACCTGCCCGAGGTAGTACTCGAGCAGCATGCGCGCCAGCGGCTGCTCGGTCGCCGGCACCAGCGTGCCGACGCCGTCCAGCCAGCCGTCGATGCAGGCCTTGGCGTCCGCCGTGCCGGCCGCGCAGTCGAGCAACTGGCCGAAGGCGGCGCGGTAGCGGCGGAACTCCGCGCGCCCCATCGGCGCCCCGTGCCCCGGCACCAGGGTCTCGAAGGGCACGGCCTCGAGTTCGGCCAGGGCCGCGGTCCAGCCGCTGGCGCAGGCGGTGTCGAAGAACGGTGCCGGCAGGGTGACGAGGTCGCCGGCGACCAGGATCCGGGTGGAGGCGTCGTAGAGCCAGACATCGCCCGCGGTGGCAGCGCGACGGGCCAGGCCCAGCCGCAAGGGCAGACCGGCGAGCGTTACCGGACCGGATGCGTCCACGACGCGATCGGGCGCCAGCGCCGGGCCGGCATCGAGGATCGCCAGTTCGGCCTCGAAGGGCGCGCGCTTGCCCGCATCGTCGCCCGCCTCGCGCAACATCTGCTCGAGTTGCCGGCGATAGTCGGCCAGGAAGCCGCCCATCGCGCCTTCAATCGCGTCGCTGGCATGGACCCGTGCCTCGGGATAGGCCGCGCGCACGCGCGGGTTGCCGCCGACATG